>Ga0210100_1000183_pt1 | contig 11336 bp, 9 predicted proteins | sample MayberryNW_TuleB_FD_185525 | JGI IMG/M metagenome (GOLD analysis project Ga0210100, IMG submission 185525) | Wetland microbial communities from San Francisco Bay, California, USA, that impact long-term carbon sequestration - MayberryNW_TuleB_D1... | ecosystem: Environmental > Aquatic > Marine >... | reverse complement strand
GCCTTCCCCCGCTCCGCCGTTCACGGCCTGCGCCGCCGGGAGATCGACCCCTCGGCGATGCTGATCGGCGCGATGGAGAGGGTCGGGCTGGCGCGCAATGTGGTGCGAATCACACCCGAGCGGCAGGCACAGCGCGAGGCGACATAACCACCTCGCTAAGCTCGGTGTCATCCAAATGGCCAGAGTGACAGCTAGTCATTTGACTAAATGAATAGTCACCTGTCACTGTGACTGTGCCACACTCCCGACCAGACAACCCGGGAGGCAAAACGACTCGCGGGATGGAAAGGAAGGAAATGCCCAGCACAAGCAACGTACTCGACGAGGCCCTGGACCTGGTCAAGAAGCGGCTCGCCGAGCTTGACGAGGAGCGCAAGCGCCTCGAGCGTGCTCTTGCCGAGCTCGGAGGCACCATCACGCATCGCGGCCCGGGTCGTCCCCGCGGCAGCGGGCGCGGTCCCGGTCGTCCTCCGAAAGCGGCCACCGCTGCCGCCACAACCACCGCGGCTCCCCGCAAACGCCGCCGTCGCCGTGGCGGTACCCGCGCCGATCAGGCAGTGAAACTGGTCGAGCAGAACCCGGGGATCAGCGCTTCGGACATCGCCAAGTCGATGAAGATCAAACCGAACTACCTCTACCGGGTGCTCGGCGAAATGGAGAAAGAGGGTCGCGTGACCAAGAAGGGGCGGGAGTACTACCCCACCTAGGCCGCGCCTCACAGCACCAGCTTCACCGAAAGAAGCCGGCCCCTCGGGGCCGGCTTCTTCGCGCTCGGGCTCAGACCAGGCCGAGGCCGGCGACCGCCTCGCGCTCCTCGCGCAGCTCGGCGGCGCTGGCGTCGATCCGCCCGCGTGAGAACTCAGGGATCTCAAGTCCCTCGACCACCGACCACTGACCGCCGCTGCAGCTGCAGGGCAGGCCGGCGACGATGCCCTCCGCGACTCCGTAGGAGCCGTCGGTCGGCACACCCATCGAGACCCAGTCGCCCCGCGGCGTGCCGAGCACCCAGTCGTGCATGTGGTCGATCGCCGCGTTGGCGGCCGAGGCCGCGCTCGAGGCGCCGCGCGCCTCGATGATCGCCGCGCCGCGTTTCGCCACCCGCGGGATGAACTCCCCGCCGATCCAGGCCTCGTCGTCGACCGCGTCCCAGGCGCTCTCGCCGTTCACCCTGGCGTTCACCAGATCGGGGTACTGGGTGGTCGAGTGGTTGCCCCAGACGGTCATGTTGGTGACCTCGGAGACCTGCTTGCCGAGCCTGTTGGCCAGCTGGGCGATCGCCCGGTTGTGGTCGAGGCGCATCATCGCGGTGAAGCGCTCGCGCGGCACGCCGTCGGCGTTGGACATCGCGATCAGGCAGTTGGTGTTGGCCGGGTTGCCGACCACCAGGATGCGCACGTCATCGGCGGCGCCGGCGGCGATCGCTTCGCCCTGCGGCTTGAAGATGCCGCCGTTGGCCTCGAGCAGGTCGGAGCGCTCCATGCCGGGCCCGCGCGGGCGGGCGCCGACCAGCAGGCCGACGTTGCAGCCCTCGAAGGCGGCCTTCGGCTCGTCGAAGATGTCGATCTTGCGCAGCAGCGGGAAGGCGCAGTCGTCGAGCTCCATCGCGGTGCCCTCGGCGGCCTTCACGGCGGCGGGGATCTCGAGCAGGCTCAGCTCGACGGGAGTGTCGGGGCCGAGCATCTGGCCGCTGGCGATGCGGAAGAGGATCGCGTAGCCGATCTGCCCGGCGGCGCCGGTGACGGTGACTTTCACAGGGGTGCTCACAGCATCTCCTTCCGGAGCCCCTCGTCAATCGCGGTGAGGAACTCCTGCGTGGTTTGGTACTCCTGGTCGGGCCCGACCAGGAGGGCGAGGTCTTTGGTCATCTTTCCGGCTTCCACGGTCTCGACGCAGACCCGCTCGAGCGTCTCGGCGAACCTCGACACCTCAGGCGTCCGGTCGAGGCGACCGCGCGCCGCGAGGCCGCGGGTCCAGGCGAAGATCGAGGCGATCGGGTTGGTCGAGGTGGGGTTGCCCTGCTGGTGCTGGCGGTAGTGACGGGTGACGGTGCCGTGCGCGGCCTCGGCCTCGACGGTCTTGCCGTCGGGGCTCATCAGCACGCTGGTCATCAGGCCGAGCGAGCCGAAGCCCTGCGCCACCGTGTCGGACTGCACGTCGCCGTCGTAGTTCTTGCAGGCCCAGACGTAGCCGCCCTCCCACTTCAGCGCCGCGGCGACCATGTCGTCGATCAGGCGGTGTTCGTAGGTGATTCCGGCGGCCTCGAAGTCGGCCTTGAACTCGCTCTCGTAGACCTCGGCGAAGAGGTCCTTGAAGCGCCCGTCGTACTTCTTCAGGATCGTGTTCTTGGTCGAGAGGTAGACCGGGAAGCCGCGGTCGAGGCCGTAGCGCATCGAGGCGCGGGCGAAGTCGCGGATCGAGTCGTCGAGGTTGTACATCGCCATCGCGATGCCCGAGCCCGGGAAGTCGTACACGTCGAGCTCGAGCGGCTGGGAGCCGTCCTTTGGCGTGAAGGTCAGGGTCAGCGTGCCCTCGCCGGGGATCAGCGTGTCGGTCGCCCGGTACTGGTCGCCGAAGGCGTGGCGGCCGATCACGATCGGCTTGGTCCAGCCCGGCACCAGGCGCGGGATGTTGGCGATCACGATCGGCTCGCGGAAGATCACGCCGCCGAGGATGTTGCGGATCGTCCCGTTCGGCGAGCGGTACATCTCCTTGAGGCCGAACTCCTCGACCCGCGCCTCGTCCGGGGTGATTGTCGCGCACTTGACGCCGACCCCGTGGCGCTTGATCGCTTCCGCGGCTTCGACGGTGATCCGGTCCTCAGTCGCGTCGCGGCTCTCGATCCCCAGGTCGAAGTACTCCAGCTCGAGATCGAGGTAGGGCAGGATCAGCTGCTCCTTGATGAAGGCCCAGATGATCCGGGTCATCTCGTCGCCGTCGAGCTCTACGACCGGGTTCTTGACGGAGATCTTCGCCACGCGGCGCGCGATGCTATCGGGATGCCACAATCAACCCCGATGGCCACCGCCGAGCGCCGCACCGCCACAGCCCCCGCCACCCACGAGGTCCTCAACCAGGCGACTCCGCTCGAGGACTACAACTCCTTCGACGCCGACCGGCCGCTGCAGGAGGCGCTGCGTCGCGAGGGCGGCGAGTGGGCGGAGGAGCGGGCGCGGGAGCTGGGCGCGATCTGCGGCTCGGCGCAGACGATCCGCTGGGGCTTCGAAGCCAACGAGAAGAAGCCGCAGCTGAAGACCCATGACCGCTACGGGCACCGGATCGACGAGGTCGAGTTCGACCCCTCATGGCACGAGCTGATGCGGGTCGGCGTCTCCCACGGCCTGCACGCGATGCCCTGGCGCGAGCCGGGCTCCGGCGCCCACGTCGCCCGCGCGGCGATGTTCATGCTGCTGATGCAGGCCGAGAGCGGCGTCGGCTGCCCGCTCTCGATGACCTACTCGGCGATCCCGGCGCTGCGCAAGCAGCCCGAGCTGGCCGCCGAGTGGGAGGAGCGCTTCCTCTCGCTCGACTACGACGAGCGCTCGCTGCCCGCCGAGCGCAAGAGCGGCGCCCTCTGCGGGATGGCGATGACCGAGAAGCAGGGTGGCTCGGACGTGCGCGCCAACACCACCGTGGCGACGCCGCTGAACGGCGGCGGCCCGGGCGCCGAGTACGAGCTGGTCGGCCACAAGTGGTTCTGCTCGGCGCCGATGTGCGACGCCTTCCTCGTCCTCGCCCAGACCGAGTCCGGCGTCTCCTGCTTCCTGATGCCGCGCTGGACCCCCGACGGCGAGCGCAACGCCTTCCAGATCCAGCGCCTCAAGGACAAGCTCGGCAACCGCTCCAACGCCTCCTCGGAGCTCGAGTTCCGCGGCGCCTGGGCGCGGATGGTCGGCGAGGAGGGCCGCGGCGTGCCGACGATCATCGAGATGGTCAACCACACCCGGCTCGACTGCGTGATCGGCGCCGCCACCGGCTACCGGGCCGGCGTCGCGCAGGCGCTCAACCACACCGCCCAGCGGGCTGCCTTCGGCAAGGACCTGATCGAGCAGCCGCTGATGCGCAACGTGCTCGCCGACCTCTGCGTCGAGTCCGAGGCGGCGACGGTCGCGGCGATGCGCCTCGCCCGCGCCTACGACGAGGCCGGCGGCGGCGACCGCGAGGCGGCCGAGTTCCGGCGCCTGACCAACGCGGTCCTCAAGTACTGGATGTGCAAGCGCCAGCCCTACCACGCGGTCGAGTGCCTCGAGTGCCTCGGCGGCAACGGCTACGTCGAGGAGTCGGGGCTGCCCCGGCTCTACCGCGAGGCGCCGCTCGCCTCGATCTGGGAGGGCTCGGGCAACGTCCAGTGCCTCGACGTGCTGCGCGCGATGGTCAAGAGCCCGAGCTCGGTCGACGCCTTCTTCGCCGAGGTGATCGAGGGAGCCGGGGCCGAACCGAAGCTCGACGCCTACGTCGCGGCGCTCAAGGACGAGATCCCGGGGGACCTGGAGACGATCGAGGCGCGCGCCCGGCGCATCGTCGAGCGCATGGCGATCGCCCTGCAGGCCTCGCTGCTGGTCCGCTACGGCGACCCCGCCGTCGCCGACGCCTTCTGCGCCTCGCGCCTATCGGGCGACTGGGGCAACGCCTATGGCACGCTGCCGGCCGGCGCCGACTTCAGCCGCATCATCGAGCGCCACCGGCCGGCCTAGCCGAGTCTCGCAGCGCCCGCCCGACCTGCTCCGTCGTGATCACGCCGGAGAGGCGGCCTTCGGCGTCGACGACCATCAGCGCGCCGAAGCGGCGCAGGGCGCGGCTGGAGAGCAGCGAGTCGAGCGGCGCGTCGTCGCGCACCTGGAAGGTGCCGTCGTCGCGCTCGAGCAGATCGGCGACGTGCCAGCTGGCGCGGGAGATCTCCGGCACCTCGTCGGCTTTGTCGCGCACGACCAGGCCGAGGAAGCGGTAGGCCGCGTCGACCACCGGGAACCAGGGCCAGCGGTAGCGCAGGAAGTACTCGTCGAGCGCCTGCTCGACGCTGATCTCGTCGGGGATCGCGACCGGTTCGCGGTCCATCACGTCGGAGACCACCAGCTTCGAGATCCGCCCGGTGAGCGCCGTCTGCATCGCCGCCGCCCGCGCCGAGCTGTTGATCACCATCCCGATCAGCGCCAGCCAGACGCCGCCGAAGACATTGCCGCTGGCCGCCAGCAGCAGGCCGCCGCCGATGAAGAGGTAGCCGAAGACGCGGCCCAGGTTGGCGGCGAAGCGCGTCGCCGAGCCGCGGTCGCCGGTTCGCCACCAGGCGATCGCCCGGACGATCCGCCCGCCGTCCATCGGGAAGGCGGGCAGCAGGTTGAAGATCAGGACCAGCAGGTTGATCGAGGCGAGCCAGGCGATCGCCGCCATCAGGCCGGAGGCGCCGGCGTTGCTCTCGACCAGCGCCGCCTGGCGAAACTCGGTCCAGCCGACCGCGGCGAGGCCGAGCGCGACGAGCGCGACGACGATCGCCAGGGTCACCAGCGGGCCGGCGATCGCCACCTTGAACTCGGTCGCCGGGCTGTCGGATTCGCGGTCCATGCGCGCCATGCCGCCGAAGATCCAGAGCTGGATGCTGGAGATGCCGATCCCGTTGCGCATCGCGACGAAGGCGTGGCCGAGCTCGTGCAGGACGATCGAGCCGAAGAAGCCGAGGGCGCTGAGCACCGCGAGCGCGAAGGGACCCGTGTCCGAGCTGCTCTGACCGAGGACTTCGCCGTAGAAGCGCGAGAGCCAGAAGATCACCAGGAAGAGGACGAGGAACCAGGACCAGTCGACGGCGATGCGGATGCCGCGAACGTGGAAGAGGGTGATCGATTTGCCGCCGAACACTCGCTCCATCGTACGGGGCCGCCCGGGTGGGGGTTCCACTTAACTTTTCGGATGGAGAGGCTGGGGCTCTCGCCTCCAGCCTCACGACCGAAAAGTACAAGACGTTCCACCCCCACCCGGGCGGCCCCGTATAAGTTCGAGGCCGTGGTGGCGGACAGGGATCAACTCCGGGCGTGGCTTGAGGAGCTCGAGAAGATTCATCGGCCCTCGGCGTCGGAAGGGGAGCGGCGGGCGGCCGAGTGGATCGTCGAGCGCTTTCGGGAGGTCGGAGCCGAGGCTCGGATTGAGGCGGAGAGCGCTCACGGCACTTATTGGTGGCCGCTTGGGATCGGGGCCGCGCTGGGAGCTCTGGGCGGGTGGCTCGGTTTGCGGGGGCGCCGAGTTCTCGGTGGCCTCTTGGGAGCCATCGGGGCGGCTGGGATCGCTGCCGATTTTCCGCCGGGCAAACGGCCGCTGCGGCGAGCGCTGCCCACGCGCACCACCTACAACGTGGTCTGCGAGCTGGGGCCCGCCGATGCCGAGCGCACGGTCGTGCTGATCGCCCACCACGACGCCGCCCACTCGGCGCTCGTCTTCCATCCCCAGATTCCCAAGGTCGCCGACCGGCTCGGGCTGCTCGAGGGTCGCGAGACCAGTCCGATGCTGATGGCGCCGGTGATCGGCGGACCGATCATGGCGGCGCTGGGCGCGTTGAGCGGCCGGCGGCTCTTCGCCAGGCTCGGCATATTGCTGGGCCTCGGCACGGCGGCGGCGATGGTCGAGACCGGCTTGGGCGGCGCCGTACCGGGGGCCAACGACAACGGCACGGCGGTGGTCGCGCTCCTGGCGCTGGCGCGGCGGCTGGTCGAGGAGCCGACCGAGGATCTGCGCGTGATCCTGCTCTCGGTCGGCTCGGAGGAGTCCTTCAGCGAGGGGATCAAGGCCTTCGGCGAGCGCCACTTCGGCGAGCTGCCGCGCGAGAGCACGTGCTTCCTCTGCCTCGAGTCGCTCGGCTCGCCCCACCTGCTGGTCCTCCGCGGCGAGGGTTTCCTCAAGATGCGCGAGTACCCGCCGCGCGCGCTGGCCCTGATCGACGGGCTCGCCGAGGAGTTGGGGATCTGGCTCTACCCCAACCTTCGCCTGCACAACGGCACGGACGGCCTCGAGCCGCTCGCCGCCGGCTACGAGACGGCTGTGCTCACCGCCTGCACCGACCTCAAGCAGCCGGCCTATTACCACTGGCCCAACGACATCGCCGCCAACGTCGAGTTCGACACTCTCGCCGACGGCGTCCGCCTCAGCGAGGCCACGATCCGCCGCCTCGACGAGCGCTGGCTCTGACTCCGCGGCCGACGGGCCGATATGTCAAGGCATCCTTGACATATCGGCCCGTCGGCCCACACGAAATCCGACTGCGGAGTCGGATTTGGGGTCTATAGAGTGCGGCGCCGATGCCTACGCATGACGTATTGGTGATCGGCGCCGGGCTGGCCGGACAGAGGGCCGCGCTGGCCGCCGCCGAGGAGGGGGTCTCGGTCGGGATCGTCAGCAAGGTCCACCCGGTGCGCTCGCACTCCAACGCGGCGCAGGGCGGGATCAACGCGGCGCTCAACCCCGGCGACTCCTGGGAGTCGCACGCCTTCGACACGATCAAGGGCTCCGACTACCTCGGCGACCAGGACGCGATCGAAATCATGGCCCGCGAGGCGCCGGAGGAAATCCTCAACATGGAGCACCTCGGCGTCACCTTCCACCGCAACGAGGAGGGCAAGCTCGGCACCCGCGCCTTCGGCGGCGCCTCCGCCGCCCGCACCTACTACGTCGCCGACATCACCGGCCAGGCGATCATGCACGTCCTCTACGAGCAGCTGATGAAGCATTCCGAGCAGGTTGCCCGCTACGAGGAGTGGTTCTGCACGGCGCTGGCGATCGACGAGCAGGGCGAGTGCTGCGGGGTCGTCACCCGCAACGTCGCCGACGGCTCGATGGAGCTGTTCAGCGCCAAGTCGGTGATCCTCGCCTGCGGCGGCAACGGCCAGGTCTGGAAGCCGACCACCAACGCGCTGATCTGCACCGGCGACGGGATCGCGATGGCCTACCGGGCCGGGGCGAAGCTGATGGACATGGAGATGATCCAGTACCACCCGACGACGCTGGCGGGCAAGGGCTTCCTGATCACCGAGGGCGCCCGCGGCGAGGGGGCCCACCTGCTCAACGCCAAGGGGGAGCGCTTCATGGAGCGCTACGCGCCGAACAAGATGGAGCTCGCCTCGCGCGACGTGGTCAGCCGCGCCGAGCAGACCGAGATCAACGAGGGCCGCGGCTTCCCCGACGGCACCGTCGCGCTCGACATCACGGTCGTGCCGAAGAAGCGCGTGCACGAGGCGCTGCGCGAGATCGTCCTCGTCGGCAAGGACTTCGCCGGGGTCGACATCACCCGCGAACCGATCCACATCAAGCCCGGCAACCACTACACGATGGGCGGCGTCAAGACCGACGTCGACGGCCGCACCGACGTCCCCGGCCTCTACGCCGCCGGCGAGACCGCCTGCGTCTCGGTCCACGGCGGCAACCGGCTGGGCGCCAACTCGCTGCTCGACACGCTGATCTTCGGCCGCCGCTCCGGCGCCGACGCCGCGGCCCGCGCCAAGCGCACCGACGCCTCGCGCCCCTCGCGCGCCGTGCTCGAGGCCGAGCAGGCGACGATCGACTCGATCATGTCCCGCGAGAAGGGCTCGGGCCGGCGGATCTCCGAGATCAAGGAGGAGCTGGGCACGACGATGGACGCCAAGGTCGCCGTCTTCCGCGACGAGGCCGGCATCTCCGAAGCGCTGGAGACCGTGCGCCGCCTCAAGGAGGAGGCGAAGAGCGCCTACATCGACGACAAGAGCGCGATCTTCAACCAGGACCTGCTCGCCGCGATCGAGCTGGGCTACATGCTCGACAACGCCGAGTGCTGCTGCGTCGCCGCGCTGGAGCGCAAGGAGAGCCGCGGCGCCCAGTACAGGACGGACTTCCCGGAGCGCAATGATGAGGAGTGGCTGAAGCACATCGACCTTCAGCTCGGCGACGAAGGCCCCGAGATCTCCTACTCCGAGGTGACGATCACCCAGTGGGAGCCCGAAGAGAGGAAGTACTAGGACCATGGCCGAGTACACGCTGAAAGTCCGCCGCTACCAGCCCGAGTCGGGCGAGGGCGCCTACTGGGAGCAGTTCCAGGTCGAGCTCGACCCCTCGCTCTCGGTCCTCGACGGCCTGCTGCAGGCCAAAGACCGCGACGACGGCTCGCTCTCGGTGCGCTGCTCCTGCCGGGCGGCGATCTGCGGCTCCTGCGGGATGAAGATCAACGGCCAGTCGGGACTCGGCTGCAAGACGCAGATCGGCGAGGCGCAGGAGCTGGCCGAGAAGAAGGCGAGCGTCGGCCCCAGCGCCGACGGCGCCCCGGTCATCACCGTGGAGCCGATGGCGAACATGCCCGTGATCAAGGACCTGATCACCGACATGGAGTCGACCCACTGGAGCAAGATCCGTCGCGTCACCCCGTGGCTGCTGCCCCACGGCGAGGCGCCCGAGCGCGAGTACATCGTCGAGCCCGAGTCGATGATCGACATCACCCAGTCGATGGCCTGCATCCAGTGCGGCGCCTGCGTCTCCTCCTGCCTCTCGATGGAAGCCGACCCCGAGTTCATCGGCCCGGCGGCGCTGGCCAAGGCCTACCGCTTCGTCGGCGATCCGCGCGACGCCGAGACCAAGGAGCGCCTCCACGACCTCGCCCACGACCCGCACGGGATCTACGACTGCACCCACTGCTTCAGCTGCGTCGACGCCTGCCCGAAGGGCGTCGCGCCGATGGACCAGATCATGCGCCTGCGGCGCAAAGCCGTCGAGGAGGGCATCGACGACGACCCCAACAACGGCTACAACCATTCCGAGGCCTTCGTGCGGATGATCGAGAAGAAGGGCACCAACGACGAGGCGCTGCTCGTCCAGGAGTCCCACGCGCTGGGATTGAAAGGCAAGCTGAAGCCAAGCAAGCACGCGATCAAGGGACTGATCGAGTCGCTGCCGACGGTGCTGCGGGCGATCAAGACCGGCAAGGCCCGCTCACCCGCCAAGGTGATCCCCGGGATCCACCCGAAGCTGCCCGGCGGCGCCCAGGACGACGTCAAGGCGATCTACAAGCACGCCGAGGAGCACCGCGAAGAATTCAACCTCTACATCAAGGGCGAGGAGGAGGAGACCGAATGAAGCTTGCCTACTGGCCCGGCTGCGTCTCGCGCGGGTTCACCACCGAGCTGCACGGCTCGATGGCGATCACCGCCGAGAAGCTCGGCATCGAGCTGGTCGAACTGGACCGCGCCAACTGCTGCGGCGCCGGGATCATCGCCGAGCACAACCAGGAGCTCGCCGACACGCTCAACGCCCGCACCTTCGCCCTCGCCCAGCAGACCGGCCTGGCGATGATGAACATCTGCTCGACCTGCCAGGGCGCACAATCAGAGTGTCAACAACGCCTCGATGCGGACTCGGCTTACCGCGCCCACATCAACGAGGTGCTCAGCGGCCAGGGCCTCGCCTACGAGAAGGGCAAGGACGGCTGGACCAACAAGAACTTCCTCTGGCTGCTGGTCGAGGACTACGGCCTCGACAAGCTCGCCGAGAAGGTCACCCGCCCGCTCACCGGGCTGCGCGTCGGCCCCTTCTACGGCTGCTACATCGTGCGCCCCAAGGAGCGGCTCGGCTACGAGGAGTTCCCCGAGCGCGACATCTACCTGGAGAAGGTGATCGAAGTGCTCGGCGGCGAAGTGGTCGAGTACGACGGCGCCCGCAAGTGCTGCGGCTTCCCGGTGATCATGATGAACCGCGACACCTCGCTGCGCCAGGCCGGCACCCACGTCGGCGACGCGATCGACGCGGGCGCCGACTGCCTGGTGACGCCCTGCCCGCTCTGCCACCTGAACCTCGACATGCAGCAGCCCGAGGCGGCCAAGGTCGTCAACCGCGACCTCGGCCTCCCGGTCCTCCACCTCCCCCAGCTGGTCGCCCTGGCGCTCGGCGCCGAGCCGAAGGAGCTGGGGATGAGCAAGCACATCGCCTCGACCAAGCCGGTCGTCGAGCGGTTGGCCGCGGTTCCTGCCTAACTACCAGCTTCATTCGTGGGGGCGCGGGCGCAGGGGTCCGCGGACGCGCTTCGCGCTTGAGTGTCCGCAGACCCCTGCGCCCGCGCCCTTCCAAAGGACGATGGTGCCGGCCGCCAAGGTCGAGATGGCTGCTAACGTCTGGTTTTGTAGCTTTGCTTCATCTTTGAGGCGTTAGCTTTTATTTCTGCTTGTTTGCATCGAAAGTGGGCTGTTGTGCGGATCGAGAATTCGAATTCGGATGAGGTGGTGCTTCGGGAGGTTGGGGGGCGGGTTCGGGGGGCTCGGTTGGAGCGGAACTGGAGCCAGGAGCGATTGGCCGCGGAGGCGGGGGTTGGGCGGGTCACGCTGCAACGGATCGAGGCGGGCGAG
>Ga0210100_1000182_pt1 | contig 11352 bp, 14 predicted proteins | sample MayberryNW_TuleB_FD_185525 | JGI IMG/M metagenome (GOLD analysis project Ga0210100, IMG submission 185525) | Wetland microbial communities from San Francisco Bay, California, USA, that impact long-term carbon sequestration - MayberryNW_TuleB_D1... | ecosystem: Environmental > Aquatic > Marine >... | reverse complement strand
CCGTCGCCGGGAGCCTCGTGGCGACCGCGGGGCTGCGGCGCAGGATGGGTTCCTCGGCCATGCGCGAGGCGCTGGTGCAGGTGGTGGGCGCGGCTCCGGCTGTCGTCGCTCTGCTCGACCGGGACCTGGCCGCCTACCACGGAGTCGAGCACAAGGCAATCGCCGCCTATGAGCAGGGGATCGACGATCCCACCGGGGTGCCGAAGGAGCACGATCGCTGCGGGTCGAACCTGCTGGCGCCGATGATGCTGCTCTCCGCGGGGGGAACGGTGATGCTCGAGCGGCTGGTCGATCGGCCCAGCCCGGCGGTGCGCGGGATCGTCGGGCTCGCAGGCGCCTCGATCGCGGTCGAGATGTTCGCCTGGAGCGACCGCCATCACGGCGACCCGCTGGCCGAGGCCTTCCACACGCCGGGACGGGAGATCCAGCGGCTGATCGCCACCAAGGAGCCGACGCCCGAGCAGCTCGAGGTCGGCGTCGCGGCGCTGGCCGAGATCCTGCGGGCGGAGAGCGCCGCGTAGACTGCGCGCCCGTGTTCGGAAGGATCGACCACATCGGCGTCGCCGTCGAGGACATGGAGGCGGCTATCGCGCTCTACGAAGAGAGCTTCGGCATGGAGCTCGGGCTGCGCGAAACCGTCGAGGAGCAGGGCGTCGACGCGGCCCTGATGAACGTCGGCGAGAGCCACGTCGAGCTGATGGCGCCGACCGGCCCGGACACGCCCGTCGGCAAGTTCCTCGCCAAGCGCGGCGCCGGCCTGCACCACGTCGCCTACGCGGTCGACGACATCGACGCTGCGCTGGAACGGATAGCGGCCAGCGGCGTCGAGCTGATCGACGCCAAGGCGCGGCCGGGCATCGGTGGCAGCCGGGTCGCCTTCTTGCAGCCGCGCTCGACCGGGCGCGTGCTGACCGAGATCGTCGAACCCCCCGAAGGAGGGCACTGATGGCTGACGTGCAGAAGGTCGAGATCGGTTTCGAGGGAGGCCAGGTCGTCTCCATCAGGCTCAGCGCCGACGAGCTCAAGGACCTGCGCAAGCAGGTCGAGAAGGGCGGCTGGCACGACGTCAAGACCGAGGACGGCACGCTCGCCATCTACCTCGGCAAGGTCGCCTTTCTGAGGATTGATTCCGGAGCCCACCGCGTGGGCTTCTGAGGGCCATGAGACCTAGGACAGCCGTTCTCGCTGTGGGGGCGACTGTTGTCGGGGCGGCGCTCTGGTGGCGGAAGAACCCGTCCGCCTGCCCCTACGGCCAGCGGTTCTGGGTCGAAGCCCCGCACCCGATCATCACTCGTGAGCGGCTGCGCTCGGTGCTGCGTCCCGAGGCCGGCGAGCGCGTCCTCGAGGTCGGTCCGGGCGTCGGCTACTACACCCTTGACATGGCCGAGTGGGTTGGCCCGGAGGGGACGATCGAGATCTTCGACCTCCAGCAGGAGTTCCTCGACCACGTGATGAAGCGCGCCGCCGAGCGCAATCTCGCCAACGTCGTCCCCACCCAGGGCGACGCCACCGCGCTTCCCTACGAGGACGACTCAGTCGACGCCGTCGTCCTCACCGCGGTGCTCGGCGAGATCCCCGACCCCGTCGCCGCCCTGCGCGAGATCGCCCGCGTCCTCAAGCCCACCGGCCGCCTCGTGGTCGGCGAGCTCTTCGGCGACCCCCACTTCACCACCCGGTCCGCCCTCGCGCGCCAGGCCGCCGAGGCGGGCCTCGCCTGGCAGGAGCGCTCCGGCAACTGGTTCGGCTACTTCGCCCGGCTCGGCCCGGCAACCTGACTCAGTAGCGCGGCGGCGCCTGGCGGCGTTCTTCGGCGGCGAGGGCGTCGCGCTGCTCGGCGGCGGCGACTTCGCGGCGGCGGGTGCGGTCGCTCCAGATCGCCTCCTGGAAGAAGCCGAGGATCAGTCCGGCGACGCCGGCGATCATCAGGATCACGCCGACGACATCGAGGCTGACGCCCTGGACGTGGACGTTGGTGGCGAACTTGAGGATCGCGCCAATGGCGATCAGGAGGATCCCTCCGGCGATGGTCATGCCTGCTTCCTACCCCGCGCATCTGGCGCCAAAACGGATCGGTAGTCCGGATCGGGGAGCCACGCTTGCTGTAGTACGCTGCATTACATCGCAACGCATGCCAAGTCTTTCTCTGCCCGCTGGGATGCGAGCGTGGTTGAGCGTCTCGATCGACGCAGCGAGCTGATCGGAGCGAACAAATCGCGGCTGGCGGAACGCTACGTCGACGAGGGAACTCGGATGGACGAGCATCCGGGCATCGTCTTTCGGGGAGGGCCCACCGGGAGGCGCGCGGCGCTGGCCGGAGGACCGGATGTCTGGGAGCTGATGGCGAGCCTGAAGCAGGGCAGGGCGAAGGGCGATCGGGCGGTGCGGGAGACGGCGGAGCTGCTGGGGCTGACGGAGCTTCAGGTGCGCACAGGGGTGCGCTACTACGGCGAGTATCCCGCGGAGATCGACGAGCGGATCAAGCGCAACGTCGAGGAGGCCGACGCGGCCGAAGCCGCCTGGAGGCGCGAACAAGCCGCCCTCTCGTGAAGCTGCTGCTCGACGAGCAGATCAGCGGCAAGGTGGCGGAACGGCTCGTCGAGCAGGGAGTCGACGCCGTCGCCGTGAGCGCCGACGCGTCGCTGCGCGGCCTCAGCGACCCTGACGTCTTCGACCTGGCCCAGTCTCAAGAACGGGCGGTCGTCACCTACAACCGCGACGCTTTCGAAGCGATAGTGCGGGAGTGCGCCGGCCTCGGCCGTTCCCATCACGGCCTCGTCATCATCCACCCGGTGCGCTTCCCCAGTCAAGATTTCGCCCGCCTATCCAAGGCGTTGAAAGCCCTTTCGGACGGGGAGGCTCTGGGAGAGAGCTTCGTCGTCTGGTTGCAGCAAGCGTCCTAGTTGCGCGGCGCCGATCGCGCCCTCGGCCGCCGTTCAGGCGAGTGCGTCCCAGAGCCGCCGCTCGGCCTCGGCGACCCGCCGCGCGGCGGCGCCGACCTCACGCCAGAGCGCCGGGTCGGGATCGTCGCGCTCGCTGGCCGCGTGGAAGGCGCCGGCCAGCTCGGTCCAGCGCGCCGCCGCCTCGGCGGCGAGTGGCGCCTCGGGCCGTCCAGCCTCTTCGAGGAAGCGCGAATACATCAGGCGGAAGGCGCCGCCGCCGGTGCCGCGGCGCTCGATCACCTGGTAGCCGAAGCGCGCGCACCACTGCCAGTCCCCGGCGACCTCCGGCCAGCTGCCGGCCTCGGCGGCGAGCCGCTCGACCGCGCCGAGGCCGGCGAACTCGCCAAAGGGCGATTCGGTCATCTCGCGCACGGCCCGCTCGATCGCCGCCGGGATCGCGGCGCGCAGCTGCTGAGGGTCAATCGCTCCCCCGGCGGTGAACATGTGCCCGGCAAGCGGGTATGCCGGATGGTCGCTGTGGCGGGCGCGGTCGAGGTCCACGTGGCGGGTGGTCGTCTGCAGCTCCTCGAAGGCGGTGTCGGAGAGGTGGACGAACTCCTCGTCGTAGCCGGCGAGGACCACCGCGTGGCCCGGGAAGTGAGCTGAGTTGCCGTAGTGCTCGAGGTGGTAGATGTCGGTCAGCAGCAGCGCTGGGTTGCCGGCGTCGACCTCGGCGCGCGCCGCCTGCCAGGCGGCGCCGTCGCCCGGCTCGAAGGTGCGCAGCTCCAGCGCCGCGCCGGTCAGCTCGCCGAAGGACTCCTCGAGCCGCGCCGTGCGGCCGTTGAACCAGCGGCTGGGGGAGGCGTCCTCGATCGTCACGTAGTAGAAGCAGGCGCCGGCGCCCAGCCCGAAGGCCATCTCCTCGCTGATCTGGACGCCGTGGAAGGCGAGCAGGTTGCGCAGGGCGGTGGAGCCGCAGTGGTGGCCGGGGGTATGGACGTAGCCGGGGACGGTGGGCATGTCTTGATTCTGATCGACCTTGGAGGGGTGGGCGTTGGGAGCCGTCTCGCGGGTTCCCATGCACCGCCTTCGGCGGTGCGAATCTGGTGGCCGCTGCGCGGCCCTCGAACCACTCTGCGGAGCCGCTTCGCGAGGATCCCGCGAGACGGCTCCCAACGCCATATCCTGCGCGGCCGGTGAACGACCTCGACTACAAGGTGCTCCGGGTCATGCGTACACGTGGGCACTCGTCCTTTTTGGAGAAGCTTGCGAAGGGCTTGGGGAAGGCTGGGAACAACGGGGCTATCTGGTTTGGGGTCGGGGTTCTGCTGGCGATCTTCGATTCGGGGAATCGGGAAGCTTGGTTGGTCTGCGCTTTTCTGGGGCCGATCGCTATTGGGTTGAACTATGTGGTGAAGGCGATCGTCAAGCGGCCGCGGCCGGTGCTGGATGGGCTGCCGCCGCTGGGTGGTGCACCGAGTTCTCTCAGTTTTCCTTCGGCTCACGCAACGTCATCTTTCGCTGTCGCCACGGCGATGACTCGGGTCGACGCTTGGGGGGCGTTGGCGTTCGTCCTTGCTTTTGCCCTCTCGCTCGGGCGTCCTTACCTGGGGATGCACTATCCATCTGACGTGCTTGCCGGAATCGTGCTCGGGGTCGCGCTGGGCCTGATCGTGCCGCTGTCGCTATGAAGGTCGGGATTGTGGGGCTGCCGAACGCGGGGAAGTCGACGCTGTTCAACGCGCTGACCCAGGGCGGGGCGCAGACTGGGGACTACCCGTTCACGACGATCGAGCCGAACGTGGCGATCGCGCAGGTGCCGGACTCGCGGCTCGAACAGGTCGCGGCGACGGTCAAGTCCTCGAAGCTGGAACCGGCGACGATCGCCTTCCACGACATCGCCGGGCTGGTCAAGGGCGCCTCGGAGGGCGAGGGGCTGGGCAACCGGTTCCTCGCCTCGATCCGCGAGACCGACGCGATCTGCCACGTGGTCCGCTGCCACGCCGACTCCGGCGTGCCGCATCCCGATGGGCGCGTCGATCCGCTGGCCGACATCGAGACGATCGAGACCGAGCTGATCCTCTCCGACTACGAGCAGGCCGAGCGCCGGCTGCAGCGGGTCGGCAAGGGGGCGAAGTCGGGCGACGCCGAGGCGATCGCCGAGCGCGACTGGCTCGAGCGGGTGGTCGCGGCGCTCGCCGAGGGCAAGCCCGCCCGCTCGGTCCCCGTCCCCGAGGCCGCCGCGCACGGCCCGCGCAACCTGCAGGCACTGACCTCGAAGCCGATCCTCTACGTCGCCAACGTCGACGAGGGCGACGCGGAGCCGCCCGCGGCGGTCGTCGCCCATGCCGAGTCGGTCGGCGCCGGGGTGGTCGCGGTCAGCGCCCGGATCGAGGGCGAGCTGGCCGAGCTCGACCCCGAGGAAGCCGAGGAGATGCGCGAGTCCTACGGGGCCGAGGGCTCCGGCCTCGACCGCCTCGTCCGCGCCGCCTACGACCTGCTCGACCTGCTCACCTTCTTCACCGCCGGCGAGGCCAAGGAGGCGGTCGCCAGGCCGCTGTCACGCGGCTCGACCGCCTGGGAGGCGGCGGGCACGATCCATACCGAGATCCAGGACGCCTTCGTCAAGGCCGAGGCGATCGGCTGGCACGAGCTGGTCGAGTGCGGCGGCTACGCAACCGCCCGCGACCGGGGCCTGCTGCGGGTCGAGGGCCGCGATTACGTCGTCCAGGATGGCGACGTGATCACGATCAAGGTTTAGAGCGCCGCAATCCGGCGCATCTCGGGGTCCTCCCCCCGACCTGCTTGGTTTTCGCGCTCTAGAGTTCCGGCCATGAACGAAGGGGGGCGGTTCCCGAAGGTCGCCCCCAGGGCCGGCCACTACGAGAGCTTCTACATCAAGGCCTGCCGGCCCGGCGGCGGCCAGGGCATCTGGATTCGCCACACGGTCCACAAGCGGCCCGGCGCCGAGTGCAGCGCCTCTGTCTGGTTCACGCTCTTCGATCGCGAGGCCGGCGGGCCGCGGGCGACGAAGGTCACGTTGCCCGCCGCCGGGCTCTCGGCGCCGGTCGGCTCCTGGATCCGGGTGAACAAAGCGGAGATCGCCCCCGGCTGGGCGAGCGGCGCGGTCGCGACCGAGGCGCTCACCGCCTCCTGGGATCTGACCTTCTCCGGCGACGCCCCGCCCTGCAAGTACCTGCCGGCCGACTGGCTCTACGAGGCGCCGCTGCCGCGCACCAAGTTCGTCGCCCCCTACCCCGACGCGCGCTTCCGCGGCCGGCTGGAGATCGACGGCGAGGAGATCCACCTCGACGGCTGGCCGGGAATGGTCGGCCACAACTGGGGCACCGAGCACGCCGAGCGCTGGGTCTGGCTCGAGGGCACCGGTTTCGGCGATTCCGAGGGGACCTACTTCGACGCCGGCGCGGCGCGCATCGCGATCGGCCGCTGGATCAGCCCCTGGGTTCCCTCCGGGATGCTCGTGCTCGATGGCGAGCAGCACCGGCTCGGCGGCTTCGGCCACATCCGCTCGGCCTCGATCGTCGCCCAGCCGACCTCCTGCGAATTCGCCCTGCCGGGCCGCGACGTGGTCGTCCGCGGCCGCGTCTCCGCCCCGCGGAAGGACTTCGTCGGCTGGGTCTACGCCGACCCCAAGGGCCCCGAGCACAACACGCTCAACTGCTCGGTTGCCGACCTCGAGCTGACCGTCGAGCGCCCCGGTCGCCCCGCCCGTCGCCTCTCCCTCGCCGCCGGCGCCGCCTACGAGTTCGGCATGCGTGAGACCGACCACGGCATCCCGATCCAGCCCTATCCGGACGGCTGAGCGAAGACCTTGCGGAAGCTCATCCAGGTGCTGTAGGCGCCCAGCGACGACTCGAGTTGTTCGCCGCTGACGCTGGTCACGCCGCCGGTCCCGTAGAGCTTGGCGTCCATGATCCGCGGCGAGACGCCGCGCTTGGTGACGACGACCTTCTTCAGCCGGCCGTCGAGGTAGGCGCCAAGCTTGGCGCTGATTTCCGGGCCGCTGAAGCGCAGGGTCCAGTTGTGCAGCGGGCAGTAGGAGTCGTAGGGGTCGGGCACGCCGACCAGATAAGGGACGGGCGGGCCGCCGAAGACGTTCTGGACGCTCTCGGTATGGCCGCCGGAGCAGGCGGAGAAGAAGGTCTCGGCGACCTTGCCTTCGTAGGTGACGACCTGGCCTCGGGTCGCGTTGGCCGCCGCGTTGGTGGAGGGCGTCTCGCTTTCGAGGCCGTCGTAGACCTGGCTGCGGGTGTCGCTGTAGAGGTCGAAGTCGTTGCCTTCGACGCCGGCGCTGAGCGCGAAGGAGCGCGACTCGACCGCCTGGGACTTGAGCTCCTCCGCCGGCCAGGAGGGCGGCGACTCGTTGGGGATCACGCCCTTCACGTACTGCTCGAGCGCCAGGGCGTTGACGACGTTGAGCGAGCCGGCTTCGCTTTCGGTCGGCACCGTCTCGAGCGCGCCACGATAGGCGCCCAGCCCGGCGATCGAGATCCGCCCCTTGCCGGCGGCGCGCAGCTTGCGCCCGCAGGCGGCGAGCCGCTTGCCGCCGGAGCTGCGCAGCACGACGCGGGGCCCGTTGCGGTGCGCCTCGTAGCTGCGCGCCGGATCGAGCGCCACCCCGCAGGCGCTTGTCGCTTCGCTGAAGCCGACGTCCCCGCCGGCGATGTCGAGCAGCACGCGGACCACGTGCGGCCCGCTGAGCGTGCTCAGCGCCGCGCCGGCGTAGTAATGGCCGAGGATCCAGCGGTAGCCCTTGCCGTGCAGGGCGTACCCGTAGGCGCCGTACTGGCTGACGCCGACGCCGTGCCCGAAGCCGTGCCCGCGCACCACCCAGGAGACGCTCGCCCGCGCGGTCGAGGCAGCGGCGAAGAGCAGGATGAGGACCAGGGTCGCGATTCGGAAGCGCATCTCAGACACAACAGATTCGCCCTCCGCGAGTCGCGGCCTGCACTACGCTGCCCTTGCGGTGCGCCTTTCCCCCTCCATGGGTAGATAAGGCGCACCGGAACCGGGAAAGGAGACGGAGATGGCGACCGATCACAAGTTGCTCCTTGCGGGTGAGTGGGTTGAGACCGGCAGCTGGCGAGAGGTGCGCAGCCCCTACGACCGCACGGTCGTCGGCCGGGTCGCGGAAGGCGACGCCGCGCTGGTCGATCGCGCCGCGAGCGCCGCTCATGGGGCCTTCGAGGCGGCCGACTTTCCCCAGCACGAGCGCGCCGCGGTGCTCGACCGGGCCGCCGAGCTGGTCGGCGAGCGCGGCGAGGAGCTGGCCCTGGCGATCGCCGCCGAGGCCGGCAAGCCGCTGAAGACGGCAAGGGTCGAGGCTCAGCGCTGCGTCGACACGCTCACTTTCTCCGCCACCGAGGCGCGCAAGCTGACCGGCGGCACGGTTCCGATGGAGGCCTCCCCTGCCGGCGCCGGCAAGCTCGGCGTGATGCTGCGCGTGCCCTACGGGGTGGTCGGGGCGATCAGCCCCTTCAACTTCCCGCTCAACCTCGTCGCTCATAAGCTCGGCCCGGCGCTCGCCGCCGGCAACGCGGTCGTCCTCAAGCCGGCGGGCCAGACGCCGATCTCGGCGCTCAACCTGGCGCGGGCGCTGACCGACGCCGGCCTCCCCGAGGGCTGGCTCTCGGTGATCCCCGGCCCCGGCTCGGAGGTGGGCAACGCGATCGTCGAGCACGAGCTGACCCGCGCGCTGAGCTTCACCGGCTCGGCGGGCGTTGGCTGGGAGATCCGCAGTCGCGTCCCCCACAAGAAGGTCAACCTCGAGCTCGGCTCCAACGCGCCGCTGATCGTCCACGCCGACGGCGACTGGGAGACGGCGGCCGACAAGGCCCAGATCCACGCCTTCTCGCACGCCGGCCAGAGCTGCATCTCGATCCAGCGCATCCTCGTCCAGGAGGAGATCGCCGACGCCTTCGCCGAGCGCCTCGCCGCCAACGTCGCGAAGCTGCGGGTCGGCGACCCGCTAGACCCGCGGACCGACGTCGGCCCGCTGATCACCCCCGACGACCGCGACCGGGTCAAGCAGTGGATCGACGAGGCGGTCTCGGCCGGCGCCGAGCTGCTCGCCGGCGGCAAGCTGGTCGACGAGGACCGCTGCCTCGCCCCGACCCTGCTCGGCTCCCCGCCCCGCGAGGCCAAGGTCTGGTGCGAGGAGATCTTCGGCCCCGTAGCCACGATCGACCGCTACACCGAGTTCGCCGAAGCTCTGCGCCTTGCCAACGACTCCAAGTACGGCCTGCAAGCCGGAGTCTTCACCCGCGACGTCGGCCTCGCCCTGGAGGCCGCCAACACCCTCGAATTCGGCGGCGTCCTAATAAACGAGGTCCCAACCTTCCGAGCCGACCAGATGCCTTACGGCGGCGTAAAGGACTCAGGCAACACCCGCGAGGGCCCAGCTTTCGCGATCCACGAGTTGACCGAGGAGCGCTTCGTCACCCTCCAGGGCTGACGGGGACGTGCCGTCCCTTAGATACCTATAGGGGCCGCTTAGGGACGGCACGTCCCCGTCACTCGTGAGGGCGGGCCATCCGCCGGTGGTCGAGCGCCTCCTCGAGCACGCTTGGCTCTACGCCCTGCTCCAGAGCTACCTCGCGCAGCGAGCGGCCGGACTCGGCTGCGGTCTTGACGATGTCGGCGGCGCGGTCGTAGCCGATGTGGGGGTTGAGGGCGGTGGCGGTGGCGAGGGTCGCCTCGGCGTGGCGCTCGGTCATCTCCTCGTTGGCTTCGATCCCGGCGACGCACTTGCCGTCGAGCAGCCGCGAGGCCGAGGCGAGCAGCTTGATCGAGTCGAGCAGGTTGCGGGCGATCAGCGGCACCCGCACGTTGAGCTCGAACTGGCCCTGGCTGCCGGCGAGCGTGATCGCGGCGTCGTTGCCGACGACCTGGGCGGCGACCTGGATAACGACCTCGGGGATCACCGGGTTGACCTTGCCGGGCATGATCGAGGAGCCCTTCTGGAGCTCGGGCAGGCGCAGCTCGGCGAGGCCGGCACGCGGCCCGGAGCCCATCAGCGCCAGGTCGTTGGCGATCTTGTTGAGCGAGACGGCGTAGACCTTGAGCGCCCCGGAGAGCTCGACCAGCGCGTCGCGGTTGGCCTGCGCCTCGAAGCGGTCGAGCGGCGCGGAGATCTCCAGGCCGCTGGCGGCGGCGAGCTTCTCGCGCACGCGGGCGGCGAAGTCGGGGTGGGTGTTGAGCCCGGTGCCGGTCGCCGTGCCGCCCAGCGGGATCTGCCCGACCCGGCGCAAGGTCGCCTCGACCCGCTGCACGCCGAGCCGCACCTGCGCGGCGTAGCCGCCGAACTCCTGGCCGAGGGTGACCGGCACGGCGTCCATCAGGTGCGTGCGCCCCGCCTTGACCACGTCGGCGAACTGCTCGGCCTTTGCCGCCAGCGCCGACTCGAGTCCGCCCATCGCCGGCAGCAGGTCGTGCGTCACCTCGCTCAGTGCCGCCAGATGGACGGCCGAGGGGAAGACGTCGTTGGAGGACTGGCCCATGTTGACGTGGTCGTTGGGGTGCGTCGCGTCGCCGGCCAGCTTGGCGAGCACCTCGTTGGCGTTCATGTTCGAGGAGGTGCCCGAGCCCGTCTGGAAGACGTCGACCGGGAACTGGTCGTCGTGCTCGCCCGCGGCGACGGACTCTCCGGCGGCGGCGATCGCCGCGGCGACGTCCGCGTCGAGCTTGCCCAGCTCGCCGTTGACCTCCGCGGCGGCGGCCTTCAGCCGGCCCAGCCAGCGCACCACCGGCACCGGCACCCGCTCGCCGGAGACGGGGAAGTTGTCGACTGCCTTGGTGGTCTCGCCACCCCAGAGCTGCTCGGTCACGTCGGTTCCTCCATCGAAGTCGTTGTGGATTGGGAGCGTATTCAGCCGCGCGCTTCGCCCGCGTCGAAGCCCTCGCGGTAGGTGCGCAGGAAGCCCGCCGGCAGGGGTCGCCCGTCGGGGCTGTAGCGGGCGGCGGCGGAGAGCCGGCGGATCAGCTCGGCGTCGATCCCGTCGTTGCCGCTGGCGCCGCTTTCGGCGGCTCCCAGCAGGTAGCCGAGCCGCAGGTTCGCGGCGCCGCCCGAATCGGCGCGGGCTTCGGCGTTGAGCTTGGTCGCGGCGGCGAGCATCGCTTCCCCGACGTTCGCCAGGTCGCCCGCTTCCTGGTTGGCGACCAGGCAGCCGCCGATCGGCGTGCCGTCGTCGAGTGCGACTTCGCCGGGCGCGTCCCGCAGCGCCCGCAGGTAGGCCCCGCTGCCTTCCAGGCAGGCGACCGGCGTCGAGTTGTCGCTCGAGCCGCAACCGGCCACGGCGACCACGGCGACCACGGCGATCGCGAGGATCGGGATTCGGCGGCGCATCTGCCGCCCATCCTATGAGCCGGAGCTCAGTCGCCCCGCGCGGAGATGCCGCCGGAGTGGATCGTCGAGATGCCGCCGGAGGGACCGGGCGCCGCCGCCGGCGGGGGC
>Ga0210100_1000180_pt1 | contig 11491 bp, 9 predicted proteins | sample MayberryNW_TuleB_FD_185525 | JGI IMG/M metagenome (GOLD analysis project Ga0210100, IMG submission 185525) | Wetland microbial communities from San Francisco Bay, California, USA, that impact long-term carbon sequestration - MayberryNW_TuleB_D1... | ecosystem: Environmental > Aquatic > Marine >... | reverse complement strand
AAAAGTTGGGCCTGGGACGCTTTTTTTCTGCGTTCCGGGAGGGAAGGTCGATGGGCATGAGTTTGCTCGGGGGGCTGTGGGGGCTGGCGCCGTGGCGCTTGTGGTTGAGCGGGAGCTGGAACTGGATGTGGCGCAGGTGGTTGTGGCGGATGCTCGGGCGGCTATGGCGCCGCTGGCGGCTGCGTTTTACGGGGATCCGAGCGGCGAGTTGCGGGTCGTGGGGGTTACGGGGACGAATGGGAAGACCACGACCGCTTTCCTGATTCGGGAGATCCTTGAGGGGGCCGGCATCCGGACGGGTCTTCTCGGGACCGTGCGGCAGGTCGTCGGCGGGGTTGAGGAGGAGGTTGAGCGGACTACGCCGGAGGCGGTCGATTTGCAGGGGACGTTCCGGCGGATGCTCGAGGCGGGGGACGCGGCCTGCGTGATGGAGGTCTCCTCGCACGCGCTGGAGCTGCACCGCTGCGACGCGATCCACTTCGAGCTGGCGCTCTTCACCAACCTCACCCAGGACCACCTCGACTTCCACGGCGACATGGAGAGCTACTTCCGCTCGAAGCGCAAGCTCTTCGAGATGCGCCCCCGCATCTCGATCGTCAACGCCGACGACCCCTACGGCCGCCGCCTCGCCGAAGAATTCGCCTGCCTCACCTTCAGCGCCGAAGGCGCCCCAGCCGACCTCGTAGCCACCGAAGCCACCTTCGACGCCAAGGGCTCCAACCTCACCGTAACCCGCGGGCCGACGGGACGAAATGTCAAGGCAGACTTGACATTTCGTCCCGTCGGCGGCGGGGTTGGGGTGCGGACGGGGTTGCCGGGGGGGTTCAATGTGGCGAATGCGCTGGGGGCGCTGGGGGCGGGGGTGGCGCTTGGGGTCGAGGCTGAGGTTGCGGCGGAGGCGCTGGGGCGGGCGGAGCGGGTGCCGGGGCGCTTCGAGCCGCTGGACGAGGGGCAGGGTTTCGCTGTCCTGGTCGATTACGCGCACACTCCCGATTCGCTCGAGAACGTGCTGCGGGCGGCGCGGCCGCTGACTCCGGGGAGGCTGATCGTCGTCTTCGGCGCCGGCGGCGACCGCGACCGCGACAAGCGGCCGAAGATGGGGCGGGCGGGAGCGGAGCTCGCCGACCTGGCGATCGTCACCTCCGACAATCCGCGCTCCGAGGATCCCGAGGCGATCCTCGCCGAGGTTCTCGCCGGGACCGGGGGCGGTTCCGCCGAGGTCGTGGCGCAGGTAGACCGGCGCGCGGCGATCGCGCTGGCGCTCGAACGGGCGCAGCCGGGCGACACGGTCGTGATCGCCGGCAAGGGCCACGAGCAGGGCCAGGAGTTCGAGGACGGGCGCAAGCTGCCCTTCGACGACCGCCAGGTGGCCCGCGAGGAGCTGCGCCGGCTGGGCAGTCCCGCATGAACCTCGGCGGAGCGGAGATCGGCGCCGCGATCGATGCCGAGGTCCTCGCCGAGGGCGCCCCCGGCGGTCCCGGGCGGGCGACGATCGCCTCCGGCGACACCGGCCCCGGCGACCTCTTCTTCGGCCTGCGCGGCGAGCGGGTCAACGGCGGCGAGTTCGCCGCGGCGGCGATCGAGGCCGGCGCCTGGGGCGTCGTCGTCGACTCCGCCTCGCGGTCGTACCTGTCCCCGGATACGTCGGAGAAATACGACCGCACGGCGGGCGGCGCCTGGGTCTTCGTCGTCGACGATCCGCTGGTCGCCCTGCAGGCGCTGGCGCGGGCCTGGCGGCGGGCGCTCGGGGCGCGGGTGGTGGGAGTCACCGGCTCGGTCGGCAAGACCTCGGTCAAGGACATCGCCCGGGCGCTGCTACCGGGGCGGGTCCACGCCAACCGCGAGAACCTCAACACCGAGATCGGGCTGCCGCTGACCGTGCTCGAGGCGCCCGAGGGCACCGAACTGCTGGTCCTCGAGATGGCGATGCGCGGCGCCGGGCAGATCGCCGAGCTGGCGGCGATTGCCGAGCCGCAGGTCGCGGTGATCACCAACGTCGGCCCGGTCCACGTCGAGCTGCTCGGCTCGGTCGAGGCGATCGCCGCGGCCAAGGCCGAGGTCCTCGCCGCGCTGCCGCCCGACGGCGCCGCGGTCGTCCCGGTCGCCGCGGGCGAGCTCGAGCCGCACCTCTCCCAGGCGCCGCGTCTACTGCGCTTCGGTCCCGGCGGGGACGTCTTCGCCGCCGAGAGCCGCGTCGCCGGCGGCCTCACCGAGGCGCTGGTCGAGACGCCCGCCGGCAGCCAGGCCTTCAGCTTCCCCTTCGCCGAGGCGCACAACCTCGAGAACGCCCTGGCCGCGATCGCGGCCGGGGTGGCGCTGGGCGCGCCGCTCGCCGCGATGGCCGACCGCGCTGCGAACATAGGCTTTTCCCGTTTCCGGGGCGAGCGCCTCGAGATCGGCGAGGGGATCGTCCTCGTGAACGACTGCTACAACGCCAACCCGGTCTCGATGCGCGCCGCGCTGAGCCACCTCGCGACGCTCGACGGCGAGCGGCGGATCGCCGTGCTCGGCGAGATGGCCGAGCTCGGCCCCGGCGCCGCCGGCTACCACCGCGAGGTGGGCGAGAGCGCCCGCGCCGCGGGCGTCGACCTGCTGGTCGGGGTCGGCGAGCCGGCCCGCGAGTACGCGCCCGACGAGCTGCTCGGCACGCCCACAGAGGCGGCCGAATGGCTCGCCGCCCAGGCCGAGCCCGGCGACACGATCCTCGTCAAGGGCTCGCGCTCTGCCGGCCTCGAGGCCGTGGCCGAGACGCTCGGGCAGCTGCTGGAGGACGCTGGCCGTGGGTGAGGTGCTGATCGCGGGAATGGCGGCGATGCTGATCTGCATCTTCCTCGGCCCGAAGTTCATCGAGTACCTGCGGGTCAAGGAGTTCGGCCAGCACATCCGCGAGGAGGGACCGCAGGAGCACCACGCCAAGGCGGGCACGCCGACGATGGGCGGCCTGATCGTCTTCGCCTCGATCTGCGTCCCCTACCTGGTGCTCTCCGACCGCGACGCGCAGAGCCTCGCCGTCTTCGGCGTCGCCATGGGCTGCGCCGCGATCGGCTTCGCCGACGACTTCATCAAGATCGTCAAGCGCCGCTCGCTCGGCCTCTCGGCCCGCTGGAAGCTGCTCTTCCAGGTGATCCTCGCCTTCGGCCTCTGGTGGGTCGCCCGCCACGAGGTCGGCCTCGAACCGATCCTCTACTTCCGCATCGGCGACGCCAGCATCGACCTCGGCCCGGTCCTCTACTTCGTGCTCGTCTTCCTGGTGATCGCCGGCACCTCGAACGGCGTCAACCTGACCGACGGGCTCGACGGCCTCGCCGCCGGCTCCTGCGCGATCGTCCTGCTCGCCTACACGGCGATCGCCTTCGTCACCAACGAGCAGCAGAACCTCGCCCTGCTCTCCGCCTGCCTGGTCGGCGCCTGCATCGGCTTCCTCTGGTTCAACGCCTTCCCGGCCTCGATATTCATGGGCGACACCGGCTCGCTCGGCCTCGGCGGCGCGATCGGCGCCCTGGCGGTGATGACCCAGACGGAGGTGCTGCTGATCATCATCGGCGGCATCTTCGTGATCGAGGCGCTCTCGGTCGCGATCCAGGTCTTCTCCTTCAAGACCTTCCGGCGGCGCGTGCTGCTGATGGCTCCTCTGCACCATCACTTCGAGATGATGGCTTGGTCGGAGACGAAGATAATGCTCCGCTTCTGGATCGTGGCGGCTGTCTGCTCCGGGATCGGGTTCACGCTGTACCAGCAGTCGATCGGGCGGTGAGGGGGACGGGCGGGGTGGGGCGTCGGTTGCCCCTCCCGGAAAGACCGTTGCGCAGCTGGGCCGTGTGGGTGATTTGGCTTGGCTTACCGGGAGCCTTTCCGGGAGGGGCAACCGACGCCCCACCCGGGCCTCTCATCGCGTAGATGAGCTTGGCCGTGCGAACCTATGCCGGGTGTGCGCGGCGGTGCCCAGGGGGCTACGCGGTGGAGCTTCTCCGCTTCGGACGGAGAGGTTGACGCTCAGGCGGTGGACCGATGCGGACCTCGAGCCGTTTGCCGCGATCAACGCCGACCCTGAGGTGATGGAGCATTTCCCCGCGAAGCTTTCGCGGGCCCAAAGCGACCGGCTCGTCGAGCGGATCGAGGCGGGGTTCGAGGCGCACGGGTTTGGGCTGTGGGCGCTCGAGCTGACGGAGACGGGCGAGTTGATCGGGTTCACCGGTCTCGCCGTGCCCGACTTCGAAGCTCACTTCACTCCGGCCGTCGAGATCGGCTGGCGCCTGGCGCGTTCCGCCTGGGGGCATGGCTACGCGACCGAGGCCGCGAGGGCGGCGCTGGCCTTCGGCTTCGAGAAGGCCGCCCTACCGGAGATCGTCTCCTTCGCAAGCACCGCCAACAAGCGCTCCATAGCCGTAATGCAACGCCTCGGCATGAGCCACAACCCCGCCGACGACTTCGAGCATCCGATTCTGCCCGCCGGCGATCCCCTGCGTCCCCACGTTCTCTACCGCCTACCGGCACCGGCTCGCACACAGGGGGAGGCCCGTCCAGCACGAACCTAGAGGGATGAATCCGCCGCCTCCGAGAAAGCCTCGCCCGGACCTGACGCACGGCCCGTTCCTGGTTGTGGGCTTGGCTCGCTCGGGCCAGGCGGTTGCTCGGTTGCTTGCCGGGCTCGGGGGGGAGGTTCGGGCGATCGATTCCGGGCGTCCGGAGGGGGTTGCAGGGCTCCGGGGGGTTGGCGTCGAAGTCTTTTTGGATGCAGACGGACTTGCGCTTCTCGAGGGGGTTCGGACTGTGGTCAAGAGTCCGGGCGTGCCGCGGGGGGCGGCGGTGATCCGGGCTGCTCTGGAGCGTGGGGTGGAGGTCGTCGGGGAGCTTGAGGTTGGCTGGCGGGCGATCCCGAATCGGTTCGTCGCGGTGACCGGGACGAACGGCAAGACGACGGTGGTCGAGTGGCTCGGGCACGTCTACCGGACCGCTGGGGAGCCCGTTGCCGTTGCCGGAAACGTGGGGACGCCGCTCTCGGCGCTGGCCGGCGAGGTCGATCCCGAGGCGACCGTGATCTGCGAGGCCTCCAGCTTCCAGCTCGAGGACAGCGTCGCCTTCGCCCCCGAGTGCGCCGTCTTCCTCAACCTCGCGCCCGACCACCTCGACCGGCACGGCACGCTCGAGGACTACCTCGCCGCCAAGCTGCGGATCTTCGCCAACCAGGGCAACGACGACGTCGCCGTCTACAACGCCGACGAGCCCGAGCTCGCCGGGGTCGATCTCGGCGGCTGCGCGCGGCGCGTCCCCTTCTGCCGCGGCGCCGGGCCCGAGTGCGAGGTGGCGCTCGCCGGGGGGACGATCTTCCACGACGGCGAGCCGCTGCTGCGGGCCGACGAGCTCGGCCTGCCCGGCGAGCACAACGCCGCCAACGCGCTCGCCGCCGCCGCGGCCGCGCTCTCGATGGGAATCGACCGCGACGCCGTGCGCGAGGGCCTGCGCGGCTTCGCCGGCGTCCCGCACCGGCTGGAGAGCGTCGCCGAGATCGGCGGCGTGCGCTTCGTCAACGACTCGAAGGCGACCAACGTCGCCTCGGCCACGGTCGGCATCCGTGCCTTCGAGGGCGGCGTGCGGGCGATCCTCGGCGGCAGCGAGAAGGGCGAGCCCTACGCGCCGCTGCTCGACCCGGTGCGCGAGCGCTGCGTCGCCTGCTACCTCGCCGGCGCCTCGGCGGAGCGCCTCGCCGAGGCCCTGGCCCCGGCGGTCGCCGCCGGCGTCGAGCTGCGCCGCTGCGCGGACTTCGAGGACGCCGTGCGCCGCGCCGCCGCCGAGGCGCGCCCCGGCGAGACCGTCCTGCTCTCGCCCGCCTGCGCCAGCTTCGACGAGTTCGACAACTTCGAGCGGCGCGGCGAGCGCTTCCGCGAGATCGTCCGGAGCCTCGGGTGAGCGCCCTCGCCCTGCGCCGGCTCGGCCGCGCGGGCCGCCCGAAGAAGAAGGCGAAGAAGAAAAGGCGCTCGCGCGCCGCCGCTCCCTCCACCGAGTACAACCTGCTGCTCACCGCGACCCTCTGCCTGCTGGCGCTCGGCGCGGTGATGGTCTTCTCGGCGAGCTCGACCACCCAGATCCTCAGCAACGGCAACCTCGCCGACAGCGCCTTCTACCTGAAGCGCACGCTGATCTTCGGCTCCGCCGGGCTGCTGATCATGCACCTCACCGCCCGCCACGGCCTGGTCGCGATCCGCCGGCTGACGCCGCTGCTGCTCGGCGCCTCGATCTTCCTGCTGCTCGCGGTGCTCGTCGCCGGCTCAAGCGCCAACGGCGCCAGCCGCTGGATCGGCCCCGGCTCGCTCCAGTTCCAGCCCTCGGAGCTGGCCAAGGTGGCGCTGATCCTCTACGGCGCCGACCTGCTCGCCCGCGAACCGAAGCGCGCCCGCTCGCTGCAGGGGCTGATGCCCTTCCTGCTGGTCGTCGGCGCCGCCTGCCTGCTGATCGTCGTCGAGCCCGACATGGGGACGACGATGGTGATCGCCTTCTCGGTCGCCGCGCTGCTGATCGCCGCCGGCGCGCGACCAGCCGACCTCGGCAAGGTCGCCCTCTGCCTGGGCGGCCTGGCGCTGCTGATGACCGTGGTCGAGCCCTACCGGATGGCCCGCCTGACCGGCTTCCTGCACCCGGGCTCCGACCCCTCGGGCACCGGCTTCCAGGCCGCCCAGGCGAAGATCGCCTTCGGCTCGGGCGGCTTCTTCGGGGTCGGCATCGGCAACGGCACGGCGAAGGCCGGCTTCCTGCCGGAGGCCCACACCGACATGATCTCGGCGGTGATCGGCGAGGAGCTGGGAATGCTCGGCATCCTCGGCGTCGTCGGACTCTTCGGGATGCTCGGCTACGCCGGCCTGCGGGTCGCCCAGAAGGCGAAGGACCGCTACGGCAAGCTGCTGGTCGCCGGCCTCACCTCGCTGATCCTCGTGCAGGCGACGATCAACCTCTTCGCGGTGATGGGTCTGGCGCCGCTGACCGGCGTGCCGCTGCCCTTCGTCTCCTACGGCAACAGCAGCCTGCTGGCGACCCTGCTCGCCGTCGGCCTGATCCTCAACGTCGCCCGCGGAGGCCGGGCGAGCGCCGCGCGGACCGGTCGCGCCTCCGGCGCTGGCAAACTGCGCGTCGTCGAGGGCGGGCGTTCGCCCGTCCGCAAGAGAAGTGGAGCGAGTCGTGGAAAGAGCGCCCAGAGTCGTGGTGGCGGCGGGGGGAACCGCCGGTCACGTCGTGCCGGCGATGGCCGTCGCCGACGAGCTTCGGGTTAGCGGCGCCGAGGTCTCCTTCCTCGGCACGCGCGAGCGGATCGAGGCCGAGCTGGTGCCGGCCCGCGGCTACGAGATCGATTTCGTCAAGGTGCGCGGCATCGACCGCCGCAACCCGCTGCGCGCCGCGCGGGCGGTGGCCGAGGCGCTCGGCGCGGTGGGCGTCGCCCGGCGGGTCCTGCGCCGCCGCGAGGCCGACGTGGTGATCGGCGGCGGCGGCTACGTCGCCGGGCCCGCCGGCCTGGCGGCGCTGCTCACCCGTACGCCACTGGTGCTGACCGAGGCCGACAGCCACCTCGGCCTCGCCAACCGGCTGCTCGCCGGGCGGGCGCGGCGGGTCTGCCTCACCGGTCGCCCGGTGCCGGCCGCCGTGCTCGCCGCCGACCGCGAAGAGTCCCGGGTGCGCTTTTGCATCGACTCCGACGCGCGCTGCCTGCTGGTGATGGGCGGCAGCCAGGGCGCCCGCTCGATCAACCTCGCCGCGATCGAGGCCTTCGCCGAGAGCGAGGGCGCCGCCGACCGCGACTTCGAGGTGATCCACATCTCCGGCCGCCGCGACTACGAAGAGCTGAAGCGCCGCCTCGCCGCGGCGCCGCACCGCAAGGGCTACCGGCTGCTCTCCTACGAGCCCGACCTCGGCCCGGTGCTGGCCGCCTGCGACCTGGTCCTCGCCCGCTCGGGCGGCTCGATCTTCGAGGTGACCGCGGCGGGCCGCGCGGCGATCCTCGTCCCCTATCCGCACGCGACCGCCGACCACCAGACCGCCAACGCGGCCTGGATGGCGGACGCGGGGGCGGCGCTGACGGTCGCCGACGACGAGCTGAGCCCCGAGCTGCTGGCGGCGCGGGTCGGCGAGCTGCTCGGCGACGAGGATCGCCTCGACCGGATGACGCTCGCCTCGACCGCCCTGGCGAAGCCCGACGCCGCCCGCCGCATCGCCGACGAGGTCCTGGCCGCCACCCAGGGCGCTTCCGGTGCGCCTTATCCACCCGTGAAGGGGGAAAGGCGCACCGGAACGTGAGCGGCCGGGGCGGCTGGGCCGATCGGCGGTTGCACTTCGTTGGGGTTGGGGGGGCCGGGATGAGCGGGCTGGCGCTGGTCTGCGCGGGGCTGGGGGCGACGGTGACCGGCAGCGACCGGGGCGAGTCCTCTTATATGGAGCGACTGCGGGCGGCCGGGCTCGATCCGGTCGTCGGGCATGACGCCGCCAACCTGCCCGCGGGCGCCGAGGTGGTCGTCTCGACCGCGATCGCCGCCGACAACCCGGAGCTGGCCCTGGCCCGCGAGCGCGGCGTCGAGCCGATCCACCGCGGGGCGCTGCTCGCCGAGCTCTGCGCCGAGAAGCGGCTGATCGCGGTCGCCGGCACGCACGGCAAGACGACGACCACGGCGATGCTGGTCTGGGCGCTGCGCGCGCTGGGCGCCGACCCGGCCTTCTTCGTCGGCGGCGAGGTGCCGGGGCTCGGCCCCGGGGGTGCGGCGGCGAACGCCGGCTGGGGGGAGGGCGAATGGGTCGTCGCCGAGGCGGACGAGAGCGACGGCAGCTTCCTGCGCCTCGACCCCGAGATCGCGGTCGTCACCAACGTCGAGATGGACCACCACAGCCAGTGGGGCTCGGTCGCCGAGCTGCGCGCCGCCTTCGAGGAGTTCACGGCGGAGGCGAGCGCCGTCGTGCGTCCGGAGGACTCGGCGCGCGAGATCCCGCTGGCGACCCCGGGCCACCACAACCTGCTCAACGCCCGCGCCGCGGTCGCCGCCGCTGGGACAGCGGGCTTCGACCCGGAGGCCGCCGCCGCGGCGCTCGCCGACTTCCCCGGCGTCCACCGGCGGCTGGAGCTGAAGGGGGAAGCTGGCGGCGCCCGCGTATACGACGACTACGCCCACCACCCGACCGAGGTGCGAGCGGCGCTAGGTGCGCTGCGGGGGCTTGCTCCGGAGCGCCTGGTCGCCGTCTTTCAGCCCCATCTCTACTCGCGCACCAAGGCGTTCGCCGAGCAGTTCGGCGCCGCCCTCGCGCTCGCCGACGAAGTCGCGGTGCTCGACGTCTACCCGGCCCGCGAGCAACCGGTCGGCGAGCTGGCCGGCGTCAGCGGCCTCGACGTCGCCCGCGCAGCGGCCGACCGCATGGGCGGGCGGCGGGTGATCTGGACGCCTACGCTCGACTCGGCGCGCCAGGCGCTGGCGGGACGGCCGCGGCGAGGCGACGTTCTCGTGACGATCGGCGCCGGCGACGTCTTCAGGGTCGGCGAGGCGCTGGTCGCCGACACCGAGATCGAGGCAGTCCGGTGAGCGGCCGCCCCACGATCGTCGAGGCCGATTTCCCGCTGGCGCGGCTGACCACCGTGCGCACCGGCGGGCCCGCCGACTTTTTCGCCCGGCCGGGCAACGAGGGCGAGCTGCTCGCCGCGCTCGCCTGGGCGGCGGACGAGGGCCTCGCCCTCGGCGTGGTCGGCTCGGGCTCGAACCTGCTTGTCGCCGACTCCGGCTTTCGCGGGCTGGCGCTGAAGCTCGGCGGCGAGCTGGCGGCGATCGAGCGCGACGGCGAGCAGATGGTCTGCGGGGGCGGCGCCCGCCTCCCCTCGGCCGCCGCCAAAGCCGCCGGCTGGGGGCTGGCCGGGATCGAATTCGGGGTCAACATCCCGGGTACGGCCGGCGGGGCGGTTCGGATGAACGCCAACGCCTACGGTGGCCAGCTTGCCGAGGTGCTGGACTCGGTCGACGTCTTCACGGCCGCCGGCCGCGAACGGCGCGAGCCCGGCTCGCTCGGCTTCGCCTACCGCAGCTCGAACCTGACCGCCGCCGAGGTGGTCTCGCGCGTCGTCTTCCGCCTGCGGCGCGACGACCCGGCGGCGATCCGCGCGCGCCTCAACGAGATGCGGGCGAAGCGCCGCGAGGCCCAGCCCTCGGGGATCAAGACCTTCGGCTCGACCTTCAAGAACCCCGACGACGCGCGGGCGGAGGGCCGCGGCGCCGGTCAGCTGCTCGAGGCGGTGGGCTGCCGGGGCCTGGCCCAGGGGGAAGCCCGCTTCTCTGAGAAGCACGCCAACTTCGTCGAGAACGCCGGTCACGCGACAACGGCCGACGTGCTGGCGCTGATGGCCGAGGGCAGGCGCCGGGTGCACGAGGCGACCGGCGTCGTGCTCGAGCCCGAGGTGCAGGTGCTCGGCGAGGTGCGCTGGCCCGCGGGGTGGGACCTGTGACCAGGTGGCTGATCAGGGGCGTCGCGGCGATCCTCGTCCTGGTCGTGGCGGGATTCGTCTGGCAGACGTTCCTCGGCGGCGGCAGGACCGTCGGCGGGACGCTGGTCGCCAGCCGGCCGGTGGCGACGATCGGCAGCGGCTCCGAAGCGGTCGCGGTGGCCGGCGACGGCACGCTGCTCGCCTGGCTCCCGCTGTCCGAAGAAAGCGGCCTGCCGCGGCTGGCGCTTGAATCGCCGCCGAAGAGCGGCCGCCTGGCGGGCCCCGCGCTCGAACAGGTGAAGGTCCTGGCGGCGACGCCGCCGACCCTGCGGCCCTACGTCAAAGCCAGCAGTTTCGGCGAAAGCGGGGTGGACGTCGAACTCAACTCGGGGATCGAACTGCGCTTCGGCGACGCCGGCCAGGCCGCCCGCAAGTGGCGAGCGGCCGCCGCCGTGCTTGCCAGCCCGACGACGACCACGCTCGATTATGTGAACCTGCAGGCGCCCGGCAGACCCGACGTGGGCGGCTCTGGGCATACGCTTCCGCCACCTCCCTAAACCCTCGACCACAGGGTTAGATCGGCGAAACCCTCAAGTAGTCATTGAGAAATCTGCCTTGCAGGATGTCGCCCGGCCGTTTGACAGACCCTCGGAAATACCCTACGTTGAGCGCAATTTCCGCGGTTACAGCGTACCCTTCAACCCTTAAGCATTGCTGTAGCTTCGGACAGAACAAGGCTCAACTCAAACGCCGACCCCCAGGATGTCGGTGGCTGGAGAAATCGGGAGATGGAATCCACATACCTCGCGGTGATCAAGGTGGTCGGCGCAGGCGGTGGCGGCACCAACGCCGTCAGCCGCATGGTCGACGCCGGCATTCGCGGCGTCGAGTTCGTCGCCGTCAACACGGACGCCCAGGCGCTGCAGGCCTGCGACGCCGACATCAAGCTCTCGATCGGCCAGGAGCTGACCCGCGGCCTCGGCGCCGGCGGCAACCCCGAGGTCGGGGCGGGCGCCGCGGCGGAGAGCCGCGACGAGATCAAGGAGGCGCTCA
>Ga0210100_1000179_pt1 | contig 11516 bp, 14 predicted proteins | sample MayberryNW_TuleB_FD_185525 | JGI IMG/M metagenome (GOLD analysis project Ga0210100, IMG submission 185525) | Wetland microbial communities from San Francisco Bay, California, USA, that impact long-term carbon sequestration - MayberryNW_TuleB_D1... | ecosystem: Environmental > Aquatic > Marine >... | reverse complement strand
CCGCGGGCGCCTGCCGCACCAGAACGCCGTCAAGCAACTCGGAGAGCCGCTCCCCAACCGGCTTCATCGAGAGCTCCGGCACAACTTCCCCCTGCGGCCGCCCCAGATGCGAGACGAGCACCACCGAGGCGCCCCGCTCGCGCAGCAGCTCGATCGTCGGCAGCGCCGCCCGGATCCGCGTGTCGTCCGCCACCCGACCGCCGTCGAGCGGCACGTTGAAGTCGACCCGGACCAGGACCCGCTTGCCGGCCACGTCGGCATCGCGGACGCTGGCCTTGGCGAAGCTCACGCGCTCAGAGAACCTTGCCGGCGAGCTCGACGCAACGGTTGGAGTAGCCCCACTCGTTGTCGTACCAGCTGATCACCTTCGCCATGCGACCGTCGCCGATCGTCATCGTCGACTGGGCGTCGACGATCGAGGAGTGCGGGTCGCCGACGATGTCGGTGGAGACGATCGGGTCCTCGGTGTAAGCGAGGATGCCCTTCAGCGGGCCCTCCGCGGCCGCCTTCAGGGCGGCGTTGATCTGGTCGGGCTCGAGCGGGTTGGGCGTGGTGAAGACCAGGTCGACGGCGGAGCCGGTCGGCACCGGCGCTCGCATCGAGAAGCCGTTGAGCTTGCCGTTCAGCTCGGGCAGCACGAGGCCGACGGCCTTGGCGGCGCCGGTCGTGGTCGGGATCAGGTTGAGCGCCGCGGCGCGCGAGCGGCGCGGGTCCTTGTGCGGCATGTCCTGCAGGCGCTGGTCGGCGGTGTAGGCGTGGATCGTGGTCATCAGGCCCTGCTCGATCCCGAACGCCTCGTGCAGCACCTTGGCCAGCGGCGCCAGGCAGTTGGTAGTGCAGGAGGCGTTGGAGATGACGTGGTGGCTCTCGCGGTCATAGGCGCTCTCGAAGTTGACGCCGAGCGCGACGGTCACGTCGGGCTCCTTGGCGGGCGCCGAGATGATCACCTTCCGCGCGCCGGCCTCGAGGTGCTTGGCGGCGTCGGCGCGGGCGGTGAACAGGCCGGTCGACTCGATCACCACGTCGACGCCGAGGTCGCCCCAGGGCAGCGCCGCCGGGTCGCGCTCGGAGAACGCCTTCAACTCTTTGCCGTCGATCAGGAGCCCGCCGTCGGTCGCCTCGACCTCGCCCGGGAAGCGCCCGAGGATCGAGTCGTACTTGAGCAGGTTGGCCATCGTGCCGGTGTCGACCAGGTCGTTGACGGCGACGAACTCGAGGTCCGCTCCGGCCGCCTGGGCCGCCCGAAAGACGTTGCGCCCGATGCGCCCGAAGCCGTTGATTCCGACCTTCACAGCCATTCCGCAGTTCCTCCTAGGAGTCGTTTTGGGAGACGAATCGATGTTATGGCCCGGCGCAGGCCGCCGGGTCAGGGTTTTTCCTCAGTCAGACCCGATCGTGATCTCGATCTCATACCCGTCCGGGTCCTTGAGGAACGCCGAGTAGGAGCCGGAGCCGTAGGAGCGGCGCTCGCCGGGCTCGTGAACCGAGACCCCGCCGGCGCTCATCCCGCCTTCCCAGGCGGCCTTGACGGCGACGATCCCCAGCCCGGAGAAGCTGACCAGGCCGAAGCCCGGCTGCGGATCGTGGTGGGCCGAGATGAAGAAGACCGGCTTGGCGATGCCCCAGCCGATCGTCTCGTCCTCCTCGAAGTGGCGCCGCCAGCCCAGCGGCGCGAGCAGCGCGTCGTAGAAGGACGCGCTCCGCTCGAGGTCCCCGACCTCCAGTAGAACGTGATGCAGCATCGCGGCGCGCAGGCTATACGGGCGACCCGTCGCTTCGTCGGCCGACGGGCCTATTTCCATCGATATGAGGACATTTTCGGCCCGTCGGCCGCCGGGTCAGCCGCCGCGCGGGGTCCAGCGGAAGTAGCGGGTGGCGAGGAGGAGGCCCAGCACGCCCCAGATCGCGACGATCGCCAGGTCGCCCCACTGGAGGGTGGCGCCCGTGCTGCCGGGGTCGTAGACATCGAAGAAGGCCTCGAAGAAGTGGCGGATCGGGAAGGCGTCGGCAAAGTGGATCACGCCGCTGGGCAGCTGGTCGTCGGGGATGAAGACGCCGGAGAGGAAGTAGAGCGGCAGCAGCAGGGCGTTGACGATCGGCGCGGCGGCGTCCTGGGAGGGGATCGCCGCGGTCAGGGCGATGCCTAGACAGGAGAAGGCGGCGGCTCCGACGACGAGCACGAGGACGATTTCCGGCAGGCGCCCCCAGGGAATCGCGACGCCGTAGAGCAGGCGGCCGATCGCGGCGATCAGGGCGAACATCATCAGCGCGACGATCGCCGAGTTGCCGACCCGCCCGGCGATGAAGACCCAGGCGGGCATCGGCGTCCCGCGGCCGCGCTTCAGCCGCCCGTCCTCGCGGGCGATCACCAGCGACATCGCCAGCGACTGCATCGTCGCCGAGATCACCGCGAGGGTGATGATCGCCGGCACGTAGTAGGCGTCGGTCGCGATCCCGCCGCGCACGCTGACCGTCTGGCCGCCGAAGACCGTGGCGAAGATCAGCAGCAGGACGACCGGGAAGGCGACGGTGAAGAAGACCGACGCCGGATTCCGCCAGAAGACCTTCTGGTCGTAGCGAAACTGGTGCGCGAACAGCGCCAACCCGTTCACTCGCCACACCCGTTCCGGTGCGCTTTATCCGCGCTGAGAGAGGAAAAGGCGCACCGGAAGCTCACTCCGCGGCCTCCTCGGCGGTCAGGGAGAGGTAGACGTCCTCGAGGTTGGGACGGGTCACTTCGAGGCCCTCCAGGTCGAGGCCCTGCTCCACGGCGCGGCCGGTCAGCTCGTGCAGGTCGGCGACCGGGTTGGTCGTCTCGGCCTCGACCTGCTCGCCGTCGAGCCGGTAGCTGATCCGGGTCGGCAGGCTCTCGCGGTCGCCGAGGTCGTCGGGCGTGCCGCGCGCGACGATCTCGCCGCGGGCGATGATCGTCACCCGGTCGGCGAGCCGCTGCGCCTCGTCCATGTAGTGGGTGGTGAGGAAGACGGTCTTGCCGAGGTCGCGCAGCCCGGCGATCGCCTCCCATGCCTGGCGCCGCGCCGAGGGGTCGAAGCCGGTCGTCGGCTCGTCGAGGAAGAGCAGCTCCGGGTCGCCGATCAGCGCCATGCCGACGTCGAGGCGCCGCTGCTGGCCGCCGGAGAGCCCGCCGGTGCGGTCGTCGGCCTTGCCGCCCAGGCCGACCAGCTCGATCACCTCGTCGACCGGGCGCGGCGCGCTGTAGTAGCCGGCGTAGAGCCCCAGCGACTCGCGCACGGTCAGGTAGGGGTCGAGCCGGCAGCTCTGGAGGACGATCCCGATCCGCTCGCGCCAGCCGCGGTCCCCGTGCTCGGGGTCCTCCCCCAGCACGCGCACCTCCCCCGCGCTGCGCTTCCGGTACCCCTCGAGGATCTCGACCGTCGTCGTCTTCCCCGCCCCGTTCGGGCCGAGGAAGGCAAACACCTCCCCCTTCTCCACCTCGAGGTCGATCCCCCTAACAGCCTCGAACTCCCCATAGCTCTTGCGCAGGCCGCGGATGGAGATGACGGAATCGGGCAAAGCCCGGCGATTCTATGGATGCGCGCCGCCCGGCTCAGTCCAGATCCGCGTCGCGGTGCTTCATGTGGACGACGACGTCGTCGCGATCGGCGAGCTCCCTGCGCACCCGGTCGGCGACCGTGATCGAGCGGTGGCGGCCGCCGGTGCAGCCGACCGCGATCGTCAGGTGGCTCTTGCCCTCGGCGACGTAGGCGGGCACGAGGAACTCGAGCAGCGGCAGCAGCCGCCCGTAGAACTCGCCCGCCTGGGTGCCCGCCTCGACGTAGTCGCGAACCCGCGCGTCGAGCCCGGTCAGCGGCCGCAGCTCGTCGACGTAGTGGGGATTGGGCAGGAAGCGCACGTCGAGGGTCAGGTCGGCGTCGTGCGGCGGCCCGTTCTTGAAGCCGAAGGTGAGCAGGGTCAGCGCCATCTTGCCGCTGTCGTGGTGGCCGAGCACCTCCTCGGCGATCCGGCGGCGCAGCATCCCGGCGGTCAGGCCGCCGGTCTCCATCACCAGGTCGGCGCGCTCGCGCAGCGGCGCCAGCAGCTCGTGCTCGGCGCGGATGCCGTCGACGATCCGCCCTTCCGGCGCCAGCGGGTGGCGGCGGCGGGTCTCCTTGTAGCGGTCGACCAGGGTCTCCTCGTCGGCCTCGAGGAAGAGCACGGTCGGGTGCAGGCCCTCCGCCTCGAGATCGTCGAGCACCTGAAGCAGCTCGTCGAAGTACTCGCCGCCGCGCACGTCGGAGACGATCGCCGCCCGCTCGACCCCGCTGCCCTCGTGGCGGAAGAGCTCGCCGAGGCTGCCGATCATCCGCGGCGGCAGGTTGTCGACGCAGAAGTAGCCGTTGTCCTCGAAGGCGGCAATCGCCTCCGACTTGCCGGCGCCCGAGTGGCCGGTGATCACGACCAGCTCGACCCCACGCGACTCCGCGCCGTTCTTGCCCATCACCCCGTCCTGTTCAGCTGCTCGTGGATCTCGCGGGCTACCTTGCCAGGCAGGCCGGGCACCATTTCCAGTTCCTCGCGCGAGGCGGCGAGAAACCGCTCTGGAGAGCCGAAATGTTGGAGCAGGGCGCGCTTGCGCACCGGCCCGATGCCCTTCAGCCCGTCGAGCACCGAGCCGGTCATCGCCCGGTCGCGCCGCCCGCGGTGGTGCTCGATCGCGAAGCGGTGCGCCTCGTCGCGCACCCGCTGCAGCAGCTGCGACGCCTCCGACTCGGCCGGCAGGTCGATCGGCGCCGCGCGGCCCGGCACGTAGACCTCCTCGAGCCGCTTGGCGAGGCCGATCACGGTGACGCCGCGCTCGACGAAGGGCTTCAGGGCGCGCATCCCGGCGGAGAGCTGCCCCTTGCCGCCGTCGATCACGATCAGCGAGGGCAGCGCCGCGAAGCTGGCGTCGCGCTTGCGGTCGTGCGGGGAGAGGTCGACCTGCTCGAGGTAGCGGTTCATCCGCCGGCCGAGCACCTCTTCCATCGAGGCGAAGTCGTCGGGGCCGCCGGTCCGTCCGCTGCCGTCCTCGCCGCGCACCCGGAAGCGCCGGTAGTCGGACTTCTTCGAGGCGCCGCCCTCGAAGACGACCATCGAGGCGACCGTGTGCTCGCCGCCGAGGTTGGAGATGTCGAAGCCCTCGATCCGCACCGGCAGGTCGCCCATGCCGAGCGCCTCGCGCAGGCTGGCGAGCGCCTCGACCCGGCGCTGGCGGCGGTGCTCGCGGCGCAGCCGGTCCTGGTCGAGGGCGAGGCGCGCGTTGCGCTCGGCCAGCTCGCGCAGCCGGCGGCTGTCGCCGCGCTCCGCCACCCGCACCTCGACCGCGCCGCCGCGCCGCTCGCTGAGCGCCGCCTCGAGCAGTTCGGCGCGCTCGCGCAGGTAGGGCCCGACGACGATCGTGCGCGGCACCGCCGGCGAAGCCGAGTAGTACTGGCCGACGAACTCCTCGGCGACCTCGGCCAGCTCGCGTTCGGCCTGGTTGTCGAGGTAGAAGCTCTGGCGCTCGGCGAGGATCCCGTCGCGCACCTGGAAGACCTGGGCGTTGGCGTCGGCCCCCTCGGCGGCGACGCCGATCAGGTCGGCGGTGCCGACCGCCGCGCCGGCCACCCGCTGGCGCTCGAAGAGCGACTGGATCGCGGCGAGGCGGTCGCGGTGCAGGGCGGCGCGCTCGAACTCGCGCGCCTGCGCGGCGGCCTCCATCTTCGCTTCCTCGCCGGCCTCGATCTGGCGGTAGCGGCCGGAGAGGAAGTCGACGATCGCGTCGATGCTCTGCCGGTACTCCTCGCGCGACACGTAGCCGACGCAGGGCGCCCCGCAGCGCTTGATGTAGTAGTCGAGGCAGGGGCTGCCCGAGCGGCGGCCCGGCTCGGCCCCCTCGCAGGTGCGGAACTGGAAGAGCTTGCCGAGCAGGTCGAGCGTCTCGCGCACCCGCTTGGCGCTGGAGAACGGCCCGAAGTAAGCGCGGCCCGGCCGGTGCTTCTCACGGGTGAAGTAGACCCGCGGGTAGTCCTCGTCGAGGCTGACGCAGACGTAGGGGTAGGACTTGTCGTCGCGCAGGCGGATGTTGAAGCGCGGCCGGTGGCGCTTGATGAAGCTCTGCTCGGCAAGCAGCGCCTCCGCCTCGGTCGAGGTCACGAGGCACTCGATCCGGTCGACCTGCGAGGTCATGCGGCTCTCGCCGCGGGCGGAGAAGTGCGAGGCGACCCGCTTGCGGATCGAGCGCGCCTTGCCGACGTAGAGCGTCTCGCCGCGGGCGCCGTGGAAGAGGTAGACGCCGGGCGCGTCGGGCAGCTCTCGAATCCGCTCGTCCATCCGCACAAGAGTAGGCTGCCGCGCACATGAATCCGCCAGAGTTGGACACGCTGAAGATCGAGATCGACGGGGAGATCGGCACGCTGACCCTGGAACGCCCCGACGCCTTCAACGCGATGAGCCCGGAGATGATCCTCGAGCTGGGGACCGCCTTCGCCTGGCTCGCCGACCAGGCGCCGCTGCGCGGCCTGATCGTCACCGGCGCGGGACCCGCCTTCTGCTCCGGCGGCGACATCAACGGCTTCAAGGAGGGGGTCGAAGACGACTCGATCGACCTGCCCGCGCAGGTGCGGCGCGGCGCCGAGGCCCTGCATGTCGCGATCGGCGACCTGCGCCGCATCCCCTACCCGGTGGTTGCCGCGATCAACGGACCGGCCGCCGGCGCCGGCTTCTCGCTGGCGCTCGCCTGCGACATCCGGCTGATGTCGGAGCGGGCGTTCGTCGCCTGCGCCTACGGTCGGATCGGCGCCTCGCCGGACGGCGGCATGACCTACTTCCTGCCGCGCATCGTCGGGCCGTCGAGGGCCCTGGAGATCCTGCTCGAGGATCCGAACATGAGCCCCGCCGACGCCCTTGCCGAGGGGCTCGTCTCGCAGGTGCTGGCGCCGGAGGAGCTGATGGACGCCGCCCGCGCCAAGGCCGGGGAGCTGGCGAAGAAGGCGCCCTTCTACGTGAAGATGGCGAAACGACTCACCAACGTGAGCATCGAGAACAGCCTCACCGAGCACCTGCAGCTGGAGCGCCACGGGATCGCCGACAGCATGGCAACCGAGGATCTGCGCGAAGGCGCGATCGCCTTCTTCAGCGGCGAGACCCCCGAGTTCAAGGGCCGCTGAACGGGGCGCGCCGTCGGCGCGTATCGAGCTACAGTTCCCCTGAGCAATCGCCCCCGAGGAAAGGATTCACCCGCCATGAAGCAGGTCGCCGCACTACTCGCACTGGTCTTCGCGTCGGTCGCCCTGGTGGCTTGCGGGGGCGGCGGCAGCTCGAGCTCGAGCGAAAGCACCGCCGAAGCGGGCGGCGGCGCAACCGCCAAGGAAGAAAGCTCCGGCGGCGGGGGCGGATCGACCGTCAAGGTCGAAGCGGACCCCCAGGGCGCGCTCGCCTACATCCCGAGCGAAGCCACGACCAAAGCCGGCAAGGTGACGATCGACTTCGACAATCCGCAGGCCCTCACCCACGACCTCGTGCTCGAAGACTCCAAGGGAGAAGACGTCGCCAGGGTCGAACTGCTCTCCGAAGGCGAAGACTCGACCACCGTCGACCTCAAGCCCGGCACCTACCACTACTTCTGCTCGGTCCCCGGCCACCGCGAAGCGGGCATGGAAGGAACTCTCACCGTCAAGTAGCCGGCGGCGGCCTCAGGCCGGCGGCGCCATCACGCGGGTGACCGAGTCGCCGACGAAGCAGGGCTTCTCGTTGCCCTCGACCTCGAGGGTGAAGCGGGTGACGACCTGGTACCAGCCGCCGCCCTTCTCCTCGACGGAGACGACCTCGGCGCGGGCGCGGACCTTGGAATCGACCGGGACGGGCGCCGGAAAGCGGATCTTGTCCCAGCCGTAGTTGACGCCGAGCGCAAAGCCGGTCGCGGAGATCAGCTCCTTGCGGAAGCCGTCGACCAGGGAGAGCGTCAGGTTGCCGTGGGCGATCGTCGTGCCGAAGGGGCTCTCCGCCTTGGCCCGCTCGACGTCGCAGTGGATCCACTGGTCGTCGCCGGAAAGGCGGGCGAAGGTGTCGATGTCCTCCTGGGTGACCGTGCGCCACTCGCTCGGGCCGATCTCCTGCCCGAGCAGAGCCTGCATGCCCTCGACGCCGTCGATCTCGACCGTTGCCATCGCGGCGCAGTCTAGCCATCGGGCCAGGAGCGGGGCGCATTCGGGGAAGTGCGCGCGCCACTCCAGGGATTTACCCGGATGCACGCGCTCGCGCCACCGCTCAGGATTGCTTCACGCAATTAGAGCCGACAAGGAGACCCGCCATGACAGACCGATACCCGACCACCGCGTGGGCCGTGCTGGCCCTCACCGCCGTCAGCCTGATGACGTGCGCCGGCGCCGGCGCCGCTTCGCCGAAGCCACGGGCCTACGCCGATCCGGCGGGCCGCTGTCGCGCCAAGGCGCCCTGCTACAGGTCGATCCAGGCCGCCGTCGACGGATCGGCCGCCGGCTCGGTGATCCGCGCCTACCCCGGCGTCTACCACGAACACGTCACCCTGAGCAAGGCGCTCACCCTGAACGGCCGGGGAGCCACGATTGCCGGCGGGAACGCGGGCGCCGTGCTGTCGATGACCGGGAACGAAGCGGTGATCGACGGGTTGAGGCTGGTCGGGGGAAGCGTGGGCGTCGCGCTTCATGGGGCACGCGCCAACCGGCTCAGGGCCTGAAGATCGCCCGGGTCGAAACGGGCATCTTCTTCTCCGGCGGTGCGCGCGACAACGTCGTGACCGGCACCGATGTGGGTCGCGCTCGGCGCTTCGCCATCGACGTCGGCGACCAGAACGACTCGGGGAACCGGTTCCTGCGGCTGAAACTCCATGACAGCGCGAAGGGCTTCAACGCCTACCGGGGGTCCGACGGCCTGGTCCTCGAGGACTCCTCGATCCGCAGAGTCGCGCCCGGGCCTGGCGTGGTGATCGGCTGGTCCGATGGCTGGACCATCGCGGGCAACGTGATCGCCGGAAACGCGACCGGGGTCCTCACCGACTCGGTCCGGTCGGGCTCGATCGAACACAACCGCATCGCCGGCAATGCCGGCAACGGCCTCGAGGAGGCCGGCATCGTCAGCACCGTGAACACCCACGACAACCGGATCGAGGGAAACGGTCGATCGGGAATCGCCCTCTGCATCGCCACGCGGAATAACCGGGTGCGGCACAACATGGTGGTCGGCAACGCCCGCTACGGGGTCGAGATCTGCGCCCATCCGTCTGCCGCCCACTTCAACGTCGGCAATCTCGTCGGCGGCAACTACCTGTTCGCCGGAGCCGGCGCGCTTGGGGACGCGTTGAACGACCAGGGCCCCAACACCTGGGCGGGCAACTACTACAGCCGGAACTTCCCCTGGAGCTCGCCATTTGCGATCCCGGGCGCGGCGGCGGCGACCGACGCGAGCCCACTGACGGCGGCGGGCCTGCCCACGCCCGCCACCAAGGCCGACTGCCGCGGGAGGGGATGGTGGCTCCTGACCGACGGCGCGCTTCCCCTCGAGAGCGAGAATGCCTGCCTGAGTCTCGCCCGAGCCCTGCCGGAAGGCGACCGGGACTGCTCCGATTTCGCTTCGCAGCGGGATGCCCAGATCTTCTACCTGGAACACGGCGGCCCAGCGAAAGACCCCGACCATCTCGACGGCGACCACGACGGCGTCGCCTGCGAGGACAACCCCTGCCCGTGCTACTCCGGGTCCTCCCTCCCGAAGCGAGCTCTCCCGCGGCTCACCGAGCAGCCAATCGCAAAGGCGCGTGATGGGCGATGACCTCGAAGTCGGCGTCTTCGCAGAGCAGCTCGGCCTCATTGCGGATCGCGACGGCGGCGATCAGGCAGTCGGTGAGCTTGCGCGGGGTCTCGCCGCCCCGGCGGCAGAGGCGGTAGAGCTCGGCCGCGCTCTCGTAGTCCGCCGGGCCTTCGACGGCGAGGAAGCGCTGGCCGTAGATCAGCCGCCGCAGGCGATCGCGGTCGGCGTCGTCGCGAGCGCCGGCGAGGATCTCCATCGCGATCACGTCGGTGCTCGCCAGCTCGGCCTTGCCTTCCAGGGCCGCGCGCAGCCGCAGGTGGACGGGACTGCCCGTCGCCCGCAGGAACTCGATCCAGGCAGAGCTGTCGACGAGGATCACGGGCCCGGGATCTCGTCTCGCGAACGCATCTCGGAGAGGTCGCCGGCCCAGCCCGTCCCCTCGCTCGCCAGCACCTCCTCCCGACTCATCGGATCGCCGACGAGCTTGCGCAGGGCAAGGTCCACCGCCTCGCGCTTGCTGCGCAGCCGGTACAGGCGCATTGCGCGAGCAACGAGCTCGTCGTCGATCTCGATGTTGGTCCGCGTCACCACACCTTTATACACCTTCAGGTGTATAAGGTTTGGGGAAGCGACGGAACCTCTTTTCCCATGCCGAATTGTCGAGGCTGTCGGGGTCACGCGACCAGCCTGACTTCGAAGCTCGGCACGACCAGCGCGCCGGCGCCGGCGAGCAGGGCGAGGATGCGCGAGACGTAGGCCTGGGTCTCGGGGATCGCGGGGACGCAGTGGCAGGCTTCGACCGGGGCGGGGCCGGCGTTGTAGGCGGCGAGGGCGAGCTGCGGGGAGCCGAACTGGCGCAGGAGGTCCGACATCAGGTGGGCCTCGGCGTCGATCGCTTCGGCGGGGTCGTAGGGATCGCGCAGGCCGTAGGTGGCGGCGGTGCCGGGCATGAACTGGGCGATGCCCTGGGCGCCCGCGGACGAGCCGGCGTAGGGGTCGAAGCCCGACTCCGCCATCAGCTGCCCGGCGAGCAGCGCCGCGGAGACGTTCCAGTGGGTCGCGGCGCGGACGATCGGCGCGCGGAACTCCGCCGGCACGAAGGCCGGCAGCGAGGTGCCCGCGAGGGCGCCGTCCCCGCCCCCACCGGCGCCGACGGCTTCACCCGCCGCCGAGCAGGGCGGCGGGCCGGCGGTGAAGCCGTAGTGCTAGCCCAGATCTTGCAGCAAGCTCCCGGGGAGTGACCCCGAGCGAGACGGTCGAGGGTGAACGGGGTGTCAGCGCCGAAGTGCGGCCATAGTGTGGTCCCGCTGAGCCGCCTTGGGCCGGTTGCGGCGACGATCGCGGCGACGTTGAGGAAATCCGCACAGCAGTGAGTGACACGGTCACGCCGTGCTCGACACCGTGGAGGGGCGGGCTCACCCCGCCGGCAGGGGCAAGGCGTCGAGCCTTCGACAGGCAGCGACGAGATCTTCCGCCCAGGGCCAGTGGCGGGCGAGGCGCAGGCGGGTGCGCCGGCCCGAGCGCGAAAGGCGACCGGCCTGGTGCAAGAGCCGGTAGCGCAGCGTCTGGGGCTTGGCCTTGGCGAGATCGCCCTCCAGCGTCAGCGCCTTGGCGAAGCCGACGATGTCCTGGGCGGCGAGCACGAGCTGCATCCAGGCCTCGTTCATCGCGAAGCTGCGGAAGGGGAGCTTCGCCAGCCCCAGCGCTTTGGCGTCTTCGATCCGCTGCTCGACGTGGGCGTGTGCGCGGTGGTC
>Ga0210100_1000178_pt1 | contig 11545 bp, 7 predicted proteins | sample MayberryNW_TuleB_FD_185525 | JGI IMG/M metagenome (GOLD analysis project Ga0210100, IMG submission 185525) | Wetland microbial communities from San Francisco Bay, California, USA, that impact long-term carbon sequestration - MayberryNW_TuleB_D1... | ecosystem: Environmental > Aquatic > Marine >... | reverse complement strand
CCCGCCGGAGTCGCGAGCCATCGCGGCGGCGCATCCGCCGCCAGCGGCCACGGCGGCGGCATTGGCCTCGACGCCTCGCCGTCGCACTCGACCGGCAACCCGACCGCCGAAGCGCCAGCCGCGACCGGGGGCGGAAGCGCCGGCGCCTCGCCGACCCCTGCTTCCTCGCACGCCTCCCAGCCGGCCGCCCCGGCGTCCGGCTCCTCCGGCGGCAACGGCGGTTCCAGCGGCGGCGGCGGAAACACGGGCGGAGGCGCGGGCTCCCCGGAAGGCCCCGGCGCCGAACCGGGCAGCGGCTCCCCGGGCTCGACCTCCGGCGCGGTGACCGGCGCCGTCAACGAAACCGTCAAAGGCGTCGACGAAGCGACCGGCGGAGCGCTCGGCGAAGCGGGCGTGACCGGCGCGGTCGAAGAAACGGTCAACGGCGTCGCCGGCCCCGAATCGACGGTCGGCAAAACGGTCGACAAAACCGTGGAAGCGGTTGGCGGCCTGCTCGGCGGCGGCCGCTAGTCGCGGCCCGGTCCTTAACCGTCACAATGCCCGCCTATGCGTCCAGAGGCGGAGCAAATCGGCGTGGGGGCGGCCGGCGATCCAATCGCCGGCTCGGCCGTCTACCCGTCCGGTAGCCGCGTCAACGAGCGCGGCCGGCTCGAGGTCGGCGGCTGCGACGTGGTCGAGCTCGCCGAGCGGTTCGGCACCCCCGCCTACGTCTACGCCGAGGACGACCTGCGCGCCCGCGCCCGCGCCTACCGCGAGGCCTTCGAGCGCCGCACCGACCGCTTCGAGGTGCTCTTCGCCAGCAAGTCGCTGCCCTGCACCGCCGCCTACCGGCTCTTCGCCGAGGAGGGGCTCTCGGTCGACGTCGCCTCCGGCGGCGAGCTGCACATGGCCCTGCGCGCCGGCTTCGACCCGGCCCGCATCCACATGCACGGCAACAACAAGAGCGAGGAGGAAATCCTGCTCGCCGCCCGCTCCGGCGTCGGCCACCTGATCCTCGACTCCTTCGACGAGATCGAGCGCTGCGAGCGCCTGCTCGATTCGCCCCAGCCGGTGCTGATCCGCGTCACCCCAGGAATCAAGCCCTCTACCCACGACTACGTGCAGACCGGCCAGCTCGACTCGAAGTTCGGCTTCGGGCTGGAGGACGGCCTCGCCGCGCGGGCGATCGAGCGCGTGCTCGCCTCCGACGTGCTCGAGCTGAAGGGGCTGCACGCCCACATCGGCTCGCAGATCTTCGAGCTCGAGCCCTACGCGCTGGCGATCCGCGCGCTCGGCGAGCTGGCCGGCGATTGGTGCGAGGTGGTCAACGTCGGCGGCGGCCTCGGCATCGCCTATACGGCTGAGGACGAGCCGCCCTCGATCGAGACCTACGTCGAGGTCAAGGTGCGCGGCGTCGCCGAGGTCTTCGGCGAGGACGTGCGGATCCTGATCGAGCCGGGCCGCTCGCTGGTCGGCAACGCGGGGGTCACCGCATACCGGGTCGGCACCGTCAAGGAGATCCCCGGAGTGCGCACCTACGTCGCCGTCGACGGTGGCATGTCCGACAACATGCGGCCGATGCTCTACGGGTCGCGCTACGAAGCGCTGATCGCCGACCGCGCCGCGGCGCCCGCCGAGAGCCCGGCGACGATCGCCGGGATGCACTGCGAGTCGGGCGACATCGTCGTCCGCGACGCGCTGCTCGCCGCACCGGCCGTCGGCGACGTCCTGGTCACCCCGGCGACCGGCGCCTACGGCTACGCAATGGCCAGCAACTACAACGGCGTGCCCCGCCCGCCGGTCGTCTTCTGCCGCGGCGGCGCGGCCCGCGCGGTGGTGCGGCGCGAGACCTACGAGGACCTCACCTCCCGCGACCTGGATGGCTGAGCCGCTTCGCATCGGGCTGCTGGGCCGCGGCACGGTCGGCGGCGCCTTCGCCGACCTGCTCGGGTCGCGCGCCGCCGCCGTCGAGGCGGCGACCGGCCGACGTCCCGAGATCGCCGGCGTGCTCACCCGCGAGGCGGGCGACTTCGACGAGATCCTCGAGCGCTCCGACCTGATCGTCGAGCTGATCGGCGGTACCGAGCCCGCCCGCGACTACGTCGCCCGGGCGCTGGGCGCCGGCCGCCCGGTGGTCACCGCCAACAAGCAGCTGCTGGCCCAGCACGGCGAGCAGCTCTTCGGGCTCGCCCGCGAGGCGGGCGTGCAGCTGCGCTTCGAGGCCGCCGTCGCCGGGGTGATCCCGATCGTCCGCGTGATCCAGGAGAGCTTCGGGGTCACCGAGATCGCCAAGGTCTTCGGCATCGTCAACGGCACGACCAACTTCATCCTCACCGAGATGGCGGCCAGCGGCGCCTCCTACGAGGAGGTGCTGACGCGCGCCCAGGAGCTCGGCTACGCCGAGGCCGACCCGACCGACGACGTCAACGGCGCCGACGCGGCGGCCAAGATGGCGATCCTCGCGCGGCTCGCCTTCCACACGCCGGTCACCCTCGACGAGGTCTCCTACGAGGGGATCGAGCGGATCGAGCCCGACGACATCGCCTATGCGCGTGAGCTCGGCCTCTCGCTGAAGCTGCTCGGCGTCGCCGAACGGCGCGAGGGCGGCGTCAGCGTCCGCGTCTTCCCCTGCTTCCTCTACGGCGGCCACCCGCTGGCGCCGGTCGCGGGCCCGTTCAACGCGGTGATGGTCGAGGCGCCGGAGATCACCGAGGTGACGATGTCCGGGCCGGGCGCCGGCGGCGTGCAGACCGCCTCGGCCGTGCTCGGCGACGTCGTCTCGATCCTCAGCGGCGACGCGCCCGTGCACGAGACCCGCGAGCGGCTGCTGATCGTCACCGACGTCGCCTCCTCCTTCTACCTGCACCTGGCGGTGGCCGACCGCCCCGGCGTGCTCGCCCGCGTCGCCCAGGTGCTCGGCGACGAGGACGTCTCGGTGAAGAGCGTCGTCCAGCAGGGGACCGGCGAGGACGCGCGCCTGGTGATGGTCCTGCACGAGTGCCTCGAGTCGCGCTTCGCCGCGGCGCTCGAGGCGATCGACGCGCTCGACGTGCTGCGCGCCCCGCCGCGCGCGATCCGCGTGATCGAAGAGGAGTTCGTATGAGCCCGGTCGGGCTGATCGAGCGCTACCGCGACCGGCTGCCGCTCGGGCCCGACGACCCGATCGTCACGCTCAACGAGGGCTCGACCCCGCTGATTGAGTCGCGGGTGCTCTCCGAACGGGTCGGCGCGCCCGCCTACCTCAAGTTCGAGGGGCTCAACCCGACCGGCAGCTTCAAGGATCGCGGCATGACCGTGGCCGTCTCGCACGCGAAGGCGAGCGGGGCCGAGGCGGTGATCTGCGCATCCACGGGCAACACCGCGGCCAGCTGCGCCGCCTACGCCGCCCGCGCCGGGCTGCGCGGCGCGGTGATCGTCCCCGAGGGCAAGATCGCGATCGGCAAGCTCGCCCAGGCGCTGATGCACGGCGCCCGCGTCGTCGCCCTGCGTGGCAACTTCGACGACGCGCTGCGGATCGTCCGCGAGCTCGCCGACAAGCACCCGATCGAACTGGTCAACTCGGTCAACCCCTATCGCATCGAAGGCCAGAAGACGGCCGCCTTCGAGGTCGTCGAGGACCTTGGGGAAGCGCCGGGCGCGCTGGCGATCCCGGTCGGCAACGCCGGCAACGTAACCGCCTACTGGCGCGGCTTCCAGGAGCTCGGCGTCGCGCCGGTGCTCTACGGCTTCCAGGCCGAGGGCGCGGCGCCGCTGGTGCGCGGCGAACCGGTCGCCAACCCGGAGACCGTCGCCTCGGCGATCCGGATCGGCAACCCGGCCCGCTGGGAGGAGGCGATGGACGCCTTCACCGGCGCCCGCGGCCGCGTCGCCGCGGTCTCCGACGAGCAGATTCTCGACGCCTACCGCTGGCTGGCCGACACGGTCGGCGTCTTCTGCGAGCCCGCCTCGGCCGCCTCGGTCGCCGGCCTCCTCGCGCACGGCATGCCGGTGGTCGAAGGCGACCCGCCCAAATCCGTCGTCTGCGTGCTCACCGGCCACGGCCTCAAGGACCCCGACACCGCCCTCTCCAAGGCCCCCGCGGTGATCAACTGCGAGAACGACCTGAGCGCCGTCGAGCAGGCTGTGTTCGAGTGATCTGCGGGTACGGTGACGCAGTACCGATTCGTACGGTACGACCGTACTTCCAAGGCCAATCGCTGTGACCGCGCGCCACCGACTCGTCCGCGTTCCCGCCTCGTCGGCCAACCTTGGGCCGGGGTACGACGTGCTGGCCGCGGCGGTCTCGCTCTTCCTCGAGCTGGAGGTAGAGGAGGCGGGGGAGTACTCGTTCGACGCCGGTGGGATGGACGTGCCGACGGATCGCGCAAATTTGATCGTGCGGGCCTTCGAGACCTTGCATTCGGCCGATGGGATCGCCTTTCGGCTAAAGAGCGAGATTCCGCTGGCGCGCGGCCTGGGCTCCAGCGCCGCGGCGATCGTCGCCGGCCTCTACGCGGCCGACCATCTCTTCGAGCTGGGGCTCTCCAGGGAGGACTTCCTGGCGCGGGCGACCGAGATCGAGGGGCATCCCGACAACGTCGCCGCGGCGATCTACGGCGGTTTCGTGATCTGCGGCGCGGCACAGGGTGGCGGACCGACCGCCGCGCGCTTCGACCCACCGGGGGGCCTCGAGGGAATTGCCGTCATCCCCGCCGAAGAGGTTTCGACCGCGCGCGCGAGAGAGGCGATCCCCGCCGAGGTTCCCCTCGCCGACGCGGCGGCAAACATCTCCGCTGCCGCCCGCCTGGTCCTCGGCCTGCAGACGTCCGACCTCGACCTCGTCGCCTCCGGCCTCGCCGACCGCATCCACCAGGAGCGCCGCCGCGACCTCTACCCGCGCTCGATGGAGCTGGTCGACTCGGCCCGCGACCTCGGCGCCCTCGGCGCGACGATCTCCGGCGCCGGCCCCACCGTCCTCGTCTGGACCACCTGGCAAGACGCCGGCAAGGTCACCGAGGCCTTTGAACAGCGCTGCGCCGGCTGGGCCAAGGTCCGCCGCCTCCCCTTCACCCCCCACGGCGCCGACGTCCCCGAGCTGTAGCCGCCCACCACCCGAACTGCATCAACATTTCCTCCCAGCAGGTAGAGAAGTTGATGCAGTTCGGCCATCTGGAGGGTATGGTCGGTTGCAGTGGCCGGCTACACGATCAAGCACCGGGACGAGTTCGAGTCGATGGAGGGGTCGGGGGACTCGACCTGGCGGCTGGCGCGCAAGGCTCTGGGGACGTCGGCATTCGGCTTCAACCTGGTCGAAATCGAGCCGGGCGGGCAGATTCCCGAGCACGATGAGGAGCCGCCGGCCAGGCGCACGATCCTCAACCGCTCCGACGCCAAGGTCACCGCGATGCTGATCGGCGTCCAACCCGAGGGCGGCTACCAGCCGATGTCCTGGGCGTGACGATGCGACGGTTCTCGACAGCGGCTGCTTTCGTGGCGATCGCTGTCATGGCGATTCCGGTGTCGGCCCAGGCGACGCTGGTCTTCACTCGCAATCCGCTGAACCCGGTCGTCTACGCGGCGAAGGACAACGGGTCGGGGGCGCGGAGGATCGGCGCAGGGTCCGATCCGCGGGTCTCGCCCGACGGGCAGACGGTCGCCTTCTACCGCTTCGGCTCTGGAAGCCAGCCGGCGAAGTTGGTGGTGGCGCCGACCGGTGGCGGGCCGGCGACGGTGCTGGCGAAGAACTGGCAGGACCCGTTCGTCTTCGCCTGGTCGCCGGACTCGGCAACGGTCGCCGTGCTGCTCGGGCCGGAGATCGGCAAGCAGCGCCTCACCCTGATCGACGTCGTCGGGGGCGCCCGCGAAACGGTCGCCACGGGTTACTTCAACGGGGTCAGCTTCTCGCCCGGCGGCGGCCAGCTCGCCTTTGGGCGCTTGAACCGGGAATTCGGCTTCAAGGGGGACGTCTACCGCTACGTCATACCCGAACCGGGTCAGGTCTTCGTGCAGGCGCCCCATCCCGAACGCCTCACCGCGGACCATCGCTCCACGAGCCCGCTCTGGGGCCCCAACGAAACGATCGTCTTCGTCAAGCACCTCGGCGAAAAGCGGCGCAAGTACGGGCCCAAGAACGACCTCTTCCTGATGGGCCCGGACGGCAAGGGCGTGCGGCGGCTGACCCACACGAAGGTCGCTCCGCTGGTCCAGGGCCTGACGCCGACCGCCTGGTCGAACAGCGGCAACCAGTTGCTCGCCGAGTTCGGCGGTCAGGACACGAGCTACGCGGTCGCCGTCAACCCGAAGACCGGCGCCGAACGGGCGCTCACCCGCCAGCGCGAGGTCGGCTTCGTCGGCGCCGCGATCTCCAAGGACGGCAAGCTGGTGCTCGGCAGCCTCGGCGGCTTCGAACCCGGGCCGGGCCACAACGTGGTCAGCATCCCTTACAAGGGCGGCAAGCCCAAAGTGCTCGCCAGGAACGCCTCCGAACCCGACTGGAGCCGCTGAGGCGGAAATTCGGCGCTATTTGCAGGAAATCGACAAATCTGCTCGATAGGCGATCCGGCGTCCCTATAATCGCCGGACCGTAAACCCGTCGCGCGCCCGCTCGGAGAAGGCGCGGAACCCGGGAGGTAGAACGTGTCCCAAAGCCAGTCCCGTGACCTTCACGGCGAGCGCAGCGTCGTCCGCTACTCGCCAGAGCGCCCTTATCGGCCGCTCGTCTCCCCGCCCAGCGTCGAGGACAAGGACGCCTGCGCGATCTACGCCTCGGTGCGCAAGGACGCGACGCCGAGCCATCACCCGATCCAGCTGGCGATCCCGGCCCTGCAGAAGATGCTGCACCGCGCCGGCAACGTCGACGGCGAGGGGGACGGCTGCGGGCTGCTGCTCGACCTGCCGCGCAAGATCTGGGCCGAGGAGGTGCGCTCCGGGGGGCACGATCCGTCGCTGACCCTCGACGACGCCTTCGCCGTCGCCCACGTTTTCGTCGAGCGCTCCCAGAACCTGGAGAAGGTCCAGCACGACGCTCGCGAGCTGCTGCGCGAGGGCGGCTTCCGGATCCTCGCCGAGCGAATCGGCGCGGTCGACTCCTCGGCGCTCGGCCCGACCGCCCGCGAGGAGGAGCCCCACTTCTGGCAGATCGCCGGCCTCGTCGCCGACGCCTCGCACCGCGACCGCGTGCTCTTCGACCTGCTGATCGAGCTCGAGCGGCGGCTCGGCGTCCACGTCCCCTCCTTCTCCGCGACCACCTGCGTCTACAAGGTGATGGGCGCGCCCAAGGTGCTCGGCGAGTACTACCCCGACCTGCTCGACGAGCGCTTCGAGACGATCGGCTGCTTCGGCCACAACCGCTACTCGACCAACACCTGGCCCTCGTTCAAGCGCGTCCAGCCCTTCTCGGTGCTCGGCCACAACGGCGAGATCAACACGATCGCCCAGCTGCGCCAGGAGGCGAAAATGCTCGGCGTCCCGATCCACGCCGACGGCTCGGACTCGCAGGACCTCAACCGCACGATCAACACCCTGGTCAATCGCGACGGGCTCAGCCTCGCCGAGGCGATGGAGATGGTCGTGCCGCCGATCGTCGCCGAGATCCGCTCGCTGCCCGCCGAGCTGCACTCCTTCTACATGTACCTGCGCCAGGCGATGGGCCCCTTCGCCCAGGGCCCGGTGGCGCTGATCGCCCGCCACGCCGACGAATGCGTCTTCTCCTCCGACGCGCTCGGCCTGCGGCCGCTCTGGCAGGTCGAGACCGGCGAGGACTACGTCTTCAGCTCCGAGCCCGGGGTCGTCCCGGTCAGCGCGATGACCGGCGAGCCGAAGCCGCTCGCCCCCGGCGAGAAGGCGCTGGTGAGGATCGACCGCGAGGCGCGGCGCTCGAGCCTGCACGCCCACGACGCGATGCTGCGCATCGTCCGCGAGAGCTGGCTGGCGCGCAACGGGGCCGAGGACACTGCCGCCTACGAGCGCGCCCTGGAGGCCGGCGGGCCGCTCGAAGGAGAGGAGGTGCCGGGCTACTCCGACGCCGGCCCCGAGGAGCCGGTCAAGGTCTCCGACCGCGTGCTCGCCGGCTTCGGCTGGCAGCGCGACGACGTCAAACTCGTCCAGCAGATGGCCTCCAACGGGTCGGAGCCGGTCGGCTCGCTCGGCTACGACGGGCCGCTCGCGGCGCTCTCGCCGGAGCGCCAGAACCTCGCCGACTACTTCAAGGAGACGGTCGCCGTGGTCACCAACCCGGCGATCGACCGCGAACGCGAGGTCGAGCACTTCTCGACCCGCACGGTCTTCGGCCGCCGCCCCTCGATCGACGCGGCCGGCATCGACACGGGCACGGTCGAGACCGCCTTCCCGATCGTCCTCGGCGGCCATCACGGCCTGGCGCCGCTCTCCGACAAGACCTACCGGCGCATCGCCCGCGAGCACCGCACCTACCTGCTCGAGGACCTCTGGGAGGAGTTTCGCGGCCGCGCCGACGTGGTCGACATCTCGCTGCTCGAGTCCGAGACGACCCAGGGAGCGATCGAGCGGATCAAGCAGGAGGCGGTGAAGAAAGTCCGCGACGGCGCCGAGCTGCTGGTGCTCACCGACCGCACCGTCCACGACGCCGACCGCCGCTACCTCGACCCGCACCTGGCGACCTCCGCCGTCGACCAGGCGCTGAAGCAGTTCAAGGTCGAGCCCGGCGAGGAGAACCTGCGCCGCCGCTGCGGCATCGTCCTGCGCTCCGCCGCGCTGCGCAACGTCCACGACACGATGCTGGCCCTCGGCCTCGGCGCCAACGGCGTCTGCCCGTACACGATGGTCGAGGTGATCTGCGTCGAGGACTACGAGAACGACGTCGCCAACCTCTGCGACGCGCTCGAGAAGGGGATGGAGAAAGTGATCTCGACGATCGGGATCCACGAGGTGCGCGGCTATGCCCGCCAGTTCTCCTCGATCGGCGTCAAGCCCGAGCTTGCCGAGATCTTCATGACCGAGGCCTTCGCCGCCTCCGAGAAGGGCGGCGTCGGCTTCGCCCAGCTCGACCAGGACACCAACGAGCGCGCCCGCATCCTGGCCGGGGACGAAGACGCCAAACCGGCGAAGACGTTCCGCTTCTACCCCAAGGTCTACAAGGCGGCGATCGCCACCGCCAACGGCTCCGGCACCTACGAGGAGTACTCGCGGAAAGTCCGCGACCTGGAGCAGCAGAGCCCCGTCTCGATGCGCCACATCATGGCCCTCAAGGGGGATCGCGAGCCGCTCGCCGACCCCTCGGCGGTCGACGCCGGCGTCGGCCTGCACGACTACCCGGTGGTGATTTCCTCGATGAGCTTCGGCTCCCAGTCCGAGCCGGCCTTCCGCGCCTACGCCGAGGCGGCCAAGTCGATCAACGTGCTCTGCGTCAACGGCGAGGGCGGCGAGATCCGCGACATGTACGGCCACTACCGCAAGTGGCGCGGCCAGCAGGTCGCCTCGGGCCGCTTCGGCGTCTCCGCCGAGATGCTCAACTCCTCCTACCTGGCCGAGATCAAGATCGGCCAGGGGGCGAAGCCGGGGGAGGGCGGCCACCTGCCCGGCAAGAAGGTCTCCGAGAAGGTCGCCGCCGCCCGTAACGCCTCGCCCGGCACCGACCTGATCTCGCCCTCCAACAACCACGACCTCTACTCGATCGAGGACCTCGCCGAGCTGATCGACGAGCTGAAGACGGTCAACCCCGACGTGCGCGTCTCGGTCAAGGTGCCCGTCGTGCCGAACATCGGCACGATCGGCCTGGGGATCGCCAAGGCCGGCGCCGACATCATCACGCTCTCGGGCTTCGAGGGCGGCACCGGCGCGGCGCGCCAGCACGCCCTGCGCCACGTCGGCCTGCCCTCGGACATCGGCACCCGCGCCGTGCACCGGGCGCTGATGGAGGCCGGGATCCGCAACCGGGTCGAGATCTGGGCCGACGGCGGCTACCGCCACGGCCACGACATCGTCAAGCTGCACTGCCTCGGCGCCAACCGGGTCGGCTTCGGCACCCTGGCGATGGTCAGCCTCGGCTGCACGATCTGCCGCGGCTGCCAGCTCGACACCTGTCACGTCGGCATCGCCACCCAGATCGAGACGGTCGAACAGGCCCAGGAGCACGGCCTGAAGAAGTTCACCCCGCAGGAGGTCGACGTCGCCGCCGAGAGCTGCGCCCGCTTCTTTCAGGCGATGGGCGAGGAGGTCAAGCAGGTGGTCGCCTCGCTCGGCTACGAGCGCGCCCAGGACCTGGTCGGCCGCTATGACCTGCTCGAGCAGATCGCCCACCACGAGACGATCGACCTGGCGCCGCTGATCACGCCGCTGGATGAGTTCCTCGACCTTGAGCCGATCGACCTGCCCGTCGCCGAGACGGCCGAGGAGCGCGCCGAGGCGGGCCTGGTCGTCGCCCGGCCGATCCGCATGGAGGCCAAGCAGGCCTCCCGGCAGATCGCCGGCCTGGCCGGCGACGTCTGCTCGGGCCGCACGATCCGCAACGAGTTCCCGCGCCACACCGACGCCAACGACCGCGTGCTCGGCACCGAGCTCGCCGGGGCGATCTCCCGCTCGCGGATCTTCGACGCCGACGCGCCGGAGCCGGGCGACGAGGTGCTCGCCAGCCTCGAGTTCAACGGCGGCTCGGTCGCCGGCCAGGGGCTCGGCGCCTTCAACGCCTACGGCGTCGCGATCCGGGTCGAGGGCGGCGCCCAGGACGGCGTCGGCAAGACGATGCTGGGCGGCTCGGTCGCCGTGCTGAAGGGCAAGGGCGCCAAGGGCCGGCGCGTCAACGGCTCGGTCGGCAAGTCCTTCGCCTACGGCGCCCAGCGCGGCCGCCTCTTCGTCCAGGGCTCGGCCGACTCGCGCTTCTGCATCCGCCTCTCGGGCGCCGACGTGGTGCTCGCCGGTGAACCGGAGGAGGAGATCGACGACAGCCGCGGCTGCATCGTCGACCGCGCCAACGCCAAGGGCTTTGCCTTCGAGTACATGACCTCGGGCCGCGCGATCGTGCTCGGCGACCTCGGGCCGTGGGCCTGCGCCGGGATGACCGGCGGCCGCGTCTACGTCCGCCACAACGCCTTCGGCATCGACCGCGAGGCGATCGAACGCCGCCTCGGCGAGGGCGCCAAGGTCGAGCTCAAAGATCTAGACGCCGAGGGCCTTCTGGACATCGACGACCTCCTCGGCGCCTACGCCGAGGAACTCCGCGCGACCGACCAGGACGAAGAGGCCGAGAGGGTGCTTGGTTTGGCTGGCGACGCCACCGGCAACTTCCTCATGGTCGTCCCCCACAAGGTCCAGGCGGACCCGAGCATCTCTACCGAGTGACGCGCGAGGCGTGGGGCGTGGGGGAGGGGTGGGCAGGTGCCCCTCCGACGGAACCCGCGCCCACACGAGGCAGAAGGACCAGGGTTTAGTCGCTCACAAGTTCCGCTGGAGGGGCACCTGCCCACCCCTCCAAAAGCTCTCGGCTAGCGGCCCAGGGTCAGCAGGTCGGCTATGGCTCGCACCTCTTTGAGGAGGCCGTCGAGCATTTGCTCCGTGTTGGTGTGGATGCGCCACTCGGCGTGCTTGCTCTCTTGCTCGACTTGGTCGAGGCGGG
>Ga0210100_1000177_pt1 | contig 11556 bp, 16 predicted proteins | sample MayberryNW_TuleB_FD_185525 | JGI IMG/M metagenome (GOLD analysis project Ga0210100, IMG submission 185525) | Wetland microbial communities from San Francisco Bay, California, USA, that impact long-term carbon sequestration - MayberryNW_TuleB_D1... | ecosystem: Environmental > Aquatic > Marine >... | reverse complement strand
TCGAGGAGGCTCTCGCCCTGGAGGCGGCCGGCTGCTACGCGATCGTCTTCGAGGCCGTCCCGACCGCCGTCACCGAGGCGATCGCCGAGAAGCTCGAGATCCCGACGATCGGCATCGGCGCCGGCCCCGGCACGGCCGGCCAGGTCCTCGTCTTCCACGACCTGCTGGGCATCACCACCGGCCGCATGGCCAAGTTCGTCAAGCAGTACGCCGACATCCACAACCAGATGGTCGACGGCATGCGCCGTTACGTCGAGGAGGTCCGCACCCACCACTTCCCCGAACCCGACCACGTCTACAGCATCGAGCCCGCCGAGCTGGCCGAGTTCCGCAACTACCTCGACCAGGAGAGCCTCAGCTCCGCCAAGGCATGGGACTGGGAGCCGCTGCCCTAACTACGATTGGCGGGTCGATGCCCGTCTACGAGTTCGAGTGCGAGGAGTGCGGGGAGCGGTTTGACGAGCTGTCGCCCGTCGGCGCCGAGAGCGCGCCCTGCCCCGAGTGCCGGTCGACCCGCACCCGGCGGCTCTGGTCGCGGGTCTCGCCCGCTTCGCGGCAGCCGCGCGGCGCCGCCGTGCGTTCCGACGAAGCGCGGCGCACGGAGCGCGAAGCGGCGCGCTCGGAGCGTTTGACGGCGACGAAGCGCAAGCGCGAGGCCCAGAAATGACCTTCCGGTGCGCTTTTTGTGGTCTATGTCCGGATAAGGCGCACCGGAAGGCGGGAGGGGCGGCGTGAGCGCCACGGCCGAGGAGCGGCGGGCGGCCCTGGTCGCTCTCTACAAGGAAGTCCAGGCCTGCACTCGGTGCCCCCTGCACGAGACGCGGAGCAGGGAGGTCTTCGGGGCGGGGGACGCGGACGCGGACCTGATGTTCGTCGGCGAGGCGCCGGGGGCCGAAGAGGACCGGCAGGGGCTGCCCTTCGTCGGGCGGGCGGGGCAGCTGCTCAACCAGATGCTGGAAGGGATCGGGCTCTCCCGTGAGGACGTCTTCATCGCCAACGTGCTGAAGAGCCGGCCGCCCGGCAACCGCGATCCGCTGCCGTTGGAGATCGAGGCCTGCAAGCCCTACCTGTTCGAGCAGATCCGGCTGATCGAGCCGACAGTGATCTGCACGCTGGGGAACTTCGCTACCAAGCTGCTGAGCGGCAACCCGGCCGGAATCACGCGGGTGCGGGGAACGCCGCAGGTCCATGAGCTGGGCAGCCGCACCGTCTTCCTGCTGCCGCTCTTCCACCCGGCCGCGGCGCTGCGCACGCCGGCCGTCAAGGAGACCCTGCGCGAGGACTTCGCCACGTTGCCGGACCTGCTGGCGATGGGACCGCCGGTTCCCGCCGAAGAGCCGTTCGAGGATCCCGGCGAGGCGGCGGAGGCGTCGCCCGAGGCCGCCGCCGACCAGCTCGACTTCTTCGGGTGAGCGCCACGCCGACCCAATCCGCCGCCGAGACCGAAGCGCTCGGCGCCGAGCTCGCGGCGCGGCTCGAGCCCGGCGACGTCGTCGTCGTCCACGGCGAGGTCGGCGCCGGCAAGACGACGCTGATCCGCGGCGCCTGCCGGGCGCTGGGCATCGGCGAGCCGGTCACCTCGCCGACCTTCACGATCGGCCAGCGCTACGCGGGCGGCCGCCTGCCGGTCTCCCACCTCGACCTCTACCGGCTCGAGGAGGGCCTCGACGGCGAGGACCCGGCGCTGCTCGACGACTACCTCGACCCGGCCGGCATCGCCTTCGTCGAGTGGCCCGCCGTCGCCGAGCCGCGGCTCTCCGGCGCCCGCGTCCTCGCCGTTCGCCTGCGGCACGCCGGCGGCGACCGGCGCGATGTCGAGCTGCCCGCCGCATCGGCCCGCGAATAGCCGTGTTCGAGAGGGAAGCTGCATGTAGCATCGAACGAACGTTGAAAGCAACCGGAGGGGACGCGCGATGAAGGGACTGAAGACGCTGATGGCGACGCTGCTCGGGGTCGCTCTGCTGGCCAGCGCGGCGCCGGCGTCGGCGGGCGCGACGGCGTACAAGCACTACGTTGCCTGCGGGGTCTCCCAGCACGCCAAGGCCAAGCACAAGTGCCCGAAGGGCTCCAAAAAGGGCGCCTTCTTCAAGAGCCTCAAGGGGGACGTCAACTACAGCGTCTGCGTCAAGTTCCCGACCGGGAAAAACATCTGCGCCAAAGCGCAGCCGGCGACCCAGGGAACCCTCTACGTCAACAAGATCACCTCGAACATCCCCGGCAGGCACCGGGTGAGCTGGTTCGTGGAAGGCAAGCGGGTCGGCGTCTTCTTCTTCCGGGTCACTGGCTGAGTCGCCGCCCAACGGAGGCGCGGTCGTCGGCTTCGACACGGCGACCGCCGACACCGCCGTCTGCGCGACGCGCGGCGGCGCGCTGCTGCACGAGCGGCTGATCGGCCTGGCGCCCGACGGCAGCCCGCGCCACTCCACGGCGCTGCTCGGCGAGGTGGAGCGGGCGGCCGAGGCCGCCGGGGGCTGGGGCGCCGTGGGCCGGATCGCGGTCGGGCTCGGCCCGGGCTCCTTCGTCGGCATCCGGATCGGCATCGCCACGGCGCGCGGCCTCGCGGCCAGCACTGGCCTGCCGGTGAGCGGCATCTGCACCCTGGACGCGCTGGGCCACGCCCTGGCCGAAACGCTCGGCTCCGGTGCAAACGCTGGGGGGGCGCTCGCGGTGCTCGACGCGCGTCGGGGGGAGGTTTTCGCGGCGCTCTACTCGGCCGGCGGCGAGCGGCTCTGGGAGCCGTTCGTCGCCTCGCCCGACGATCTCGGCGAGCGCCTCGCGGCGCTGCCGGCGGCGCCGCTGGCGGGCGGGTCGGGAGCGGTACGATTTCGCCAGGAGCTGGCGAGCCGGGGCGCCCTCGTCCCCGGCGATTCCGACCCCGTGCACCGGGTCGCCGCGCGGCAGATCTGCGCCTTGGCGGAGGCCGCGGCCGGCGGGGGGGAGGAGCCCCTCCAACCGATCTATCTGAGACCTCCCGATGCGCAGCGATGGCGTGAGCGACACGATTCCCAGAGACGAGACTGAGGCGCCTCCCGGCGGCGCGACGATCCGCCGCCTCGCCTACAGCGACCTGCCGCGGGTGATCTCGATCGAGCGCCGCTCCTTCCCGACGCCCTGGTCGCTGGCGATGTTCGTGCTCGAGCTCTCCAAGCCCTCCGGGATCTGCCTGGCGGCGACCGAGGGCGAGGAGCTGCTCGGTTACCTGGTCTGCTCGCGCTACGACCAGGTCTGGCACCTGATGAACGTCGCCGTGGCGCCCGAGCGCCGGCGCGCCGGCGTCGCCCGCGGGCTGATCTCGCGGCTGGTCGAGGAGGGCGGCGGGCAGCTGCCCTTCACGCTCGAGGTGCGCGTCTCCAACCGGCCGGCGATCGCGATGTACGAGCGGCTCGGCTTCCGCTCGGCGGGCGTGCGTCCCCGCTACTACCAGGACAACGGCGAGGACGCTCTGATCATGTGGCTCGACTGATCCTCGCGATCGAGACCTCCTGCGACGACACCTGCGCCGCGGTGCTCGACGGCGGGCGAATCCTCTCCAACACGATCTCCTCGCAGGCGGCGGCGCACGCCGAGTTCGGCGGCGTCGTGCCCGAGGTCGCCTCGCGCCACCACCTGGAGCTGGCCGCGCCGGTGGTCGAGATGGCGCTCGCGAAGGCGGAGACGACGCTCGAGCGGATCGACGCCGTCGCGGTGACCGCCGGGCCGGGCCTGATCGGCGCTCTCCTGGTCGGGGTCAGCACGGCGAAGGCGATCGCCGCGCCGCGCCGCCTGCCGCTGATCCCGGTCGACCACCTGCAGGGCCACGTCGCCGCCAACTTCCTCGAGCCCGAGCCGCTCGAGCCGCCCTTCCTCTGCCTGATCGCCAGCGGCGGCCACACGCTGCTCGCCGGGGTGCGCGAGCACACCGGGTACGAGCTGCTCGGCCAGACCCTCGACGACGCCGCCGGCGAGGCCTTCGACAAGGTCGCCCGCCTGCTCGGCCTCGGCTACCCGGGCGGGCCGGCGCTTCAGCGCCTCGCCGAGGACGGCGACCCGCGGGCGTTCGAGATGCCGGTGGCGATGCGCAACGACCCGGGCCTCGACTTCAGCTTCAGCGGCCTGAAGACGGCGCTCGCCTACCTCTGCCGCGACCTCGGCGAGGCGGGGGTCGCCGAGCGCCGCGCCGACCTCGCGGCGAGCTTCCAGGCCGCCGCCGTCGGCCAGCTGGTGGCGAAGCTCGAGCGGGCGCTGAAGCGCGGCGAGTGGCGCGCCGTGGCGCTCGGCGGCGGGGTCGCCGCCAACGGGCCGCTGCGCGAGGCGGTCGCGGCCCTCTGCGGGCGGCGCGGGGTTGCGCTCAAGCTGGCGCCGATCGAGCTCTGCACCGACAACGCCGCGATGATCGGCTCCGCGGCGCGCTTCGCCGAGCCGATCGCCTACCCGGGCTACCTCGCCTACGACGCCTTCGCGAGCGGCGATCGCGTCGCCGCATGAGCCAGGTGACGGTCTACTCGCGTCCGGGCTGCCACCTCTGCGAGCAGGCGATCGAGGCGCTGGCGCGGTTGCACGGCGAGGGCTACCGCTTCGAGCTGCACGAGGTCGACATCGAGAGCGAGGAGCTGCTGCTCAGGCGGCTGCTGGAGAAGATCCCTGTCGTCGAGATCGACGGGCGGGTCGTCTCCGAGCTGATCATCGACGAGGCGGCCGTGCGCGGCGCGCTCGAGGCCGGCGCGACCGCCGGCTGATCAGTGACGCGGGCCGCTCTCGCATTCGTGCGAGCGGCCGACGCCGGGCCCGCCGTCGCAGTAGTCGTAGCCGGCCCCGCCGTAGAGCTGGTCGGCGCCCGGTCCGCCGTAGAGCCGGTCGTTGCCGCCTTCGCCGTGGCAGCCGTCGCTGCCGCGTCCCATCCGGCAGACGTCGTTGCCGGGACCGCCCCAGCAGCCGTCGCTGCCGCGCCCGGTCTGGCAGAAGTCGTTCCCCGGCCCGCCCACGCAGTCGGTGTTCACCGGGCCCGAGATGCAGACGTCGTTGCCGCCGCCGCCGACGCAGCGGTTGCGCTCCGTCCCTTCCGGGTAGCAGGTGTCGCTCTCGCTGTTGCCGATCAGCTTGTCCGAGCCGGCGCCGAGGTGCGCGGTGAGCGGCGCCGGCAGCGGGCTGAGCACCTCGACCTTGTCGTTGGCCGGCCCGGTGTCGATTTCGATCGAGCCGACATCGGTGAGCGAGCAGGCGGCGGCGCCGCGGCCGCGGGTGAAGCCGCAGCCGCCGCCGATGCCTGCCATCGGACCGGTGATGACGAGCGTCGAGCCCTCGACCGAGAGCCGCAGGTGGGTGCCGGAGGCGGCGCCCTGGATCGAGAGCGTTCCCTGCGGGATCGCCGCGGGGGCGAGGCCGAGCAGCAGCGTGCCGGCCAGGGCGAGGATCGAGAAGGCGCGCTTCAAGGTCAGCGACGCAGGGTAGCGGGGCGCTCGCGACCGGCCTACTCGCCGAGCAGCCGATCGAAGCGCAGAGCCGCCTGGCTGGGCAGTACGAGCGAGTCGCTGGTGTGCAGCAGGCCGACAGCGATCAGGTCGCGGACGGCGCGCTCGACCGCGTCGCGCTCGGCGAAGGACCCGTCTTCGCCGCCCAGCTCGCGGGCGATCTCTTCGAGAGTGAGGATCGCCGGGTGGAGGGCGAGGACGTGCTGGAGGACCGCGGCCTCGATAGCCCTGTCCTCGCCGCCGGTGCTGCGGATGTCGTCGCGCTCGCTCACTTGCTCCTACCTATAAGGGCGCCGGCCGCCTTTCTCTTCCCCCCTGTCGTCATTTTCTTTTTTCTCTTTGGGCGGGTCGTCCGTGGTTTCGAGCGCGCGCCGCGCCCATTTCGTGCGCAGAGAGATCCGGTAGAAGTGCTGCGTGGCGCCGCGCACCCGCTCGGTCCGCGTGAGGCGCACCGCCTCGCATTTCTCGAGCACCCTGACGTGATAGCTGAGCACGCTGAGCGGCTCATCGAGTTTCTCGGAGAGCTCGCGAGGCGTCGTCTCGCGTTTCTCGCGCATCATCAGACGCAGGATGCGCCGTCGCAGCGGGTGGGCGAGCCCTTCGAAGAGGTCAGCCGGATCGTCTTTGCTCTCGGTCCCCATGCTGGGGCGGGAATATAAAGCAAACGAAATCTACTGTCTGTCAACTGTTTGTCTGCGGCAACAGAACGTGCAGCGGCAGGGCTCGCCGGCTCGCCCTGGCCGCGGCGCCTCAGGCGTCCTCGCGGACGCCGCCCATCTCGGTGAAGACGGCGGTCGGGCCGCCCTCGCTGCGCTGCTCGTCGGCGATCACGTGGGAGACGGCGTTGATCAGCGCCAGGTGGGTGAAGGCCTGGGGGAAGTTGCCCAGGTGCTGGCCGCTGGGCGCGTCGAGCTCCTCGGCGTAGAGGTCGAGCCAGCCCGAGGACTCGAGCAGGCGCTCGCAGAGCGCCCGCGCGCGGCGCCGCTCGCCGATCTCCGAGAGCGCCGAGACCAGCCAGAAGGAGCAGATCAGGAAGGTGCCCTCGGCGCCGCTGAGGCCGTCGTCGGTCTCCTCGACCTTGTAGCGGAGGACCAGCCCGTGCTGGGTCAGGTCGGCGGCGATCGCCTCGACGGTGGCCCGCACCCGCGGGTCGTCCGGCGGCAGGAAGCGCAGCAGCGGGATCAGCAGGGTGGAGGCGTCGAGCGCGTCGGTCTCGTAGTGCTGGCGGAAGACGCCGTCGCGGACGCCGCGCTCGAGGATCTCGGCCTGCATCCGTTCGGCCGTCGCCTGCCACTCCTCGGCGAGCTCCTCGAAGCCGAAATCCCGGGCCAGGCGGGTGCCGCGGTCGACCGCCACCCAGATCATCAGCTTCGAGGAGACGTAGTGCTGGGGCTCGCCGCGCGACTCCCAGATGCCCTGATCGGGGTGCTCCCAGGCGGCGATCGCGGCTTCCACCTGGTGGCGGATCAGCTGCCGGTCGGCGGGCGTCGCCGAGCCGCGAAGCGCCTTCTGGTGGAGGTAGATCGAGTCGAGCAGAGCGCCCCAAACGTCGTTCTGGCGCTGGCTGTAGGCGCCGTTGCCGATCCGCACGGGGCGGGCGCCGCCGTAGCCCCCGAGGTGGTCGAGGGTGCTCTCGGTGAGGTCGCGCTCGCCGCCGATCCCGTACATGATCTGCAGGTCGGGGTGGCCCCGGCAGACCTCGAGGATGAAGCGCATGAAGTCGCGCGCCTCCTGGTCGAAGCCGAGCGTGTGCAGCGCCCAGAGGCTGAAGGTCGAGTCGCGGATCCAGCTGTAGCGGTAGTCCCAGTTGCGCTCGCCGCCGGGGGTCTCAGGCAGCGAGGTGGTGGGCGCCGCGACGATCGCCCCGCTCGGCGTGTAGGTGAGGCCCTTGAGGACGAGCGCCGAGCGCTGCAGGTGGATGCGCCAGGGATGGTCGGGGAAGTCGCCGGCGCGCAGCCAGTGGCGCCAGAACTCTTCGGTCGAGTCGAGCCGCTCGAGCGCCTCGGGGGCGCTGCGCGGGCCGCCGAGGTCGCCGTCGCCCCAGGTGACGGCGCAGAAGCCGGTTTCGTCCTCGCGCAGGCGGATCGAGCCGCGGACGGCGCCGCCGTCCAGCGAGAGCTCCATGTCGCTGGTCAGCGCCAGCTCGGTGCCGTCCGAGCCGACCGCCGTCGCCTCGCCCATCTCGCCGCCGCTCCAGCTCGCCGGCTCGGCGCCGTAGGCGAAGCGCGGCGCGCACTCCATCGCGACCTCGACCTCGCCGTCGACGCAGGTGAAGAGGCGCAGCAGCGAGCGGTCGGACTCGTGCGCGGTGCTCGGCTTGCCGCCGGGGCCGCCCTCCGCCGCCCACTCGGCGATCGAGAGCAGGTCGTGGGTGACGAGCCAGCCGCTGTCGGTCACCCAGGTCGTCTCGATCACCAGCGTGCCCGGCTCGTAGCGGCGGCTGATCGGCACGATCACCCCGCGCGGCGCCACCTTGAAGTGACCGGCGCCGCGGTCGAGCAGGCTGGTGAAGACGCTGGGAGAGTCGAAGCGCGGCAGGCAGAGCCACTCGACACAGCCGTCGTAGGAGACCAGCGCGCTGGTGTGGCAGTCGGAGAGGAAGCCGTAGCCGCCGATCGGCGGGAATCGATCATCGGCGGAGCTCACGGAAATGCCAAGCTACCACCGTGAGCAGCGTCTCCCTTGACCGCGTTCGCGCCTGGCTGGTCACCGGTCCGCTCGGCCGTGGCGTCGCCTTCGCGATCGACTTCGCCGTCGCCCTGCGGACGGCGATCCGCACCCGCCGCCGGGGACGTGCCGTCCCTTAGATACCTATACGGGCCGCTAAGGGACGGCACGTCCCCGGTAGGGTGCGGCGCTCGATGAAGACGTCCGTCACAGAGCTGCCCGAGTCGCGGGCCAAGGTCGAGGTCGAGGTTCCAGCCGAGCAGGTCGAGCGCGGGGTGCTGCGCGCCGCGCGGGCGCTGGCGCGCGAGATGAAAATGCCCGGCTTCCGCAAGGGCAAGGCGCCGCCCTCGCTGGTGATCCAGCGGCTCGGCTACGCCACGGTGCTGCAGGAAGCGATCCGCGACTCGCTGCCCGAGTGGTACGAGCAGGGCCTGCTCGACTCGGGGATCAGCCCGGTCGGCGACCCGAGCATCGAGATCGTCTCGGCGCCCGAGGCCGAGGGCGAGCCGCTCGAGTTCGAGTTCGAGATCGGCGTGCGCCCGGAGGCGAAGCTGGGTGAGTACAAGGGCCTCGAGGTGGGGCGGGCCGAGTCCGAGCCCTCGGAGGAGATCGTCGACCGCGAGATCGAGCGGATCCGCGCCGGCTTCGCGCGGCTCGAGCCGGTCGAGCGCCAGGCGGCCGGGGGCGACGTGCTGCTGATCGACTTCGAGGGGCTGCTCGACGGCAAGGCGTTCGAGGGCGGCAAGGCCTCCGACTACCTGCTCGAGCTGGGCAGCGACCAGCTGATCGAGGGCTTCGAGGAGCAGCTGATCGGCGCCGGCGGCGGCGAGTCGCGCGAGGTGAAGGTGACCTTTCCCGACGACTACCAGGCCGAGGAGCTGGCCGGCGAAGACGCGATCTTCGCGGTCGAGGTGAAGGAGGTGCGGGAGAAGATCCTGCCCGAGCTCGACGACGATTTCGCCGCCGAGGCCTCCGAGTTCGAGACGCTCGAGGAGCTGCGCGAGGACATCGCCAAGCGGGTCGGCGAGGCGGTCGGCGAGCGGGCCGAGCAGGACTTCCGGGTGGCGGCGGTCGACGCCGCCGTCGACGCGGCGACGGTCGACGTCCCCGCGGCGCTGGTCGACGCCCGCGCCGAGGAGCGCTGGGAGCGGGTCGAACGGCAGCTCGCCGGCAGCGGCATGAGCGCCGAGGCCTACCTGCAGATGCAGGGCAGGACCCGCGAGGAGGTGATCGCCGAATCGAAGCCCGACGCCGAACGCGAGCTGAAGCGCGAGGCGGTGCTGGCGGCGATCGCCGCGGCGGAGGAGATCGATGCCGGCGACGAGGAGATGATCGAGGCGCTCGCCCACACCGCCGAGCACGAGCGCACCACGCCCGAGAAGCTGCTCGAGCGGCTGCGCGAGAACGGCCGCGAGGCGATGGTCCGCGAGGACATCGTCGTGCGCAAGGCGATCGACCTGGTCGCCGAGTCGGCGAAGCCGATCCCACTCGAGCAGGCGGAGGCGCGCGAGAAGATCTGGACGCCGGAGAAGGAGGAGGGCGAGGAGGAGAAGCCCGCCGAGCTCTGGACTCCGGGCTCCGAGTAGCCGACCGACGGCCTTCTATAGAGTGCGCGCCATGAGCCCCCTGGTTCCGATGGTGGTCGAGCAGACCTCGCGCGGCGAGCGCTCGTTCGACATCTACTCGCGCCTGCTCAACGAGCGGATCGTCTTCCTCGGCACGCAGGTCAACCAGGAAATCGCCAACCTGATCGTCGCCCAGCTGCTGCACCTCGAGTCCGAGGACCCGGACAAGGACATCAGCCTCTACATCAACTCTCCGGGCGGCGACGTCTACGCGGGGATGGCGATCTACGACACGATGCAGTTCATCAAGCCCGACGTGCAGACGATCTGCGTTGGGATCGCGATGAGCATGGGCGCCCTGCTGCTGGCCGGCGGCGCGGCGGGCAAGCGGATGTCGCTGCCCAACTCGAAGATCCTCATCCACCAGGTCTCCGCCGGCTTCCAGGGCCAGGCGACCGACATCGAGATCCACGCCAAAGAGATCATCGACGTCCGCCGCCGCCTCGACGAGATCATCGCCAAGCACACCGGCCAGCCCTTCGACAAGGTCACCAAAGACACCGAGCGCGACTACTTCATGAGCGCCGAGGAGGCGAAGGAGTACAGCATCGTCGACCGGGTCATCGAACACCACTGACAAGGGCCCGGCCGGAAATTAATCGCGCACGTCTGGCGGCGGCGGACACTGCGCGGTGCGGCGTCCTCGGTCGGCCGAATAGCGCTGCTATTCGCGCCTCCCTGCGTCCTTGCCCCGCTTGGTCCGGCGCTCGCCAGCCGCACACGCTGAATTTCCGGCCGGGCCCTCAAATGGGCCTGGTCTTGATTCTCGTCGCGGCTCTGTCCCTGGTCTTTGTACCCACGACGACGGCGCGCCCGACGGGAGGCACTACCTACTACGGGCACATCTTTCCGGTTGTCGGGCCACACGGGACACGGGGGGCGATCGGGGAATTCGGGGCGCCGCGGAGTGGGGGGCGGTGGCACGAAGGGTTCGACGTCCTCGCCGCCTGCGGCACGCCGCTGGTCGCCGTCCGCGACGGCAAGGTGCTGCGCACCGGCTATGACCCCGTCCTCTACGGCAACTACCTCCTGATCCACGGCGAAGACGAGCAGCGCAGCTACTTCTACGCCCACATGCGCCACCCACCCCTCGTCCGCCGCGGCCAACGCGTCTACGAGGGCCAGCCGGTAGGCGTAGTCGGCAAGACCGGCAACGCCCGCACCGTCGGCTGCCAGCTCCACTTCGAGATCCACGTCCACGGCCGCCCGATCGACCCTGAGCCCGCCCTCAAGCGCTGGGACGGCTACAGCTAATTCGTCGCCCTCGAAGCGAACTGCATCAACTTTTCCCTCTGCTGGGTAGAGAAGTTGATGCAGTTCGGGCTCAGGGCTCCAGTTCGTACTCGATCGAGGGTTCGGCGATGGCGCCGGTGGTGTCGTAGAGGCGCCGGGCTCGCTTGTTGTCCTGGGCCGTCAGCCAGGTCAGGCGGGCGGCGCCGCGCCGGCGGGCGACGGCGGCGCTCGCCTCGATCAGCGCCCGACCGACCCCCTTGCCGCGTGCCTCGGGAACGACGAAGAGGTCGTTGAGCAGGACGACCTCGGCTGGAATCAGCGACGTAAAGGTCCAGTAGAGGCAGGCGTAGCCAACCAGCTCCCCCTGGCGCCAGGCCCCGAGCAGCATCCCCCGCTCGCTCGGCGCGACGAACCCCGCAAAGAACTCCCGATTTGACTCCGCATCAACGTCCTCGACCCCATAGAACCGCTGGTAGTCCCCAATAAGCGGCAACAACGCCTCAAGCTGGCCCTCGGTAACGGCTTCGATGTTCAGCTCCGCGGCAATCGCCCCAGGCTACCTGGCGGGTCGCGCTCAGAGGCGG
>Ga0210100_1000176_pt1 | contig 11696 bp, 11 predicted proteins | sample MayberryNW_TuleB_FD_185525 | JGI IMG/M metagenome (GOLD analysis project Ga0210100, IMG submission 185525) | Wetland microbial communities from San Francisco Bay, California, USA, that impact long-term carbon sequestration - MayberryNW_TuleB_D1... | ecosystem: Environmental > Aquatic > Marine >... | reverse complement strand
CCCTCCCGGGTCGGCAGCCTCAAGGAGCTCTGCGACGCCTACGACTACTGCGCCGCCGAAGGCATCGGCGCCTACGGCGGCGGCCAGTGGGAGCTGGGCGTCGGCCGCGGTCAGATCCAGGTCCTCGCCTCCCTCTTCCACCCCGACACCCCCAACGACACCGCGCCGCGCGGCTACAACGAACCGAAGCCGGCGGCGGGGCTGCCGGTCAGTCCCTTGGAACCGCGACTGAGCGCCACGGGGTTCCGCTGGGATGACGAGCGTGGGTGAGGGTCGGGTGCCCCTCCCGAAAAGACCGTCGCGCAGCTCGGTCGTGGGGGAGCGACGGTTGCCCCTCCCGAAAAGACCGTTGCGCAGCTGAGCCGCCGCGGCGCTTCGCCGTGTAATACCGGGAGCCTTTTCGGGAGGGGCAACCGTCGCTCTTCGGCGAACCGAACTCCTCGATTCAGCTACGTTGCTCGAAACCCCCCAGAAGGAGAGCTTGATGCCTGAGAAAAGCTTCGCTGACGCGTTGAACGAGCAGATCGCCAATGAGTTCGCTGCATCGCAGCAGTACGTGGGGATGGCGGTCTACTACGACGCGGAAACGCTGCCCCGACTTGCCGCCTTCTTCTACCGGCAGGCGCTGGAGGAGCGCGAGCACGCGATGATGATGGTCCAGTACCTGCTCGATGTCGGTGAGGAGGTCCACATCCCGGACATCAAAGCTCAGGCGACCAGCTACTCCGACGGCGTCACCCCGGTCGAAAAGGCGCTCGAGCAGGAGAAACGGGTCGGGCAGGAGATCTTCGCCCTCTTCGAGCTTGCCCGCGACGTGAAGGATTACCGCGCCGAGCAGTTCATGCAGTGGTTCGTCAAGGAGCAGGTCGAGGAGGTAGCCCTGATGGGAGATCTGCTCAACGTCGTCGAGCGGGCCAAGGACAACCTCCTCCTCGCCGAGGATTACATCGCCCGCGAGAACCCGGGCGAAGGCGGCGGCGATCCCACTGCTCCCCCCGCAGCGGGGATGGGCGAGTAACAAGCTGGCGAAAAGAGGGATGGTTGCCCCTCCCGAAAAGGCTCCCGGTAATACGTCTCGAAGCGCCACCGCGGCTCAGCTGCGCGACGGTCTTTTCGGGAGGGGCAACCGTCGCTCCTCCACTACCCGAGCCACCCGGCCCGGCTGCGCATCGACTTGATCCTCCGGAACTCGGCTATGTCCTCGCGCAGGGCGGCGGGGGCGGGGGCGGGGAGGAACCTTGCTGGGAGTGGGGACTCGACTACGCCGGTGTCGGTGCTCGTGACGCGGTAGGCGCGGGCGCCGCGGCGGGCGGTTACGGCTGAGGGGGGGCCGGGGCCTTCCCAGATCAGGCCGGCGTAGTCGTCGAGGCCGTAGCCGTCGGGCATGCCGTTGGAGACGGCCTCGAGGTAGGCGGCGCGGCGCTCCGGTTCGTTGTTGTAGTGGACGCAGAGGCTGCCGCCGAGCAGGCCGAGGCCGGCCTCGGCCGCCGGCCGGCCGGAGGACTTGGTGATGCCGGCCTCGAACCAGCACATCGCGCCGGCGCTCTGGCCGGCGAGGACGATTCCCTGGCGCCAGGCGAGGCTGAGGATCGAGCTCAGCTCGTGCGCCTCCCAGACCGCGAGCAGGTTGACCATGCTGCCGCCGCCGACGTAGATCAGATCCTGTTCGAGCAGGTGGTCGCGGAGCGCCATCGGCCGCCGGCCGAGGCGGAAGAGCGAGAGGTCCGAGGGCTCGCAGGGGCGCTCGCCGAAGGCGGCGTAGAAGCGGCCGATCTGCTCGGAGGTGTCGCCGCTGGCGGTCGGCAGGATGCAGATTTTCGGCCGCCCGCCGGCCCGCTCGGTCGCCAGCCGCAGGAGCAGCTCGCTGACCGCGCGGTCCGGGGGCCGGGAGGTGAAGTCGTGGCCGCCGAGGGCGAGAATGCGGGAGACCATCGCCCTCAGGCCGCCGAGGCCGAGGAGAGCGACGAGGCGTCACCGGCGGCGCGTCGCCGAGGTAGGCGGTCGCCAGGCGCATCTCGACCACCCGCTCGCCGACCGCGTCGAGCCGGTAGCCGCGCGCCGCTGGGCGCGAGGCGACCACGCCGCTCAGCTCCTCGCCGACGAAGTGCAGCGCCGCGCCGTCCTCGGCCGCGTAGCCGGCCCGCATCCCCTCGCGCAGCATCCCGTGGTAGGCGAAGCGCCGCTCCGAGGTCGGCTCGTAGTGGACGCAGTTGCTGAACGGCAGCAGGCCGAGCCCCTCGACCCGCCGCGGCGCGCCGTGGAAACCGGTCACCGCCTCCTCGAACCAGCAGAGCGAGCCGGCCGAGAGGCCGCAGAGGACGACGCCCGCCTCCCAGGCCTCGCGCAGGATCGCGTCGATCCCGTGGGCGCGCCAGACGCCGAGCAGGCTGATCACGCTGCCACCGCCGACGTAGATCAGGTCCTGTTCGAGCAGGTGGTCGCGCAGGTCCTCCGGCCCCTGCTCGCGGCGGAAGAGCGAGATGTGGCTGGCCTCGCAGCGATCCGCCGGGAAGGCCCGGTAGAAGCGCACCACGTAGTGGTCGGCGTCGCCGCTGGCCGAGGGCAGGAAGCAGACCCGCGGCCGCTCGCGGCGGCAGAGGCCGAGCACGTAGTCGTCGAGCAGGGGGTTGCCCGACTCCATCGAGAAGCCGCCGCCGCCGAAGGCGACGATCTGCCGGGTCGCGTTCTCCATCGTCAAATGGTCGTCCGGGGAGGGCGAAAGCCGCTTGTACCGGCGTCTGAAGTTCTTCCCATAGCGCTGGCCCGCGTGTACAGTGCTCACCGTGACGATGCGCAAGGTCCGCAGCGGCGAGGGTCAGGCAGGTCGCCTCACCAACACGACCTACAGCAGCCGCTACTTCACCGACGAGATCCCCGAGCACGAGATCCCGAAGGCCTCGATGCCGGCGCGCGCCGCCTACCAGCTGATCCACGACGAGCTCAACCTCGACGGCAACCCGGCGCTCAACCTCGCCTCCTTCGTCACCACCTGGATGGAGCCCGAGGCGCGCGACCTCGCCACCGAGACCCTCAACCGCAACTTCGTCGACCAGGACGAGTACCCGCAGACCGAGGAGATCCACCACCGCGTGGTCAGCATGATGGGCCGGCTCTTCAACGCGCCCGCCGACGAGGAACCGTGCGGCACGGCGACGATCGGCTCCTCGGAGGCGATCATGCTCGGCCTGCTCGCCCACAAGTGGACCTGGCGCAAGCGCCGCGGCGACGACTCGGCCAAGCCGAACGTCGTCTTCGGCGCCGACGTCCACACCTGCTGGGAGAAGTTCGCCCGCTACTTCGACGTCGAGCAGCGGGTGATCCCGCTCTCGCCCGACCGCCACATCGTCGGCCCCGAAGAAGTCAAGGACTACATCGACGAGAACACGATCGCGGTCGGCGCGATCCTCGGCACCACCTTCACCGGCCAGGTCGACGAAATCGCCGAGATCGACGAGCTGCTGCGCCAGGTCAAGCAGGAGAAGGGCTGGGACATCCCGATCCACGTCGACGGGGCCAGCGGCGGCTTCATCGCCCCCTTCTCCTACCCGGAGCTGAAGTGGGACTTCCGGCTCGAGCAGGTGCGCTCGATCAACGTCTCCAACCACAAGTTCGGACTCGTCTACCCGGGGATGGGCACGGTCGTCTTCCGCGACGTGGACGTCGTCCCCGAGGAGCTGGTCTTCAAGATCAACTACCTGGGCGGCGAGATGGCCAACTACAGCCTCAACTTCTCGCGCGCCTCCAACGCGGTTCTCCTCCAGTACTACAACTTCCTGCGGCTCGGGCACGAGGGCTACAGGCGGATCGTCGGCAACCTGATGGAGAACGCCGCCGACCTGGAGAAGGCGCTGACCGCCTCCGGGCGCTTCGAACTGCTCAACGACGCCCGCTACCTGCCGGTCGTCGTCGTGCGGCCCACCGACAAGGACGGTGGGCTCGACGTCTTCGAGCTCTCCGAGCGGCTGCGCGAGCGGGGCTGGATCGTGCCCGCCTACACGCTGCCGCCGAACGCCGAGTCGGTCGCCGTGCTGCGCATGGTGGTCAAGGAGAACTTCAGCCGCGACATGGCCGAAATGCTCGGCGAGGACATCGACCGGGCGCTGGCAAAGATGGGCGGCGCTCCATCGCCCCAGGCCCAGGCCGCCGGCGAAAAGCAACGCCGCATCTGCTGAGCGGCGCCGCCGTCCCCGCCAGCACGGCCGCGAGCCCGCCCGATCCCAGCCGCGTTCCCGGCGGATCCTCCGTTTGTTAAATCGGTACCGGATCGTCCACAGAGCGCCCTTGGGGTGTACAATCGCGTTTACCTAAAGCCTTCGTCTGCCCAGGAGAATCGACTTGCCGTCGACAGCCCGCACCGGCAGCGGATCCCCGGCCCCGACCCGGGACCTGCCCGCAGTTATCGAGGAGGAGCGCCTGCCCGCCGGCCTCGAGCAACTTCCAGAGCCGCTGGTCGAGCACTCCCAGCGCGAACGGCTGCTCAACGCGATGGCGCGCGGCTGCGCGAAGAAGGGCTACGGAGCGACGACGATCGCCGACGTCTGCGAGGCGGCCGGCGTCTCGCGCGCCACCTTCTACGAGCTCTTCAGGGACAAGGAGGAGTGCTTCGGCGCGGCGATGGAGCTCTCGCTGGCCGACGCGATGGGTCGCATCGTCGCGGTCTACTCACCCGACAAGCCGTGGGCGACGATGGTCCGCGACGCCGCCGCCGCCTTCCTCGAGCTGCTCGCCAGCCGGCCGACCTTCGCCCGCATGGCGCTGGTCGAGGCGCCCGCCTCTGGCGAGCGCGCCTTCGAGCTCTACGCCTCGGGCAAGCGCGTGCTGCAGTCGCTGCTCGAACGCGGCCGCGACGACCCGGTGGAGGAAACCGCGATCCCCTCGAGCGCCGGGCGCGCCGCGCTCTCCGCCGCCGAGTCGCTGATCGTCGGCCAGATCCTCGCCGGCAACACGGCGCGCCTGCCCGAGCTCCTCCCGGACGTCGTCTACATCACGACGGTGCCCTACCTCGGCCAGGAGGAGGCGCTGCGCCAGTCGCGCGAGGCCGAGAAGGCGATCCCCCGCGCGGGCGAGTAGGGCGCGAGTCTTGGCGCGGCAGGCGGGGGGCGGCAATCGCGAGCGCTGGCGGCCGCCGCGCGGCCGTCACCGGCTGCCGCCGGAGGTGGTCGCCCGCTCCCAGCGCGAACGGCTGCTCGACGCGGCCGTGCGGGTCGCGGCCGGCAAGGGCTACGGGGCGATGACGGTCACCGACCTGACCCGCGATGCGGGCATCTCGCGGACCACCTTCTACGAGCTCTTCGAGGACAAGGAGGCCTGCTTCCTCGCCGCCTACGACCGCGCCGCCGAGGCGCTCGTGCGGCGCGTCGCCGCCGCCTTCGAAGCCGGGGACGCCTGGCCCCGGCGGGCGCGGGCCGGCCTCGCGGCGCTGCTCGAGGCGCTGACCGAGGATCCCGCCGTGGCCCGCATGGCGCTGGTCGACGTCGGCGCCGCGGGCCCGGCCGCCCAGCGCCGCCAGCGGGCGGCGCTGCAGCGTCTGACGCCGCTCTTCGACGAGGGTCGCGATTACGCCCCCGGGGGGCGCAACCTGCCGGCCAACACTTCGCGCATGGCGATCGGCGCGGTCGCCGGGTTGATCGCCGACGCCCTGGCTGAGGAACGCGCGGGGGATTTGCCGGATTTGCTTTCGGACGTCCTTTTTGCGACGCTGGTGCCATATATCGGCCCAGCGGCGGCTACCAGGGAGGTGGGCGAAACGAGTAGATAAACGCACCCGTACACCGAGCCGCTATGATGAAGGTACTCCGGAGTTTTCAACCTACCTGGGACGGGCTGATGGCATCCGAATCGAGGCGGGACCTGATCCTCGCGGCAATGATTCGCGTGGTCGGGCGCAAGGGATACAGGGAGACTTCTGTCGCCGACGTGATCGAGGAGGCAGATACCTCGCGCACGACCTTCTACAAGTACTTCGAGGACAAGCACGATTGCTTCCTCGCTGCCTACGACATGCTGGTCGAGCGGGTCTTCGCCGAGGTCACCGCGGAATGCGACGCGACCGGATCGTGGCTGGAGCGGGTCGAGAAGGGCCTCGAGACGATCGTGCGGCTCTTCTCGCTCGATCCGGAGCTGGCGCGCACCGCGGTGGTCGAGGTCGCGGCCGCCGGGGCCGACGCCCGCCAGCGCCACTGGAACGCGGTCGCCCGCTTCACCAGCTATCTCGAGGACGGTCGCGAGCTCTCCGACAGCGAGGATCTCCCCGAGAACATCTCGCTGCTCTCGGCCGGCGCGGTCTCCGGGCTGATCTTCGACGAGCTGCTCGCCGGGCGCGCCGAGCAGCTGCCGCAGTTGCTCCCCGACCTGGTCTTCGCGATGCTCGTCCCCTACATCGGGCCGAGCGCGGCAGCCGAGGAGATGCGCCGCACGGCGCGCGCCGCCTAGCGCCTCGCCGCCTCCACCAGCCGCATCTGGCGCCGCAGCTTGTGGCGGACGCGGTGCAGCCGGACCTTGACGGTGCCGTCGGGCAAGCCGAGCCGGCGGGCGATCGCCTCCTGGGTGAGGTCCTCGTCGTAGCGCAGCTGCAGCAGCTCGCGGTCGCGCTCGTCGAGCCGCTCCAGAGCGGCATGCAGATCGGCGCGCTCGACCGTGGCGAGGATGCCCTCGTCCTCCTCCCCGGCGAAGGTCTCGACCTCCTCGACCGGATCTGGCCGCGGCTTGGCGTGCTGCCGGTAGGCCTCGTTGCGGACGATCGTCCCCAGCCACTCCTCGCGCCGCGCGCTGTCGCGCAGGGTCGAGCGGCGGCGCCAGGCGCGCAGCAGCGCGTCCTGAGCGATGTCCTCCGCTTCGCCCGGGTGCCGGGCGTAGTAGTGGGCCATGCGCACGCAGAACCGGTGCGCCTTCTCCCACTCCCAGCCGTCGTCCGAACCTGGTTTTCCACTAATCGAGACGTTGATTGCTCGACCGTACTACTTCTAAAATTAGACAGGTGAATTTTAACGCTGAAACTTTTTTGATTCCGCTCAGGTCTTACTCTCCATGCAGGTGAGCGGGGCAGAGGACACCGGCGCCCAGTGGGCGGAGCGCGCCTACGAGGGGATGGCGCCGGTCTACGACGACTTCACCGCGCACCACGACTACGAGGGCTGGCTGACCGATCTGCTGGTGGCTCTGGAGCGGCGCGGCCTACAGGGCAAGCGGCTGCTCGACGTCGCCTGCGGCACCGGCAAGAGCTTCCTGCCGATGCTGCCACGCGGCTGGCAGGTGACCGGCTGCGACATCTCGCCGGCGATGGTGGAGCTGGCGCGGGCGAAGGCCGGCGAGCGGGCGACGCTGGCGGTCGCCGACATGCTCGAGCTGCCCGTCTTCGGCGAGTTCGACCTGGTCTGGGCGCTCGACGACGCGGTCAACTACCTGCTCAGCCCCGAGGAGCTCGAACGGGCGCTCGCCGGGATGCGGCGCAACATGGCGCCGACCGGGCTGCTGCTCTTCGACGTCAACGAGCTGCTCGCCTACCGCACCTTCTTCGCGGAAACGGCCGTCGTCGAGCGCAACGGCCGGCGGCTGACCTGGCACGGCCTGGCGGCGCCCGACGTGCCCCCCGGCTCGATCTGCGAATCGCGGCTCGAGGTGGAATTCGACGACGGCCACGAGAGCCCGCCGCCGATCGTCCACAGGCAGCGGCACTTCACCGAAGCCGAGGTGATCGCCGCGCTTGAGGGCGCCGGGCTGGAGTGCCTTGACGTCTACGGGCACGGGCTCGACGGCGTCCCCAAGCAGCCGCTCGACGTCGAGAACCACACGAAGGCGATCTACATCGCGCGGAAAGGCGGGACGGGACCGTCTGGGTAGGGGTTCCGCTTAACTTTTTCGGTGGAGACGAATCAGGCTGGCGCCGCGCGGCTCACGACGAAAAAGTACAAGACGCTCCACCCCTACCCAGACGGTCCCTTGACAGCTCGCTGCGCCTTGCTGAGCGCATTCGATGCGCGTGCCCAGGTTCGCTGCAATTTCGGTTCGACGGAAGCCGTGCTGCAGCCGGCAGTCGTCAAGCATTCGCCCCAGGCGTTTGCCACATCGATGTAGGCGTTGAAAGCATGCTCCGCTGGACCTCCCGCGAGGAGGAGGCAGGAAGCGTCGAGCTCGCGGGGTTTGACGGCTCGGTAGGCGATGCGAACCTGGCGGACTTCCGGGAGGTATTCGGTGTAGCTGAGGCCGCGGGAGAGGTTGCGGCGGAGGGACGTGAGCGCGGCGATGAAGCCGCCGAGCTGGGACTTGCAGGACCCGCCGGATGTGGGGTGTTCGGCATCGGCGGTCGCGGTGGATCGCGGCGGGGAGCCGGTCGCGGTTTCGTTGCTGCCGCCGCAGGAGCTGAGCGTTGGCGCCAGGCACAGCAGGGCGCAGGCGGTCGCCGCTGCTCTGAGGCGCATCGGCGTAGTGTAGAAATTCGTCGGATGCCGAGAGCGCGCAGGCTTGCGACCGTGGCGGCGATGCTTGCGCTCGCCTTCGCCCCGTCGGCGCGGGCCAGCGGCGACGCCGGCGTGCTGGTGGTCGGCGACAGCCTCGAGGAACTCACCTCGCCCTACCTGCAGAAGTTTCTGCCCGGCGTGCCGCTCACCATAAATGCCGTGGGCGGCTCGAACAGCTACCAGATCTACGACCTCTTCCGCGAAAGCTACGACCCGTCGCAGTCGGTGATCGTCTTCGACGCCGGCACCAACGACAATCCGGCGTATCCCCAGATCCTCGCCGGAAACCTTCAGAAGGTCGCCGCCGCGGTCGGCGACCGCTGCATGGTGGTGCCGACCATCCACGGCCTCACCGTGAACGGGATCGACAGCGCGGGCAAGAACAGGGTCGTCGAGGCCTTCGCCGCCTCGCGGCCGGGAACCCAGACGCCCGACTGGGCACGGGCCGAGGCGACGCACCCGGAGCTGATGCAGGCCGACGGCCTCCACCCGATCGCGGCGGGAGCCGAACTGCGGGCGCGGCTGATCGCGGGCGGCGTCAAGGCCTGCCTCGGGATCGCCACGGCGAAGCCGCGCCGCGCCGCGCTCGAATCGGCGCCCCACCTGCCCCCGGCGCGCAAGCTGGCGCGCCGCGCGAGGCGGCTGGTCGACGCCGTCACCGCCGGGCTCGCCCGGGCGCTCGGGGCGCGGGCCGCCTGGAGCTCGCCCGAGCTCGCCGCAGCGATGGCGCTCTTCTCGATCGGCTTCCCCGGCGATGCCTGAACCCGTACAGAGCGGCCGCCGCTACATGCCGGGCCTCGACGGGCTGCGGGCGATCGCCGTGCTCGGCGTCGTCCTCTACCACCTCAGGTTCAGCTGGGCCGAAGGCGGGCTGCTCGGCGTCGGCGTCTTCTTCACGCTCAGCGGCTACCTGATCACCGACATCCTGCTGAACCAGGTGAACCGCGGCGGGGTCAAGCTGCTGGGCTTCTGGCTGGCCCGCGCCCGCCGCCTGCTGCCCGGGCTCTTCCTGATGCTGATCGTGGTGACCGCCTGGGTGACGGTTGTCGGCCCGCACCAGCCGGCCGATTTCCGCAGCGCCGTGCTCAGCGCCGCCGCCTACTTCAACAACTGGTGGCTGATCTTCCACCACGTCTCCTACTTCGAACGCTTCGCGCCCCCCTCGCCCCTCAACCACCTCTGGTCGCTCTCGGTCGAGGAGCAGTTCTACATCCTCTGGCCCTTCCTCTTGCTGGCGGCGATGCACCTCGTCCCCGAACCGATGCGCCACGCCGGACCGCGACCGCGGCTCGCGGCGCTCGCCCTGCTGGCGGCCGTCGCCTCGGCGGTTCTGATGGCGGTGGTCTACCACCCCTCGCTCGACCCATCGCGGGTCTACTACGGGACCGACACCCGCGCCCAGGAGCTCCTGATCGGCGCGGCGCTGGCGATGGTCTGGCCGAGCCGCCGCCTCACCGCGCGGGTCACGCGCCAGGCACAGCGCACGATCGACGCGGCGGGACTGGCCGGGCTGGTCGCGATCGGGCTGATGTTCTGGCGCTCGAACGAGTTCTCGCCCTTCATCTACCGCGGCGGCTTCGCCCTGCTGGCGCTGGGAACGGCGCTCTCGGTTGCGGCCTTTGCGCATCCGGCCTCGCGGCTCGGCCCGATCGTCGGCTGCCGGCCGATGCGCTGGATCGGCGAACGCTCCTACGGAATCTACCTCTGGGCGCTGCCGATCATCGTGCTCACCTCGCCGCAGGGAGCGCACGGACCGAGCCTGCCGCGGGCGGTCCTCCAGGTGATCGCGATCGGCGCAGTGGCGGAGCTCTCCTGGCGCTACGTCGAGAACCCGATCCGCCACGGCGCCCTGGGCAGGCTGTGGGCGCGCTGGAAAGCGGGGGAGCTGCGGGTCGAACGGCTTTCGCGGCCGGCCTGGGCGCTGGTCGGGGGCGTCGCCGCCGTCCTGCTCGCGGCGGTCGCGGGGCTGGCCGGGGTGGGCGTATCCGACAGCTCGAACGCGATCGGCGCCGAACCGGTGAAGAAGACGATCACCGCGAAGAACGTCAAGCGCAAGGCGCTGTCGACCTCCTGCACGGGCGTGGTCCACATCGGCGACTCGACCTCCGAGGGCCTGATCTCCTCCGAATACCTGCCCAACCCGAAGCAGCAGATCAGCGCCCAGTACGCGCGGGTCGGCGCCACCACGCAGCACTTCGAGATCGCCGGCGCCCGCTCGATCTACGAGAACTTCGAAGGCGAACCGAACGCCCAGGAAGTCGCCGAAGCGTGGAAGAACGAAGGCTTCAAAGGCTGCTGGGTGATCGCGATGGGCACCAACGAGGCGGCCAACGTGGCGGCCGGGTCGAACTTCACCTACGACGACCGGATCGCCAGCATGATGTCGACGATCGGCGACGAACCGGTGATGTGGGTGAACGTCAAGTCGCTGGTGACCAGCGGCCCCTACGCCGAGACGAACATGAAGTCATGGGACAAGGCGCTGCTCGACGCCTGCAACCGCTACCCGAACATGCGCATCTACAACTGGGCCGCGGACGTCAAGGACAACTGGTTCATCCCCGACGGCATCCACTTCACCTCCGAAGGCTACGCCGCCCGCGCCCGCCTGATCGCCGACGCCCTGCTCGAATCCTTCCCCAACACCGAACCGCTGAAGATGACCGACGCCAAGGACTGCGTGGTCAGCGGCTGAGACTCGGAATCGTGCTAAAAATGGGCCTAACTAGCACGATTTTGACCTCATTAGCACGATGCGTAGCTTCATCGACTTGGACACCACCTTCGCTGGCCAACCCCGCGAGCTCGGGCCAGTTCTCGCCCGCGTAGATACGGGCCGAGGCAAGGAGCGCCTTTTCGAAGACCAGGCTCCCGAATTGCTGAAGCGGCTTTCGGACGATGCGAGGATCGAATCGATCACCGCATCGAATGCGATCGAGGGTGTGGTGGTCGGAAGCGACCGAGTTGGCCCAATCGCCGAAGGGGCGCGCTTTCGCAATCGCAACGAGCGCGAGTTTGCCGGCTACCGAGACGCCATCGACGAGTTGATGCGCGCGGAGGCGTACGAGCCCCCAACCGTGCCCTTCGTCCTGCACCTGCACCGGGTGCTCTTCCAGCACACCGATGGCCGTGGCGGTCATCTCAAGACCGACCAAAACTTGATCGTCTCCTATGCCTCGGGTGGGAGGGAGATCATCTTCACTCCCCCCACACCGCACGAAACCGAGTTCCTGCTGACTG
>Ga0210100_1000175_pt1 | contig 11714 bp, 12 predicted proteins | sample MayberryNW_TuleB_FD_185525 | JGI IMG/M metagenome (GOLD analysis project Ga0210100, IMG submission 185525) | Wetland microbial communities from San Francisco Bay, California, USA, that impact long-term carbon sequestration - MayberryNW_TuleB_D1... | ecosystem: Environmental > Aquatic > Marine >... | reverse complement strand
CGCCTGCACCGAGGTCACCGAGCCGCGCTCGGTCGAGGTGATCCGCTCCTGCAGGCCGCCCATCTCGGTCTCCAGGGTCGGCTGGTAGCCGACCGCCGAGGGCATCCGCCCGAGCAGGGCCGAGACCTCGGAGCCCGCCTGGACGAAGCGGAAGATGTTGTCGACGAAGAGCAGCACGTCCTGGCCGCCCTTCTCACGGAAGTATTCGGCCATCGTCAGCCCCGAGAGGGCGACGCGCAGGCGGGCGCCGGGCGGCTCGTTCATCTGCCCGAAGACGAGCATCGTCTTGTCGATGACGCCGGATTCCTTCATCTCGAGCCAGAGGTCGTTGCCCTCGCGCGAGCGCTCGCCGACGCCGCAGAAGGCCGAAAGGCCTTCGTGCTCCTCGCCGATCGAGCGGATCAGCTCCTGGATCAGCACGGTCTTGCCGACGCCGGCGCCGCCGAACAGCCCGACCTTGCCGCCCTTGGCGTAGGGCGCCAGCAGATCGATGACCTTGATCCCGGTCTCGAGGATCTCCTGCGTGGGAGCAAGTTCGGAGGCCTGCGGTGCGGGCCGGTGGATCGGCCAGCGCTCCTCCGCCTGGACCGGCTCGCCGAGGTCGATCGGTTCGCCGAGCAGGTTGAAGATCCGCCCCAGGGTCGCGTCGCCGACCGGCACCGTGATCGGGCCGCCGGTGTCGACCACCTTGTCTCCGCGGCGCAGGCCGTCGGTGGCGTCCATCGCCACGGTGCGCACCCGGTCGTCGCCGAGATGCTGCTGGACCTCGCAGACGAGCTCGCCGGTTTCGCCGTCGCCGCCGTCCATCTCGATCGTCACGGCCGAGTAGATCTCGGGCAGCTTGTCGGGGAAGACCGCGTCGACGACCACGCCCGTGACCTGCTCGACGCGCCCTACGTTGGTTCCGTTGTTCTCAGCCATCGTTCCTTTTCTTTCTCGTTCCAAGTTCGCTATCCGAGCGCCTCGGCGCCCGCGACGACCTCGAGGATCTCCTGGGTGATCTCCGCCTGCCTGACCCGGTTCATCTCCAGGGTCAGCTTGCCCATCATGTCTTCCGCGTTCTCCGCGGCGCTGCGCATCGCCGTCATCCGCGCCCCGAGCTCCGAGGCGGCCGACTCGAGCAGAGCCCGGTACACGGAGATGTTCACGTACTCGGGGATCAGCTGGCCGAGCAGCTCCTCGGCCTCGGGCTCGTATTCCCAGATCGAGGCCCCGTGGGCGCGCTCGATCTCGGTCTCCTCGCCCTCCTCTTCCTCCTCGTCGACCCCCTCGCCGATCACGTCGGCCTGCTGCAGGGGGAGCAGCGTCTGACGCCAGACGTGCTGGGTGAGCGGCGAGACGTAGTGGTTGTAGATCAGCTCGACCCGGTCGAGGTCCTCGTCGACGTAGCGCGCGGTCAGCTCCTCGCCGATCTCGCGCGCGTTGGCGAAGCCCGGGCGGTCGGTGAAGCCGACGTAGGAGGTGCGCGGCTCCTCCTTGCGGAAGGTCAGCGCCGAGACGCCCTTGCGGCCGATCGCCGAGAAGGCGACCTCCTTGCCTTCGCCGCGCAGCTCCTTGCCGAGCCGCAGGCCGTCGCGGATGATGTTGGTGTTGAAGGCGCCGGCGAGGCCGCGGTCGCCGGTGATCAGGACGATCCCGACGCGGCGCACCTCCTCGCGCTCTTCGAGCACCGGCACGCGCGGCACCCCGCCCGCCTGCTCGGCGGCGCGGCGGGTGAGCTTGCGCATCGACTGCGCGTAGGGGCGCAGCTGCTCGATCCGCTGCTCGGCCCGGCGCAGGCGCGCCGCGGCGACCATCTCCATCGCCCGCGTGATCTTGTTGATGTTCTTGATCGACGCGATGCGATTCTTGACGTCCTTCTGGGTGGCCATGAGCGGGAAACCGGCGTCAGCAGCTGACTAGGCCGGCGTCGCCTCCTTCGCGGCGTCCGCATCGGCGTTGTCGGAGGCGCTCTCGGCGGGGACGTGACTGCCCTTGCCGCGCTCCTCGGGCGAGTGGATGCGGTCGGACTCGCCCTTCTCGACCGGGTCGCCGTCCTCATCGAAATCCGGGCCGAAGTCGTCGACGAACTCGGCGATCGCCTTGCCCAGCTCCTCCTCGTCGGCCTCCTCGAGCTTGCCGCTCTCGCCGATCCGCTTCAGCAGGTCGGCTTTCTCGGCGTGCAGGCGGATCTTCAGGTCGCGCAGGAACTCGCCGACCCGGTCGACCGCGATCCGGTCGAGGTAGCCGCCGGTGCCCGAGTAGATCGCCGCCACCTGGTCGGCGACCTCGAGCGGCTCGCGCTCCTTCTGCTTGAGCAGCTCGACCAGCCGCTCGCCGCGGTTCAGCGTCTTCTGGGTCTCGGGGTCGAGCTCCGAGCCGAACTGGGCGAAGGCCTCGAGGTCGCGGTACTGGGAGAGGTCGAGGCGCAGCTTGCCAGCGACCTTCTTCATCGCCTTGGTCTGCGCGTTGCCGCCCACCCGCGAGACCGAGATGCCGACGTTGATCGCCGGCCGCACCCCCGAGTAGAAGAGGTCGGACTCGAGGAAGATCTGGCCGTCGGTGATCGAGATCACGTTGGTCGGGATGTAGGCGGAGACGTCGGAGGCCTGGGTCTCGATGATCGGCAGCGCCGTCAGCGAGCCGCCGCCGAGGTCGTCGTTGAGCTTCACCGCGCGCTCGAGCAACCGCGAGTGCAGGTAGAAGACGTCTCCCGGGTAGGCCTCGCGGCCCGGCGGGCGGCGCAGCAGCAGCGACATCTGGCGGTAGGCGTAGGCATGCTTGGTGAGGTCGTCGTAGACGCAGAGAGCGGCCTTGCCGTTGTAGAGGAAGTGCTCGCCCATCGCGCAGCCCGCGTAGGGAGCGATGAACTTGATCGGCGCGGCCTCGTCGGCGGGAGCGGCGACGATGATCGTGTTCTCCATCGCGCCGTTCTCCTCGAGCACCTGCTTGAGCTGCACGACGGTCGACATCTTCTGGCCGATCGCCACGTAGATGCAGACCATGTCCTTGTCGCGGTTGTTGATGATCGTGTCGATCGCGATCGCCGTCTTGCCGGTCTGGCGGTCGCCGATGATCAGCTCTCGCTGGCCGCGGCCGATCGGGATCATCCCGTCGATCGCCATCAGCCCGGTCTGCACCGGTTCGGTGACCGGCTGGCGCTGGACGACGCCCGGGGCCTTGAACTCGGCCGGGCGGGTCTGGGTCGTGTTGACCTCGCCGGCGTCGTCGAGCGGGCGGCCGAGCGGGTCGACCATGCGGCCGAGCAGCTCGTCGCCGACCGGGATACGCAGCAGGTGACCGGTGCGCTTCACCGTGTCGCCCTCGACGATCTTTTCCCACTCGCCGAAGAGCACGGCGCCGACGTTGTCCTCCTCGAGGTTGAGGGCGAGGCCGGTGACCCCGTGCGGCAGGTCGAGCATCTCCAGCGCCATGCAGTTGTCGAGGCCGTGGATGCGGGCGATCCCGTCCGCGACCGAGAGCACGGTGCCGACCTCGGCCAGGTCAGCGGACTCGGTGTCCAGTCCCTCGATCCTCTCGCGCAGGATGCTTGCGATCTCGTCGGGCTTGATCTCCATCGGGTGCTTTCTTCCTCCTTAGGCCGCCTGGGCGACGCTCTTTCGAAGTTTCTCCAAGCGAGCGCGGATGCTCGCGTCGAGGACCTTGTTGCCGACCTGCAGGACGATGCCGCCGAGGATCTCGTCGTCGACCCGGCTGGCCAGCTCGACCGTCTGGCCGGTCTGGCGCTCGATCTCCTCGCCCACCTTCTCGACCACGGCCGGGTCGAGCTCAACCGCGCTCGTCACGGTCACGTCGATGCGCCGGTTCTGCTTCTTCCAGAGCTCCTCGAAGTGGCGGCGGACGCGGAACAGCTCCGGCATCCGCTGCTTCTCGATCAAGAGCTCGAGGAAGTTGAGCAACTCCGCGCCGACCCCCGAGATCGCCCGCTTCAGGCCCGCCACCTTCTCCGCCGAGGAGAAGTAGGGGCTGAAGAAGAAGACCTGCAGGTCGTGGCTGCTCTCCACGGCATCGGCGAACTGGGCCAGCTCGTCGCGCACGGCGTCGAGCTTGCCCTTGTCCCGGGCCACGTCGAACAGGGCCTCGGCGTATACGCGAGCCGCCTCCTGCATCAGTTCCGCGAGCCCTCCGAGAGCGTCGTGAAGTCGACCTCGCTGAGCGCCTCCTCGACCAGGCGGCGCTGGTCGTCGGGGCTGAGCGCCTTGCGGGTGACCTTCTCGGTCGCCAGCACGGTGAGGTCGGCGACCTCCTTGCGAATCCGATCGAGCGAGCGCTTCGTCTCGGCGTCGATTTCGCGCTTTGCCGCGGCGACCAGCTCGTCGCGCCTCTCCTTGCCGGAGGCGGTCGCCTCGGCTTCCGCGGTCTCGGCCGCCTTGCGGGCGCGGGCCATGATGTCGTCGGCCTGCTCGCGCGCCTCGCTGAGACGCTCGCGGTACTCGGCGAGCAGCTCGTCGGACTCCTTGCGCTGCCTTTCGGCCGCCTCGATCGACTCGGAGATCACCTTTGCCCGCTTGTCGAGCGCCTCCTGGATCTTCGGGAAGGCGAGCTTGCTCAGCACCCACATGGTGAAGAGGAAGAGCACCAGCGTCCAGATCATCAGGCCGAGGCCCGGCGAGACCAGGAAGCTGCCGCCTTCGGACTCGGCCAGCGGAAGCGCCGCTATGTTCGCGAGCAACGCCATCTGCCTAGAGGAAGAAGGCGATCAGGCCGAAGATGAAGGTGTAGAAGGCGACGGCCTCGGTAAGCGCGAAGCCGAGCCAGCGGATGCTCTGCAGCTCGTCTTTCATCTCCGGCTGGCGGGCGACCGACTCGATCTCCTTGCCGAAGATGATGCCGATGCCGATACCGGCGCCGATCGAGCCGAGGCCGGCGCCGACGCCGAGAGCGATCGCCTTACCGGCGGCTTCGATCCCTTCGTCGGAGATCGCGGCGGCAACAGGGGAGAGGTCCATTTGAGGTAGCGCTCCTTTTCTAATGGCTGGCGGAGGTGGCTCCGCCAAGGTAGATAGCGGTGAGGGTCGAGAAGATAAATGCCTGAAGGGTGGCGATAAGGCCAACCTCGAGGATGAAGAAGAAGAAGGCGAGCGGGAAGGTAAGCGCGCCAAGCGCGGCGATCCCAAGCAGCACCGCCAGCCCGCCGCCCATGAAGAGCAGCAGCAGGTGGCCGGCGAGGATGTTGGCGAAGAGTCGCACGGAGAGCGAGATCAGCCGGGCGAAGTGGGAGATCGCCTCGATCACGAAGATGAAGGCCTTGGCGAGCGGGTTCATCTCCTCGAGGCCCGGCGGCAGCCAGCTCGCCAGGTACTTGACGAGGCCCTTGGAGCGGACCCCTTCGACGTGATAGGAGATCCAGACGACCAGGGTCAGGACCAGCGGCACGGAGAGGTTCGCGGTCGCCGCGTAGATCGCGAATGAGGGGATCCCGACGCCGAAGATGTCGACCGTGTGCTCGGTGTTGGTCGGCAGCGGCAGGAAGCCGATCATGTTCGAGAACCAGATCCAGAAGAAGAGCGCGGCGAGGAAGGGGAACCAGCGCACCGCGGTCGCCTGGTCCATGTTGCCGCCGGTGATGTTGTTCTTGGTCAGGTCGTAGCCGACCTCGATCGCGGTCTGCACGCGATTCGGTTTCTGCGTCATGCGGCGCGCGATCCAGACCATCGTGAAGATCGTCAGGGCGCTGGCCAGCACCAGGTAGAAGACCGCCTTGTTGATGCTCAGGTCGATGCCGCCCAGGTGCAGCGAGACCCACGGTTCGAGCTTGAACTCGTTCTGCGGCTTGAACTCTTCGTTCTTGCCGCTGCTGCCGAAGATCAGCAGCATCAGGACCGCGACCGCCAGGTAGGCGCCGAGCCCGGTGAAGACCTTGGCCTTGGTGCTCATGCCTTGCCCGCCTGAGGCTCTTCGTCGAAGAGGTGGGCGATCCCCTGGGCGGCGATCGAGACCGTGAACAGCGCGGCGAGCAGCAGCGCCGAGGCGAGGCCCGCCTCGCGTTCGCTCAGCCCGGTGAGCAGCACCGCGGTCGCCATCAGCCAGACGCGGCCCAGCGTCGTCGCCGCGACGATCCCCATCGCCCGCTGCTTGCGGCCTGCCGCGAGCTCGGCGCGGGCGCGGCGTGCGGCGAGCATCTGGATCCCCCGCTGGACGAGCCAGGCGCCGGCGCCGGCGGCGAAACCGAGCATCGGCAGACCGCCGAGCAGGAAGACGGCAAGCGCGGCGCTGAGGACCACGAGGTCGACGTACTTGGGAGGAGACATAAAAGGCGCCCGTCTCTGGCAGGCGGGCGGACGAGCGACTATATCCGAACGAGCCGACGAATGGCTTTCTAGAGCCAGTTCGTGCCCCTTGTCACAACCTGTTACTAAGTCCGGTCGCGAGTTGGGGCCACGGTCTCCCCTGCATCCTCCAGGGTTATCGCTTCGATCTCACCCGTTTCTGGGTTGAGCCGGCCGCGGCGCAGCTTGAGGATCTCGAGCACGTAGACCAGGTAGACGCTGGTCGCCAGGGCGAGCAGGGCGAGGGCCACCATCACCGCGGTCCAGAGCGCGTCGAAGTGGCCGTGGTTGTCGCTGTAGGGGACGAAGCGCAGGGCCAGCGCCAACCCGGCGAGCGCCAGGGTCCAGCCGTAGAGGTAGGCGAGCGTGCGCCGCTGCGAGAAGCCGATGTTGGCCATCCGGTGGTGGAAGTGCCAGCTGTCGGCCTGGTAGATCGGCTGCCCGTACTTGAGCCGCTTGGCGACGACGAAGCCGGTGTCGAGGATCGGCACCGCGAGGACGACCAGGGGGAAGACGAGGGCGACGACCGCGTTGGTCTTCAGCGCTCCCTGCACCGAGGCGGTGGCGAGCAGGTAGCCGAGCAGGTTGGAGCCGGTGTCCCCCATGAAGCTCGAGGCGGGCGGGAAGCCGTGGCGCAGGAAACCGAGCGCGCCGCCGGCGGTCAGCGCCGCCAGCACGCCCGCCGAGTTGCGTTCCAGCGAGAGCGCGATCGTCGCCAGGGCGACGCCGGCGATCACGCAGACTCCGGCGGCGAGCCCGTCGACGCCGTCGATGAAGTTGATCACGTTGACCACGGCGACGATCCCCAGCACGGTCAGCGGGTAGGCGAGCCAGCCGAGGTGGAAGCCGCCGAAGAAGGGCAGGGTGAGGACATCGACCCGCACGCCGGCGAGCACCGGGATCAGCGCCGCGCCGATCTGGCCGAGCAGCTTCGACAGGGCGTGGATCTCCCAGATGTCGTCCACGACCCCGACCGCGGCGATCGCCGCGGCGCCGAGCAGGATCGAGCGGCTCTCGCCGTCCCCCGGCAGCCAGATCCAGCCGGCGACCTCGATCCCGGCGAAGATCGCCAGGCCGGAGAGACGCGGCATCGGCCGGTCGTGCAGGCCGCGCTCCTTGGGCATGTCGATCGCCCCCAGCCGGTGGGCGAGCCGCTCGGCGTAGGGAACCAGCAGCCAGGCGATCGCGGCGGCGAGCAGAAAGGCGAGGATGGCTTCGGTGGTCGCTGCCATGTCGCGGCGCTCAGAGCCTCGCGGCGATCTCTCTCATCGAGATGCGGATCTCTGCCTCGGCATCGCGCTGGCTGCCGGCTTCACCGAGACGAACCATCTCCTCTCCGGCGAGTCGCAAGGGATCGCCATGCTCGTCGAAAAACAGCGCCACGGCCTCACGAACTCCACGTCGAACTCCGCCATCGGCAACCTCGTAACTGGCGAGCACCTGATCGGCAGCATGTTCCACCAACAGGTAGACATCATGAAAATCGCGCCGGACCACCTCGTTGCCGGGAGGTTTCGTTCGGCCGAACGCGTTGTGCTTAAGAGCGACCAGACAGGCCGGACTCGCCACCCACAACCGGCGCCGCAACCCGTGGCCCGCGAACGCCACCTCCTCTCGATGGGCGGGACTGCGTGCCGCGTCGGCAATGGGATTAACGGGCAGGTTGGCGCTCGCCCCATGCGCAAATGGGTGGAAGCCCCGTATCAATTGGACTTTGAGGTCGTCTCGGATCCAGGTGAAGCCCCTCTCGTGGTCCTCCTGACTTGGCTTGAGCTTCGCCGCTTCCAGGTGCTCCACCACCGTATCGACGTCATCCACGCCGACCACCGCATCGACGTCCCTGGTCGGCGTGATTGCCGCTGGAGCGCCATGAAGGGCGACCTCAACCGCTGCGGCTCCGACCACGACGACATCGTCCTTCACGCCGGCCAGCACCGCCGCTGCTTCGCGCAGGAGAGCGGTCGGCTCGATGATCTTCACCAGCCCATCCCCCGCGTGATCGCGTCGGCGGCCTGAAGGGCGCGCTCCCCTTCCCCGCTGCAGTCGAGCCACAACTGAACACGGTCGACAACGGGCACTCCCTTGGACTGCTCCGCGAGTTCGAAGATGAAGTCATCGGGGGCCAATGCGACCCGCAGCGATGGCTGCGCGCGAAGCGAACGAGTCGGGGCGAGCGCCGTCCGGAGGCCCTCGAGGTGGTCACGAGATACCCACAGAAGCGTGGTGGCGGGTTCGGCGACTCGCTCGATGAGCGAAGCACCAGCCAGCCCTCCAACCGCCCATCGGAGGTCGGGATTGTGTTTCTTGACCCTCATCAGTCTTCTCATCGCGGCCTCAACGCCATCTGCCCGAATATTCCAGCTCTCCGCCGGAACTCGCCGCCGTTCCCAAGCCTGACTCCAGGCCGCCAAGGCTTGGCGCGGCCGACGCATCCGGACCCGCCGGACGCGCCGATCCTGCCTGTCGGGCGTCAAGTCAATCCAAGCTTCGCTGTCGAGGGCGTGGACCACGCGTGAAACGAGAGCCCCGCTAAGCCCCGTATCGCGCGTGAGGTCGTGCATGCTGAATTCCTCGAGCGGATGCAGCAAGAGCCAGCGCAGAACGCGACTCCCGGTGCGGCCAAAGGGGTTTCTCTCATCCGCGCGAACCGACGTCAGCGGCTCGGCCATCGGCGCGTCGATCGGCGGCAGCTCTCGATCGACCAGCAATGGCGGATGGAAGAGGAAGCATTGCCCCGCCTTGCCGATGAATGAGATCCGGTGCTCGCGCAGGATCCGCGTGGCGCTGGCCGACGCTCGCTCGAAGTACACGAGGAGAGGCTTTGAAGCCGGCTTGCCCGCAAGGTCGAGGATCTCGGATACAACCATCCGCTCGGTGAGATCGTGGACTTGGCGCAATCGAAACGACCAAGCCTTCGAAGGCGGCTCCATAAATCTCACGATCGCGCTCTGCTGTCTGAGATCTACCGTGAGAGAAAGGTCCTGAAGCGTTATTTGCCTAGATTGCATAGTTGCCAATTTAGGCAAATATGCATACTTGGCAAGGAAATGGGCGCGACTCGAACGAGTTCATGCGTCCTCGCCGAGCATGGCGAGGATGCCCGTCAAAAGCGTGCCCGGGTCGCGAGACTCGAGCACGCCGACGGGCTTGTCGCGCTTGCGCAGGGGAAGCTCGGACGGATCCTCGAGCACGCGCAGGCGACCTTCGGCGATCAGCGCCTCGTCGACTCCCCCCATGCGGCCCGCGAACGTCGTGAAAACCGGGGTGCCAAGGGCGACTGCCTCGCGGTTCATCGTCCCCCCCGCGCTGACCACCAGGTCGGCGAAGGCGATCAGGCTCTGGGCGTCGATGGCTTCCGCCGGGACGATCAGGTTCCCGGCGTCCATCGCCCTCACCTCCTCGCCCTGGCGCGCGGTGCGCGGGATGACGACCGCCTGGACCTCCGGCGAATCGGCGAGTCGGCGGATCGCCTCCCCGTAGAGGTCGTTGCGGGCGTGGTACTCGGAGGTCTCCGGCGGCGGGCGGACGACGACCAAGACCTTCTCGCGGTCGAGGCCGAGCTCCTCGAAGACCACGGCGTCGGGCTCGAAGTCGGCCAGGTAGTACTCCTCCTTCAGCCCCGGATAGCGGAACAGCTTGCGCTCCTTGGCGCCGATCTTCCGCAGCCGCTCGAGCGGGATCGAGTCCGGCATCAGCACCCGGCTCGCCGCCCGGAAGGCGATCTGCCGCTGCCAGCCGGCGAACTCGTAGTCCTGCATCTGCACCGATGAGATGCGCAGCAGCGAGGAGACCACCGCGAGGTCGACCGAGCCGTGCGCCAGCGCCAGTTCCGGCCGCCGCTCCCAGACCACCCGCGCCAGCCGAGCCGAGCGGCCGACCAGCGCCCGACCCTTGCCCAGCGCCGAGGCCCCACCGTGCTCCCCGACCGCGACGTACGGGATGCCCAGCCGCTCGAGTATCCCCAGCGTCTGCCCGTACTCCCGCGCCGTGACCAGCACCTCGTCCCCCCGCGCCTCGAAGCGCTCGATCAACGGCCGCAGCACGAGCGGGTGCGCGGCAGCGGTGCAATCGACCCAGATCAGCATCGCTTGCGCCCCCTCACCGTCGCCTCAGCCACTCGGCGAACAGGGGGTCGAGCAGGTAGGGCTTGCCGTTGGCGTCACGCTGGACATGACGCTGGTCGCCAAGCAGCCGTTCGAGCGCCTCCCGCAAGGTAGAGCGCGCGATCCGGTGCTCCGCAGCGACGATGCTCCCGGTCGGGGCCTGACCGTCGCCGAGCGCAAGGAGGACGAGGCGCTCGTTCCGGCCGAGCCCGTCCCAGACCGCCTGATGGGCGTCGCGCGTTTCCTCCAGCGCCAACTCGAGCGCAGTCGCGGCCGGGTCCGGATCCCCGCCTCGGTCGAGCACGTCATACACGTGGTGCGCGAGCAGGATCGTCCGTTGCGGATGCCCTCCCGAGTAGACGAGCAAACGGTCGACGGCGTCGCCCGGGTCGAGGCCGTCGGCGCGCAGCAATGCCTCAATGTCGGCAACCGCCTCGGCGATCGGCAGGGGAGGCAGCTCCAGAGGCCGAGCCTGGCCGTAGAACGGCCGCTCGTACTCGGAGAACAGCGCGTGCATCAAAGAGGGCTGACTGCCCGCGAATACGTAGGCGGCGGCTTCGCCGTGGTGCTGGATGACCGACCGCATGAGCCCATCCACGGCCTCGTCGGCCACCAGAATCTCCTGGAACTCGTCGAAGCAGACAACCGTGAGCCCGCCGTCTGCTTCGTGCAGCGAGCGCGGCACGTCGAGCAACTCCAGCAGGGCGGCACGCGCCTCGTCCGCAGGGGGCCGCAATGGACGCGTGGCCACCCTGACCCCGACCCCGCCAACGCTCGCCCCCAGCTCGAGGCGGGCCGCCCAGCGCCGGACGCTGCGACTGGGATCGGCGGGCAGCTCAGCGTAGGCGTTGGCAATACGGGCAGCGACATCGCCCAGCGTCGCCACCTTGGAAAGATCGACTCGCACGGCCCTGTGGCCAGCCTCGCGCATCGCGGCCGCGTGAGCGTCCAGCAGGCTGCTCTTCCCGAAGCGACGCGGCGCCGCCAGGCGAACCGCAATTCGGTCAGCCGCCGCCCGCTGCAGCTCGTCGAGCTCGCCCCGCCTGTCGATCAAGTGAGTGGGCGCGACCGGCCCTTGATAATTGAACGGATTCACCGTACATCAGTGTACGGGAATTCCGTACAAGCGCTAGACCGACGCCGGCGAGAGCTCGGGGTAGAGCGGGTAGCGCTCCATCAGGGCGCGGGTGCGCTCGGAGAGGGCGTCCTTCTCGGACTCGAACTCGTCGGAGAGCGCGATGGCGATCACCGCGGCGATCTCGGTCATGTCGTCCTCGACCATTCCCCGGGTGGTGAGCGCCGGGGTGCCGATCCGCAGGCCGGAGGGGTTCATCGGCGGGCG
>Ga0210100_1000174_pt1 | contig 11714 bp, 10 predicted proteins | sample MayberryNW_TuleB_FD_185525 | JGI IMG/M metagenome (GOLD analysis project Ga0210100, IMG submission 185525) | Wetland microbial communities from San Francisco Bay, California, USA, that impact long-term carbon sequestration - MayberryNW_TuleB_D1... | ecosystem: Environmental > Aquatic > Marine >... | reverse complement strand
CAGGCGGTCCACCAGCCGGAGGGCCACCCTGGCCCGGTTCGGGCAGTTCGACTCCGCTTTCCTTCAGGCAGGTGCGGGTTTTGTCGCTGATTTCGGCGAAGCCGCCGGGGCCGCCGGCCTGTTCAGCGCTCGCGGTGGGGGTTTCTTCGCTGCTCGATTCGCTGCCTCCGGAGCCGCCGCAGCCGGCGAGAAGCACCGTGGCGAGGACCGCCAGGACACCCATCAATCCGAGCACGTTCACTCGCTCGGGTCTCATACGTCGGTATTTCGTCTTCATCGTTCCTCCCTTTCGGAGTCGTTGGGTTTGGGCTCCCGGCCTCATTCGCCGAAGAGTTCGACCGAGCCACTGCCTTCGCCGCCGCCTTCACTGCCGCCGGATACCGGCAGCCCCGCCGCAGCGCTCGTTTCGACTCCGGATTCGGTGGCGGCGATCGAGCTGGCCTTCACCGTCGAGCCGTGCTTGGCGCCCTGCACCACGACGCTGTCGCCGGGGTGGATCTTCTTCACGCCGACGTTGGAGTCGCGGCTGACCTTCGATCCGTCTTCGACCCGCACGGCGACGGTGGAGCCTTCGGAGTCCTTGACGTAGATGGTGCTGCCGTCGATGCTTGAGACAGTTCCCGAGACCGCCGCACCAGAGTCGCTGCCGGGGAAGCCGGCAGGGAGGCCGCCGGACCCTTCGGAGCCCGATCCTCCTCCGCCTTCTTTACTGAGAAAGGAGGGGAGGCCACTGGGTAGGCCGGCGGCGGAGCCACTCCCTTCGCTTCCCTTCTGCACCAGCACGCCGCCGAGAAAGCCGGTGGCCGCGATCAGCACAGCGATCAACACGAGCGGCAAGGGGGCGAGCAGGCGGTCGCGCGGTCGCGCCGGCAGCTCACCCTCATCCAGCTCCTCCCACTCCTCCACGGGAGGGGGGCCGTCAAAGCGCTCCTCGTCGCGCTCGTCGATCTGCGGCTCGGTGGCCTGACTCATCTCGTCCTCCAGGTCGGTGTTGTCGCCGCGCTTACTCAAAGCGCAGTGCCTCGATCGGTCGCAGGCGCGCAGCCCGCGCCGCCGGATAGGTGCCGAAGAAGAGGCCGGAGCCGAGCGAGGCGGCGGCGGCCAGGGCGATCGAGTACGGCGCCACCGCCGGCTGCACGCCTGCGATCTTGAACTGGCTGCCGATGACCCCGACCGCCATCCCCAGTACTCCGCCCATCGCCGAGACCAGCAGCGCCTCGGTGAGGAACTGGGCGAGGATGTCGCTGCGCCTGGCGCCGATTGCCTTGCGGATGCCGATCTCGCGGGTGCGCTCGGTGACGCTGACGAGCATGATGTTCATCACGCCGATCCCGCCGACCAACAGCGAGATCGCCGCCACCCAGGCGAGCAGGGTCGTGAAGACACCTTCGCTGGAGCTGGAGGCTTCGATGATCGAGCCCTGGTTGATTACCGAGATCCCTTCGCTGACGCCGTGGCGTTCATCGAGGATCGAGGTGACCTGCGCTTCGGCTTCGCCGATCGACTCCTTGCTCGTCGCCTGCACCGTGATCGAACTCAATGCGCCGTAGCCGGCGAGGGTGTCTTCGACAGCGCTGATCGGGGCCATCACCACGTCGTCCTGGCTCTGGGTGCCGCTGGAGCCCTTGGCCTTGGTCACCCCGATCACTTCGAAGCTCTTGCCATTGGCCTGGATCGTCTTGCCGACAGCGCTCTGGCCGGGGAAGAGTTCGGAGGCGACTTCCGGCCCGATCACCGCCACCCGCGCTCGTTCGGTCACCTGCGCCTGGGTGAAGAAGGAGCCCGATTCGACCTGGTAGTTGTGGGCTTCGCGGTAGGCGGGCGTGGTGCCGATGAATTCGCCCGGTTCATAGCTCGAGGATTCGTAGACCAGTTCGGTGCCGCTGGCGCTGAGGACCGGCGAGACGCTCTTGATCGCCGGCGCCTTCGCAGGGTCTTCGAGCGCTTCGGCGTCTTCCCGGCTCAGCGTCACCGAGACCGTCGCCGAGCCGGCCGTGGTGGCGCCGGGCGTGGCCAGCACCGTCAGGGTGTTGGAGCCGAGCGCGTCGATGCTTTCCTGCACGGCGTTGGAAGAGCCCTTGCCGACCGCGATCAGGACGATCACCGAGGCGATGCCGATCGTGATCCCGAGCACGGTCAGCGCCGTGCGCATCCGGTGTGACATCAGCCCGACCCAGGCGGTGCGGAGCGTCTCGGTGGCCACTAGGCGGTCCTCGCCAGGCGGGTCCGGTCCTCGGCGGCCTCCGCTTCGGATCGGTCGATCTCGTGGTCCTCGACGATGCGCCCATCCGCGAGCCGGATCAGGCGCCTGGCGTGGGCGGCGACGTCGTCCTCGTGGGTAATCATCACCACCGTGTGGCCGTGGCGGTTCAGCCGCTCGAACACGGCCAGCACCTCCTCGGTCGAGCGCGAGTCGAGGTTGCCGGTCGGCTCGTCGGCGAGGATCAGTGCCGGGTGGGTGACGATCGCCCGCGCGATCGCGACCCGCTGCTGCTGACCGCCGGAGAGCTCGGCGGAGCTGTGGTCGACCCGGTCGGCCATGCCGACCCGCTCCAGCGCCCGCAGCGCCCGCCGCCGCCGCTCACCGCAGGGCAAACCGGCGTAGGTGAGCGGCAGCTCGACGTTTGCCAGCGCCGTGATCTTGGTGACGAGGTTGAAGCCCTGGAAGACGAAGCCGATCTTGCGGTTGCGCAGGTCTGAAAGCTCGTCCTCGCTGTGGGTGCGGACGTCGGCACCGTCGAGCAGGTAGCGGCCCTTGCTGGGGACGTCGAGGCAGCCCAGCATGTTCATCAGCGTCGACTTGCCGCTGCCCGAAGGCCCCATGATCGCCACGTATTCGCCGCGCTCGATCCGCAGCGAGACTCCGCGCAGGGCGTGGACGCGCATCTCACCGATCGCGTAGGTGCGGGTCATTCCCTCTACGCGGATGACGGGATGGCGACGGGTGTCCATCAGGGCGCCCCCGGAAAGCCGCTCGGTGGCCCGCCACCACTGAAGCTCGGAAGGCTGCCCCCGCCGGGGAAGCCGCCGCCCCCTTCGCCGAAGCCACTCGGTGCCCCTTCGCCCCCGGTGGCGGCCGTGATTTCGGGCAGCACCACCGTCTCGCCCGCCTTGAGGCCGCTGAGGACCTGCGTCGTTTCGTCGCCTTTGAGCCCGGTCGTGACGCTGCGCTGGTCTTCCTTGCCGTCCTCGAGCACGGTCACGCTGCCGCCGCCCGGGCCGGAAGTAATCGCTTCGCTGGTGAGGGCCAGCGTGTTGCCCACCTGTTCCACGACGACTTCGGCGCTCGCCGACATCCCGGCGCGCACGCCCTTGGCGCTCTGCGTGAGGGTGATCGTCGCCGGGTATTCGACGACGCCGCTGCTGGAGCCTTCGCTTGGCAGCACGTCGACCTTGGTCACCCGGCCGGCGAGTTCGGTGCCTTCCATCGAGCTGACCGAGACGGTCGCCGGCTGGCCGACCTTGACCTTGCCGATGTCGGACTCGCTGAATGAGACTTCCATCTTCAGCCGGCCCAACTGGCTGAGGACGATGAAGGCCGACGAGGAGCTGCTGGAGCTAGTGGACGAGCTGGCGCCAACCGCTCCGAGGCCGCCTATGCCTCCGCCGCCCGATTCGCTGCTAGAAGCGCCCGTCGCTGCCGAGGCTTCCCCGCTGACGGTTTCTCCCACCGAGCCCGAAACGGAGGCGATCGTGCCGGAGATCGGCGCCCGCAGCGCGGTTTCGCGGACTTCCTGGCGGGCGCTCTTGACGCTGAGGCGCGCTTGGCGCAGCTTCGCTTCGGCGGTGGCGACGCTGACGGTCGCACCTGCCGGCGAGCTGGATTCCGCTTCGCTCGGCGCCGCTTCGACGCTCGGTTCGCTCGGCGCTTCTTCGGGCGTGCCGTCTTCTGGTTCGGTGCTCGGCGGTTCCTGTTCGCCCTTGGCATCCGAGCCCTGGTTTGACTGGCCCTTTTCTTCTTCGGGCTTGGAAGGCTTGCTCGTGCCGGTGCCCGATCCCTCTTCGCTGCCGCCCTTGCCTTCCGATGGCGCGGGTTCAGTCGTTCCTTCCGTAGCTTCCTTGCTTCCCGCCGCGGTGGCGCTCGGTTCATAGCTGGCGAGGACCGTGCTCGCGCCGCCTTCGTAGACGGCTGAGACTTCCTCGCCTTCCTCTGCCGCTTCCAGCGTTTCCTCGGCTTCGGAGAGCTGGGCTTCGGCGGAGGCGAGCGAGGCCCGCGCGGAGCTGGAGTCGATCCGCGCCAAGACGTCGCCCTTGCTCACCTTCTGACCCGCTTCGACGTCGATCTCGGTGACTTCTCCCGAGGCGCCGAAGTTGAGTTCGACCTGCTGGGCGGCTTCGAGGCTGCCGTTTCCCGAAACGGTCGACTGCACGACGCCGTGTTCGACGGTCGCGGTCCGCTGCTCCGCCGCCGAGCTGGCGGAGGAGGAGCCGACCGTCGTGATCGCCAGCGCGATCACGACGAGGCAGAGGAGCCCCAACGCGTAGTTGTGCCAGCCGCGCGGCAGCGACCCCCGCCTGGACGTTTGCCGTTTGCGGTCCTTCGCCCAGCGCTTGGCGCTGGCGATCGGTGAAGACAGCTTGCTCGGACCCCGCATAGCCGCCATCTAAGAGGGGCTTCATTAGCGCCACCGCAGAAGCGGTGAAGAAGTGTGTAAGAAATCAGATGCCAGGCGTCGCCGCGCCAGCCTCGGCCGGGAAGCGGAGCGTCAGCACCGCGCCTCCCCCGGGGGCGTTCCGTGCCTCGATCTCCGCACCGTGCGCCTCGGCGGTCTGCCGCACGATCGCCAGGCCCAGCCCTGAGCCGGGCCGGCTGCGCGCGTCGGCGGCGCGGTAGAAGCGATCGAAGACGAAGGGCAGGTCCTCCTCGCGGAAGCCGGGGCCGTGGTCGCGCACGCTGAGGGCTCCGCCGGAGAGCCGCACCTCGACGGCGCCGCCCTCCGGGCTCCACTTCGCCGCGTTGTCGAGCAGGTTGTGAACGGCTCGGGCGATTCGCTCCGGCACCCCTCGCACCGTGCTGGGCGAAAGGCTCGCCTCGAAGCTGAGCCCGGGGGCGTGGCGGCCCGCTCGCTCGATCTCGGCGGCGACGATCGCTTCCAGGTCCACGTCGTCCAGCAGTTGCTCGGGCTCGCCGCGGCGGGCCAGCTCGACCACGTCGTCAACGAGCCGGGTGACGTCGTCGATCTGCTCGATCAGGTCTCGCTCCAGCTCGGCCCGGTCGCGATCGGGGAGCCTGTCCTCACCCCGCAGCAGCAGCTCCAGATTGGTCTTGAGGCTGGCCAGCGGCGTGCGTAGCTCGTGCGAGGCGTCGGAGACCATCTGTCGCTGTGCGTCAGAGGAGCGCTGCAGGGCGTCGAGGGTGGCGTTGTAGGAGCGGGCGAGGCGGCCCAGCTCGTCGTCGGTGCCGTCGTCGGGCAGGCGCCGCGAGAGGTCGGCGCCGCCCGCGATCGACTCCGTCTCGTCGGTGAAGCGGGTGACGGGAGCCAGCGAGGCGCGCGAGACGAGCGCACCGAGCAGCGCCGCGAGGGCGATGCCACCGGCCGCGACGATGGCGAGAATCAGCAACAGCTCGCGCAGGACGCTGTCGACTTCGTCAAGCGGCCTGGCGACCTGCACGGCGCCGCCACCGTCAAGGGGCTCGGTGAGCACGCGCAGGTGGTCCCCGGCAACCGTCTGGTCTTCCAAGAGCGGCCCTCTTTCGCCCCGCGCGACTTCCCTCGCCTCCGCGGTCACCGGCACCCTGATCGTGTCCTGGCCGGGCAGCTCGCGCACCGCGCCCTTCGGGCCGATGATCTGAACGAGCCCGGTGGCGCCGCCAAAGCGCGCCTGGGGAGGTTTCGGCAGGCGCAGGTCTTTGGGCGGGGTCGGCAATGAACCTGCGCCGGCCTTCGAGAAAAGCTGGATGCCCTCCGCCCGTTCGCGCAGCGCCGAGTCCACCTCTCCCCGCAGCTGCGAACGCACGGCGAGGTAGGCGGCGAAGGAAGCGGCGAGGACAGCGATCGCAACAGCTACGGCCGCAGCGATCGCGAGGCGGCGGCGAATGGTCATGAGCGCGGACGGCGCAGGACGTAGCCGACACCACGAACGGTCTGGATCAGCCGTGGCTCACCGCCGGCCTCCAGCTTGCGCCGCAGGTAGCCGACATAGACGCCGAGGGAATTGGAGTCGGGGCCGAAGTCATAGCCCCAGACCTGCTCGTTGATCGTGGTCCGCGAGAGCACCTTGCCCTGGTGGCGCATCAGTAGGTGCAGGAGCGAGAACTCGGTGCGGGTCAACTCCATCTCGCGTCCGCCGACGCGGGCCTCGTAACGCACCGGGTCGAGGACGAGCCCTTCGTAGCGCAGCGTTTCCTCTTCCTCGTCGGCAGGAGTGCTGCGGCGCAAGAGCGCCCGCAGGCGTGCCAGCAACTCCTCCAACGCGAAGGGCTTGACGAGGTAGTCGTCGGCACCGGCCTCAAGACCCCGCACCCGGTCGGCCACCGTCTCGCGCGCGGTCAGCATCAGGATCGGTATTCGCTCGCCCGCCGACCGCAGCCGCTCGCAGACCTCCAGTCCGCTCAAACCGGGCATCAAGACGTCGAGGATCATCGCGTCCCAGGTGCGGTCGCGCAGCAGCTCGATCGCCTCCTCGCCACTGGCCGCCTCCGTTACGCCGTAGCCCTCAAGCGCCAGCGCTCGCCGCAGCGCCGCCCTCAGCGGGTACTCGTCATCGACCACGATCACGTCCATCACAGATTGAGGATGGCGGGCGAAATGAAGAACAACGTAAGAAACAACTTCGCACACATATTCGCTGGCTCCGGCGGGGTTGAAGTACCTAAAAATGGGTATAGCCTCTGGGTGTCGGGAGTCCAGGTGGCTCCAATGTCGTGTTCGGAGGCGTCCATTGAGTACCGCGCCAGCAATCCAGGGGTCCAAAATCGACCCTTCCTCCCCTGTTGTAGTGATGGACTACGACACGGCCACGACTGACGGCGCCGCCGCACTGCTCAAGAGCTACGTCAGCGGCGAGCGCGGGCGAGCGCTTCGCGTCCAGCTCGCTACGCGGTTCCCCGAGTGCTCCGACGAGGAAATCGAGGACGCCGTGCAGGGCGCCTGTCAGTGCTTCCTGGACGAAGCCGAGGAAATCTCGGACCCTGGCAAGGCGTATGCGTGGCTGCGCACCGCAGCCCATCGAATCCTCGGCCATGACGCTAAGCGACAGCACCGCGAGGTCCCGATGGACCCTGCCGTCGGCGGCGGCCTTGAGAGCGTCGCAATCGACAAGACCGGCCCGGTCGAGGAGCTGATCGCCCTCGAAGACGACGCGGACCTCGACGCGCTGGTTCGCGTGGTCGCCACCTCGCTGTCCGATCGCAGGCGTGACGTGCTCGCCCTCTACGGCGCGGGGGTCGGGCGCACGGAGATCGCGGAACGCCTTGGGCTGCCGGAGCGGACGGTCAAGCGGGATATCCGCGAGATCGTTGACCGGGCACGGACGGTCGTGACCCGCCTGGCCGGCGGCGGCTGCGAGCGCGGCGAGCCGCTGGTGATCCGTCTCGTCTGTCGCATCTCGACGCCGGACGAGGCCGCCCAGGCACGCGCGCACCTTTCCCGCTGCGCTCGCTGCGAGGCGTTCTGCGAGAGGCTGTCCGCCTGGCGGGAGAAGGCGGGGGCGATGCTGCCCGCGCCCGTCGCCGAAGGCGCCAGTCCGGGAGTGATCGGGCGACTGGCGCACAAGACCGCGGACGGGCTCTCGTCGCTCAAACAGCACGTCCTCGACGGCAGCGCTCAGGTCAAGCAGCACGCCGCGGCGACCTACTACCGCGCCGTCGACCCGACTCCTCTCGCCGCTGCGCGCCCCGGCACTGTCGCCAGCGTTGTCGCGAGCTGCATCGCGATCGGGGGCGGGGCCGCGACCTATTGCGCCCAGCAGGGCGTCGATCCAATCGGCGCAGCGACGGGGATCATCGCCTCGGGGTCCGAGAGCGAACCCGAACCCGCGTCCGCGCCGCCCGAGGCCGAATCCACCGCACCCGAATACACGCCCGTCGAGCCGCCCGCCGAAGAAGCGCCCGTCGCTGAAACGCCCGCGCCGGAACCCCAGCCCGAACCCGAACCCGAACCGCCGCCTCCCGGCGACAGCTTTGAACCCGTCTCGCCGAGCTACGAAGGCGAAGCGAATCCCGAAGCCTACGACCCTCCACCGGCCGAACCTGCCCCTGTACCGCCGAACTCCGGTCCGCAGTTCGGGGGGCCGTGATGCGATCGGCCACAGCGAAGAGCCTTCGCAGCGCGGTTGCCCTCGCCACCGCCGTCGCGCTGCTGGCCGGACTGGCGGCACCGCGACCGGCAGCGGCCGGCGAATACACGATCTACGCCTGTCAGGCCGAAGGCGCCGGCTACGTCAGCTCGGCCTTTGAAAACTTCGCCACGCGAGGGATGAAGTGGCGGCGGGCCTGCAACCCGCTCGGCCCCGGATTGCGGGGCCTGGTCACCGCCAACGTCCCGCGCGCCGGCACGGTCCCGCGCGGAGCGCAGGCCGGGTTCGTCCTCAACGCGCCACCGGGGACGACGTTCTCACGCCTGCGTTGGTCGGGGCACGCGCGCCGTCGCGATTGCCGCTACGCGCTCCAGCTCTACGCCGTGCGCCCGGATGCATCGTCAGTCGCGATCAAGAACGTGCGCGCCAACCGTCATTGCCCGCGCCGCGCGTTCGCTCAGGCATCGAGCTGGCCGCGCCTGCGCAGCTACGACCTCGGCGGCGCCAGTCGAATCGTCCAGCGCGTCGTCTGCGTCGGCGCCCCGTCGCACGAGTTCTGCTCGGCGCGCGGCCAGAACGTCATCCGCACCTTCGCCGCCGAGGCGACCGTGGTGGACGGGTCCGCGCCATCGGTCGGGGTGGTCCAAGAAGGCCCGCTTGCAAGCGGCGCGTGCCGAGCGCGACCGCTTCACTCCTTGCGGCGGGTGTCTTGACTGGATCTTCGAACTCGGCGGAGCTGAGACTCTCGTTGCATTTCAAGGTACGCCCGGCGGGCCGCAGCTAATTCTGCGTGCGGATGAGCTGATGCCCCACTATCCCTCGTAGCCACCTGCCCCGCGCGGGCCGCTGACGTAAGCGGCTGACCGAAGGCGCATCAATCTCGGCGATCCCTCGCTTCTAATCTGTCGGCTCGCGCTTGCCCGCGACATCGGCAGTTGCCGGCACGCACGGATGTCGAAGCACGCCAGGTCTGCTGGGGCAAGAAATGGGGCAAGGTGCCCTACGGATTCCAGACGATCCCCACGTAGCTCGATCGCTCGGAAACCGCGCTAGACTGTGCCCCACGTAGTCCAGCGGGGTTATGTGGCCGTCCTCATAATAGGACTGTCCGTGTAGGAACCCGACAGTCGCAGGATTGTCTTCGAATTCGTGTCCTGCCTCTTGTCGCAGGCCTTACGGCTAGGTGAGGGCTATTTCATCTTTTGCTTCAGAACGTCGAATCCGGACGCCTCTAGCCGAGTCCTCGCGGAGCGACCGACTTCTGCCGGAAAGTGCTTCCTGAAGCGCCAGGCGACATTCTCGACGGCCAGGTCGAGTCTACCTTCGCGCCAGAGTCGCTCATACCCGTCAGTCATGTCCTTCGCGAGCACATACTTGTAAACGAGCTCGGCCGGATCGCTGTTTGCCACGTCCTGCAGGTAGCGGCTCGGGATGTAGGGAGGATCGAATTCCTTGGTCTCCTCGGCGATGTGCAGCAGCTCTGCGAGCAGTTGCTTTTTGATGTCCGAGTCCAAAAGTCGTCTTGCCCCCCAACTTCAATCGGCCTTGTTGCGCAGCCAGCTTCGGAGTGAGGCGACAATGCCCTTCTTGCCATACATTCGCTCCCGATACGCCTTGTAGCTGCCTACGCCAAATGTTTGGCGATCCCGACACGCGTAGGCTTCCTTTCTGGCCCGTCGCAACTCTCGCCGAGAAGGTGGCTTTTGGGCCTTCGGCCTCGACCCCGCGGCCGTTCGCCTTTCGATGAACTGGACCTGCCCTCCGTCACTTGTCATTTGGGTCGCTTGAGGGGACGATGCGTCCGCCGGTTGGGGCGGCCCGTAGAGCGCGACCATCTCAGGGTGCGCCGGATGTCCTCTGGGTGGTCCCCCGTTCATTGCTGCGGAGACTACCCGTCATGGTCCGAGTCGAGGCAGGGTTCAGGTAAGGCGGGGTTATCGGGGGCGGGCGATTGCCTGGGCTAGATGCCATCACCTTGGCGCTCACTGTGCTCGAAGGCCCGAGTTCGCTGAATCGGCTCGCCCGATCTTTTATATGATTGCCCAGATTGTTTTAGGTAACGCTATGGATCTTCCATTCGACACTGGCTCAGATTTTACTTCGGTTCAAAGTGCGGTGAAGGCCACCGAGGAGGCTGTTCGCTCTGAAAAGGAGTCACGGCAGCGACGGCAGAGGTCGCCGTCAGAACTCTCCTTCTACTGCATCGTTCTGTATACGCGCGACTCGGAGTTGAATAGCGAAGTTGCTGACTTCGCGCTCGCGAATCAAGAGAAACTGGATCGTCAATTCGGCCGGCGGCTACATGGATTTGGCCTAGAGTTGCCCGAAGGCGGGGACGCCGATCGGGCCGGGGATGCCTATTTGCTGGCACGAGCGTTCAACGTGGGCTTGGATGAACTTCCTTGCGCGGTGTTGGCAACCTCACTAGAGAAGCCCAAGCAGCGTCTCCGGCTGTCCTTCGGAACGTTCATGCCGGGAGACGGCGATCGCCACAACGACGATATCGATGCCATCTTCACTGCCATTGCCGGAGCCGCCGACCGTTGCGCCGACATCCCTGTACGCAGACGAGTCAAGGCGCTTCAACGCTCATTGCGGGACGCGAGGCGCAACGTCTACGGTGAGCGAGCGCCAAGCGGCGTGGCGTTGCGTCGCGGGGGCGATGACAAGGAGGCCATGGCTCGTTTGAGGAGCAATGGTCTCACGGTCGCCCAGCTGCTGGTCAGCGTGGCTAGCGTTGTCATCGGTGGTGGCGGGGTCGTCTAGCGACTCAATCGACCTCGCGGAGTCCACGAGGAATGTCTCGGCAGGGGTCGTTGGGGCAAGAAATGGGGCAAGGTGCGCCACAGATTCCAGCCGATCGCGGCCGATCTCGATCTCGCGAAAACCGCTTGAAACCGTGCCCCACGTAGTCCAGCGGGACTCTGACGCGGGCTCATAAGCGGACTGTCCGTGTAGGAACCCCACGGTCAAGGGGCTTCCCGTTCCGAATTTGTATTTCCTGTCCCTAGTGCGGCCCCACGATCAGGGTAGCGGGACGGATGCCCTGGGGTCCGGTCAGTCGCTCGCGCGGGTGTCCATAGGCGGGGTGTCGGGCGTGGAATTCGCATGAAGTTCAGCGAAGTGCCTAGAGGGCGGCCGCGACGGTCAGCGTAGGCACGGCAGCACTCAGCGCCGTACAGGGCAGCGATGCCAGTGGGTCCGTGGAAACATGAAACACTGAGGACCATGGCCACTAGGTTGATCCTTGTCAGGCACGGCCATTCTCTAGCTGAGGCCGACGGCATCGTCGGCGGTCCTCAGGGATGCCGCGGGCTCTCGGCGGAAGGCGTGCGACAGGCCGAGGCTTTGCGAGAAAGGTTCGCCGCCGCCGACTACTCGGCGCGCGTGGTGGCTTTGTACACGAGCGTGCTGCCTCGGGCATGGGAGACCGCAGAGCTAATTGCCCCCGCTCTCCCCTGCGCGAACTCGCCGAC
>Ga0210100_1000173_pt1 | contig 11834 bp, 13 predicted proteins | sample MayberryNW_TuleB_FD_185525 | JGI IMG/M metagenome (GOLD analysis project Ga0210100, IMG submission 185525) | Wetland microbial communities from San Francisco Bay, California, USA, that impact long-term carbon sequestration - MayberryNW_TuleB_D1... | ecosystem: Environmental > Aquatic > Marine >... | reverse complement strand
AGGCCTGGATGCAGCTCGTCTTCGCCGCTCAGGACATCGTCGGCTTCACCAAGGCGCTGACGCTCACCGGCGATCTCGCCAAGGCCAAGCCCCAGACGCTGCGCTACCGGCTCTTGCACCAGGCCGGGCGCCTTTCGCGCTCGGGCCGGCGCACCCGCCTGCGCCTCGCCCGCCACTGGCCCTGGGCGGAAGATTTCGTCGCTGCCTGCCGAAGGCTCGACGCCTTGCCCCTGCCGGCGGGGTGAGCCCGCCCCTCCACTGTGTCGAGCACGGCGTGACCGTGTCACTCACTGCTGTGCGGATTTCCTCAACGTCGCCGTGATCGTCGCCGCAACCGGCCCAAGGCGGCTCAGCGGGACCACACCATGGCCGCACTTCGGCGCTGACACCCCGTTCACCCTCGACCGTCTCGCTCGGGGTCACTCCCCGGGAGCTTGCTGCAAGATCTGGGCTAGCGTTCTCGCCGCCGTTTGAGCCAGTCATTGATCTCGTCAATCAAGCGGATCAAGCTCACGAGAAGGCCAAGTGCTAGGAGGCCGAAGATCAGCGTTGACGGCGGCATTTCGCCACGAAGTACCTTGCCGAGACCCACGGACACCGCGACAGCGATAAGAAAGGGAATTAGGTATGCGGGGCGAGGAGCCATTAATGTTGTTTTGTGGATCTTAGCTGGGTCATCTGGAAGGGCGACAGCCCGACCTTTTTTCGGAGAACCTCCAGCGACTTCAGGAGCGGTTGCGGGGCAAGCCGCTGGAACTTTGGCCTGTTTGGCTGCTGGGGCCGATGGCGTATGTGTTGGCTTGTGTGCTTGGGGTAGTTGGCGTTTTGGAGATTGCCGACGGAGTGTGGCTTGCGATCAGCTTGACTGTTTATGGCCTTCTTTGTGGGACATATTCCCGAACTACTTATCGAATTTAGATATAGTAGATATCGTGAAGAATGGGAACTGGCGTCATCGTCATCGGGGCAATGGCCCTCGCCGCCCTCGGCTACATGCCCCATTCGCCGGCGCCCTCCTCCGGGAGGGCATCGATGTAGCGGTAATTTTCAACGCCCTCCGAGCCCTCACCGAGTGATTCCCTGACACCGGCCTTGAGATCGCTGCGTTCTCGGCCTCCATGACCCCAGTCGCTGCTACTCTGCCTCGCTGCTAGAACGGCGCTTCAGAGGATGTTCGAAGGCGCAGTCTGCGAAAAGGGCTTGGGCCGGATGCTCGAGCCCTTTTCTCGTAAGGGTCGGTGTCGCTGAGCCCCGGCGAACCCGGAATCGCCGCCATGCTCGAGAAGGGATTTCGGGTTGTCTGCATTGCACGGGGCCGTTCAGCCGCAAAGTGGCGATCGGCACTTCGTGCCTGAGAATGTGCTCAATGGCACGCACTATGTGAGCAACGTGAGGCTCATCACCTTCCGCTGTCGCAAATACCGGCACGGTCTCGCGCTTGCTCACAAAACGCACATATTTCATTGGTGTCCTGCTGACCCTGATCGTCTTTCCGGCCGCCGCGCTGGCGGCGGGCGGGGGAGGGTCCTCTGTCCGCGTTGGTGTCTCCGGCGCGGAGCCGGCCGGGCTCGCCGCGCTGCGGCGACCGACGGTCAACTTCCACCGCACGATCCACAGGACCGTCGCCCACCTCGAAGCCGCCCACCGCGCCAAAGCCCGCCGCAAGCGCCAGAGGCGCGAAGCGCTCTACGCGACCCTCCCCGGCGGCGTCTCGCTGGAAACCCTCAACGCGATCGCGGCCTGCGAGTCCGGAGGCGACCCCACAGCCGTCTCCGCCGACGGCTCCTACCGCGGCAAGTACCAATTCGACTACGGCACCTGGGAATCCGTAGGCGGCTCCGGCGACCCCGCGGAAGCCCCCGAAGCAGAACAGGACTACCGCGCCGCTCTCCTCTACGAGCGCTCCGGCTCATCCCCCTGGCCCATCTGCGGCTGAACCTTGAGGCGTGGGGGAGGGTCCGGGTACCCCTTCCGGCTCAACTTTTCGGATGGAGAGGCTGTCGCTGACGCCTCGAGCTCACGACCGAAAAGTACAAGCCGCCGGAAGGGGCACCCGGACCCTCTTCTACGATTCGCGGCGTGAACGGCGAGCGTGTCCCGGCACCCGATCCTGAGGGACCGATTCGCAAGCCCCCCGGAGAGGCGATAGCCGAGGCAAGAGTTCGGGCGCCGACGCGGGGGAATCGCAAGCTCGAGTCGTTCCTGGAGGCGGTCAACTCGGACGAGCAGGTGCGGGCCTGGTGGTACATGACCCAGGTCCACTCCGAACGGCTCGGCATGTCGGACCACTCATGGGTCCACATGCAGATCGTGCTCAACATCTCCCTGCGGCTGCTGCGCCTGCTGGTCAAGGCCGGGGTCGAGCCGGCGCTCGTCGCCGACCACGGGATGTCGCCGCGCGACGCCGAGGTGGTCGTCGCCGGCGGGGCGCTGCTGCACGACGTCGGCATGTCGATCCACCGCGCCGACCACGAGGCCTACAGCCTCTTCCTCGCCAACGGGGCGCTGGAACGGCTGCTCGCCGAGAGCTACAGGCAGCCCGAGCGCACGATCGTCGCCTCGGAGATCCTGCACGCGATCATCGGCCACCGCCGCCGCGGCGAGCCCTACACGCTGGAGGCGGGCGTGGTCCGCGTCGCCGACGCGCTCGACATGGCGCAGGGGCGCACGCGGCTGCCGATCGAGGCCGGCCAGGAGGGGATCCACTCGATCTCGGCGGCGGCCGTCGACGAGGTGCGGATCGAGCCGGGCGAGAAGCGGCCGGTGCGGATCGAGATCGAGCTCAACAACTCAGCCGGCATCTTCCAGGTCGACGACCTGCTCGCCACCAAGATCCGCGACACCCCGCTGGAGGGCAAGGTCGAAGTAGTCGCCCAGATCGAGGGCGAGACCGAGAAGCGGCTGCTCAGCGGGTTCCGGCTCGACTGAGCCGGATCAGCCGTAGCGCTGGAGGTCGAACTTGCGCCGTTCCTTGCGCGCCTCGAGCCGTCCCTGGACGATCGAGAGCACGATGACGAGCACGGCGAAGAAGGCGATCACCCCGAAGCAGAAGAAGGTGATCGTCTTGTCGGTGGTCGGCCCGGCGACGCCGACCCCGTTTTCGGCAAAGGCCAGCGGCGCCGAGACGAGTGCCGAGACCAGCGCCGCTGTCAGCGCCAGAAGGATTGCCGTGGGCCGGGCGGGGAGCTTCACGAGCCGCAATCTAGCGAACGATCCCCCAGAAAGAGCGAACGGCCCGGGGCAGTGGGCCGTTCGCGGTGACGAGAGAGGAGTCTCGTGACGGTCGGAGTGTGCCGGTCGCCGGCCGGTCCGCGGTGAAGATCCGGAGAAATCTCAGCATTTCCTGAGCGATGTCGTTCCCGCAAATTACGCATAACCGCCTGTGAAAATCCTGTGAACGCAGGGATTTTGGCCGCACCGCCGTCGCGCCGAACCCGTACAATCCTGCCGTCGCTCAAGCAGTGGGCATTCCCGCCGAGGCGACGCCTCCCAACTTGAATACACAGCAGACCATCCGGCTCGCGGTAATCGACGACGACAGCGGCTTCGTCACCGTCCTCTCGAAGCGCACCGAAGCGGCCGGCTGGCAGCAGCGGGTGCTGGGCAGCGCGATCCCGCCCGAGGAGCTGGTCGCGATGAAGCTCAACGCCCTGCTGATCGACCCGGCGGTGCTCGGCGACGAAGCCTGGGCCTACCTGGAGCGGATCTGCGAGCTGCTGCCCGACCTCGGTGTGATCGTCTGCACCGGGCGCTCGAGCGTCGCCCAGCGAGTGCGCGGCCTGCGGCTCGGGGTCGACGACTGGATCGGCAAGCCCTGCCACCCCGAGGAGGCGATCGCCCGCATCGAAGCCGTCTCGCGCCGCCGCCGCCGCAGTCGCACGGGGGACGAGGCGCAGCCGCTGCGCGCCGGCGACCTCGAGATCCGCGCCGACCAGTTCCAGGCCTTCGCCGGCGGCGAGAGCCTCGACCTGACCCGGCGCGAGTTCGAGCTGCTGCAGCTGCTCGCCGACGCCAAAGGCCAGGTGCTCGAGCGCGAGGCGATCTACCAGAGGGTCTGGGGCTACGCGATGGCCCACGGCGACCGCTCGGTTGACGTCTTCGTCCGCAAGCTCCGCCAGAAGCTGGAGAAGCGCTCGCCCGGCTGGCGCTACATCCACACCCACTTCGGCGTCGGCTACCGCTTCGAGCCGGAGACGGTCGGCGCCGCGCGCGGCGAGGCGCTCCCCGAGCCCGCCCCCGAAGTCGCGGATTCACAAATAGTTCACAGCAGCTTTACGGTCGCGTAACCGAGTCCGGGCGCGCCCTGGCGATGCTGCCGGGGGATGCTGGAGATTCGGCCTGAGGAGCACGCGGCGCTGGTCGACGGCAGGCCGCTGAGCCTGACGATGCGCGAGTTGCAGCTGCTCACCACCCTGGCCGCCCACCCGCAGCGGATCCTCACCCGCGAGGAGCTCTACGCCGAGGTCTGGGGCCGCGAGCCGCGCCGTGCGGACCGCTCGGTCGACGTCTACGTCAGCCGCCTGCGGGCCAAGCTCAGCGAGGCGCTGCCCGGCAAACGCCTGATCCACACGCACAGCGGCATCGGCTACCGGTTCTCGCCGGAAGGCTGACAGTCTCGCCATTTGCGGGCTTTTCGGACCGTCATTTACGTTTTTTTTACATCCTCGATACAGGCAGATAACAAGCTGACAACAGGCCGCTGCGAGGGTGGCGCGGAAGCTCAGAATCCTTTCCCGAATCTAAGGAGATACGCGTGACCAAGAGACTTCTAGGCGCTGGACTCGCCCTGGCGCTTGCAATCGGTGTCGCCGCCTGCGGCAGCTCGTCCTCGAGCGGCGGCGGTGGCGGCACGATCAGCGGCGCCGGCTCGACCTTCGCGCAGCCGATCATCAGCCAGTGGGGATCCGAATTGAAGAAGAGCGACGGCCTCACGGTCAACTACAACTCGATCGGCTCGGGCGGCGGCATCGCCCAGTTCCAGGCCAACACGGTTGACTTCGGCGACACCGACTCGGCGATGAGCGACGAAGAAATCGAAGTCGCCGACAAGAACGGCGCCACGGTCCACGTGCCGATCGTCTTCGGCGCGGTCACCGTCTCCTACAACCTGCCGGGCGTCGAATCCGGCCTCAAGCTCGACGGCGAAACGATCGCCAACGTCTTCCTCGGCAAGATCACCAAGTGGAATGACCCGGCGATCGCCAAGCTGAACCCCGGCGTCGAACTCCCGGACACCTCGATCACGGTCGTCCACCGCTCCGACGAATCGGGCACGACCGCCCTGTTCACGCAGTTCCTCGACGAAACCAACAAGCAGTGGCATGAACAGGTCGGCACCGACAAGACGGTCAAGTGGCCGACCGGCACGGGCGCCAACGGCAACGAGGGCGTCGCCGGCACCGTGGCCCAGACCGAAGGCGCGATCGGCTACGTCGAGCTCGCCTACGCGCTGCAGAACGAATTCACGACGGCGGCCGTGCAGAACAAGGCCGGCAAGTTCGTCACGCCGACCCTGGAATCGACGAAGGCCGCCAGCGAAGGCGTGAAGTTCCCGCCCGATCTGCGCTTCAGCGCGATCAACGCCTCGACCGCGCCCAAGGCCTACCCGATCGCCTCGGGGACCTTCGTGATCGTCTACGAAGACCTCTGCAAGGCCGGCAAGAGCGAAGAAACCGCGAAGAACGTGGTCACTTTCCTCGACTACGGGCTAGGCGAAGGCCAGCAGGTATCGGAAAAACTCGACTACGCGGGCCTCTCGCCCGAACTGCTGAAAGCGTCGCAGGCCAAGGTCAACGGCCTGAAGTGCAACGGCAAGCCGATCGAAGCGTCCTAGGATCGCTTGGAGGCTGGAACGCAACAGACGACGGGGGGCGGGCGATCGCTGGATCGCTCGCCCCTCTCGCGTCTCCCCGACCGCCTCGTGCGCGTTGGGCTGACCGCCATCTCGGCCGCGATCCTCGTACTCCTCGGCTATTTCTTCATCAAGCTGACGATCGAAGCGAAGCCCGTCTTTGAAAAGTTCGGCGTCCTCAACTTCGTCTTCGACAACAACTGGGACGTCTCGAAAGGCATCTACGGCGCCCTTCCCCTGGTCGTCGGCACCCTGATCACCTCGGCGCTGGCACTGGTGATGGGCGTGCCGATCGCCGTCTCGGTCGCGCTCTTTCTGACTGAGCTCTGCCCGCGGCGCCTGCGCGGGTCCCTGACCATCCTGGTTGACCTGCTCGCCGCCGTGCCCTCGGTGGTCTATGGGCTCTGGGCCTTCTTCTTCTTGATTCCGAAGCTGAAACCGGCCGAGCAGTGGTTTGCCGACACGTTCCACTTCATCCCCTTCGTCGCGACCGAAAACGTCGCCGGTCCCAACTACTTCATCGCCGGTCTGATCCTGGCGATCATGATCCTGCCGATCGTCAGCGCGATCAGCCGTGAGGTTCTCTCGACGGTCCCGCCGGATCAGAAGGAGGCGGCGCTCGCCCTCGGTTCGACCCGCTGGGAGATGATCCGCACGGCGATGCTCCCCTACGCCCGTCGTGGCATCGTCGGGGGCTCGATGCTCGGGCTGGGGCGGGCGATCGGCGAGACGATCGCGGTGACGATCGTGATCGGCGACAACCCGATCCTCGGGCACAGCGTCTTCGATCAGGGCTACACCCTGGCCGCGGTGATCGCCAACGAGTTCAACGAGGCGGCTTCCGACCCGCTCCACAGAGCGGCGCTGATCGGCGCCGGCCTCGTGCTCTTCGTCCTCACGCTGCTCGTCAACTCGATCGCCCGGCTGATGGTGCTGCGCAGCGAGCGTCAGGGAGCGCGTCCAATGACTGCCGCCGCGGCGGAGGGCCTCTAGGTGGAGGTTGGCGCTCTCCAGCCCCGCGGTCCGTTGCCGCCGGTGAGCGGGCGCCGCCGCCGCGCCGACCGCTTCGCCCGCTCGTTGCTCTGGCTGGCGACCGGGGTGGCGATCGTGCCGCTCGTCCTGGTCATCTACTACATCCTCAGCAAGGGACTGGGCGCGCTGAGCGTCGAATTCTTCACCACCGATCCGACCGGCGACTTCTTCGGCGCCCAGGGGGGCGTGAAGAGCGCGATTCTCGGCACGATCGAGATCGTCGGCGCCGCGGCGCTGGTCGCGGTTCCGCTCGGCGTCGGCGTGGCCCTCTACCTGACCGAGTACGGCGGCGACGGCAGGCTGGCCCGGGCCGTGCGCTTCTTCGTCGACGTGATGACCGGGGTGCCCTCGATCGTCTTCGGCCTCTTCATCTACCTGACCCTGGTGCTCGCCGGCGTCGGGGGCTCCAGCTTCGCGGGCTGGAAGGGCTCAGCTGCCCTGGCGCTGCTGATGCTGCCCGTCGTCACCCGTTCGGCGGAGGTCGTTCTGCAGCTCGTGCCGGGCTCGCTGCGCGAAGCGGCGCTGGCGCTCGGCGCCCCCCGCTGGAAGGTGATCGTGCGAGTGATCCTGCCGAGCGCCGCCTCGGGGATCGTCACCGGATCGCTGCTCGCTATCGCCCGCGCCGCGGGCGAGACCGCGCCGCTGCTGTTCACGGCCACTATCGTGAAGGCGACGACCTTCAACCTCAACGAACCGATGAACTCGCTGCCCGCGCAGATCTTCCAGGACCTGAAGCAGCCCAACGACGAACTCGTGCAACGGGCCTGGGGGGGTGCGATAACGCTGGTTGCGATGATCCTCATCGTCACCCTGATCGCCAAGCTGATCCAACGGAGAAGCCGTGTCCAAGGAGCCCCCTGAGATGGACCCAGACCGAATTGACGCGCCTGAGCAGGCCGAGCGCGAGGCTGGCGACCGTCCGGCGCCTTCGCGGAGCCCGGCTGCCCCCCGCGCGGCCGCGGCCCCTGGCCGGCAGCCGCCGACGACGAAGCGCCAGGTCGAGCTCCGCGGGCTCAGCGCCTATTACGGCGATCACCTGGCGGTGAAGAACATCGGGCTCTACTTCTCGGCGGCCGACGTGACGGCGATCATCGGCCCCTCCGGCTGCGGCAAGTCGACAATGGTGCGCTGCGTCAACCGCATGCACGAGGAGACGCCCGGGGCGAGGGCGGAGGGCGAGGTGCTGCTCGACGGGGTGGACCTCTATGGCCCCGATGTCGATGTCGTAGCGGTGCGCCGGGCGGTGGGCATGGTTTTCCAGAAGCCCAACCCGTTCCCGACGATGTCGATCTTCGACAACGTCGCTTCGGGCCTGCGTTTCACCGGCGCCGAGCGCGGCGAGACCGACGATCGCGTGCGCAAGGCGCTGGTCGAAGCCGGCCTCTGGGAGGAGGTCAAGGACAGGCTCGGCAAGCCCGGGCTCGGCCTTTCGGGCGGGCAGCAACAGCGCCTTTGCATCGCTCGGGCGCTAGCCGTGGACCCGGAGGTGCTGCTTATGGACGAGCCCTGCTCGGCCCTCGATCCTGTCGCGACGCTGCGGATCGAGGAGCTGATCGGCGAGCTGAAGGAGCGAGTGACGATCGTGATCGTCACCCACAACATGCAGCAAGCGGCGCGGGTCGCCGACACGACCGCGTTCATGCTCAGCGGGGAGCTGGTCGAGGTCGCACCGACCGACAAGGTCTTCACCAACCCTGACGACGAGCGCACCGAGCAGTACGTCACTGGCAAGTTCGGCTGATGGAGACCCGGGTTCAGTATCAGGAGGAGCTGGAACAACTCGAGGCAAGCGCCCTCGGGGGCCTCGACCTGGTCAGCGCGGCGCTCGGGCGCACCCTGGAGGCGGTCGAGCACCAGGACGTCGAGCTCGCCCAGATCGTCGTCGCCGACGACGACCGGATCGACGGCCGCTACCTGGAGGTGCACCAGGCGCTGATCACCCTGCTCGCCACGCAGTCGCCGGTGGCCACCGACCTGCGGCTGATCTCGGCCCTGCTGCACGTGCTGAAGAACGTCGAGCGGATGGGGGACCAGTGCGTGAACATCTGCAAGCTAATCCCGCTCTCGGGCAACGAGCCGCCCTCCGACGAGGAGATGGTGCGGCTGATCCTGGCGATGGGGGCCCAGACCAAGACGCTGATCAGCCAGGCCAAGCGGGCCTTTGCCGACCGCGACGTCGAACTGGCGCGCGACCTGGTCCGCCAGGACGACGTGGTCGACGACCTCAACCGCGACTGCTTCCGGCTCGCCCTGGAGATCGGCGACGACGCCGACCGCCGCGAATGGGCGATGACGATGCTGCTGGCGGCGCGGGCGATCGAGCGGATCGGCGACAACGCGGTCGACATAGGGGAGCAGGTCAGCTTTGTGGTCACCGGGCTCTTCCAGGAGTTCGAGGACGCCTCGCATCCGAGTGCTTGAGCGAGGGGAGGAGCCGGGCACCCCTCCCGGCTCAACTTTTTCGGTGGAGACGAACGAGGCTGGCGCCGCCGGCTCACGACGAAAAAGTACAAGCCGCCGGAAGGGGTGCCCGGCTCCTCCTATTGCTCCTGCGCTTGAGATCCGACGAGTCTGGGAACATTCAGAACGACGCCCGTGACCCTCTGCGCCGCCATAGATATTGGGTCGAATACGACCCGTGTACTTGTTGCTGAGCCCGTTGAGGGGCAGCTCAAGAAGGTGATGGAGCAGCGGGCCTATACGCGGATCAACAAGGCGCTCGATGCCGATGGAGCGATCGTCGCCGAGAAGATCGACGAGGTCTGCGACGTGGTCTCGACTCAGGTGCGGCTGGCGAAGGAGTTGGGCGCCAAGGAGATCCGCGCCGTGGCGACCGCAGCCGTGCGCGAGGCTTCCAACGGCGAGGAGGCGGCGGCGCAGATCGGCGCCGCGGCCGGCGTTCCGGTCGAGATCCTCAGCGACGAGGAGGAGGGGCGACTCTCCTTCATCGGCGCGACCAAGACGCTCGGGCACCCGGTCGAGGGCCGGGTCGGCGTCGTCGACGTCGGCGGCGGCTCCACCGAGGTGATCCTCGGCGGCGTGCCGGGAGGCGCCGAGGAGGTCCTCTCCTGGAAGGTCGGCTCGGGCGCGCTGGCGGATGAGCTGATCTCCTCCGACCCGCCCTCCGCGGCGGAGATCCGCAAGGTCCGCGACCGGATCGACGACATCTTCTCCGGGGTGGATATCGAGCACCCCGCGCAGGCCGTCGCGGTCGGCGGCAGCGCCACCTCGCTGCGCCGCCTGGTCGGCGCCGTGCTCGAGTACGAGACCCTGGAGCGCGGCGTGCGTGTCCTCTGCGGCGACCCGGCCGCCGACGTCGCCCGGCGCTTCGAGCTCGACCCCGAACGGGTGCGGATCCTGGCGACCGGCGTGCTGCTGCTCGAGAAGATCTCCGAGTTGCTCGGCCAGCCCCTTCAGATCGGCAAGGGCGGCCTGCGCGAGGGCATCGTCCTCGACATGCTCAACGGCAGCACCAACGGCTCCCGCCTCCGCCTAGTCGCCTAGTCGCGTCCAACCGCAAACCTCAGACCTCACGGTTGCCCGGGGACGTGCCGTCCTTTAGGGGCCACGGGTGGTACTTAAGGGACGGCACGTCCCTCGTTAGCCTTGGCGGTGTGGCTGGTGCGCGTGAGGTCGAGATCGAGTGCGCGGGATCGTTTGCGGAGGCTGCCGCGCTGGTGGTTGGGACGCGGGCGGAGGAGGTGTTCGAACGGGCCGGTGGGGTGCTCGACACGAGCGAGGTCGAGCGCGTGCATGACATGCGGGTGGCGACGCGACGGCTGCGCGCGGCGCTCGAGGTCTTCGCGCCGGCCTTCCCGCGCAAGCGCCATCGCAAGGCGCTGAAGCGGGTCAAGGCGCTCGCCGATGCGCTCGGCGAGCGGCGCGACCTCGACGTCGAAATCGAGCTGCTGGAGAGCCTGGCGCCCGATGTCGCCGGCGCCGACCGCGCTGCGCTCGACGCGCTGATCGCCGAGCTGCGTGCGCGCCAGGTTGCCGCAAACGAGGCGCTGGCGCCCTACGTTCGCCGCAAGCGCCTCAAGAAGCTGCGCCGGCGGCTGCGCAGGCTGGCGAGGACGTGAAGCGATGAAAGCGCGCGCCGTCGAGGGGCTCGAGCCGAGCGGACCGCTGCGCCCCGCCGCAGCGCGGATCGTGGCCGTCCGGCTAGCGGAGCTGCGTGGCTTCGCCGACGAGGCGCTGAACGCGGAGGCGAGCAAGGCTCAGCACAACATGCGGATTGCCGCCAAGCGCCTGCGCTACCTCCTGGAGATCTTCGAGCCGTGCCTCGGCGAGGAGGCGCGCGGAGCCCGCGACGCGGCCAAGCGGTTGCAGGGCGTCCTCGGCGATCTGCACGACTGCGACCTGATGCTGCCCAAGGTCGCCGCGATCGATTCGGCGGAGGCCCTGCTTCGCACCCGCCGCGCCCGGCTTCACGGTGAGTTCGTTGCCCTCTGGCGGGCTGAGGCGAGCAAGGGCACCTGGTCGGCCCTCGAACGCCGACTCTGACCCCGAGGTCGCGGTTCTTGTCGCTATGCGGCGGAAAGCGCGATCGTTGACGGGTCACGGGATGTTCACCGCGCGTTTCCGGGTCGTTCACATGTTTTCCCTGCTCGTAGCGAAGATTTAGGCGACCGAGCGAACTACGAGAAGGGGAGACGCCGATGATTTCCCGAGTTGACATGCACTGCCATTCCACCGCCTCGCAGCTCTCGCGGCTGGGCGTCCAGAGGTCGCTGGGGCTGCCGGAGTGCGCGACGCCGCCCGACGAGGTCTACGAGCTCGCCAAGCGGCGCGGGATGGACTTCGTGACGATCACCGACCACGACACGATCGATGGCTGCCTGGAGCTGGCCGGCCGTCCCGACTGCTTCATCTCCGAGGAGCTGACCGCCCGCTTCGCCGGTGAGCCACAGGCGGTTCACGTCCTCTGTTACGGGATCGCTCCCGGAGACCA
>Ga0210100_1000171_pt1 | contig 12129 bp, 10 predicted proteins | sample MayberryNW_TuleB_FD_185525 | JGI IMG/M metagenome (GOLD analysis project Ga0210100, IMG submission 185525) | Wetland microbial communities from San Francisco Bay, California, USA, that impact long-term carbon sequestration - MayberryNW_TuleB_D1... | ecosystem: Environmental > Aquatic > Marine >... | reverse complement strand
GCCGATGTAGATCCAGCTCAGCGGGATCGCCGTCCAGATCGAGAGGGCGGCGATCAGCATCGCCACGAATATGACGCCGGCCGCGATTCCCCTGGCCGGCCCAACGCTGTGCGAGTCGGTGGCCATTTCCTCACTTCATAGAATGCCACCTATGTCAGGACATTCGAAGTGGTCTTCGATCAAGCACAAGAAGGGCGCCGCCGACGCCAAGCGGGGGAAGCTGTTCACCAAGCTGGCCCGGGCGATCACCGTCGCCGCCCGCGATGGCGGCCCCGACCCCGAGGGCAACCCGGCGCTGGCGACCGCCGTGCAGAAGGCGCGCGACGCCTCGATGCCGAAGGACAACATCCAGCGGGCGATCGACCGGGGCAGCGGCGTCGGCGCCGACGCCGCGGCGATCGAGAGCATCCTCTTCGAGGGCTACGGGCCGGGCGGCGCGGCGATCCTGGTCGAGGCGCTGACCGACAACCGCAACCGGACCAGCGCCGACGTGCGTCACGCCTTCAGCAAGCACCACGGCAACCTCGGCGAGCCCGGCTCGGTCGCCTGGATCTTCGAGAAACGCGGTGTCGTCGTCGTCGACGGCGAGCGCTACGACGAGGACGACCTGATCGTCGCGATCGACGCCGGCGCCGAGGACGTGCGCGAGGACGGCGACCAGCTGCGCGTGCTCTGCGAGCCCGCCGACCTCGGCGCGGTGCGCGAGGCGCTCGAGGGCTCCGGGGTCGAGATCGAGTCCGCCGAGGTGACGATGGAGCCGAAGAACACGGTGATGGTCAAGGGCACCGATGCCGAGTGGCTGCTGAAGCTGGTCGACGCGCTCGAGGAGCACGACGACGTCAACGAGGTCCACGCCAACTTCGACGTGCCGGCTGAGATCATCGAGAAGATGACCGCCTAAAGGCATCCGGGGCTCCTTCCAGAATCACTTCCCATGCAGGTTGTGATGGGAATCGATCCGGGCGTCGCGGATCTCGGCTTCGGCATCGTCCGGGTCGAGGGCGCGCACATGGTGGCGCTCGACGGCGGCGTCGTGCAGACCGATGCGGAGCTGCCGATGGAGCAGCGCTTGGAGCGCATCCACAGCGCCCTGGCGGAGCTGATCGAGTGGCACGAGCCGGCGGCGATGGCGCTCGAGGACCTCTACTTCGGCAAGAACGTGCACTCGGCGATGGCGGTCGGCCGGGCCAGCGGGGCGGCGATGCTGGCCGCCGCGCAGCGCGGCGTGCGCTGCTTCACCTACACGCCGCAGGCGATCAAGAAGGCGGTTTGCGGCTCCGGCGCCGCCGGCAAGCAGCAGGTGCAGCGCATGGTCGGCACCCTGCTCGGCCTGCCCGAGCCGCCGACTCCCGACCACGCCGCCGACGCGCTGGCGGTGGCGATCTGCCACGGCGGCGCCACCGGCCACGAAGCCGCGGCCCTGGCGGCCGACGAAGACGCGACGGCGAGGGCGGTCGGATGATCGCCGCGGTGCGCGGCGAGGTGATGGTGCGCCGGCCCGACCACGTGGTGGTCGAGGCGAGCGGCGTCGGCTACCGGCTGGCGGTCTCGTCCGAGACGCTGAAGGCGGTGCCGGCGACCGGGCGCGAGGTCTTCCTGCACGCCGAGCTGATCTCCCGCGAGGACTCCCTGGCGCTCTTCGGCTTCGCCTCCGAGGAGGAGCGCGACCTCTTCGGCCAGCTGATCTCGGTCAGCGGCATCGGCCCCAAGGTGGCGATCGCGGCGCTCTCCGGCGGTCCGGCTCGCGAGCTGCTGCGGGCGATCGCCGCCGGCGACGCGAAGCGCTTCCAGGCGGTGCCGGGGATCGGCAAGCGGACCTCGGAGCGGATCATCGTCGAGCTGCGCGAGAAGGTCGCCGGCGAGCTCGAGGACGAGGTCGTGCTCGGCGTAAGCGACGGCGAGGCGGACCCGCGCGGCCTGGCCCGCGACGGCCTCGTCAACCTCGGCTACGCGCCGCTGGAAGCCGAGCAGCTGCTCGACGGCATCGAGGGCGGCGACGCCGAGCAGCTGCTGGCCGCGGCGCTGCGCAAAGCCGGCACGACGAGGAGCGGCACGTGAGCGGCATCGGCGAGAACCGGATCCGCACGCCGGGAATCGACGAGCCGGCCGGCGAGGAGGTGCGGATCCACGACGCGCGCGCCGACGCGCCCGACGAGGATCTCGACCGCTCGCTGCGGCCGCGCACGCTGGCCGACTTCGTCAACCAGGTCCAGGTGACCGAGCAGCTGGCGATCTTCATCGAGGCGGCGCGGGGGCGCGGCGAGGCGCTCGATCACGTGCTGCTCGCCGGTCCGCCCGGGCTCGGCAAGACCTCGCTCGCCCACATCGTCGCCGAGGAGATGGGCGTGCCGATGGTGCAGACCGCCGGCCCGGCGCTTGAGCGCAAGGCCGACGTCGCCTCCTTCCTCACCGCGCTGGAGCCGGGCAGCGTCTTCTTCGTCGACGAGATCCACCGGCTGGGCCGCGCCGTCGAGGAGACGCTCTACCCGGCGATGGAGGACGGCGAGCTGCCGGTCGTGCTCGGCCAGGGGGCGGGGGCGCGCACGGTGACCCTGCCGCTGCCGCCCTTCACGCTGATCGGCGCCACCACCCGGGCGGGCCTGCTGACCACGCCGCTGCGCGACCGCTTCGGCCTCTCGCACCGGGTCGAGCACTACAGCCCGGAGCACCTCGGCGAGATCATCGTCCGCTCGGCCGGCATCCTCGAGGTCGAGATCGACGCGGCCGGGGCGGAGACGATCGCCTCGCGCTCGCGCGGCACCCCGCGGGTCGCCAACCGGCTGCTGAAGCGGGTGCGCGACTTCGCCCAGGTGAAGGAGCGCGGCGCGATCGACGCCGAGGTCGCCGCCGCGGCGCTGGAGATGCTCGAGGTCGACGCCGCGGGCCTCGACCGCAGCGACCGGGCGCTGCTCGACGTGGTCGCCACCAAGTTCGGCGGCGGCCCGGTCGGGCTCTCGACCCTGGCCGTGGCGATCGGCGAGGAGGCCGACACGATCGAGGACGTGCTCGAGCCTTATCTCCTGCAGCAGGGGCTCTTGAAGCGCACGCCGCGCGGGCGGACGATCACCCCGCGGGCCTACGACCACCTGGGCCTGCCGATCCCGGATGGCGCAAGAAGCCTCTTCTAAAAGCGACTCTCAGTAACCTGCGGGGGGTGCCGTTCTTCATCTGTCCCAACTGCGGCCACCGGGAGGTGAGCGCCGAGCGCACGGCGGGCTTCAGCACGCGCCCGAAGGGCTGCTCGAAATGCGGCTTCGGCTTCGTCTTCGAGTTGCTCGACGACTACTACCCGGCGCCCAACGCCGCCTTCTTCGTCTGCGACCAGAAGGCGCGGGTGATCGACGCCGGCCGCGGCAGCTTCGAGCTGACCGGGCTGACCGACGAGGACGTGATCGGCCGTCCGGTGCAGGAAGTCCTCGGCTTGCAGTGGCGCGACCCGGGCGAAGGCGGCGAGCGGGCGGACACCAACGGCGACGGCAGCACCGATCCGATCGAGACCTCGCTCGAGTGGGGCGTGCGCTCGCTCGGCAAGCGCGTCTCGGTCAACGCCGAGGGCGACATCCCGGCCGACGCGGTCGCCGACGTCTTCCCGGCCTACGACGACGACGGCGGCCTGTTGATCGTGCTGACGCCCGAAAGCAGCGGGAGCTGAGGCGCAGATGGGCAAACGGCGCCGACACGTCTTCGTCCTGCTCTTCGTGCTCGCCCTGATCGCCGTCTCGGGCATCGTCATCGCCAACAAGCAGACCAAGCTCGGCCTCGACCTGAAGGGCGGCGTGCAGCTCGTCCTGCAGGCGCGGCCGACGCCGCAGCAGCCGACGATCGACAGCGGCTCGATGGAACGCGCGGTCGACCTGATCCGCGAAGGCTGCGACCAGCTCGGCGTCTCGGAGATCGAAGTCTCGCGGGTCGGCGAAAGCCAGATCCAGGTCGGCATCCCGGGCGCGACCAGCGTCGGCAAGGCGACCGAATGCGCGACCAAGCCGGCTCGCCTTTTCTTCTTCGACTGGGAACCGAACCTGATCGGCCGCGAGTCGACGATCGGCGGGCATCCGGGCAGCGAACCGCCGGAAGGACCGCTCGGCGAAGCGACCGAAGAATGGAAAGAAGCCGGGCGCAGCCCGAGCCGGCGGGTGAACAGCCAGCTGCTCGTCGCCGGCGCCTACCCGACCGAGTACGCGGCGGCCAAGCTGGCCTCCGAACAGCCGCTGAAGAAGTCGTGCCCGAACTGCAGCCAGCCGACGACCTACTACCTCTTCAAGAAATCCGAACCGCACGAACTGATCGACGGGCCGGAGTACACCAAAGAAGACCTCTACATCTACATCGACCCCAACGGCAAGAAGCGGCCGAAGAGCGTGGGGACCGTGGTGAAGGTGCCGCAGGGGACGATCGTCGTCTCCGAAAAGCCCAGCGACAGCAAAGGCCAGACGCTCGAAAACGCCGAACCGGGCTGGTTCGCGCTGAACGACGAACCGGCGCTCAAGGGCACCGAAATCACCAGCCCGAAGCAGGAAACCGACGAAGTCGGCCAGCCCAACGTCACCTTCAAATTCACCGACAGCGGCCGCAAGGCGTTCCAGGAAGTCACTCGGAAAATCGCCCAGCGCGGGGCCGCTTCGGCGATCGGGCCGGGCAGCGCCCAGGAAGCCGAAGCGAACTCCGGCCACTTCGCCGTCGTCCTCGACAACGAAGTCAAGACGCGGCCGATCATCAACTACGCCCAGAACCCGGACGGGATCGACGGGCGCACCGGGGCGCAGATCTCGGGCGGCTTCAGCAGCATCGAAGACGCCCAGAACCTGGCCAGCTTCCTGCAGCGCGGCGCCCTGCCGGTCAACCTGCAGCTGATCAGCCAGTCGCAGATCTCGGCGACGCTGGGCTCCGAAGCGCTGCACGAGGGAATCAAGGCGGGGATCATCGGGCTCTGCCTGACGATCCTCTTCCTGCTCGCCTTCTACCGCATCCTCGGCCTGATCGCGGTGGCGGCGATCGGCGCCTACGGGGTGATCTTCTTCGCCCTGGTCAAACTGATCCCGATCACCCTGACCCTGCCGGGGATCGCCGGCCTGGTGCTGACGATCGGGGTGACGGCCGACGCCAACATCGTCATCTTCGAGCGAATAAAGGAGGAGGTGCGCGCCGGGCGCTCGATGTCGAGCGCGATCGCCGCCGGCTACCGGCGCGGGATCGCGACGATCATCGACGCGAACGTCGTCACCCTGCTCACCGCCTTCATCCTCTTCGTGCTGGCGACGGCCGGGGTCAAGGGCTTCGCCTTCGTGCTCGGCGTCGGCACGATCGTCTCGCTGCTGACCGCCGTCGTCTTCACCCAGGCGCTGCTGGGGACGATGAGCCGCTCGCGGCTGCTGCGCTCGCCGAGCGCGCTCGGGGCCGCCCGTCAGGGGATCCGCTGGCACTTCGACTTCATGGGGGCGAGCCGCTGGTTCTTCACCCTCTCGGGCTGCATCCTGATCGTCGGCGCGCTCGCCCTGGCCACCAAGCAGCTCAACCTCGGCATCGACTTCGAGTCGGGCACCCGGGTCGAAGTCGCGCTGACCAAGCAGACCAACGAAGAAGGCGTGCGCGAAGCGGTCGAGAAGGCGGGTCTCTCCGGCGGCGAGGTCCAGAAGGTGACCAACCCGGGGCTCGGCGACAACGCCTACCTGGTCCAGTCCCAGACGCTCAAACCGAGCCAGATCAACAAGCTGCAGAGACAGCTGGATCGCGAATTCGGCATCCAGCCGGACGGCTTCAACAGCACCAGCGTCGGTCCGACTTTCGGCGCCACCGTGGCGAACAGCGCCCGCGATGCGCTGATCTTCTCGCTGCTGGTGATCTGTGCCTACATCGCCTTCCGGTTCGATCCGAAATTCGCCGTGCCGGTGCTGATCGCGCTCTTCCACGACATCCTGATCACGGCGGGCATCTACGCCCTGACCGGGCGCGAAGTGACCAGCGGCACGGTCGCCGCCTTCCTCACCATCCTCGGCTACTCGCTCTACGACACGATCATCGTCTTCGACCGAATACGCGAGAACATGCCGCGCATGCCGCGCGCCGCGTTCTCGCAGATCGTCAACCGCTCGATGAGCGAGGTGCTGACCCGCTCGCTGGCGACCAGCTTCACGACGCTGCTCTCGGTCGTCGCGCTGCTGATCTTCGGCGGCGCCACGCTGCAGGACTTCGCCTTCGCGATGATGGTCGGGATCGCCTCCGGCACCTACTCCTCGATCTTCATCGCCTCGCCGGTGCTGACCGCCTGGAAGGAACGCGAGCCGGGCTACATCCGCCGCCGCGAGCGGATCGTGGCGATCGACGGCATGGTTCCGGCCTTCGCCGACGAGGTCTCGCTGGCGCGTCTCGGCGAGGACGGCGAGGTCAGCGACGCCGAGCTCGAGGAGGAGCTGGCCGCGACCGAGCGCGAGGCCCAGCCCAAGGCCGGCGCCGTCGCCGTCGCCGAGCCCGAGCCGGAGGCGCGCGGCGAGGGCGGCAAGCCCTCGCGCAACGGCGAGCCGCCCGCCGCCGACCCGGCCGAGGCCGCCAAGCGCGACCGCGAGGAGCGCCGCCGCGAACGCCGCAAGCAGCGCCGCAAACACGGGAGGAGCCGCTGAGATGTCCCTGCTCGTCTACTTCACGATGGGGATCGCCCTCTGGCACTTCACCGTCTTCCTTCCCGACCGCTTCTGGCAGGGCATCGTCGGCGCCTTCATCGGCTCGACCCTCGGCGCCGTCGCCTTCGGCGGGATCCTCGAGCTGGCCAGCGGCAAAGGCGTCGGCGAAACGAACCTCGCTACGGCGCTGGAGGCAATCCCCGGCGTGGTCATCGGCCTGGCGATCGTCTGGGCGCTCGGCGTGCGCGAGGAGCACGCCGCCGAATAGCTACGAGACGCTGCCTCGCGGAACGATCCACTGCGTCGCCTGGCCGGTGAGCTCGGCGATCCGCTCGAAGTCGGCGTCGTAGTGCAGAACGGTGAGACTGGCGCCCTCCGCGCAGGCGGCGACGAGCAGGTCCGGCAGGGGAACGGCGCGGTGCTGCGAGCGCTCGGCGAGCATCGCCTGTACGCCGAGCGCCCGCTTCACGGCGGTCTCCTCGAGTGGGACCCGGGGCATCCCGCGCAGGGCCTCGACCATCGACCGGTAGGTGGCGCGGTCGCGGGCGCTGTAGAGAAGCTCGAGGTCGACGATCCCGCAGGTCGCGATCTCACCGGCGACCAGCAACGGCTCGAGCACCTCGCGCACCTCGGGCCGGGTCTCCTGCCGGGTCAGCGCGCTCTTGTCGGCGAGGAACGTCGGCATGGGGGGCGCTCAGCGCCAGGCCCCGGCCATCGTCTCGGGATCGTCCAGCGCGAGGGCGCCGGGCCGGAAAAGCAACTCGACCAATTGCCGGCGCTGGCGCAGCTTGACCACTTCCGAAAGCGCCGCGTCGACGGTGTCGGTCAGCGTCTTCGTCCCGAGCACCTCCTTGGCCGCCGCGACCTTTGCGGTATCGATCTCAAAGGAGGTCTTGTGCTTGGTGTTCGAGGCCACGAGAGCGAGTATAGCGTTCCAGCAACTGGTAGATAGCAAATGTCTAATTTTCTCCTATCTCGACTGTCCGCCCAGAGCGCATCCGACTTTGACCACACTCCAGTGGGGTGAATGTCGGATGCGCGAGGTTCCGTCGGGGTCGGCTCCTAGCCTGCGAGCGTGGCAGAGGCACTTCGGGCATACAGAGCGGAGCCGTACTCCTATGAGGAGGCGCGGCGGCTTGCGGCTGACCTCGGGGTGAGCGAGCCGGTGGCGGTGACGCTGGTGCGGCGGGGATACCGGACGGCTGAGGAGGCGCGGACGTTTCTCGACGCCGATGAAGTGCATCCGCCGGAGGCATTTGCCGCGATGGACGGTGTCCTCGAGGTGGTGGTTGGGGCGGTTGAAGAGGGGCGGCGGATCACTGTGCATGGGGACTTCGACGTCGATGGGGTTTGCGCGACGACGATCTTGGTTGGGGCCCTGAGGGGGCTTGGGGCCGATTGCGACTGGCTGATCCCGGACCGGATGGCGGATGGATATGGCCTGAGCGAGGCCAACGTGCGGAAGCTGGCCGAGCGGGGGACTTCCTTGATCGTGACGGTCGATTGCGGGATTACGGCCGTCGAGGAGGTGAAGCTGGCCCGGGAGCTTGGGATGGATGTGGTCGTCACAGATCACCACCAAGCTGGAGAAAACCTTCCGGACTGTCCGATCCTGCACCCGGGGTTGGATGACGGCTATCCCTTCGATGACCTCTGTGGCACGGCAGTTGCGTGGAAGCTGGCTTGTGCGGTGCGCGAGACGGTTGGGGCGGTCGAGGTGGGGTCCCCAAAACGCTCGCCGGGAGGCTCGCTGGAGCGTTTTGGGGACCCCACCTCGACCGCCCCCCTCGATCCGGACTCGACTGCGGATCTTGACCTCGTAGCCCTCGCAACGGTCGCGGACTTGGTTCCGCTTGTCGGGGAGAACCGGGCGTTGGTGAAGAGGGGGCTTGAGGAGCTGCGGCGAGCTCGGCGACCCGGTGTGAGGGCGCTGATCGAGGCTGCCAAGTGCGAGCCGACGCAGTTGGACGAGGGGGACTTGGCGTTCCGGCTGGCGCCGCGGATCAACGCGGCTGGGAGGCTTTACCGGGCAGACGCGGGGGTGGAGCTATTTCTCACGGATGACGAGGAGCGCGCCGCTGAGATCGCCAACGAGCTGAGCCGCGCCAACGGAGAGCGGCGGGCTACGGAGCGAGAGGTGACGAACGAAGCCGAAGCGGCGTTGCGTGAGTTGCCGGATGAGTTGCGCGAGGCGCCGGGGGTGGTGCTCGCGGGACGGGGCTGGCATCCCGGGGTCGTCGGGATCGTCGCCTCGCGACTTGTCGAGAAGCTTCACCGGCCCGTGGTCGTCGTTTCGCTCGACGGCGAGGGTGGCGGACGCGGGTCGGGGCGGAGCATTCCGGGGTTCGACTTGCTTGCCGGGCTCGAGGCGTGTTCGGAGTACCTGGGTCAGTTCGGGGGACACAAGGCTGCCGCTGGGCTCGAGCTGCGCGAGGAGAACCTTGGGGCGTTTCGGGAGGGGTTTGCCGCGCACGCCGCCTCGGTGCTTGGGCCTGAGGATCTGGTGCGGACTGAGCGGATCGATGCGATGGTCGGGGGGGCTTCGCTGGGATTGGAGTTGGCCGAGGAGCTGGGGAAGCTGGCGCCGTTCGGGATGGGGAATCCCGGTGTGCGGCTGCTGGTGCCGGCGGCGCGGGTGCGGGACGTGCGGACGATGGGGGAGGGGAAGCACGCCCGCTTCAACCTGCACAGCGGCTCGCACAGGGCGCTCGGGGTGGCGTTCGGGCGCCCCTCGCTGGGGGTCGGCGAGGACGACCTGGTCGACGCCGCCGTCCGCCTCGAGGTCAATCAGTGGAACGGCGCCGTCGAGCCCCGCCTCGTCCTCCGCGAGCTCTACAAGCGCGAGACCGCCCAAGCCGACGAGTCATCGGCCTGGTGGCGCCGCTTCAACGCGGAGCGAACCAGCGACCCGAGCGGGCCGACGGGACTAAATGTCAAGGCAGACTTGACATATCGGCCCGTCGGCGGGCAGGGTCGGGAGATCCTGCGGCCGGCTGGAGCGCCGGCGGCTGTTGTGGGGGAGCTGGCTTCTTGCGGTGGGGGCGATGTCTTGGCCGTGGTTGCTTGCCGGGAGCGGCGGGCTGCCCTCTCGGGGCGGGGGGTTGTTCTGGCCGACGCTCGCTCATTCGAGGCTGAGCCCGAGCTCGCCACTCGGTTCTCGCACGTCGTGCTGGTCGATCCGCCGCAGTCGGTGGAGGTCGAGCGGGCCGCGGCGATGCCGGCTGGCGCCGGCGGGGGATACCTGCACGTTGCCTGGGGGGAGGCCGAGCGGCGCTTCGCGCTGGCGATGCTCGACGAGCAGCTGGTCCAGCGGGACACGCTGATCGCGGCCTTCCGCGACCTGCGCGAGGCGGGCGAGGTGGGCGGCGAGGAGCTGCGCGCGGCGCTGGCGGGCGGTGGCTCGCAGCCGCGCTCGGCGGAGACGGCGGCGCGCTGCTTCCGGGTGCTGAGCGAGCTCGGGCTGGTGCGCGGCGAGCCCGCCGCGGGCGAGGGGTTGGTCGGGGTCGTATCCTCAGAGGGGACAGAACTGGAGCGCTCCGCCGCGTTCCGCGCCTACTGCGCTCGCCACGAGGAGGCCCGGCGATACCTCGAAGCACTCAAACATCCGTAGAGAGCCAGGAGCTCCTGGCGGACCTCTTCGCCGTGGTCGAGGAGTTCGATTCCTCGCCGAGCGCCGAGGGCGACGGCGGCGTCGCCACCGTCGTGGCGACGATCGACCGCGCCGCGGTCAAGCACGCCTTCGAGTTCGCCTGCGAGCGCCACGCCGACCAGCTGCGCCGTTCCGGCGACGAGTTCATCACCCATCCGGTCGGCGTGGCGCAGATCTGCGCCGGGATGCGGCTCGACACCGAGACGCTCTGCGCGGCGCTGCTGCACGACACGGTCGAGGACACCAGCGCCAGCCTCGAGGAGATCCGCGCCGAGTTCGGCGAGCAGGTCGCGCAGCTGGTCGACGGGGTGACCAAGCTGACCGGGATCACCTTCGAGAGCCGCGACGAGCGCCAGGCCGAGAACTACCGCAAGATGATGGTGGCGGTGGCCACCGACGTCAGGGTGATCCTGATCAAGCTGGCCGACCGCCTGCACAACATGCGCACGCTGGGCGCCCTGCCCAAGCAGAAGCAGATGGCGAAGTCGCGGGAGACGCTGGAGATCTACGCGCCGCTCGCCCACCGGCTCGGGATCCACGCGATCAAGTGGGAGCTGGAGGACCTCGCCTTCGCCACCCTGCACCCGCGCAAGTACGCCGAGATCAAGCAGCTGGTCGCCCAGCAGCGCAACGAGCGCGAGACCTACGTCACCGAGGCCGGCCGCTTCCTCTCCGGCGAGCTGCGCGAGGTGGGGATCGAGGCCGAGATCTCCGGCCGCGCCAAGCACTTCTACTCGATCTACACGAAGATGACCAAGAAGGGGCGCGAGTTCAACGAGATCTTCGACCTGACCGCGATGCGGGTGATCGTCGGCTCGGTCAAGGACTGCTACGGGGCGATCGGCATCATCCACTCGCTCTGGAAGCCGCTGCCGGGGCGCTTCAAGGACTTCGTCGCGATGCCCAAGGCCAACATGTACCAGGCCCTGCACACGACGGTGATCGGCCCCGAAGGCAAGCCGCTCGAGATCCAGATCCGCACCGAGGAGATGCACAAGCTGGCCGAGTACGGGATCGCCGCCCACGTCGCCTACAAGGAGGGCGGCGTCGCCGATCCGCAGAAGGAGAAGATGACCTGGTTGCGCCAGCTGGTCGAGGCCGAGGGCGAGCAGGATCCGGCCGAGTTCCTCGAGTCGCTCAAGGTCGACCTCTTTGAGGACGAAGTCTTCGTCTTCACGCCGAAGGGCGAGGTCAAGAACCTCTCCGCCGGGTCGACCCCGCTCGACTTCGCCTACGCGGTGCACACCGACGTCGGCCACGCCTGCGTCGGCGCCAAGGTCAACGGCTCGATCGTGCCGCTCCACTACCAGCTGCGCTCCGGCGACATCGTCGAGGTGCTGACCGCGAAGCAGAAGCGCGGGCCCTCGCGCGACTGGCTGAAGCTGGTGCGGACCAGCCGCGCGCGCAACAAGATCCGCGCCTTCTTCAAGGAGGAGAGCCGCGAGGACGCCGAGCGCAAGGGCCGCGAGGGGCTCGAGGAGGCGCTGCGCAAGCGCGGCCTGCCGATGCAGAAGGTGGCCGCCTCGCCGCTGCTCGTCGACGTGATCCGCGAGGTCGGCTTCCGCAAGGCGAGCGACTTCTACATCGCGCTCGGCCAGGGCAAGGTCTCGACCAAGACGGTCGCCAACAAGCTGATGCAGCGGCTCAAGGCGGGAGAGGCGGTCGAGGAGACCGACCCGCTCGGCCTGCCGGGAGACCACCGCGAGGACAAGGCGCGGCGCACCAAGGAGGCGTCGAACTACGGGATCAGCGTCAAGGGCGCCGCCAACGTCGCGGTACGCTTGGCGAAGTGCTGCCGGCCGGTGCCCGGCGACCGGATCGCCGGCTACGTCTCGCTCGGCCGCGGCATCACGATCCACCGAGCCG
>Ga0210100_1000169_pt1 | contig 12282 bp, 17 predicted proteins | sample MayberryNW_TuleB_FD_185525 | JGI IMG/M metagenome (GOLD analysis project Ga0210100, IMG submission 185525) | Wetland microbial communities from San Francisco Bay, California, USA, that impact long-term carbon sequestration - MayberryNW_TuleB_D1... | ecosystem: Environmental > Aquatic > Marine >... | reverse complement strand
GGCGGTTCTCGACCGTCCCGTGGCTGACGCCGATGCAGCCATGCAGCGGCTTGATGACCTGCTTGACCTCAGCAACGTAAGGATGAAGCTCGCTGATGTCGAGGAGGGTTCGGGCCTGAGCGAAGATCAGATTGACCTGATGGAGGCCGAGTACCGAAAGTTCCTCGCCCTTCAGCTCTTGAATCCCGGTGCCGACATCGTGCCTTGTGAGGTGGTGGACGAGATGTGGCACCGTCACATCCTTGACACGGCTGCCTATCGCGAGGACTGCGACGCGATCTTCGGTCAGTTTCTCGACCACTTCCCTTATTTTGGGATGCGTGGCGAGGCTGATGCGCAGGCGCTCGACGACGCCTACGCCGACACCCTGAAGCACTATGAGGCTGCCTTCGGTGAGCCTCCCGCCGAGACCTGGATTTCGACGGATGCGGCTCGCTGTACGCGAAAAGCGTGCAAGCCGCAGAAGTGCCGCTAGGAAAAATGGTGAACAGCGGGCGCAATCCCAGTCGATCCAAGATGCCGACTGGGATTGCGTGCCGGGTGTTTTAGGAAATGGCTGCGCGCCCCCGGTGGTGGCATCAATTGCAGGCAAGCAAGGACGAAGTTCGTCTTGCCGTGGATCTCTACAACCGCATCGGCCAGGAGCGGCAGCTAGAGGCGTTCGTCGTCCATATGAGTCTGGGTTGGTTGAAGTTGATCCAGGCGAAGTACGAGAAGGAAGGCAAGGGGCGCGGTCTTTACACGCTCCGGAATGGGCGTCGCCAGCGCACCGCAGACGGCGACTGGTTGATGAAGTCGCTCTCAGGGCTGCTCGTAGAGAGGTATAGCGACTCTGATCCGATACGGAGAAATGTTGAGTTTTTCCTCGGGTTGCGACACAAGATTGAGCACCGATACGACCGCGATGTTGCGGCCCTGGTCGCTGGCAAGACCCAGGCATTCGTACTCAATTACGAGAAGGAGATCGTGAGGCTTTTCGGCGGCGACGAGGGCCTCGCCGAGGAGTTGCGCCTTCCCGTCTTCGTATCCAGCATCACGGACGACGCTATCGAGGCGATCAAGCAGGTGCGTAGTCGCGTTCCTCGTGCGGTTCTCGACTACGTTCAGGATCAGGATGCTGCCCTTGAGCCATCGGTTGCAGCCGATAGCTCCTATGACTTCCGTCTGTATCTGATTCCGCAAACCAGTTCTGCCTCTGACGCGGATGCAGCGATGACTTTTGTTCGTCTGGACGACCTTGATCGCGAGCAGCGGGCAAAGGTTGATGCTGCAATGACCATCATTCGAGAGAAGCAGGTTCCGGTATCGAACCTTGGTTCCCTCTTGCCAACTCTGGTCGTGAAACGGGTTTCGACGGAGGCGAAAATCGAGTTCAACATGACCGACCACACAAGATGCTGGCAGCACTTTGAAGTGCGACCTCGCGAAGGAGACGAACACCCGGAGCGTACGAAGGAGCAGTTTTGCCGCTGGGACTCGACTTTCAAGCGCTGGGTTTACACCGAGGCGTGGGTTGTTTACCTCGTCAGAAAGCTCAGCGACGCCGATCTTCACCGGGAAGTCCTCGGGCGTGATCCCAAGTTTGTTTAGCGCTGGAGTCTCACTCGGTGAGACGAAGGCCGTCTCCAGCCTGACCCGACCTACCCGCCAAACAGCACCGCGCAGGCGGCAGTCAAGGGCGCTGTGCGCCCGACCCCCGCAGGGGGTTGACGGCCGCCGGAGCGGTGCCATAATCGGCGGTCGGTCGGGGTCAGAGACCGATCTCCATCGAGTGCCCCGCCTCGCGGCTCATGCTCCTCGACTGCGCCCTTTGCAGCTCGGCTTGGCGCTGCTGTAGGCGCTGGCGGGCCTGCTCGCGGTTCCAGTCGTGCTCGTGGCCGCGCTCGCGTCCAAGGGCATGCTCGGGATCTTTGATTCCGTGGTCTTGGCGGTATCGCTCGATCTCCGAGACTCCCTTGTCCCAGGTCTTCCGCTGCGCGGGATCGCTGGGGCGCTCGCCCAGCTCCTTGGCGATGTAGTCGGGTGGGGAGAGCTTGGCGGCTGTGATCGCGGCCTGGCGGCGCTCGGCGAGAACGAGGTCGGCGTTGGCAAGCTCGGCGCGAGCCTCGTGGCGAACGGGCGGCATCTCGCGCAGCTCTGCGCGTAGCTCCTCGATCCTCTCGCGCGTGTCCGCCTCGCGGGCTTGCGCATCGGGCAGCGCCTCGCGGCGTACCTTGCGCGGTGCTGCTTCGGCCGCTTCTCGCTGCCGGGTGGCGTAGTCGAGGTTTTCCTCCTGTCGCTCGATCCAGCGCTCGGCTCCCCTGTGCCGTTCCTGATCGCCGCTCTCCACGCTGGCCGCGCTCTCAAGCTCGTTGCGCTTTGACACCAGCTCCTCGGTCGGCAGCTCGCGCAGCTCATCTCGCTTCGCCTCGTCGTGGGCCGCCCGCTGCGCGCGGTCTCGTTCGGATGCTTCAGCGATGTGGGGGATCGCCCCGCGCAGGTAGGGGTCGCCGGGGGCGATCTCCTCGCGGGCAGCCTGAATCTCCGGCGTCGCGTAGATCGTCGTCTCCCCGCGCGAGCGCGAGGTCGCCACGTAGAGCTCCTGCTTGTCCATCGAGGGGTCGGCGGCGACGAAGGCGCGGTCCACGGTGGAGCCCTGCGCCGAGTAGGTGGTGACGGCGTAGGCGTGCTGGAGGGCCGGGGCTTCCGAGTGCGGGTTGGTCTTCGCCAGGTACTCGGCCCCGACCTCGACCGTGCGGGCCTGGTCGATTCCCTCCAAGACGACCCGGCCCCGGTCGGGATCGACCTCTGCAACTTGCCAGCGCTCGCGGTTATAGATGTCGGCGTCGCGGTCGTTGACGCGGGTGATGACCTGATCTCCGGCGGCGAACTGGGCTTCGCCGACTTCGATCTCGCCCTCGCCGAGCTGTCCCGCCTCGCGGCGCAACTCGCGCGCCATCGCATTCAGGCGCTCCACCTCGATGTTCTGCTTCGCGACCATCACCGCGTCCTCGCCAGCCGCGAACGACTCATGCCACTCGCTCACCATCGCCTCGCGGCGAGCATCGGCGTCCTCGGCGACGACGACCCGCTCGGCGGAGCGGTAGAGGTCGAGCGCTCGGGCTCCCTCGCCCCCGCGGATCAGCCGCGCCCCTTCGCGCTCGACCTCGGACTCATGGCGGATCACCTCGTCCAGGTGGATCGGGTCGCACCTGTCGGCCAGCGCCCGGAACATGCCGCCCGCGCCGATCTCCCCGAGCTGCTCGGGATCGCCGACCAGGACGAGCTTGGCCTCCGCCGCATCGGCGTGGTGAATCAGCCGGGCGATATCGGCGGAGTCGACCATCCCCGCCTCATCGACCAGGAGAACCGAGCGGAAGGCGAGCGCCCGCCCGCCCGCCGCCTCCGCGCGCCCAAGCTCGGCCAGCAGGCTCGCCACGCTCGTGGCTTGCAGGCCCTCGGCCCGCAGCACGTTCGCCGCCCGCCAGGTCGGCGCAGCGACGCGCAGCTCCATCCCGGCTTCCGACCAGCCCCGTGCGGCGGCGAGGATCGCGTAGCTCTTGCCGGTCCCCGCCTCACCGATCACGACGCTCACTCCCTCGGGATTGACGAGCAGGCGGCGGACCATCTCGCGCTGGTCGGTCTTCAAGGTCGGGTGGGCGCAGAGGGCCCGCTCGGCGACCATCTCTCCGGCGGCGTGGGTTCCCTCGGTTCGCATCCGCTGCGCGGTGTCGAGCGCCTTTTGCTCCATCTCCCAGACGCGGGTGGTGGTGAAGCGATCGCCCTTGGGGGCGCTGGCGATCCGCAGCACCTTCTCGGAGGCGAGGAATTCGTCGGCGATCCGCTCCACGTCGATTGCCGCCATTCCGTCTCGCCGCATCCCGGCCACCGCCTGCACCACGTCGCGGCGGTCGAAGTGCGAAGCGCTGGCCGTCACCTCCGTGCCGACCGCCATCGCCCTGGCGACACTCGGCTCCTTGTCTCGGGCGCTCCGCGCCCGCCATGAGTCGAAGGTCTCCTGGACCGCCTCGCGGCTGAGGCCGACCTGCTCGGCCCGCTCGCCCCAGCGCTCGCGCATATCGCCCTCAAGGGAGTGCTCCTTGGCGGTGCGCGTGGCGAGGGTAGCGACCTGGCGGGCGCGGGCCGACGCTTCCGGTCCTCCCGCCGCCTTGAGGATTTCCGCGCGGCGGGTGGAGAACTCGCGCAGGTGGGAGTCCTCGAAGCCCTCGATCTCGGCGATCCCGTGGCGCACCTCTCCCCAGCGCATCCCGAGGCTGCGGGTCAGCTCGTGGCGCAGGTTTGCCTCATAGACCGCGCTGGCGGTCTTGGCGTGGTTATAGATCGCCGGGTGGTAGAGGCGGGTCCAGCGCCCGTCCGGCCCCCTGGTCGCGTTGGCGACCAGGACGTGGGTGTGGAGTTGAGGGTCGCCGTTGCGGGAGGAGCGGTGGTCGAAGGCGGCGGCGAGGTAGCCATTGCCGTGGAGGAACTCCGCGCCGCCTTTGCCGCGACGGGTCCAGCAGGCATGGCGCTGCATGTAGTGCAGGGCGGCTTGGACTGAGCGGTGGTGGGCCTCCATGACCGCCTGCCCGGCCTCGGGACCGCCCAGCGCCCAGGTGAGCGAGACGGACTTCGGCGCGGAAAAGGTGAGGTCGAAGCCGGGGACCGATCCTTTTCCGCGCACGCCCTGGCTGCCGAGCAGCGGTGAGCCGTCCACAGGGTTTCGGCCGGTCAGCATCGCCGTGAGCTGGTCCGCTCCGACCTCGCCCGCCAGCTCCAGCTCGCGGGAAGCGTCGCCAGTCCACTGACCAGCGACCTCGCCTTCGCCGGAGTAGTAGTCCTCCGCGCCTTCGGCGATCTTCTCCAGGTAGTACATCTCCTGGCCGGTTCCGAGCTTGCCGATGGACAGCATGCATTCTCTGTCCGGCCAGCAGGCGTTTTGCCCCGCCTTTCTCCGGAGGTGATAGCGCGTGAGGGGTGAGGCGGTTGGCGGTTGGAGGGCGGTCGGGACCGCTCTCCAGGGCGTCAAAGAGACGAGCTGATCCAGGGATCAGCTCGTCTCTGCTGGACGAAGATTCGAGGGGCATTTGAGGCTCTTTGCGGACAGGTAGGTAGATGGCAAAGAAGCTTCCTGTCGCGATTCCCCGGATCGCTCTCACCGCCGCCGAGGCCGCCGCCGCCATCGGCGTCGGCCCCGACTTCTTCGATGCAAACGTCGCCCCGGAACTGCGACTCGTTCGTCGGGGGCGCAAGCGCCTCGTTCCGGTCAGCGAGCTTGAACGCTGGACGGCGGAGAACGCGGAGCGGGTCTTCGGTGAGACGGCATGACGGTTGCGCTGCGAGTGGAGGGCGCGGACGCGCCGGGCGGCGATCAGCTTCTAGGCTGCGCGGAGTCATGGATGCCGCTGAGAAAGCCCGTCGCGATCTGCGTCGGGCGCAGGCCAAGTACGAAGGCACGGTCGACAAAGCCAAGGCGGAGCGGCTGGAGAGCTTCAAGCGCGCGCAGAAGGCCGGCCTCTCCCTGCGTGAAATCTCGAAAGAGGTCGGTCTGCACTGGACTCGTATCGGGCAGCTCCTTCGGGGCGAGTAGCCAATCAAATCGTAGAAAAATCTCTACAACGCTGCTAGGCTCGCAGTCGCGAAAGACAAAAAGCGCCCCCCGGCGGCGCGCAAACGCCAACCGGGGGGCTGACCACAAGGAGAACACGCTCCTCATGGCTGATGAGAACCCTATGGGTCGCGGTGCTGCCGTCGCCCTCCAACTCCCCGTCGATCAGGTGCGCTTCCTGCGCGGCATCTTCGAGAGCGCCCGGGCGGGCGTTCGCGAGGAACTGCGCGAGTGGCCCGACGACCTGAAAGACCCAAAGCATCTGCGCCGTGAGGAGCTCGCCTATGGGCGGCTCCTCGCGGCGCTTGACGAGCTGGTGATCGTCCCCGACAGCGACGTGCGCGACGTGCTCGGCGACCTCGCCGGAATCATCGACCGCAGCAACGAGTACAGCCGCGTTGTCGCAGAGCACGAGGCGCTGCACGGCCTGCTCACGCAGATGAAGGGAGGCGAGGCCCGATGATCGACCTCGCCGCCATCTTCGGCGACAACCTCGCCCGTTGCCGCAAGCGGGCCGACCTCTCACAAGACGAAGTGAGTGCTCGCGCCTCGCTGCACAGGACCGAGGTCAGCCAGCTTGAGCGCGGCCTGCGGCTCTGCCGCATCGACACCCTGGTGAAGCTGGCCGCCTCCCTGGAAGTCGGCCCCGAGGAGCTGTTGGTCGGGATCGCCTGGACGCCCGGCGACTACCGCCCCGGTGCCTTCGCCAAGAAGGCAGAGGAGGGTTGATGATCGCCGACCAGTTCGGCCGCAACCTCGCCTACTGCCGCAGGCGGGCGAAGCTCTCCCAGGAAGAGCTGGCCGTGCGGGCATCCCTGCACCGCACGGCGGTCGGCCAGCTTGAGCGCGGCGAACGGGTCGCCCGCGTGGACACCGTGGTCAAGCTCGCAGGTTCCCTCGGCATCCCGCCGGAGGAACTGCTCGACGGGATGGGGTGGGACCCCGGCGGGACTCGGCTGGGCGCATACACCTACGGGGGCGAGAGCTGATGGCGACGGGAATCCTCAAGCGCCACTCCGAGGGTTGCCCGGCTCACCGGGGCGGGCGCTGCAAGTGCCGGGCGGGGTGGGAGGCGTCTGTTTACTCGCCCCGCGATGGCAAGAAGGTCCGCAAGCGTTTCCGGCGCGAGTCCGAAGCACGGTCCTGGCGGGCCGAGACCAAGCGGGCGCTCGACCACGGCACCCTGCGAGCGCCGACCCAGACGACGCTGAAGGACGCAGCCGAGGAATGGCTCGCCGGAGCGGAGGCGGGCGAGGTCAGGAACCGCTCGGGGCATCCCTATAAGCCAGCGACGCTGCGCGGCTACAGGCAGGCCCTTGAGGATCGGGTGCTGCCGCTGATCGGGAGCCGCAAGCTCAACGCCGTGACGACGCTTGACTTGCAGGAGCTTGTGGATCGGTGGATGGGGGAGGGTCAGCAAGCCTCGACCATCCGCAACGCGATCAAGCCGTTGCAGGCGATCTTCCGCCGGGCGCGCTCGCGGGGCGGGCTGCCGCTGAACCCGACTCACGACCTGGAGCTACCGGCAGCACGTCCCAACGAGGTCGAGATCGTGTCCCCCGAGGTGGCCGCCGCCCTGCTGGCCGCCGTGCCGGTCGAGGATCGGGCGCTCTGGGGCACGGCGCTGTACGCCGGGCTGCGGTACGGCGAGCTGAGGGCGCTGCGCTGGTCAGCCGTGGACACAGACACGGGCACGATTCGGGTGGTCGAGAGTTGGGACCCGAAGGAGGGGCGCATCGCGCCCAAGACCCCAACGTCGCGACGCGCGACGCCGATGCCGGGACTGCTGCGCGACCTCATGCTGGAGTACCGTCTGAGGCGTGGCGAGCCGCCCGACGATGCCCTCGTCTTCGGCGGCGGCGATCAGCCGTTTCACGCCGCCAGCCTCTATCGCCGCGCCGACCGGTCTTGGGAGGGGGCCGGGCTAACGGATCGCCTGCGGCTGCATCAGGCCCGGCACACGTACGCCTCATTCATGATCGCCGCTGGGGTCAACCCGAAGGCGCTGTCGGCCTTCATGGGCCATAGCTCGATCAAGGTGACGTTCGACCTCTACGGGCACCTGATGCCTGGCACGGCGGCCGAGGCTGCGGCGTTGTTGGATGGTTATCTGGGTGAGTAAGTCGGCAGAGCCGAAGTTGCTGCTCGCGCAATCGTCGTCAGCTAGCTTTCTTGTTTTGCGGTCTCCTTGGCCCAACGATCCAAGACCGTGAAGACCAGATCGGGTGCCGGAGCGTCGGTTATGTCGGGGAGCCGTTCAGTTGCCTGTTTGCCGAACTGCAAGAAAAAGTCACGCTCTTGATCCACGGCCATGATCGTCAGGTCGTGTTGGGGTGGGTTGGAGTTCGCCAGAAGCCAAGCCGCCGCGTCTGCTACTGCGACTATGTAATGGGCTGCGTCCTCAGGCGTGTATATCGGTCCGTCATGTGCTCCCCCTGGCTTGGCCAGCTTCGGGTGGACAAGCAGGCTTCGCTGTTGGCACAGTTTCTTGAGCGTCCCCGCAGGCTCGCCACGACGATCAAGTAGGGAGGTGCCTGACACCAAGCGCGGTCCGAGGAGGAACTTGTCGAGGGTTGGCAGTTTGTCCGCCGCGTCGAACTCCGCACCGCTTAGGTGGGTTTGAAGGTATTGGTTCGCAAAAGCCTCGGCGGCCAGGAGCGCAAACAACACGGCGGAGCGAGTGGACTCACGTTGCCGCTTTTTCGCGGTTCGCTTCCCACGGGCTCCACGGATGGCAGGGCTCACGCGTGTTCCTGCGCGAGCGCCTGGGTAGAGTCGATCCGATGATCCGCTGGCGTGTAGCTCCGATATCGCTCGCTCCAGATAGGAGCTGGCCAGACTTTTCCGATCGTGCCGCCTGCTCTCCACTTCCGCTCGTTTCTCGTTGTCGTCGGGTACCTGCACGGGGAGTACAGGTTGCCAGGAAGGCCCGGCCTTCAGCGCTACGGCCACTCAAGGCCGAGCCGAGCGGGACGCGGCCGGGCAACGGGACAATTTCAGGACCCATGTGAGTAGAAGGACGGAGTTGCACCGATAACATCGGTACCCGATGCACACCGGGGCCCCCCTTTTCCCAGCAGCGACCCGCACTGACCCAGACAAAATGCGGGCCAACGAGACCCACTACGGGTTCTTGCAGCGGATTAATGATCCGGTGTTTGAAAAGATCCGGACTGTCTTCAATCAGTGGTTCGACCGCTTCATGGCGACGCAGGACGAGACGGCCGCGATTGACCTACGGGCAAGGTTCCGGGCAAAGCAGGGCGGCCAACTCGAGGCGGCCTTTTGGGAGTTGTATCTACACGAGCTGTTCTCGCGGCTCGGCTTCGAGATTGACGTACATCCGGACTCTGAGCGTGGCACGCGCCCCGATTTTGAGCTTGCTCGCGATGGCCAGCGCATCTACCTAGAGGCCGTGATGCCAACTCCTGGCACCTTCAAGCGCGATGAGCCAGGGAATGTCCAAACGGTGATCGAGTACGTGGAGGAGGCATTCGATCCCAAATGGCGCTTCAAACTCAGGTACATCACGGCGGGGCAGCAGTCCCCCCGAAAGGTCGCCGTCCAACGGGCCGTTTTGGACTGGGTCGACACCTTGGACTGGGAGGAGAACTGGCGAGGGAATCTTGTCGATAGCTCCCATCCGGAGGAAGAGATTGTTGTGGGGGATTGGGTGATCGCCCTGACCGCCTTGCCTTGGCCGCCGGAAAATCACAGTTCCGAGTCGAAGTCGATGATCATGATGTACCGGGGAACGACCGGGTCCCCAGAAGCCCTTAGTCCTGCGATCTTGCCGCTCCTCACGGAGAAGGCCAACAAGTACGGCGACTTGGACGCCCCTTTGGTGATCGCGGTGTGGGTGATGGACCTCATGGCGGACAAGGGGACGGTGCCCTTGGCATTGTTCGGCGGCAACATTGATTGGCCGAAGGATGGTGTCCACCCGACGGGCCTGCCGCCGTCCGGCGATTCACAACAGAGTCTGTGGGCTCCGTATGCAAAGCATCGAGGGCGAGCAAGTGCAGTGCTGGCCGCTGAGGCGTTTGGCTTCGGCTACCCGGCAGTAGCACGGGTGTTGCCTCGGCTCTGGATCAACCCCTGGGCGAACCGGCCGCTTGAAGTCGCTCTACCCTTTGCAACCTCGCGGGTCTCAGAGGATGAATCCACGGTGGACGGCCAGCCCGCCAGTGCATCGGCCGCCGAGCTTTTCGGGCTGTCCGAGGACTGGCCAGGCCAGCCATTTCAGGGAGGTGGATGACAAGCGACTGGCACCCGGACTGGCACCCGACGCCATCAAACCGCTTGAACATGCGGATAGGAGCGCCCCGGTCTCGCCTGCAAAGCCGTTTACACCGGTTCGATTCCGGTGGGCGCCTCTACAAAATCGCTGCCCCTGGCGGTTTCCGAGCGGCCTTGAGCGAGATCGTGGTACCGAGTTGGTACCAACCCTAAAAGCCCACCGGCGAGGTAAGAAGAACCACTACCTTCAAGGAGATGCTCCACCGCCATATCGCCCGAAGTCGGGGCGAGGCCGGACGGGTCGGCTGGCGCAGAAGCGCAACGTACTGGCCGGGCTACGGGATCAGGGTCCTCATCAGCAGCCGGCGGCGACCGACGCGAGGGTCAGGGCCAGAGCGAACAGGATGATTAGGGCGCGGTTGTCGGGGAACATCGGGGACCGGGGCCCAACCTAGCGCGGCTTCTCCTGCCTGCCAACCGTAGAATCCCGAACCGGTCCAGGGGTTGACAGTGTCTTCGCGGGTGCCCATGGCCTACCGCTCCACGCCGCGAGCCTCTACCGGCGAGCGGATCGCGCCTGGGACCTGGCTGGGCCCTCCAACCGGCTGCGCCTGCACCAGGCCCGCCACACCTACGCCTCGTTCATGATCGCCGCCGGGGTCAACGCCAAGGCCCTCGCGACCTTCATGGGCCACTCCTCGATCAAGGTCACCTTCGACCTCTACGGCCACCTGATGCCCGGCACCGAGGCCGAAGCGGCGGCGCTCCTCGACGCTTTCCTCGACGGCGGGGCTGACTGACCTTCTCTATACGACCGGATCGCGGGTCATTCTCTCGGGCCGTGGCAGCAGCGAAGAAGGAACTCAAGGAGATTGCGCGGGAGGCCGAAAGGCAAGGTTGGCGGGTCGGAAAGACCAAGAAGGGCCACCCGCAATTCTTCGCCCCCGATGGCGAGAACATCATCACGGCGGCGGGGACGCCGAGCGACCATCGCTCAATCGACAACCTGATTGCGAGGCTGAGGCGCTACGGTTTCAAATGGAAAGGGCGGTGACCGAGAGCATGGACGACATTTACGAGGCTTGGCATCGGGAGCTGGGCCACGCCGAGTACCGGATCACGATCACGATGGCCGGTTACGGCGGCGACGAGGACGCGGCCGACGCGCTTTTGGAGGGGTTCCTGGAGAAGCACCCTGAAACGGGGCCGGTCGTATCGCAGGATCGCGGCGCCGACACGATCTCGGTGACCTTCTCCTTGCAGGCGAGCAGTCAGGACCATGCGCTGCGGCTTGGCCAGGTCGTTTGGGCCGATGGCGGTGCCGCCTCGGGGCTTGCGCCGACGCACGTCGTTCGGGTTGAGATTGAGCCGGTCGAGGAATCGGTCGGCGAGCCCGAGCGCGTCCCGGCATAGGGCGTCTTGGGCTTCTCGCTTCCGTGAACGGAAGACTCGCTCTCGACGCTTCCCCCGTCAACGTCCTGCGCTCCATGCGCGGGAGGATCGTTGATGCTCGGATCGCCTACCCGGAGATCCTTCACGTCGAGGTCAAGGACTCGGCCGGTGAACTCTGGAAACTCGCTACGCAGGACGCGGAGTGGTCGCCATCAGATCCAGCCGATCTTGTGGGCCGCTCGGTGGACGATGCCGACATCGACAAAGAGACGGGCGAGCTGCGCTGCAAGCTCTCCGATGGCTCCCTACTCGACGTGAAGCCTGCGGCCCGAGAGGCGGAGGACGACCCGCCGAATTGGGAGCTGATCACGCCGGGCGGCGTCGTCTTGGAGTTCGGACCGGGTGTGCGCTGGCAGATCGGCAGCGCCGACAGCCGCCCGTCCTCTCGCTCGTAGACTTCGGGTCATGTCCCGCCCGTCGAAAGCTGCGGCTACTGAGATCGAGCAACGACTCGTACGACTGCGAGACCGACATCGCCTGGCTCCCCACCGGCGATTCCGACGATGTGGTCAGCGAGGAGGTTGGCTGGGGGCTGATCGACCACGACTCGACCACCGACGAGGTTGTCGCGGTTGAGGTCTGGTCGGCGGGCAGACGTTTCCCGGCCGAGATCCTTGCTGCGCTCCCGGCGCCTGCAAGCACCTAATGCCGAGCATCAGGTGGCCCGGTCTGTTGCGACGCTTGACCGCGCAGTTTATTGTCTGCGCGCCGTGATGGAACTGACCGCTCGCATCCATATTGAAGTAGGAGGCTGTTGGGCCGACGTGTCCGAGCTGCCCGGCTGCTTCGCGTCCGGCGACACCCTGGGCGAGCTTGTCGAGTCCTTGCGGGAGGGCATCGTGCTCTACTTGGCAGACCGGACCAGCTTCCGTGTCGATGATGTCAACGGCCATCGAGAATTCCCCAGGGGCGGCCATCCAACCTCCCCACTCGCGGCCACGACTTCTCCCCACCGGTGGCCATCGGTTCTCCCCGCTTGAGCCCTTCCATCGCAGCGGCGCAGCGGA
>Ga0210100_1000166_pt1 | contig 12564 bp, 9 predicted proteins | sample MayberryNW_TuleB_FD_185525 | JGI IMG/M metagenome (GOLD analysis project Ga0210100, IMG submission 185525) | Wetland microbial communities from San Francisco Bay, California, USA, that impact long-term carbon sequestration - MayberryNW_TuleB_D1... | ecosystem: Environmental > Aquatic > Marine >... | reverse complement strand
GACCGCAGCGCCAGCCCGCCGGTCGAGACCGCGGTGCCCGCCGAGAAGCTGCGCGCCCTCAACGAGGCGCTGATCGAGGTGCCGGAGAGCTTCGCGATGCACCGCAAGCTGCGCAAACCGCTGGGCAAGCGGCTCGAGACGATCGAGAGCGGCGGGATCGAATTCGGTCACGCCGAGGCGCTCGCCTTCGCCTCGCTGCTGACCGAGGGCGTGCACATCCGCCTCACCGGCCAGGACACCGAGCGCGGCACCTTCTCCCACCGCCACCTCGTCCTCCACGACGAGAAGACCGGCCTCGAGTACTGCCCGATGCAGAACCTCGCCGGCGCCGAGGCGCCCTTCGAGCTCTACAACAGCCCGCTCTCGGAGACCGCCTGCCTCGGCTTCGAGTACGGCTACTCGGCCGCAGTGCCGAACGCGCTGGTCCTCTGGGAGGCGCAGTACGGCGACTTCGCCAACGCCGGCCAGGTGATCATCGACAGCTTCATCGTCTCCGGCGAGGCCAAGTGGGGCCAGACCAGCCGCCTGACGATGCTCCTCCCGCACGGCTACGAGGGCTCGGGGCCGGAGCACTCCAGCGCCCGCATCGAGCGCTTCCTGGCACTCGCCGCCGAGGGCAACATCCGCATCGCCAACCCGACGACGGCCGCCCAGTACTTCCACCTGCTGCGCCGCCAGGCGCTGATCCGCAAGCCACGGCCGCTGATCGTCTTCACCCCCAAGGGGCTGCTGCGCCTCGACCGCGCCGCGGCCACCCCGGAGGAGCTGACCGACGGCCACTTCCACTTCATCCTCGACGACCCGACGGCGACCGAGCGGCGCGAGAAGGTCGAGCGCCTCGTGCTCTGCACCGGCAAGGTCTACTACGACCTCGACGGCTCCGAGCGGCGCGAGGACGCCGAGAAGGTGGCGATCGCCCGGGTCGAGCTGCTCTACCCGTTCGCCTCCGAGCAGCTCCAGGGGATCATCGCCGGCTACCCGAACCTCAAGGAGATCGTCTGGGTCCAGGAGGAGCCGCGCAACATGGGCTGCTGGAAGGTGATGTCCCGCCGCCTCCCCGACCTGCTTCCCGAGGGCGTCGAGCTCGGCTACACCGGCCGCCCGATCCGCGCCAGCCCCGGCGAGGGCTACTCCGCCGCCCACGCGAGGGAGCAGGAGCGCATCGTCCTGACCGCGCTCACGCCGGGGGCCTAGATGCGCAAGCCGGTGCCCGGCCCGATGTTCAGGTGGGTGAAGTGGATCTCCTACGTGGAGCTGGGGATCTTCAGCCTGCTGATCCTCTTCTGGCTGCTGCCCGGGTTCGAAGCGGAGACGATGGTCTTCGGCTGGGCGCACGGGTTGGGCTTCGTCGCGCTCTGCATCGTCATCTGGGTCGCCTGCGGCAAGCGCCAAGCGCCCTACACGCTGCTCGCCGCGACGCTCACCCCGGTCGGCCCGGTCGGCAGCGTGATCGGCATCGAGCTGATCGAGCGGCGCGGCTGGGGCGTTGCGGAATCCCCGCAAAGAGTCGCGGAATCCCCGTAGATCCGCTCAGATCGGCTTGACCCAAGGGTTGCGACCCGGTATAGGTAGTAAGTGACTGTTCCTCTGAGCAGTCCCGTTTAGGGGAACGGCCGCGTCGGCATCCCTCCCTGGCTACCGACGCGCAGGTGCAGTGAGGGTCGCGCGGACCCCCCTGCCTCCCGCGGCCCTCCTGCATCTCCTTGCGCGGATCTAGCCCCTGAGGTTGCGCAAGACCGTCTGCAGGATGCCGCCGTTCTTGAAGTAGGCGACCTCGTTTGGGGTGTCGAGGCGGACGCTCGCCTCGAACTCGACTCCATCGGCCCTGACGGTGACGGTCTTGGCCTCGCCGTCTTCGAGGTCGCCGAAGTCGAAGGTCTCCTCGCCGCTCAGGCCCAGGGAGGCGATCGTCTCGCCCTCGGGGAACTGCAGCGGCAGGACGCCCATGCCGATCAGGTTGGAGCGGTGGATGCGCTCGAAGCTCTCGGCGATCACGGCGCGCACGCCGAGCAGCTTGGTGCCCTTCGCCGCCCAGTCGCGCGAGGAGCCGGAGCCATACTCCTTGCCGGCGAGGACGACGAGCGGCACGCCTTCGGCGGCGTAGTGCATCGCCGCCTCGTAGATCGTCGTCTCCTCCCCGTCGGGGAAGTGGCGGGTCCAGCCGCCGCTGCGCTCGACCAGCAGGTTGCGGAGGCGGATGTTGGCGAAGGTGCCGCGGATCATCACCTCGTGGTTGCCGCGCCGCGAGCCGTAGGAGTTGAAGTCGCGCGGCTCGACCCCCTGCTCGGTCAGCCAGGCGCCGGCCGGGCTGTCGCGCTTGATCGCGCCCGCCGGAGAGATGTGGTCGGTGGTGATCGAGTCGCCGAGCAGGGCGAGCACCCGGGCGCCGGAGATCGGCTCGACCCCGGGCGCCTCGGCCGGCATCCCCTCGAAGAAGGAGGGACGGCGCACATAGGTCGAGGCCGGCCAGTCGTAGCGGTCGCCCTCGGGAACCTCGACCGCCCTCCAGCTCTCGTCGCCCTCCAGCACCCGGCCGTAGTTGCGGGTGAACATCTCCGAGGCGATCGAGCGGCCGACCAGCTCCTTGACCTCGGCCGGGTCGGGCCAGACGTCGCGCAGGTAGACGGGCTCGCCGTCAGTCCCCTCGCCCAGCGGCTCCGTGGTCAGGTCCAGGTCCATGCGCCCGGCGAGCGCGTAGGCGACGACCAGCGGCGGGCTGGCCAAATAGTTGGCCTTCACGTCCTGGTTGATGCGGCCCTCGAAGTTGCGGTTGCCGGAGAGCACCGCGCAGACTGCCAAGTCCTTCTCCTCGACCGCGGCGGAGATCTCCGGCGGCAGCGGCCCGGAGTTGCCGATGCAGGTGGTGCAGCCGTAGCCGACAAGATTGAACTGAAGCGCATCGAGGTACTTCGTCAGCCCGGCCTTCTCGAGGTAGTCGGTGACCACGGTCGAGCCCGGCGCCAGCGAGGTCTTCACCCAGGGCTTGCGGGCGAGCCCCCGTTCGACCGCGTTGCGGGCGAGCAGGCCGGCGCCGACCATCACGCTCGGGTTGGAGGTGTTGGTGCAGCTGGTGATCGCCGCGATCACCACGCGGCCGTGGTCGAGCTCGACCGTCGTGCCGTCCTCGAGCGTCACCTCGACCGCGTCCTCGCTGCGCCGCGGGGCGAGCGCCACGGCGCCCTCGCGCACCGCGGGCCGGGGACGGCCGCGCTCGTCGTCGTGCTCCTCGGCGGGCGGGTCCGAAGCCGGGAAGGACTCCTCGCCCGCCTCGTCGATCCCGTTGCCGAGCTGCTGGCCGGCCTCGGCGTCGAACTCCTCCATCGCCTCGAGGAAGGCCTCCTTCGCCTCGTCGAGCGGGATCCGGTCCTGGGGCCGCTTCGGCCCGGCGATGCTCGGCGCGACGTCGCCCAGGTCGAGCTCCAGCCGGTCGGAGAACTCAGGGTCGGGCGCGCCGGGCTCGTGGAACATGCCCTGCTCGCGGGCGTAGGCGTCGACCAGCTCCAGCGTCTCGGTCGGCCGCCCGGTCAGCTCCAGGTAGCGCAGCGTCTCGGCATCGACCGGGAAGATCGCGCAGGTCGAGCCGAACTCCGGCGACATGTTGCCGATCGTCGCCCGGTCGGCGAGGCCGAGCCTCGCCAGCCCCGGCCCGTAGAACTCGACGAACTTGGAGACGACGCCGCGCTCGCGCAGCATCTCGGTCACGGTCAGCACCAGGTCGGTGGCCGTCGCCCCCTCGGGCAGCTCGCCGCCGAGCTTGAAGCCGACCACCTGGGGCAGCAGCATCGAGATCGGCTGGCCGAGCATCGCCGCCTCGGCCTCGATCCCGCCGACGCCCCAGCCGAGCACGCCGAGGCCGTTGACCATCGTCGTGTGCGAGTCGGTGCCGACCAGCGTGTCGGGGTAGGCCTGGAGCGCGTCGCCGTTCTCACGGCTGTAGACGACCTGGGCGATGTGCTCGAGGTTGACCTGATGGCAGATCCCGGTCGCCGGTGGCACGACGCTGAAGTTGTCGAAGGCCTCGCGGCCCCACTTGAGGAACGAGTAGCGCTCGCGGTTGCGCTCGAACTCGCGCTCGGCGTTGACCGCGAAGGCGCGCGCGTTGCCGAAGGCGTCGACCTGGACCGAGTGGTCGATCACCAGGTCGACGTCGACCAGCGGGTTGATCGCCTCCGGGTCGCCGCCGATCTCCGCCATCGCGTCGCGCATCGCCGCCAGGTCGACGACCGCCGGCACCCCGGTGAAGTCCTGCATCAGCACGCGGGCTGGCTGGAAGGGGATCTCGGCGCTGGGCGCCGCGGCGGCCTCCCAGCCGGCAATCGCCTCGACCGCCTCGCGCGTCACCCCCACCCCGTCCTCGAGCCGCAGCACGTTCTCGAGCAGCACCTTGATCGAGTAGGGCAGCCGGGCGACGTCGAAGCGTTCGGCGAGCGCGCCGAGCCGGAAGACCTCATAGGACCGGCCGCCGACCTCGAGGGTCGAACGGGCGCCGAAGGAGTCCAGACTGCTCACGGCCTTCATCCTAGGCGCATCCGAGATCGACCGACTCGTTGCTTTCGCGCAGCGCGGACCGGCAGGCCGGTCAGCCCGGCTAACGCTTGTCGTGCCATCCCGCCGGGTCAAAGGGGCTCGCCCATCTCCCGAAAAATGGCTCCTTACAGCTTTCTCTTTAGAAGCAGCTATTCTAAAGACAGTCCTGTTATGACTCAACTTTTGGGAAAGAACCCCTTTCGCCCTGGCGTGGGCACCAAACCCCTCTACCTGGCGGGACGCGATCGGCCGATCAGGCGGTTCGCGGCGATGCTCCGGGCAGCCCCCGAGCAGCCGGCGAACATGCGCCTCACCGGTCTACGCGGCGTGGGCAAGACCGTCCTTCTCGGCGAGTTCCAGGCGATCGCCGAAAAGGGCGGTTGGGCGAGTGCCGTGCTCGAGTTTCAACCTGGGCACAACCGGGAGGACGCGATGGCCGGCGCCTTGCTGAACGTCACGCAGGACTCGAAGCTCCGCCTCTCCCGAATCGAGCGAATCAAGAAAGCGGTCGGAGGGGCTGTCAAGAGCGCTGGAACGCTCGGCATCGGCTGGAACGAATTCCAGGTCACCTACGACCCGATGGTCGAACAACAGCGGGAAGACATCACCAAGGCTCTCTTCGAAGTCGTCGAGACGGCTATCCAAAAAGGCCGCACCGGGTTCGTGCTCCTCCTCGATGAGGCGCAGATCATCCGAGACGAGACGAAGCGGGACGGCGAGCACCCGCTCTCGCTGCTGATCTCCTCGATTGCCGCCCTCCAGCGACGCGAAATCCCGCTTGGCCTGGTGCTCTGCGGCCTGCCGACGCTGACCGGCAATCTACTCAAGGCGCGCTCGTACACGGAGAGGATGTTCCGGGGCGAGGAGATCGGCTCCCTGGAGGAGTCGGATGCACGAGAAGCCTTCGAGCAGCCGCTCGCGGAGTCGGAGGCGAACGTGGCCGCGGACGGCGACCTGATCGGCAGGGTCGTCGAAGAGGTCGAGGGGTATCCCTACTTCATCCAGCTGTGGGGAGCAGAGCTCTGGGACGCCGCGGAGATCGCCGATGTAGATCGACTGACGGCGGGGCTCCTGGACGTCGCGCGCCCCGACATCTACCGGCGCCTGGATCTCGACTTCTACAACCCTCGGGTCGAAACCCTGACGCCCGCCGAGCAGGACGTGCTGCTGGGCGCTGCCAATGCCGACTATCCCCCGCTCGAGGTGTCGAAGCTCAACGACGCGATCGAGAAGACACCGGGCAACGTCAACGTCCTGCTCGGTCGCCTGGTGGACGCCGGCGTCCTCTTCCGCATTCGCAAGGGGGAGTACGACTACACCGCACCCCGCTTTCGCGACTACCTCGTGCGACGGGCTCGTGCGAGCCGCGCGGCGGGATCGCCGACGCCCGGTGGCTCAGACGAGCCAACCCTCTTTCCCTGAGAACGGAACGGTCGCCGCCTCGCTCAGCGCTTGCCGTGCTGGCCGTCGGCGACGGCGGCGGCGGCTTTCTGGCCGGACTCGCCGGCGGCGATCTTCACCGAGATGCCGGGGGCGGCGAGGGCGAAGTGGGCGAGGAGGCGCTGCTGGATCGGGGCGACGGCGATCTCGGGCTTGTTGCGCTCGATTGCCTTGACGACGGCGTCGGCGACCTCTTTGGGCGAGCTTGTGCCGAGGCCCGGGATCGGGCCGGCGCCCGAGTCCGCGTACATGCCCGCTTCGCGGATCGTCCCCGGCGAGACTATGGAAACGCCGATTCCCCGTCGATCCAGGTCGGCGCGCAGGCCGAGGGCGAAGCCGCGCAGGCCGAACTTGGTCGCGTTGTAGACGGAGGAGAGCGGGGTCGCGGACTTGCCCGAGAGCGAGGCGATGAAGACCATGTGGCCGCTGCCGCGCTCCAGCATCCGCGGCTCGAGCGCCTGGGCGAGGAGCATCGGCGCCTCGAGGTTGACCCGCAGCGCCCGCATCAGCTGCTCGCCGCTCATCTCCTGAAGGCGGCCGCTGCCGGGCAGGCCGGCGTTGGCGACGAGGATCTCGGCGTCGGCCGCCTCCGCGGCAAGCTTCTCGGCGGCGCCCTCCTCGCCGAGGTCGGCGGGCAGGATCCGGTGGCCGTCGCCGGGAAGGCCGGCCGCCATCTCCTCCAGCGCCTCGGGCTTGCGGGCGCTGAGGATCAGCTTGGCGCCGCGCGCCGTGAGCGCCTCGGCGATCGCCCGGCCGAGGCCTCCGGTGGCCCCGGTGAGCAGCACTGTCCTCCCCGCAAGTTCCATCGCAGCGCGCAAGCTAGCACCCATCGCGTCGAAAGAGGCAGGGACGCATTGTTCGAGCCCGAAGGGCAGGAAACCGCAAAATGTTTGTTTTCTGTGAGCAGGCGACCGGCGGATCGTGTACAGTGCCGCCGTTCCAAACAACCGAAACGCCTAATCCCGCCAGCTGGAGGCGACGCGGGAACGGGGGAACCACGTTTTCGGGGCTAACCCGCCCGGTATGGGCGGGGGCGCAGGCTCCTTTCGCGCCAGCCCGACAGCTAACCCCGTAGGCCGACGAAGGAGATCGGTTTGCGCAAGAACAAGGCATATCTAAAGCTAGGCATAGCTACCGCGGCGGTTCTGAGCGTCCTGGCCATCGGGCCGGGGGCGGCATCGGCGAACTGCGGCGGGGGCGGCATCTCAGCCGCCGAAACGGACATCTGCACCCCGACGGCGAAAGCGCGTCTGCTGCCGAGCGGGATGCTGATCCCCCCCAAGTCCGCCCCGCACCGCATCAAGCGGGTGATCTGGGCGGCCGACCGGATCCGCACCAAGCCCTACATCTGGGGCGGCGGCCACGCCCGCTGGCAGTCCCCGGGCTACGACTGCTCGGGCTCGGTCAGCTTCGCGCTGCACGGCGGCAACTTCCTCGAAAGCCCGCTGCCCTCCGGCCCGATGGAGAGCTGGGGCCTCGAAGGCGAAGGCCGCTGGATCACCGTCTACGCCAACGCCGGCCACGCCTACGCGGTGATCGCCGGCTACCGCTGGGACACCGCCGGGGACGCCTCCGGCACGGGCCCCCGCTGGCACGAAGAACTTCTCTCCAACGAAGGCTTCGTCGCCCGCCACCCCGCCGGCTTCTAGCCCGGCAAATCCTTCTGTCGCTCCTTGTCCCGCCAGGCGGGCAGGGAGCGGCGGATGAGGTTTGAAGTTTAGGCCGAGATACTTTTTAAAAGTCCTTCGTTGTAAACTCTAGGCAAGCGCTAGACTCCCCCAGGCGATGAGGTTCACCGGTCGAGAGCGGGAGCTGGCTCTGCTTCGCAAACGCCTCACGGGCGTCAAGCGAGATGGGCAGGGCGCCCTGGTCACGATGCGGGGACGGCGCCGCGTCGGCAAGTCACGCCTGGTCGAGGAGTTCGTCGACAGCGCCGGCTGTCCCTGCGTCTTCTACACGGCGTTGCAGGAGGAGGGCGAGACCGAGCTGGGCCGCTTCACGCGCGCGATCGAACGCTCCGAAGCGCCCCGCGCGGCCGACGTGCGAGCGGGGCTGCGCCCCGAATCCTGGGAGGCGGCGCTGGCGCTCGTCGCGGAGGGGGCGACGAAGGCCAGACCGACGATCCTCGTGATTGACGAGTTCCCCTACCTCGCCGCCAAGGACCCGAGCATCGAGGCCGTCCTGCAGCTGGTCTGGGACCGGGCCCTACAGCGCGCCCCGGTGCTGACGATCCTGATCGGCTCCGACGAGGCGATGATGGAAGCCCTGACCGAGCAGGGGCGGCCTCTGTACGACCGCGCTCGCGAAATGGCGGTCGAGCCGCTCAGCCCGGCCGACGTGGGCGCGCTGCTCGAGCTTTCGCCGGCCGATGCTCTCGACGCCTACCTCGTGATCGGCGGTTTCCCGGTGCTCGCCCAGGAGTGGGGCAAGGGACGTACCGCGGCCGCCTACCTGCGCGATGCGCTCACCGATCCCACCTCCTTCCTGGTGGTCAGCGCCGAGCGCGCGCTGAGCGCCGAATTCGCCACGGAGGCCCAGGCGCGTACGGTGCTCGGGGCCATGGGGGCGGGCGCCCGGGCGCACTCGCGGATCCTCGGGCGGACCAGCCTCAGCGCCACCACGGTCAACGAAACGCTGCAGATGCTCGCCGCGCGGCGGGTGGCGCGCCGCCTCACCCCCTACTCGATGCGGGCGGCGCCGAAGACCGCGCTCTGGGAGCTGGTCGATCCCTACATGCGCTTCTGGCTGCGCTTCGTCAACCGCAGGGTCGACCTGATCGAGCGCGGGCGCGGCGCCCTGCTGCTCGAGGACTTCCGCGAGGGTTGGCCCGCCTTCCGCGGGAAGTCGATCGAGCCCGTGGTCCGCGACTCGCTCGAGCGGCTGCTGCCGGACGCCGAGCGCTTCGGCTCGGCGAGCTACGTCGGCGGGTACTGGAACCGCACCGGCGCGATCGAGGTCGACCTGGTCGGCGGCGACGCCTGGCCCGTGGCGAAGCGGGTCACCTTCCTCGGCTCGATCAAGTGGCGGCAGCGGCGCAAGTTCAGCGATGCGGACGCGCGCGATCTCGCCTCGCGCCGCGCCGAGGTCCCCGGCGCCGACGAGAGGACGCCGCTGCTTGGAATCAGCTCGAGCGGCTTCGCCGCCGGCGCCGGACTCGACCTGAAGCTCTCGCCCGAGGAGCTCCTCGACGCGTGGCGGGTCTGACCGCGTACTCCACCCCGGCCAACTGGCCGGGGTGGCTTTGTCCTTGCGTTCTTCAACCGCTCGGATAACTTCTCTGTGTAGCCACTCCACCTGACATCCGCTTGGTCGATCTCACCAAGCACTACGGTGAGCTGGTCGCGGTTGCCGGAATCGACCTCGAGGTGCGCGCCGGCGAGTTCTTCACGATGCTCGGTCCCTCGGGCTCGGGCAAGACGACGACGCTGCGGATGATCGCCGGCTTCGAGCGGCCGAGCGGCGGGCGGATCGAGCTCGGCGGCGAGGACGTCGGCCGGACGCCGCCCTACGCGCGCGCCGTCAATACCGTCTTCCAGGACTACGCGCTGTTCCCGCACATGACGGTCGGCGAGAACGTCGCCTACGGGCTGCGGATCGCCCGCGTGCCGAAGGCCGAGCGCGCCCGCCGCCGCGACGAGGCGCTGGAGATGGTCCGCCTGCCCGGCTACGCCGAGCGCCGCCCGGCGGAGCTCTCCGGCGGCCAGCGCCAGCGGGTCGCGCTCGCCCGGGCGATCGTCAACCGGCCGCGGGTGCTGCTGCTCGACGAGCCGCTCGGCGCCCTCGACCTGAAGCTGCGCGAGCAGATGCAGGTCGAGCTCAAGGCGATCCAGTCCGAGGTCGGGATCACCTTCGTCTACGTCACCCACGACCAGGACGAGGCGCTGACGATGAGCGACCGGATCGCCGTCTTCAACGAGGGCCGGATCGAGCAGGTCAGCCCGCCGGTCGAGCTCTACGAGCGCCCGGCGACCGAGTTCGTCGCCGGCTTCGTCGGCGTCTCCAACCTGATCGACCGCGAGGGCGGCCGCTTCACGATCCGGCCGGAGAAGATCCGCCTGGTCGACCCGGCCGCGCCGCCCAACGGCCTGCGCACCGAGCGCGGCCGGATCGCCGGCGTCGCCTACGCGGGGATGGTCACCCGCTACACGGTCGCGCTCGAGGCCGGCGGAGAGCTTCAGGTCATACGTCAGAACGTGGAGGGGGCGGCTTCGGGCGCCTCCTCCGAGCAGGGGAGGGAGGTCATCGTGGGCTGGCGCCCGCAGGACACGGTCGCCGTCCACGGCAGCTCGACCACTACAGAGGAGGAACCACCGTGAGAACGCACCAGGCAAATCCCGCGCGGACGGCGTGGCTGATCGTGGGAGGGCTGCTGGCGGCAATGGCCGTGCTTGCCGGCTGCGGCTCGAGCGGCAGCAGCTCCGGCGGCGAAGAACTGCAGAAGCTCGGCAAGGGGGAGGGTCAGCTCAACCTGATCTCCTGGGCGGGCTACGTCGAAGACGAATGGGTCAAGCCGTTCGAAGAAAAGACCGGCTGCAAGGTGAACAACAAGACGGCCGGCACCTCCGACGAAATGGTCTCGCTGATGCGCAGCGGCGAATACGACGGCGTCTCGGCGTCCGGCAACGCCACCGCCCGGCTCTTCGAAGGCGGCGACGTCTCCCCGGTCAACGTCAGCCTCGTCCCCAACTACAAGACCGTCTTCGCCGACCTCAAGGGCCAGCCCTACAACACCTTCGAAGGCAAGCCCTACGGGATCCCCCACGGCCGCGGCGCCAACCTGCTGATGTGGAACGGCGACTCGGTGAAGCCCGCGCCCAGATCATGGAACGTGACCATGGACCCCAAGGTCGCGGCCAAATACAAGGGCAAGATCAGCCAGTACGACGACCCGATGTCGATCGCGGAAGCAGCCGTCTACCTGAAGGCGCACGACGCCAAGCTCGGCATCGAAGACCCCTACGAGTTGAACGAAGAACAGTTCCAGGCGGCGGTGCAGCTGCTCACCGAACAGCGGCCGCTGGTCGGCGAATACTGGTCGGAAGCCGAAAAGCAGATCTCCTCCTTCGCCAGCGGCGACAGCCTGGTGGGCACGACCTGGCAGTACCAGTACTTCCTGCTCAAGGAAGAAGGCAAGCCGGTCGCGGCCAGCCCGGCCAGCCAGGGCTTCCTCCCCGAAGAGGGGGCGACGGGATGGTCCGACACCTGGATGATCAGCTCCTCGGCCGCGCATCCGAACTGCATGTACATGTGGATGAACTGGATCATCGAACCGAAGGCGAACGCCGAGGTGGCCGAATACTTCGGCGAGGCGCCGGCCCAGGAACTGGCCTGCGAACACACCAAGAACCCCAACTTCTGCGCTGAATACCACGCCGAAGAACCCGCCTTCTGGAAGCGCGTTTACTACTGGAAGACCCCGCTCGCCGACTGCGGCAACGGCGAAACGGACTGCAAGAACTACAACGACTGGGTCCAGGCCTGGACCTCGATCAAGGGTTGAGCCGCAGGCTCGCCCAGCTGTTCCACGGGCGCCCCCGCCTGCAGGCGGGGGCGCTCCTCGCGGGCCCGGTCGGCTGGCTGGTGGTCGGCTACCTCGGCTCGCTCGCCCTGCTGCTCCTCGCCGCGCTCTGGTCGGTCAACCCGGTCAGCGGCGAGCTGGTCAAAGGGCTGAGCTTCGAAAACTTCGAAACGCTCTTCGACGAACCGGTCTACCGGACGATCGTCGGGCGCACGGTGGCGATCGCCGCCCTGGTGACGCTCACCGACGCGCTGCTCGCCTTCCCGATCGCCTTCTACATGGCCAAGGTGGCGAGCCGCCGGACCAGGGCGGCGCTGGTCGTCGCCGTGCTGATCCCGCTCTGGTCGAGCTACCTGGTCAAGGTCCTCTCCTGGCGCAACATGCTCTCCGGCGGCGGCCTGATCGACTGGTTGCTGGAACCGCTCGGCCTGCACGGTCCCGGCTACGGCAACACCGCGGTCTGGCTGGTGATGAGCTACCTCTGGCTGCCGTACATGATCCTGCCGATCTTCGCCGGCCTGGAGCGCATCCCCGACTCGCTGATCAGCGCCTCCGAGGACCTCGGCGGGCGGCCGTTCACCACCTTCCGCCGGGTGATCCTGCCGCTCGCCTTCCCCGCGGTCGTCGCCGGCTCGATCTTCACCTTCGCCCTCACCCTCGGCGACTACATCACCCCGAAGCTGGTCTCCAACAACCAGTTCATCGGCAACGTCGTCTTCAACAACATCTCCACCAACCTGCCCTTCGCCGCGGCCCTGGCGCTGGTGCCGATCGTCGTGATGATCGGCTACCTGCTGGTCGCCCGCAAGCTCGGCGCCTTCGAGCACATATAGGACGATGCGACTCTCGAGACGATCGACGATCCTCCTGCGGCTCGCCGTCGGCCTCGGCCTGGCGTTCATCTACGTGCCGCTGATCGTGCTCGGCATCTATGCCTTCAACGCGAGCAGGATCCTCGAATGGCCGCCGCCCGGCCTCACCTTCGAATGGTTCCCGAAGGCGATCGAAAGCACCGCGCCCGAAGCCTTCTGGACCTCGATCAAGGTCGCCTGCGCCGCTACTGCGATCGCCCTCATCCT
>Ga0210100_1000165_pt1 | contig 12564 bp, 10 predicted proteins | sample MayberryNW_TuleB_FD_185525 | JGI IMG/M metagenome (GOLD analysis project Ga0210100, IMG submission 185525) | Wetland microbial communities from San Francisco Bay, California, USA, that impact long-term carbon sequestration - MayberryNW_TuleB_D1... | ecosystem: Environmental > Aquatic > Marine >... | reverse complement strand
GTCGCGTGGGTGAGGCAGCGCTGAGATCCGATACCCCCGGGCAGGCACAGGCCCGTTCGGAGCATGCTGTTGAGGAGGTGCTTGTTCTTGACTTTGGGGGGCAGTATTCGCAGCTGATCGCGCGGCGGATTCGAGAATGCGGGGTGTTCGCCGAGCTTCTGCCAGCTACGACGCCGCTTGAGAAGCTGCGAGAGCGGCAGCCGAAGGCTCTTGTGCTTTCGGGGGGCCCGGCGTCTGTTTATGAGGACGGGGCGCCAGCGTTTCCCTTGGAACTGCTGGATCTTGGGATTCCGGTGTTGGGGATCTGTTACGGGATGCAGGCCATGGTTCAGGCGCTCGGCGGGAGGGTTGAGGCCGCGGAGTCCGGTGAGTTTGGACGGACAGATCTGACCCTCACCGGTGGTGGCGGCAGGCTCCTTGGGGGGTTGCCCGAGGAGCAGCACTGCTGGATGAGCCATCGGGATGCGGTGTTCGAGCCGCCCGAGGGGTTTGCGGCGCTGGCCTCGAGCCCCGGGTCGCCCGTCGCTGCGTGTGAGTGCCCCGAGCGCGGGCTGTACGGGATCCAGTTCCACCCCGAGGTCGTGCACACGCCCTACGGGACGGAGATCCTCACGCGCTTCCTGCGCGACGTCGCCGGCTGCGAGCAGCAGTGGTCGCCGCGCTCGGTGATCGAAGAGCAGGTGGCGAAGATCCGCGCCCAGGTGGGGGAGGGGCGGGTGATCTGCGGTCTCTCCGGCGGGGTCGACTCCTCGGTCGCGGCGCTGCTCGTGCACCGCGCGGTCGGCGAGCAACTGACCTGCGTCTTCGTCGATCACGGCCTGATGCGGCTCAACGAGGCCGAACAGGTGGTCGCCGCCTTCGAGGGCTTCGGCATTCCGCTGGTCCATGTCGATGCCGAGCAGCGCTTCCTGGCGAAGCTCGCCGGGGTCGACGAGCCGGAGCGCAAGCGCAAGATCATCGGCGAGGAGTTCATCCGGGTCTTCGAGGAGGAGGCGGCGAAGCTCGAGGACGCCGCCTACCTGGTGCAGGGCACGCTCTACTCGGACGTGATCGAGTCGGGCGGCAGCGACAACGCGGCGACGATCAAGTCCCACCACAACGTCGGCGGCCTGCCCGAGGACCTGCAGTTCGATCTGGTCGAGCCGCTGCGGATGCTCTTCAAGGACGAGGTGCGGGCGGTCGGCGCCGAGTTGGGGATGCCCGAGCGGATGGTATGGCGCCAGCCCTTCCCGGGCCCCGGCCTGGGGATCCGCATCGTCGGCGGCGAGGTCAATCGCGAGCGGCTCGACATCCTGCGCGCCGCCGACGCGATCCTCCAGGAGGAGATCCGCGCCGCCGACCTCTACCGCCGGCTCTGGCAGTCCTTCTGCGTGCTGCCCGTCGTGCGCTCGGTCGGCGTCCAGGGCGACGGCCGCACCTACGCCTACCCGATCGTGATCCGCGCCGTCACCTCCGACGACGCGATGACCGCCGACTGGGCCCGCCTGCCCTACGACCTGCTGGAGAAAGTCTCGAACCGGATCATCAACGAGATTCCCGAAGTGAACCGAGTAGCGCTCGACATCTCCTCCAAGCCCCCCGCCACGATCGAGTGGGAGTAGCCCCACCCTCACGGCCACCCGGGGACGTGCCGTCCTTTAGGGGTCACGGGTGGTACCTGAGGGACGGCACGTCCCGGTAGAGGCATGCCGTTCTGGCTCTCAATCGGGGCGCTTGGCCTGGTGCAGGCGGGGTTGGTGGCGTTGCCGGTTTCGCGGGCTTTGCCAATGACGCTTGCGCGGTTGAGCGGGAGGTGGTGGGCGCTGATTCCGGCCGGGTCGATTGTGCTCGTGGTCGCTGTGATCGAACTGAGCTCGGACGCGGCGACATGGCTCACCTACTTGGCATTGGTTGCTGTTCCGCCCTTGGCGGCATTGGCAATGGCAATGCTTGTGCGTGGCGCGCGCGCTTCCTGGGCGTGGGGAGCGGCGCCGTTGTTTGCCCTCGCTTGGGCAACACCAGGCTCCCTCGTCGGCGAGGTGGCGGCTACTGCGCTTACGGGGTTGGCGTGCGTCAGCCTTGGGTGGTTGCTCGTCTCGGCGGTGCCGGGGCGGTGGGTACGGCTTGGGGTCTACGCGATGGCCGTGGTCGACACGATCTACGTCAGCGCTGACCTCCTTCAGGGCCCCAACGCGGTTCTTAACGCGGCAGCCCCGGCCGCCGGCCTCCCAGCCCTCCAGGCGGTCCACTTCGGCTCGGCCGTAATGGGCTTCGGCGACCTCTTCATAGCCGCCGTAGTCGGCTGCCTCCTGGCGACTGACGGGACGAAATGTCGAGTATGCCTTGACATATCGGCCCGTCGGCAGGGGGTTGGGGCGGCGCTGGTGGTGGGGCTGGCGCTCGTGTTTGACTTGCTCTTCTTCGCCGTGGGCGAGCTTCCGGCGACCGTTCCGGTCGCAGCGGCCCTCGCGTTGGTGACCTGGAGGAGTCGTGACGAAGGCCTGGCCCGGTAGGGGTGGAGCGTCTTGTACTTTTCGGTCGTGAGGCCTGCGGCGAAAGCCCCAGCCTCTACATCCGAAAAGTTAAGCGGAACCCCTGCCGGGACGGACCCCACCGCAAACCGCGCCAGGTGGCTATCATCCCGTGGCCGCTGGGCGCTGCCCGCGGCTTTTCTCTGATGAAGACCTATGTCGCCACACCCACCGACCGCCAGCGCGACTGGTACGTGGTCGATGCCGAGGGCCAGACCCTGGGCCGGCTGGCGACCCGCATCGCCGATGCGCTGCGCGGTAAGCGCAAGCCCGAGTACACGCCCCACATCGACACCGGCGACTTCGTCGTCGTCGTCAACGCCGAGAAGATCCACGTCACCGGCGACAAGCTCAACCAGAAGCGCTACTGGCGCCACAGCGGCTACCCGGGCGGGATCAAGTCGCGGACGCTCGCCGAGATGCTCGAGCGGCGTCCCGAGGAGGTCATCCGCAAGGCCGTCAAGGGCATGCTGCCGCGCAACCGCCTCGCCCGCCAGCAGCTGACCAAGCTCAAGGTCTATGCCGGGCCTGAGCACCCGCACGAGGCGCAGCAGCCCAAACCGATGGAGATCCAGACTTGATCGACGAGCCGCAGGACAACGAGACTCACAACCAGGACGACGTAGCCGAGGGCCAAGACTCCCAGGCCGCGGGTCCTGTCGCGGAGGACGACTCCTCGTCCTCGCGGGACGACGCTCCGGGCGAGGAGTCGTCCTCCACGCCACCCGCGGCAGAGGCGCCTGAGGCCGCCGAGGAGAGCGTCGTGGCCGAAGGAGACGCCGCCGAGGAGGCGCAGGCGGTCTCAGAGGACGAGTCCGTTGAGGAGGAAGCTTCTGAGCCGGAGCCGAAGGTCGAGGAGAAGAAGAAGGACGTGATTCCGGGGGCCGACCTGGAGCCGATCGCGGTCGAGCCGGAGGAGCGGCCGCGGAGCGCCGAGGAGCAGGCCCGCCTCGAAGCCGAAGAGGAAGAGCGCGCCCAGAAGGAGGCGGCGGCGCTCGCCGCCGCGGACGAGGAGGAGCCGGCGGCCACGGGACGCGCCCCGGCCAAGATCAAGGGCGACGCCCGCTACCTCGCCACCGGAAAGCGCAAGACCTCGATCGCCCGCGTCACCCTGCTGCCCGGCAGCGGCAAGTTCACGATCAACAATCGCGAGCTCGACGAGTTCTTCCCCCGCCCGCTGCACCGGACGATCGCCCGCCAGCCGCTGACGATCACCGGCTACGAGGGCAACGTCGACGTCCGCGTCCGCGTCCACGGAGGCGGCATCAGCGGTCAGGCCGGGGCGGTCCGCCACGGCATCGCCCGGGCGCTGACCGAGGTCGACGCCGAGCTGCGCGGCGAGCTCAAGCGGCGCGGCTTCCTGACCCGCGACGCGCGCGCCAAGGAGCGCCGCAAGGCGGGGCTCAAGAAGGCGCGCAAGCGGCCTCAGTTCTCCAAGCGTTAGGAGCTTCAATTTGACTACGGGGCGCAAGCTCTTCGGAACCGATGGGGTCCGGGGGGCGGCCGGGACCTTCCTCACCGCCGAGCTGGCGACCGCCCTCGGCCGCGCCGCCACCGCCTCGCTGGAGGCACAGCGGCCGCAGGTGCTGATCGTCCGCGACACGCGCGAGTCGGGGCCGATGCTGGAGGCGGCGCTGGCCGCCGGAATCGCCGCCGCGGGCGGCGACGCGCTGCTCGGCGGGGTGCTGCCGACGCCCGCCGCGGCGGTGCTCGTCAAGCGGCTGGGGCTCGACCTGGCCGCGGTCGTCTCCGCCTCGCACAATCCCTACGGCGACAACGGGATCAAGTTCTTCTCGGCGCGGGGGACGAAGCTCGACGACGAGGCCGAGGCCGGGATCGAGGCGCTGCTCGACGCCGAGCCGCCGGCGGCGGAGCCCGGCCGGGTGCGCGAGCTGAACGGCGGCCTCGAGGACTACCTGCGGGCGCTCGAGTCGGCCTTCCCGCTCGACCTCGGCGGCCGCACCGTGCTGCTCGATTGCGCCAACGGCGCCACCTTCCGCGCCGCCCCGGCGATCTTCGAGCGGCTCGGGGCGACGGTCGAGACGATCGGCGCCGAGCCCGACGGGCGCAACATCAACGACGGCTGCGGGTCGACCCACCTCGAGCGGATCGCGGCCGCGATCGCCGGCTCGGCGGCGAGCGTCGGTTTCGCCTTCGACGGCGACGGCGACCGGGTGCTGGCCGTCGACGGCGAGGGCCGCACCCACGACGGCGACGAGCTGATCGCGCTCGCCGCCCGAGGCATGGCCGCCCGCGGCGAGCTCGCCGGCGGCGTCGCGGTCACCGTGATGAGCAACTACGGCTTCCACCGGGCGATGGGCGAGGACGGGATCGAGGTCGCCGTCACCCAGGTCGGCGACCGCTACGTGCTCGACGAGCTGCGCGAGCGCGGTTGGCGGCTCGGCGGCGAGCAGTCCGGCCACATCATCGACACCCGCTTCGCCGCCACCGGCGACGGGATCGCCGCCGCCCTGGCGACGATGCGAGAGCTCGGCGAGCGCCAGCTGAGCGCGGTCGCGCCGATGGAGAAGCTGCCCCAGACGCTGGTCAACGTCGAGGTCGCCGAGCGCGAGGCAATTGCCGGCGCCGAGCCGGTCTGGGAGGCGGTCGAGCGCGAGAACGCGGCGCTCGAGGGACGCGGCCGGGTGCTGTTGCGACCCTCCGGCACCGAGCCGCTGGTGCGCGTCATGGTCGAGGCGCCGAGCGCCGAGGAGGCGGACGCGGTCTGCGAGCGTCTTGTCACGCTCGTGCGCAGAGAGCTGACCTGAGCCGCCCGGGCTCTACCCTTATCCGTCCCTCTCATGTGTGGAATCGTCGGATACGTCGGTGAGCGCCCCTGCCTCGACCTGCTGGTCGCGGGTCTGGAGAAGCTCGAGTACCGCGGCTATGACTCGGCCGGGATCTCGGTGATCGAGGACGGCCGGATCGAGAACGTGCGCGCCGTCGGCAACCTCGAGAACCTGCGGGCGGCTGTCGCCGAGCAGGCGAGGAACGGCAACGGGGTCGCGGGCGCAGCGCCGGTCGCGACCACCGGGGTCGCCCACACGCGCTGGGCGACGCACGGCCGGGTCACCGAGGAGAACGCCCACCCGCACGGCGACTGCGGCGACCGCATCCACATCGTCCTCAACGGGATCGTCGAGAACCACGCCGAGCTGCGCCGCGAGCTGGCCGAGCAGGGCCACGTCTTCAGCTCCGAGACCGACGCCGAGATCGTCGCCCACCTGATCGAGCGCAACTACGAGGGCGACCTGGCCGCGGCCGTGCGCGCCTCCTTCGCCGAGCTGCGCGGCCACTACGCCTTCGTCGCGATGCACGCCGCCGAGCCCGAGCGCCTGGTCGGCGCCCGCCGCGAGTGCCCGCTGGTCGCCGGCGTCGGCGAGGGGGAGACCTTCCTCGCCTCGGCGATCCCGGCCTTCCTCGCCGAGACCCGCGAGGCGGTGACGATCGAGAACGACGAGATCGTCACGATCGACGCGAGCGGCGTGAGCATCTCCGACGCCGCGGGGGCCCCGGTCGAGCGCGCCGCCGAGACGGTCTCCTGGGACGAGACGGCCGCCGAGAAGGGCGGCTACGAGACCTTCATGCTGAAGGAGATCCACGAACAGGCCGACGCCGTCGCCGAGACGATCGCCGACCGGCTGCCCGGCACCGATGGCGTCGACCTCTCCGAACTGGAGCTCGACGACGCCTTCCTGCGCGACCTGAGGCGGATCGTGATCGTCGCCGCCGGCACCTCCTACCACGCCGGCCTGGTCGGCCGCTACGCGATCGAGGAGTGGGCGCGGGTGCCGGTCGAGATGGACATCGCCTCCGAGTACCGCTACCGCAACCCGGTGATCGGCGAGGGCGACCTGGTGATCGGCATCACCCAGTCGGGCGAGACCGCCGACACGCTGGCCGCGATGCGCCTGGCGCGCGAGAACGGGGCGACGGTGCTGGCGGTGACCAACGTGATGGGCAGCCAGGCGACCCGCGACGCCGACACCGTGCTCTACACGCGCGCCGGCCCCGAGGTGAGCGTCGCCGCAACCAAGACCTTCGTCGCCCAGGTGGCGGCGATGTACCTGCTCGGGTTGCGCCTGGCGGAGCTGCGCGACACCCTGCCGGCGGAGCGGCGGCGCGAGCTGGTCGCCGAGCTGAAGGCGATCCCCTCGAAGATCGAGGCGACCCTGGCCTCCTGCGAGGAGCGTGCCCGCGCGGTCGCGGCCGACCAGCACGAGCGCCAGTTCTTCCTCTACCTGGGGCGCCACATCGGCCTGCCGGTCTGCCTCGAGGGGGCGCTGAAGCTGAAGGAGATCTCCTACATCCCGACCGACGCCTACGCGGCGGGCGAGATGAAGCACGGCCCGATCGCCCTGCTCGACGAGTCGACGCCGGTGATCTGCGTGGCGACCGAGAGCCCGGTCCTGGAGAAGGTGCTCTCCAACGTCGAAGAGGTGCGCGCCCGCGGCGCGACGACGATCGCGATCGCCACCGAGGGGGACGGCAAGGCCGCCGAAGTCGCCGACCGGACGATCGAGGTCGCCCGCACCGACTGGATCCTGCAGCCGATCGTCGCGATCCTTCCGCTGCAGCTGCTCGCCTACGACATCGCCCGCGCCCGCGGGCTCAACGTCGACCAGCCGCGCAACCTGGCGAAGACCGTAACGGTCGAGTAGCGACGTTTCCGCTACTCTCTTCGCGCAGATGCACGGGAGGAATTTGACCATTGCACTTTTTGTGGTCGCTGCGCTGGCCCTGATCGCCGGCTGCGGCGGTGGCAGCGGCGGCGGCGGCTCGACGAACGCCGAAGCGGCCGGTTTCGCGGCGCCCGGCTCGGTCGTCTACGTCGAAGGCGACCTGCGTCCCAGCGGGGAACTGAAGTCCAACGCCGACTCGGTCGCGAAGAAGGTCCTCGGCAGCGAAGACTTCAACGAGTTCATCGCCTCCAAACTGGAAAGCGCGGCCGGCGAAAAGGGTAAGCCGGTCGACTTCGCCACCGAAGTCGAACCGTGGCTGGGCAAGGCGGCGGGCGTCTCCTTCGCCCAGGTGGAAGGCGAAGGCGAACTCTCCAGCCCGACGATCGCCGTCCAGACGACCGAACCGAAGGAAGCGCAGCGCTTCATCGAAAAGCGCGCCGCGCAGAGCAGCAAGCCCTATAAAGCCGGCACGTACAAGGGCAACAAGTTCGAGGCCGGCGGGCCGGGCGGCAAGGCGATGGGCGTGGTCGGCAAGTGGGCCCTGCTGACCGGCGGCGAAAAGGAATTCAAGGCGGCGGTCGACGCCTACGAAGGCGAATCGCTGGCCGACGAATCGCGCTTCGGCGACGCCTTCGGCGCGGCGTCGAGCGGCAGCATCGCCGACGTCTACGTCGACCTCGGCGCGCTCGTCGAACAGTCGGGCGGCAGCCGCGGCGCGCAGCTGAAGGCGGCCCTCGAAGGGGCCGGGGTCGAAACGAGCGACGCGACCGCGGTGGCGAGCGTCGTCCCCGGCGCCAGCCAGATCCAGGTCGACCTGAGCAGCAACCTCGGCGGCGAGAAGCCGGCCGAAGGCGACGCCTCGCAGCTGCTCGGCTCGCTTCCCGCCGGCGCGGGCGCCGCATTTGCCCTGAACGGCTTCGCCGAACAGTTCGAAGAAGCCGTCGACAACCTCGACGAAGAAGGCGCCCCGCCGGAACTGAAGCCGGGCGAACTGAAGGAAACGCTGAGCAAAGCCGGCGTCGACGTCGACAAGATCGCCGCCTCGCTCGGCGAAGCCGCCCTCTTCGTCGAAGGCGCCGACAAGGCGAGCGGCGGCGGCGCCCTGGTGGTGACGACGAAGGGCAACGAAGCCGCCGAAGCGGTCGCCGGGCTCGGCACGCTGCTGCGCGGCGCCAAGGTGCCCGGGGTGACCGTGGTCAGCGGCCAGGCGAGCGGCTTCTCGATCCACAACCTCGAACCGGCCGGCAAGGCGATCGTCGTCGTCGGCAAGGGCTCGCGGATCGCGATCGGTTACGGGCTGCCCGCGGCGCTCAGCGGCCTCAACGCCGGCAACGGCGCGACCCTGTCCGGCACGGCCGGCTACAAGGAAGCGGTCGCCGCGCTGGGCAAGGCCCCGATCGGCGGCTACATCGACGGGCCGTCGGCCCTGAAGCTGGCGGAAGCGATGGTGCCGCGCTCCGACAAGGACTTCTGGGAAGCCGTCCCCTATTTGAAGAAGGTCACCTACGTCGCCGTCGGCTCCGGCACGAACGGGGAGCTGGCGACGGCCAAGGCGATCGTCGGCCTGCCCAAGTAGCCTCGGTGCCGGTGGCAGCCGGCGTCGGCATCGACCTGCTCGAGATCGCCCGGCTGGAGCGCGCCCTGGAGCGCCGCCCGCGCCTCGCCGAGCGCGTCTTCACCGATGGCGAGCGCGAGTACGCCGCCGCCCGCGCGCGCCCGGCCCGCCACCTCGCCGCCCGCTTCGCCGCCAAGGAGGCCGTGGTCAAGGCGCTCGGCCTGCGCGGCGGCTTCGGCCTGCGCGAGATCGAGGTGATCGCCGGCGAACCGCCGACCGTGCGCCTCAGCGGCCGCGCCGCGGAGGCGGCAGGCGAAGGGCGCGTCGACGTCTCCCTGGCTCACTCGCGGGAGTTTGCGACCGCCGTGGCGATCAGGTCAGGCTGAGCTGGCGGCGCTCGCGGACGATCTGGAAGGGGTCGTCGCTAACGTCGGCGCGGCGCCCAGCCCTAACCCGTCCTCGCAGCTCGATTGGCTCAGAACCGGCCAAGTAGTAGCGACCGCGCCGCTCGCCCACCGGCTCGAGCAGGCCGCGGTCGGCCATTGCCTGTAGGTCCCGCGTCGCTGTCTGCTGGCTGATCGCCTCTCCGGTTCCCGTCTCGACTCCGTTGCGGTAGGTACCTCGCCGGATGCGCAAGCCATAGGCCGCGTCGATCAGCGCAGTCGCGCACCGTTCGGGCAGCCCGTGCCGGCTGCTGAGCGCTAGGCAGTCGTTCCAGAGTTCCTCGATCTCTTGGCGGCGGCGCAGCATCGTTCTGATCTGGAGGTAGTGCGCACGCAGCATGAAACGGATCCAGGGGCGAGCATTTCGATCGGGATGCCAGGCGCCGCCGCCCACCTCGGCGAGCACGTCGTAGTACGCCTGCGTGTTGCGGCCCAGGAACTCCTCGACGCTGGAGAAGGTCGGGGCGAGAACCCTGTCGCGGGCGAGCACAAGGGATTGGAGGCATCGGGCCATGCGTCCATTGCCATCGCTAAACGGATGAATCAAGACGAGATTGAGGTGGGCCATCGCCGCCGTCACCAACACTGGGCTTCGGTCGTCCTCGAGTCCTTGCAGCATCGCCTCAATCAGAGCGGGCAGTTCGTCGCTCGGCGGCCCTTCGTAGACGATCTCTTCACGCTCGTCGTCGCGCACGTAGATGTCTCCCGGACGCCACTGACCTGGGTTCTTGCCCAGATCGTGCTTGAGCATCATGAAGTGAAGGCTTTTCAGCAAACCCTGATCGACTTTCGGCTCTTCGCCGCGGGCGAGCTGAAGCACGTAGGTCATGGCGTCGCGGTAGCCCGCCAGCGCATGTTGGGTCTCTTCGCTCGCGTCCAGCGTGGGCTCACCCTCGACTGCGGCCACGACGTCATCAAGCGAGGCGTTGTAGCCCTCGATGCTGTTGGAACCCTGCACAGCGCGAGCAAAGGCCATGCGCCGCAGGGTGCCCGTCCACCTTCGAGGCTCTGCCACGCGATCTCGTAGCCGCTCGCGCTGACCGGCGAGAAGCGCAAGAACGTCCTGCTCGTCATCGCGTATGTCGGGGGTCTGGAAGACCATGATGTTTTGAAAATATCATTGATTCGGTATCAATGACGTTTTGCAAATGTCATAGAATCATCGCATTGAGCCCTGGCTGACACCGCTATACGACGCCGAGGGCATCCGGGCGGTCGATCGCTGGGCGATCGAGGAGCGGGGGGTGCCGGGCGAGGAGTTGATGGAGGCCGCTGGGACGGCGCTGGCCGAGGCCGTCGCCGGGCTGGCGCCGCGGGGGCCGGTGCGGATCCTCTGCGGCAAGGGCAACAACGGCGGGGACGGGCTGGTGGCGGCGCGGCGCCTGCGGCGGATGGGGTTCGAGGTCGACGCGCTGGAGATCTTCTCGGCGGAGCCGGAGGGCGGCTTCGACGCCTGGCTGGACGGGTCGGGCGCGGTCGTCGACGCGATCTTCGGCACCGGGTTCTCGGGCGCCCCGCGCGAGCCGGCCGCGGCGGCGATCGAGGCGATCGACCGCTGTGGGGCGCCGGTCCTCGCCTGCGACATCGCCTCGGGCGTCGACGCCTCGAGCGGCGAGGTCGAGGGCGTCGCGGTCGAGGCCGACCTGACCGTCAGCTTCCACGCGGCGAAGATCGGGGAGCGGGTGGCGCCGGGCAAGTGGCACACGGGAGAGCTGCGGGTGGTTCCGATCGGGATTCCGGATGGGGCGCCCGGAGAGCCGGCCGCGGGGGAGATCGAGCCTTCCGTCCTCGCCCTTGCGCCGCGCCGCGGGCCGCGCTCGACCAAGTTCAGCTCCGGCCAGGTGGCGATCGCCGGCGGCTCGCGCGGCCTGACCGGCGCCGTGCGGATGTCCTCGCGGGCGGCGATCCGGGCGGGCGCCGGCTACGCGACCGTCGCCGTGCCGGCTGATCTGGAGTCGATCTTCGAGGCCGGCCAGCCGGAGGTGATGTCGGTCGGCTGTCCGGGCGGAGACGGCTGCCTCGCTCCCGGCGGGCTGAAGACCCTGCTGCGCGCCTTCGAGCGGGCCGCCGCCGGGGTGCTCGGCCCTGGCATGGGGAGGGACCCGGGCACGGTCGAGGTCGCGCGCGAGGCGGCCGCGGCGATCGCCTGCCCGCTGGCGATCGACGCCGACGGGCTCAACGCCTTCGCGGGTCGGCTTGGGGCTCTCGCCGGCCGGTCCGCGCCGACGGTGCTCACCCCGCACGCGGGCGAGCTCGGCCGGCTGCTCGAGCGTTCCTCCGAGGAGGTCGCCGCGCAGCGGATCGCGGCCGCGCGCGAGGCGGCCCGCGCGGCCGGCGCAATCGTCGTCCTCAAGGGTGACGACACGATCGTCACCGACGGCGAGCGGCTCGCCGTCAACGCGCTCTCCTCGCCCGCCCTGGCCACCGCCGGCACGGGCGACGTGCTCTCGGGGATGACCGCGGCGCTGCTCGCCCGCGGCCTCGAGCCGTTCGCCGCCGCCTGCGCGGCGGTGATCGCCCACGCCCGCGCCGGCCGCGACGCCGCCACCCGGATCGGCGCCGCCGAGTCGGTGATCGCGACGGACGTGATCGACTCGATCCCCGCCGGCATGGCTCCCGCCATCCCCGTCGAATAACCTGGCGCCCGTGAAGACCGCCGCCGAGATCATGGACGCCGAGGTGCCCGCCGTCTCGCCGGACGCCGACGCGCGGGCCGCGATCGAGCTGCTCGCCAAGACCGACCTCGGCGCGATCCCGGTGATCGACGCCGAGCGCAAGGTGGTCGGCATCGTCAGCGAGTCCGACCTGGTGCTCGGCGACGAGGAAGCCGACCTGCATCTGCCGCACTACCTGAACATCATGGGCGGCATCGTCTTCGTCGGCTCGATGAAGGGCTTCGAGAAGCGCCTCGACAAAGCCTTCGCGACCAAGGTCTCGGAGCTGATGAGCGCCGAGCCGGTGACCGTGGGCGAGGGTGAGGACGCTGAGGCCGTGGCGAGGAAGATCGCCGAGAAGCATCACAACCACCTGCCCGTGGTCGACGGCGAGGGCCGCCTCGCCGGGATGGTGACGCGGGCCGACGCGCTGGCCGCGCTCGTCGCCAACGGCTGAGCCGTGGAGCGGGCAGTCGCCCGGATCGACCGTGGCGCCGTCGAGCGCAACTGCGCCCGGCTGAAGACCGAGCTGGGCGACGCCGAGCTCTGCGCGGTGGTCAAGGCCGACGGCTACGGCCACGGCGCCGATGCCTGCGCGGAAGCGGCGCTGGCCGGCGGGGCGACGCGATTGGCCGTCGCTACCGGCGCCGAGGCGGCGCTGATCGGCAGGCGATTTCCGCAGGTCCCCCTGCTGACGATGGGCGCGCTGACGCCAGCCGA
>Ga0210100_1000164_pt1 | contig 12589 bp, 10 predicted proteins | sample MayberryNW_TuleB_FD_185525 | JGI IMG/M metagenome (GOLD analysis project Ga0210100, IMG submission 185525) | Wetland microbial communities from San Francisco Bay, California, USA, that impact long-term carbon sequestration - MayberryNW_TuleB_D1... | ecosystem: Environmental > Aquatic > Marine >... | reverse complement strand
CTACCTGGTCGGCGACAAGGACTCCGGCGTCGCCGCGGTCGTCGACCCGCAGTGGGACATCGACCCCTACCTGCGCCTGGCCCGGCTGCACGGGGTGACGATCGAGCACGTCCTGGAGACGCACAACCACGCCGACCACGTCTCCGGCCACGGCCGCCTGGCCCGCGCCACCGGGGCGACGATCCACGTCAGCGAGCTGGCCGAGGCCGAGTACCCGCACGAGCCCTTCGCCGACGGCTGGGTGCTGGAGCTCGGCGAGGGCGCCAGCATCGAGGCGATCCACACCCCCGGCCACCGGCCCGAGCACACCTCCTTCCTGCTGCGCGACGCGGCGCGCGGCGACGAGCCCTGGGCGGTGCTCAGCGGCGACTCGCTGTTCGTCGGCGACGTCGCCCGCCCCGACCTGGCGATCGAGCCGCGCGAGGGGGCGATCGACATCTTCCGCTCCCTGCACGGGCGACTGATGTCGCTGCCCGATGAGTGCGAGGTCTGGCCGGGACACCTCGGCGGCTCGCTCTGCGGCAGCTCCGGCATCGACCTGAAGACCTCCTCGACGATCGGCTTCGAGCGCCGCCACAACCGGGCGCTGGCCTTCGCCGGCGAGGAGGAGTTCGTCGAGGACGCGATCTCTACGATCGGCGCCAAGCCGCCCAACGTCGCCCACATCGTCGCCCTCAACCGCGGCCCGCTGGTCGAATCGATCGGCGCCCCGGCGCGGCTCACGCCGCACGGCTTCGAGGCGGCGATCGCGGCAGGCGCCCTGGCGATCGACTCGCGCACCAACGAGCAGTTCGACGAGGCCCACATCCCCGGCTCGATCAGCGCCTCCGGCTATGACACCGGCTTCGCCACCAAGGTCGCCGAGATGGTCCCGGTCGACTCCGAGTTGCTGATCGTCGCCGCCTCGGACGGCAACGAGCTCGAGGCGGCCGAGCTGCTCGCCGCCGTCGGCCTCACGGTGCGCGGCTTCCTCGGCGGCGGGATGACCGCCTGGCGCGCCGAGGACCGCCCGGTGGAGCGGATCGAGGCGATCGACCTGCCCGAGCTGGCGCGGCGAATCGGCTCCGGCGAGGGGCCGCAGGTGCTCGACGTGCGCGGCGCCGCCGAGTGGGAGGAGGGCCACGTCCCCGATTCGATCCACATCCCCTTCGCCGAGCTGCGCGAGCGCCTCGAGGAGCTGCCCCGCGACCGCCCGATCGCGACGATCTGCAAGGCCGGCAAGCGCAGCGGCCTGGCGGCCTCGATCCTCCAGCGCGAAGGCTTCGAGGGCGTGATCCACGTCAGCCGCGGCAACGCCGCGACGTGGTCACAGATCGAAACCGCCGCCTAAACCCCGCCGCCGACGGGCCGATATGTCAAGGCATACTTGACATATCGGCCCGTCGGCCCCCCGGCCCGCCGTCCCGGTTAGTAGCCCGGGGGGTGACGCGCGACGAAGCCTTCGGGGGAGTCCACTGGTGAGGAATGCCAGCGGGGGCCGGGGCCGCCTACGGTGTCGAAGGCGAGGCCGGCGATGATCATCCAGGCGTGGCCGGAGTTGGCGTAGACGGTGATCCACTTGCCGGGACCGGGGTCGCCCCAGGTCTCGAGGCCGGTCGAGTCGAGCGGGCTTTCGAGGAAGCCGCCGCCGTGCAGGGCGAAGCTGACCGAGCCCGAGCAGTCGTAGCCGGAGGATTCGAAGGAGCCGTGGCCGCCGCCCCAGATGTAGGGGGTGGTGGCGATCGAGTTGGCGGCTTCGATCGCGGCGGCGATCGCCGGCGGCGCTTCGCTGGGCACGCTGGCCTGGCTTTCGGAGATGTAGCTGGCGCTCTCGCCGGGGGTCAGCGGCGCCGGCGTGCCGGTCACCGGGGCGGGCGCGCCGGTCGTGCTGGCGATCTGTTCGGAGATCGCCGAGAGGTTGTCGCTGAGCGCCTGTTCGCGCGACTCGAGCGATTCCAGCGAGGCCCGGCGCGCCGCCTGCGCTTCCTTGAGCTGGGCGAAGCGCGCCTCGGCTTCCTGGCGGGCGGCGGCAACCTGGCGCTCCTCGACGGCGATCGAGTCGCGGGCATGCTTGATCGTCAGGCGGGCGGCCGCCATCCGCTTGACCGCGGCGCGCGCCTGGTTGCGCAGGCCCTTGACCCGGGTGGCGACCGAGTCGTCGTATCCCTGGACCTGGCTGAGGTATTCGGCGCGGGTCGTCACTTCCGACCAGTTGGCCGAGTCGAGCACCACGTTGAGCACGTCGGGGCTGCCCGACTCGTAGATCGCCACGAGCCGCTCGCGCAGCACGCCGAGCGCCCGGTGCAGGCGGGCGCGGATCCGCGCCAGGCGGCGCTTGTCGGCGGCCAGCTCGGCGTTGGCCTTTTCGAGTTCGGCCTGCTTGGCGGAGAGTTCGGACTGGACCGCGGCCTGGCGCTGGCGCAGGGCCGAGACTTCGCCGATCATCGAGTCGATCGCCTTGTTCTGTTCGGCGATCGTCGCCGCCAGCGCGCTCTGGCTTTCGCGCACGTGGCTGAGCTTGCCCTGGGTCGAGTCGAGTTTTTCCTGCAGCGTCTTGGCCGGCGCCGAGGCGACCAGGCAGACGAGGGCGAGGAGCAGGGCCGCGGGGAGCAGCACCCGCCAAAAGTTGCCGCGAGGGGGAACGCACATCGGCGGCGCACGGTAGCGAAGCGGCCGCGAAATTGTTAGTAGTTGCTCATAACTTGCAACTTCGGTTGCAGATTTCGCCCGCTTGCAGGAGAAATCCTCCCCATGCCGACTCGCGGGGCGGTAGGCTGGCGCTGAATTGATCAACGTCCTCGTACTGGCCGTCGCCTCCGCCGTCTCGCCGACGATCCTCGCGGTGGTGATCGTCGTCCTGCACCGGCCCTCGCCGCGCCGCCTGCTGGCCGCCTACCTGGTCGGCGGGATGCTGACCAGCATCGCCGTCGGCATCGCGATCGTCACCTCGCTCAACGAACTCAACCTGGTCTCCGGCTCGAGCCCGGCCGCCGACCCGATCGTCAACTTCACGATCGGCTTCCTCGCCCTGCTGGTCGCCTACGTGCTGGCCACCGACCGCGACGCCGGCTTCAGCGAGCGACGCCGCGAGAAACGCGCCGAGGGACCGCGGCGCGACCCCTGGTCGGAGCGGGTGATGAGCCGCGGCAGCGCCCCGATCGCCTTCGCCGTCGGCGTCGCCCTCAACCTGCCGGGCGCCTTCTACCTGGTGGCGCTCAAGGACATCGCCCAGGGCTGGAGCGGCACCGGCAGCCAGGTAACCGTGATCGTGGTCTTCAACCTGATCATGTTCCTGCTCGCCGAGGTGCCGCTGCTCGGCTACTCCTTCGCGCCCGAGGCGACCCAGGTCAGGGTCGAAGCGCTGAACGAGTGGATGGCGCGCCACGCGCGCCAGATAGTGATCACCGTGGCCACCGTGATCGGCCTCTACCTGGTCGCGCGCGGGCTGGTAGGCGTGCTCTAGCCGAGCAGCTTCGCCTTCGCCTTGTCGAACTCGTCCTGGGAGAGGGCGCCCTTTTCCTTCAGCTCGTTGAGCTTGTGCAGTTCGTCGGCGGGGGTGCTGTGGGCCTGTTCGCGCACGTAGGCGTCGAAGTGCTTCTTGGCGTCGGCCTGCGCCTTGATCGTCCGGTCCCGCATCCCGTTGCCGCGCGCGATCAGGTAGATCAGCGCCGTCAGGAAGGGGATGAAGACGAGGAAGAGGACCCACGCCGCCTTCGCCCAGCCGGAGAGCTCGTGGTCGCGGAAGAGGTCGTTGAGGATCACGATCAGGATCCAGATCCAGATCACGAAGAAGAAGATCTCCAGGGCGAGCAGCAGGAGTTCGCCCAGATTGATGTCGGCAAACGGCACGGGTGGTCCTTTCGTAGGTTGGCTGTGCGGCTAGGGCCGCGCTCAGATGTTCCGCAAGCTATGCGTTCTCCCTGCTATTCGCATCCGTATTTTCCGCCCTGCCGGCCCACGGGCGGGCCGCATAGAGCACCGCGGCGACCGCGGTGGCGAGGTTGAGGCTGGAGACCCCGGCGCGCATCGGGATCGCCAGGCGGGCGTCGGCGCGGGCGAGCAGCTCCGCGCTGAGCCCGTAGCGCTCGGTGCCGAAGGCGAGGATCGCGCGCGGCGGCAGCTCGGCCAGCGCGAGCCGCTCGCCTTCGGGGTCGACCGCGACCAGCGGCCGGTCGCAGGGCGGCGGGCCGGCGACCCGCGCCACCGGCAGGGCGAAGTGCAGCCCGGCGGCGCCGCGCAGCGCGTCGGGGCGCCAGGGATCGTTCTCGCCGGTGCTGAGCACGGCCGCGGCGCCGGCGGCGGCGGCGACCCGCACGCAGGCGCCCATGTTGGCCATCGTCCGCGGATCCTCGAGCAGGACCGCCGGCGCCGGCCGCGGGTCGGCGAGCGCCGCGGCGACGTCGACCGCGGGACGGCGGGCGAGCGCCACGACGCCGGTGCGCGGCGTCTGCGGGACGAGCTGGGCGAGCGTCTCCGCGTCGACCTCGGTGACGCGCCCGGCCAGGGAGCCGGCCAGGTCGGGGGCGAGCTCGGCCGCCAGCCGCTCGAGCTCGGCCGGGTCGCTCGCCACCGCCTCCTCGATCTCGGCGCCGAAGCGCAGCGCGTGCTTGAGCGCGTGGAAGCCCTCCAGCACGGCGAGCGCCGGGTCGCGGCGGGCGGCGCGGTAGCGGCGGACCAGGGCGTCGTCCATCGACCAACCCTATGCGCGGCCGGAGACCTCCGGGCGGCTCAGCCGCTCGACGCGCGGCGCGACTCGGGACGGTCGTCCAGGCCGCGGGCGCCCTGCTCGGCTTCCAGCTCGTCGACGAGCGGCGAGAAGTGGCGCGCCACGACCTTGCCGGAGCGCAAGGGCCCCTTGGGGCGCTCGCTGAAGCTGGAGGCTTCGCCGTGCCCGCCGGTGGGGCGGCCGTAGAGGTACCTGGGGCCCTCGCCCGTCCAGAGCACCGCGCGCAGGATCGGGTCGAAGGGACGGGCCTCGGAGAGGGCGCCCACCTCGACCGCGATCGCCTCGGCGACCGCATCGGCCTGCTGGCTGGCGAGGCCACCCTGCTTGATCGGGAAGGCGGTCACGTCGCCGGCGGCGTAGACGCGGTCGAGGCCTCTCACCCGGCAGCGCTCGTCGACGACCACGAAGCCGTCCGCGTCGTGCGGGATCCCGCCGACTCGCCGACCCTCGAGGCGCGGCAGGCTGATCGCGGCTTCGGCCTCGACCGGTTCGCCCGGGGCGACCCGCAGCCGCCCGTCCTCGAACTCGATCGGGTGCGTCCCCGTGACGAGCTCGATGCCGCGTTCGCCCAGCAGCCCCTCCATCCCCTCGACGACCCCCCGGCCGAAGGCGTCGAGCGGGCCTTCCTCGGGGGTGACGATCGCGATCCGGGTGTTGTATCCCGCCTTCGCGATCTCGGCCGAGCCGAGCAGCGCCAGCTCGTAGAGCGGCAGGGCCCAGCCGCGGCCCGCCGGCATCGTGAAGGCGATCGAGCGCAGCTCTCCGGCGCGCAGCCGGGCGATCGTCTCGCCCACCGAGCCTTCGTCGGTCACCCCCCAGAAGGTGGCCGCGCCCGGCACCGCCCAGAGCATGCGCACCCCGCCGGCGATCACCAGGTGGTCATAGGCGACCTGCTGGCCGTCGCGGGTCAGCGCGATTTGCCGCTTCGGGTTGACCGAGGCGATGCTCCCCTGGCAGAAGCGGGCGCCGCAGCGCGCCACGAGCTCGTCCATCTCGTAGCGGAACGAGCGGCTCGAGCCATAGGGCTCGGCGACCGCGAAGGGCCGGTAGACGAACTCGCCGCGCGGGTCCCAGACCTCGACGTCGAGCCGCTCGCCGGCAAGCTCGCGCAGCGCCAGGGCGGCCTCGATCCCGGCAACCCCGGCGCCGGAGACGACGACCTTCTGCTTGTCCCCACTCCTCATCAGACAACCGATTTTCCCCATGACGACGGCTCGCGTCATCGGGGTAATCCCCAGATTGTGTTCGGCTTTTCCCCGATGTCGAGCGGGCGCCACCTGCATACATTCGCCAGCGACCCGCGGCGAGCGAGGAAGGGCTGGGAGAACGTGAGGATCATGGTTGGCTTCGATGGCAGCGACGGAGGGCGCGACGCGCTGGCGCTGGCGAGCGAGATCGCCGCTCCGGCCGGAGCCGAAGTCCTGGTCGTCGCCGTCCTCCCCTACGGGCCGCTGCCGGTCGAGTTCGAGACGCTCGAAGCCGACGCGGCGGCGGAGACCGAGCCGCTCTTCGCCGAGGCGCGCGAGCGGCTCGCGGGGCTCGAGGTCGAGACGCGCGGCTTCGGCGGCGGCTCGCCCGCCGGGGTGATGACCGATCTCGCCGAGTCGGAGGAGATCGACCTGATCGTCGTCGGCTCGCCGCACCGCGGCGCGGTCGGCCGGGCGCTGATCGGCAGCGTCGCCGAGAGCATCCTGCACGGCGCGCCCTGCGCCGCGCTCCTCGCCCCGCGCGGCTACGCCGGCGCCGAGCGCGAGCCGCCGCGCCGCGTCGCCGTCGCCTACGACGGCACCCCGGAAGCGAAGGCGGCGCTGCGCGCGGCCGAAGAAGTCGCCCTGCGCGGCGGCGCCACGATCCGCGTCCTCACCGTCGTCGCCCCGCCGGTGGCGATGCCCGGCGTCGGCGGCTACGTGCCGGTCCAGCCGCCCGAGCCGGAGCGGATCCTCACCGAGGCGGTCAACTCGGTCGACGAGCGGCTCGCCGCCGAGGGCCGCCGCCTCGACGGGCCGCCGGCCCGCACCCTGGCCGAAGCCTGCGAGGACGACGTCGACCTGATCGTCGCCGGCTCGCGCGGCTACGGGCCGATGATGCGCGTCCTGCTCGGCTCGGTCTCCACGCAGCTGATCCACCTGGCGCCCTGCCCGGTGATGGTCATCCCCCGGCCCGGGGACGGGGACGAACGAGGAGGCGAGCGATGAGCGACGGGACCCACAGCGTCGCCGACGCCGCGCGGCTCGCCACCGCCGATGCGGTGCGGCCCTTCGAGCGGCTCTCGCGCGCCGACGTCGAGTACGCCGGCGGCAAGGGCGCCAACCTCGGAGAGCTGACCGCGGCCGGCTTCCCGGTCCCCCCCGGCTTCGTCATCGGGGCGCCCACCTACGCGGCGTTCGTCGACGTCGGCGGGCTGCGCAAGCGGATCGGGGAGCGGCTGGCGGCGGTCGACGTCGACGACACCGAGGCGCTCGAGCGCGCCGCCGGCGAGGTGCGCGAGATGGTCGAGGCCGAGCCGCTGCCGGCCGAGCTTGGCGGCGCGATCGGCGACGCCTACGACGCCCTCGCCAAGGCCGCCGGCGACCCCGAGACGCCGGTCGCGGTGCGCTCCTCGGCAACCGCCGAGGACACCGAGTCGGCCTCCTTCGCCGGGATGAACGAGACCCTGCTCAACGTGCGTGGCCGCGGGGCGGTGCTCGACGCGGTGCGCCGCTGCTGGTCCTCGCTGTTCGGCGCGCGGACGATCTACTACCGGGCCAAGCGCGGCTTCGGCCAGGCCGACATGGACATCGCGGTCGTCGTCCAGCGCCAGATCGCCTCGGCGCGCTCGGGGGTGATGTTCACCGTCGATCCGGCCTCGGGGGCGACCGACCGGCTGATCGTCGAGGGCGCCTTCGGGCTCGGCGAGTCGGTCGTCTCCGGCTCGGTCTCGCCCGACCGCTACGTGGTCGGCAAGGACAAGCTGACGATCATGCGCAGCGAAGTGCGGCGCAAGGAGCTGACAATCGAGCCCGACGCCGACGGCGGCACGACGACCCGCGAGCTCGAGGAGCACGAGGCCGAGCAGCCGGTGCTCAGCGACGAGGAGGTGCGCCGCGTCGCCGAGCTCGGCGCCCGGATCGAGAGCCACTATGGCGCCGCGCAGGACACCGAGTGGGCGATCGACGCCGAGGGCGCGATCTGGATGCTGCAGTCGCGGCCGGTGACCGCGACCGGCGGCGTGCCGCTCGCCGAGCCGCGCCGGCAGCAGCGCGGCGAGGTGCTGGTTCGCGGGCTGGGCGCCGCGCCGGGCGTGGCCTCGGGCGCGGTGCGGGTGATCGCCGAGCTCTCCGGCGCCGACGAGCTGGTCGAGGGCGAGGTGCTGGTCACCCACATGACCGCGCCCGACTGGGTGCCGCTGATGCGGCGCGCGGCGGCGATCGTCACCGACTCGGGCGGCATGACCTGCCACGCGGCGATCGTCTCGCGCGAGCTCGGCATCCCCTGCGTGGTCGGCACCGCCGAAGCGACCAAGGTCCTGCGCGACGGCGAGCTTGTGACCGTCGACGCCGGCGAGGGCGTCGTCACCGAGGGCGCGAGCGCTCCCGCGCGACCCACGGCGGCCGAGGCGGGCCGCGGCCAGGCCGCCCCGGCGGCGCCCGTGACCGGCACCAAGGTGCTCGTCAACCTCTCGGAGCCCTCGCAGCTGGAGCGCGCCGCGGCGCTCGACGCCGACGGCTGCGGCCTGCTGCGCGCCGAGCTGATGGTGGTCGAGGCGCTCGAGGGCGTCCACCCGCGGACGCTGATCGAGGAAGGGCGCGGCGAGCGGTTCGTCGAGCGCATGGCGGAGTCGTTGACCGCCTTCGCCAACGCCTTCGCGCCGCGGCCGATCACCTACCGGACGATCGACTTCCGCACCAACGAGTTCCGCGGGCTGAAGGGCGGCGAGCGCTTTGAGCCCGAGGAGTCGAACCCGATGATCGGCTACCGCGGCGCCCTGCGCTACACGCGCGAGCCCGACCTGCTGCGGCTCGAGCTCGACGCGATCGGCCGCGTCTGGGACGCCGGCCACGAGAACTTCCACGTGATGATCCCCTTCGTCCGCACCCCGCGCGAGGTCGTCGCCGTGCGCGAGCAGATGACCGCGGCGGGGCTGCTGGGCCGGCGGGGCTTCGAGCTGTGGGTGATGGCCGAGGTCCCGTCGGTCCTCTTCCACCTGCCGCGCTACGCCGAGCTCGGCGTGACCGGGATCTCGATCGGCTCCAACGACCTGACCCAGCTGGTGCTCGGCGCCGACCGCGACTCCGAGCTGGTCGCCGAGGTCTTCGACGAGCGCGACGCGGCGGTCACCGAATACATCTCCCAGCTGCTCGGCCGGGCGCGCGAGCTCGGCCTGCAGACCTCGATCTGCGGCCAGGCGCCCTCCGTCCACCCCGAGTACGCCGAGCTGCTGGTGCGCGCCGGAATCGACGCGATCTCGGTCAACATCGACGCCGTCGACCGCGCCCGTCGCCTGGTCGCCGCCGCCGAGCAGCGCGTCCTGCTCGAGCGCTCGCGCTAGCCGCCGTCGATCAGGCTGGCTACGAGGGCCACGTACTCGCGCAGGCGGCCGATCGCGAGGAAGTTGTCCTTGACGCGGGCGCGGGCGGCGGCGCCGAGGCGCTCGGCCTCGGCCGGGTCGGCGAGCACCCGGCGGATCGCGGCGGCGAAGGCCTCGAGGTCGGTCGGGTCGTCGATCAGCACGCCGCTCTCGCCGTCGACGATCTGGTCCTGGATGCCGCCGACGCGGCTGGCGATCACCGGCCTCGCCTTCCACATCGCCTCCGACACGGTCAGGCCGAAGCCCTCGGCGAGGCTCTTCTGGACGATCGCGTCGGCGCGGCGCTGGATCGCGTTGACCATCGCCGCGTTCTCGTCGAGGTCGTCCATCGGCAGGCTGGCGAGGTGGACGCGGCGGCGGACGTCGTCCGGCAGGCGGCGCCAGGACTCGGTCACGTCGCCGTAGACGGTCGCCCCCTCGGGGTCGTCGGCGACCGCCGCGGTGGCCGGGCCGGCAAGCAGCAGGTGCGTCCCAGGGTCATCGACATGTCCGGCGAAGCAGTCGAGCAGGCCGCGCGGGTCCTTGAGCCGGTCCCAGCGCGAAACCTGGACGACGAGCCTGGCGTCGGGTGGGACCAGGCCGTCCTGCACCAGGGTCGCGGCGCGCTCGACCCGGCCGGGCGTGCCGTCGCCGCGGGTGAAGACCGGCGCGGCCGGCGGGGCGCCGTCGCTGAGCCCGATGGCGCGCAGGATCGCCTCCACGTCGGCCGGCGGCAGCTCCTGGTTCTTCGGCGCGAAGGGGTCGATCGCCGGCGGCATGATCCAGGCGTTCTCCCGTGACAGCCCCTCCCATATATAGGCCTCGCGCGAGAAGACGTAGGCGTCGGCCTGTTCGACGTAGGGGCGCAGGAAGTCCCAGGCGCCGCGCGCCAGCGCGCCCGGGCGGTCGGCGCCGATGTGGCAGCGCCAGACGACCTTGACCCCGCTCCTGCGCATCGCCGCCACCAGGCCGGCGGTCTGCGGGTCGTGCAGGTAGACCACGTCCCCCGGTTGGACCACCTCGGCGAGCCGGGCGCCGCTGCCGCGCAGGGCGAGCTCGTAGGCGTAGCGCTCGCTCTCGCCCAGGGGGCCGCCGTCACCCTGGTTCTCGTGCAGGTGGTTGTGGATGCGCTTGGTCAGGGCGAAGAACTCGGGCTCCTCGCGCAGCACCAGCCAGCGCGTGTCGATTCCCACGCCGCGCACGTAGGGCAGCAGCGCGTGGAGGATCTCGGCGACGCCGCCGCCGCGCGCGGTCGAGTTGACGTGCCAGATCGCCCGCCCGGCGAACTCCTCGCGCGCCGCGGCGGCGACGGCCTCGAAGGCGGGGAACTCGTCCCCCATCAGCTCCCGGAACCGCTCCAGCGGCTGGGGCGGGATCTGCACCGGTTCAGGTCTCGCCACGACTCACAGGCTCCCATGCCCAGCCCGCGCGGTAAAGGGTGGATTTCCGTCGAATGTCCGTACCAAGTACCGATGTGAGCCAGACGCGACCGGCCTACCTTGGAGCTTCGGTCACCACAGCAGCGAAGGAGCGAGGCGATGGCGGAGACTATGAAGGCCGCGGTGTTCGAGGGCAACGAGCGGATCGTGCTGGAGGAGAAGCCGGTTCCGCCCTGCGGGCCCACCGACGCGATCGTGAAGATCTCGCTGACGACGATCTGCGGCACCGACGTGCACATCTGGCGCGAGGAGTACCCGGTCGAGCAGGGCCGGATCGTCGGCCACGAGCCGGTCGGCACGATCCACCAGCTCGGCGGCGCGGTCTCGGGCTACGAGGTCGGCGACCGGGTCCTGGTCGGCGCGATCACCCCCTGCGGCACCTGCTTCTACTGCCAGAACCACGACGAGGCCCAGTGCTCGGGCTACGAGGACGACTGGCGGATGATCGGCGGCTGGCAGCTGGGCAACTCGATCGACGGCGTCCAGGCCGAGTACTTTCGCGTCCCCTACGCGCAGGCGAACATGGCGAAGATCCCCGACGACCTCTCCGATGAGCAGTGCGTGCTGCTCGCCGACATCGCCTCGACCGGGATCTCGGCGGCGGAGACCGCCGGGGTGCGGATCGGCCAGACCGTGGCGGTCTTCGCCCAGGGCCCGATCGGCCTCTGCGCGACGGCCGGCGCCCGCCTGATGGGCGCCTCGCTGGTGATCGGCGTCGACCGGATCGCCGGGCGGCTCGAACTGTCCAAGAGGATGGGCGCCGACGAGACGATCGACTTCTCCGAAGAAGATCCGATCGCGGCGATCGAGCGGCTCACCGGCGGGCGCGGCGTCGACGTGGCGATCGAGGCGCTCGGCACCCAGCAGACCTTCGAATCCTGCCTCGCGGCGACCCGCCCCGGCGGCATCGTCTCCAGTCTCGGCGTCTACGGCGGCAAGCTCGAGGTCCCCCTGGAGCCCTTCGTCTACGGGATCGGCGACAAGAAGATCCTCACCACGCTCTGCCCCGGCGGCAAGGAGCGCATGCGCACCCTGATGGAGATGGTCCGCCACGGCCGCCTCAACCTCGACCCCCTGATCACCCACCGCTTCTCCCTCGACCAGATCGAGGAGGCCTACGACCTCTTCGGCAACCAGCGCGACGGCGTGGTCAAGATCGGCCTGACGCCGTAGCTCCGGCGCGCATCCGACATTCACCCACCTCAGGCAGGGTCAACGTCGGATGCGCGCCGCGCGGCTAGCCCGACTTCGCCCCACCGCGCCGGTGGCGGCGCACGACCGGGGCGAGGTATCCGATCAGGGCGCCGATCGCGACGGCAACGAGCAGGGTGACGATCAGCGGCGCGGTGACCGTGAGGAAGAGGACTTCGACGCTGACTTCCTGCGAGTTCTGTAGGGCGACGATCAGGACCAGCGCGATCAGCCCCGCAACCCCCCAGAGCCGCCAGTTGGTCGGTTTGCGCTCCCCCTCCATCGCCCCAATCCTAGGCACGTCGCGACCCGGGGACGTGCCGTCCTTTAGGGGCCACCGGTGGTACCCAAGGGGCGGCACGTCCCCGTTGGGGTCAGGCGGGGGTTAGGAGGCGCAGCTAAATTTCTGACGGAGTAATGGTGTAGTTCCACTCCGGATGGAACTCCTCGCCCTCGAGGTTCACGGCGTCCATCTGCTCCTCTGTGACCTTGGTCTTGGTGGGGTAGGTCTTGGGGTCGAGACGGGCGTAGACCTTGAGGCCGGTCTTGGTCTTGGTGGAGGAGATCAGGTCGATCACGGTCTGGCGGCTGACCAGGGGCTTGGCGCGCCAGTTGATCGAGATGTAGCTGAAGAGGCGATGCTCGATCTTGTTCCACTTCGAGGTGCCGGGCGGGTAGTGCATCACCCGGATCTCAAGCCCGGTCCGG
>Ga0210100_1000162_pt1 | contig 12604 bp, 11 predicted proteins | sample MayberryNW_TuleB_FD_185525 | JGI IMG/M metagenome (GOLD analysis project Ga0210100, IMG submission 185525) | Wetland microbial communities from San Francisco Bay, California, USA, that impact long-term carbon sequestration - MayberryNW_TuleB_D1... | ecosystem: Environmental > Aquatic > Marine >... | reverse complement strand
GGAGGTCTTCCACTGGCTGCTGCTCGCCTTCGGGCTCCTTGGCCTGATCGTGCTGGCCAGGCAGCGCCGCTGGGAGGCTCTCTTGATCGCGACCGTCTTCGTCGCGATCACCGCGATCAGCGCCCTGCTCGTCGCCTCCCCCCGCCGAGTTCTGGTGATGATGCCGCTCGTCGCCGCCCTGGCCGGGGTTGTGCTGGTCTGGCTAGCCGAGAAGACCAGCGGACGCCGAGTGGACACTTGAGCACACCATGCTGTGCCTAACGTGCCAATCGCGGTCGAGCGGGCGGGATAGCCTGCCGCGATGGATTCGGTGAGGGACTGGGCGCACGGGCTGCCCGAGCGGCATGGGCGCACGACGCTGGTCCTGCTCGCCGCGATCCTCGTGCTCGGCTTCGGGCTGCGCGCCTACCGGGTGGTAGAGCCGCTGCCGGCGCCGGGCGACGACGCCCACGCCTACTACGCGCTCTCCAAGTCCCTCTACACCGAAGGCAGCTTCGGCGGGCCGACGTTTCACGACCCGAGCGACTGGTCGCCCGGCGCTCCCTTTCTCTACGCGGCCTCCTTCTACGCGACCGGCGGCGCCCGCGAAGGCACGGCGCGGATCGTCGAGATGCTGCTCGGCCTGGCGACGATCGTCGTCGTCTACCTGCTCGGCCGCCGGATCAACTGCCGCCCAGCCGGCCTCCTCGCCGCCTTCGCCGTCGCGGTCTACCCCCCCTTCATCCACTCCGTCGGCGCTCTATACAGCGAGCCGCCGGCCATGTTCACCCTCCCAGCCGCTGTTCTAGCTTTCCTTTGGGCCACGGACGTGGGCCCACCGGTTACTCGCGGGGGGTGGCGTGGATTTGGGGGACCGCCCCGAGGAGGCGGCGAAGCCGCCCCCGCAGCGGGTGGTGGCACCAAATCCACGACAGGACCCGCCGCGCCACCAGCGCTCCGCAGGCTGCTGGCCCCCGGCCTGCTCTTCGGCCTGACCGCGATGTTCCGGCCCGAGTACCTGCTGGTCGGCGCCGCCTTCGCGGTCCTCGCGCTGATTCGGGTGGCGCGGCAGCGGGGCTGGTGGCCCGGGCTGGCGGCGACGGGCCTGGTCCTCGCCGCGATGCTCGCCCCGATCCTCCCCTGGGCGATCCGCAACCAGGTCGTCCTGCACCGCACGGTGCCGATCTCGACCGGCGGCGGCAAGGCGCTCTACGTCGGCACCTTCCTGCCCGCCGACGGCGAATACCAGCGGGTCAAGGCGATCCTCGCCAAGCGCTACCTGCACCGCGAATACGACCCCCACTCGCGGGCACTCGAAGAGGTCAACCCGACTCCCCTCTTCAACCGGGTCGCCAAGCGCTACCCGGACCTGCCGCGCGACTCGGCGCTGGGCAAGATCGGCAAGCAGAACTTCTCCAAGTACTTCGGCGAAGACCCGGTCGAATATCTGGCGATGACGGCGCGCAAGACCTGGCGGATGTGGACCGCAGGGATCGGCGAAGCGATGGAAAGCACGCCCGGGCGGATCGCCCAGGCGCTGTTCGTGGCGCTGGCGCTCGCCGGTCTCGGGGTGCTCGCCTGGCGGCGGCGCTGGTGGGAGCTGATCGCGATGGCGACGCCGCTGGCGCTCGTCACCGCGGTCGGTGCGATCTCGCTGGCGGCCCCACGTCGCAACGAGGTGCTGATGACGCTGATCTTTCCGCTCGCGGCGGCGGCGCTCGCGCGCGGGACGGCGGCCGTATTGTCCAGCGCGCAATGGCGCTCTACGCAGGCATCTTCCCCGCCGAACTGACCGCGCTGCGCGCCGCCGGGCTGGTCCTCGGCGCCGCCCTCGTCGCCTACGCGATCCTCCGCCGTCGCGCCCTGCGCAACGCCGACGTGCTGATCCTGCTGCTCGCCGGGCTAGGCCTGGCGCTTGTCTCGGGCACCGAAATCACCGACAAGCTGCTCTCCGCCTTCTCCTTTGAAAAGGGCAACGGCGGCCGCATCCTCGGGCTCGCGGTCTTTGCGATCTTCATCCTCTTCCTGCTGATCCTGCGAGCCCTCTCGCAGGCGGCCCGCAACGCGCGCCAGCTCTCGGCGGTGCTCGAGGGCCTCGCCTGGGAGGAGTTCCGCCAGGCAGGCCTGCCGGAGCGCTTCCGCGGCAAGATCGCGATCCTGATCCCGGCCTACAACGAGGCCGAGAACGTCGGCCACGTGCTCGACCGGATGCCGGCGGAGGTCTGCGGCGTCGGCACCGCGGTGCTGGTGGTCGACGACGGCTCGCGCGATGGCACCGGCGACGTCGCCGCCGAGCACGGCGCGGTGGTCGCCCGCCACGTGATCAACCGCGGCGGCGGCGCGGCCCTGCGCACGGGCTACCGACTGATGGTCGAATCGGGCGCCGAGGTCGTCGTCACCTTGGACGCCGACGGCCAGCATCTCCCATCCGAGATGGAGCGCCTCGTGAAGCCGGTGCTCGACCGAGAAGTGGACGTCGCCCATGGCTCCCGGGTCCTGGGCCACGCCGATCGCAACACCCGCTCCCGCGAGCTCGGCATCGTCTTCTTCAACCGCCTCGTCTCCTTCATCACACGCACCAAGGTGAGCGACTGCTCCAACGGCTACCGAGCCGTCCGAACCACGGTGCTCCCGCAACTCGTCCTCCGCCAGGAGCAGTTCCACACCTCCGAGTTCATGATCGAGGCGATCAAGCGCGGCATCCCCGCCAAGGAGGTCCCAATAACCGTGGAGCAGCGCCTCCACGGCCATTCCAAGAAGCCGGCCGTCTTTCGCTATGGAATGGGCTTCGCCAACGCGATCGTCCGCACCTGGCTGCGGTAGACCGGCGTTCGGAGCGGTGGGAGGGTGCGGGCACACTCCCCCGGAGACGGTCGCGCAGCAGATCGGGGGCCGGGGCTCGTCGCGGCCCACCGGGAGCCTCCGTGGGAGTGTGCCCGCACCCTCTAACGCACTCCGGGATGTCTGACGGCAGCAGGGTCTGGGAGATAGAGGTCCGCGCCACACCGTGGGCAGACCTGGACGTAGAGCTTCAAGGCCTTGCCGCAGTTGGGGCACTGCCGTTCGGGTTCGTCCTTGTCGCGGCGGTAGAGAACCACAGCGATCAGGCCCAGCGGGGGCGGCAGGACGGTGCCGATCAGGAGCCAGATCCAGAAGGAGGAGCCCTTGGCCTTGGCGATGATCGCGGTGGCGAGGCCAAAGAGGAACGCTACGACGAGGTATTCCACGTCTCCATTGTCTCGCTCAGGCGCCGCGGGTGTCCGATCGTGCCGACCTCGGAGAGATCGCGGCTGAAGGGGAGGCTGGCGGTCCAGTCGAGGATCGCGCGAGCCTTGCGGGCGGCGCCGGGGATCTGGCTCATGTGGTAAGTGCGGGCCATCCACCAGGCGGGGAAGCCGCGGAGGGTGCGGTCTCCTATCCGGCCGACGGCCTTGTAGCGACCGAGGTTGACGAAGGCGGCTTCTCCCTTGTACTCGAACGGCTCGGCGCTGCCGATGCCGAGCTCGGCGGCGATGTTGCGGGCGGCGACCGGGCCCTGGCGCACGGCGTGCTGGGCGGTCGGCGGGCAGAGGCCGCCGCGCGGGTCAGGGGCGGCGGCGCAGTCGCCGATCGCCCAGACCGAGTCGGCGCCCTGTACGCGCAGGTGGTCGTCGACCGGGACGCGGCCGCGCTCGTCGAGCGGCAGCGACATCTGGCGCAGGCTCGGGTGCGGGGCGACCCCGGCGGTCCAGACCACGGTGCGGGTCGGCAGCGTCTCGCCGGTGGCGATCCGGGCGCTGTCCGCGGTCACCTCCTCCAGCGTCGTGCCCAGCCGGATGTCGATGCCGCGGCCGCGCAGCTCGCGCAGCGCGTACTCGGCCAGCCCGGCGTCGATCTCGGGCAGCACCCGGTCGCTCGCCTCGACCAGCACCCAGCGCATCCCGTGCAGCCGGGCGCGTGGGTAGCTCTCGATCGCGTCGGCGGCGAAGTCCTGAAGCTCGGCGAGCGCCTCGAGGCCGGCGTAGCCGCCGCCGACGAAGACGTAGGTGAGCAGCTCGTCGCGGCGTGCCGGGTCGTCGGTCGCGTTGGCAGCCTCGAGCGTCTCGATCACGTGGTTGCGCAGCCAGATCGCATCGGCGAGCCCCTTGAAGCCGATCGCGTGCTCGGAGAGCCCCGGCACCGGCAGGACCCGCGAGACCGAGCCGAGCGCCAGCAACAGCTGGTCGTAGGGCAGCCGCTCGCTCTCGCCCTCGCGGGTGCGCAGCTCGACCGTCTTCGCCGCCGGATCGTGGCCGACGACCGCCCCCAGCCGCAGGTAGGTCCGCTTGAGGATCTCGCGCAGTGGGGTAACCACGTGCCGCGGCTCCAGCGTCCCCGCCGCCGCCTCCGGCAGGAACGGCGTGTAGAGCATGAAGTTGGTCTCGTTGACGAGGATCAGCCGGGTCGACTGCCGCGGCAGCACCCGCTCCAGCTCCCGCGCCGCCATCGCCCCACCGAATCCCCCACCGGCGATGACGACGTTCCAGGCCATGCCCCGAATCTAGCAACTTTGTAACACGTTGTTACAAAGTGTTCATCCACACATGGCCTACCCGCCTGCCAGCTTCTCCTTGATCAGGCGGTTGACCTCGCCGCCGTCGGCGCGGCCCTGGGTCTGCTTCATCACGGCGCCGACGATCGCGCCGATCGCCTTGCCGTTGCCGGAGCGGATCTGGTCGGCTGCCTCGGGGTTCGCCTCGATCGCGGCCGCGACGATCGACTCGAGCTCACCGCTGTCGGAGATCTGGGCGAGGCCCTCGCGCTCGACGATCGCGGCGGGGTCGCCGCCGTCGGCGACCAGCGCCGCCAGCACGGTCTTGCCGCTGCCGTGGGAGATCTTCTTCTCGGCGACCAGCTTCACCAGCTCGGCGAGCGCTTCAGGTGTCACCTTCGACTCCACCGCGGTCGCCTCTCCCCCGCCCTGGCGCAGGGCCGCGGCGAGCTCGCCGGTCACCCAGTTGGCGACGACGCGCGGCTCGACTCCCTCGGCCCCGCCGGACGCCCGCTCGAAGTAGGCGGCCGTCTCCGGATCGGCGGCCAGCAGGGCGGCGACGTCCGCCGCCAGCCCCAGCTCGGCTTCGTAGCGGGCCTGGCGGTGCGCCGGCAGCTCGGGGAGGGACTCGCGCGCCTCGCGCAGCATCGCCTCGGTCGGGGCGATCGCGACCAGGTCGGGCTCGGGGAAGTAGCGGTAGTCGTGCGCCTCCTCCTTGGAGCGCAGCGGGTGCAGGCTGCCGTCCTCGGGGTGGTAGTGGAGGGTCTCCTGCTCGACCCTGCCGCCGGACTCGACGATCTCGCGCTGGCGGGCCAGCTCCGCTTCGATCCCGCGCTCGAGGAAGCGGAAGCTGTTCATGTTCTTCAGCTCGGTCTTCGTGCCGAGCTGCTCGCTGCCCGCCGGTCGCACCGAGATATTGCCGTCGACGCGCAGGCTGCCCTCCTCCATGCTGACGTCGGAGACGCCGAGCTGGCGCACCGTCTCGCGCAGGAGGCGCGCCCAGGACGCCGCTTCGGCGGCGCTGCGCAGGTCGGGCTCGGTGACGATCTCGACCAGCGGCGTGCCGCCACGGTTGAAGTCGACCAGCGAGGCGCCGGAGCCGTGGATGCGGCCCGACTCGCCGACGTGGATCATCTTCGCCGCGTCCTCCTCGAGGTGGGCGCGGTGGATGCGCACCTCGCCAAGCCGCCCGGCGCCGGCGATCGGGATGTCGTACTGGCTGATCTGGTACGCCTTCGGGCTGTCGGGATAGAAGTAGTTCTTGCGGTGGAAGATCGAGCGTGGCGCCACCTCGCACTCGAGCGCCGCGGCGATCTTCAGGGCGGAGCGAATCGCCTCCTCATTGACGACCGGCAGCACGCCGGGGTGGGCGAGGCAGACCGGGCAGGTGTGCACGTTCGGCTCGTCCCCGAAGGACAGCTCGCATCCGCAGAACATCTTCGTCCGCGTAGCCAACTGCACGTGGATCTCCAGCCCGATCACGGCCTCGAGCTCAGCCACCCCCCTCACCCCCGGTTCCGGTGGCTCTTTTCCCCGGCACGGGTGGATAAGGCGCACCGGAAGGCGCGGCGTCGAAGCCGATCGCCTGCTCCAGGGCGTAGGCGGCGTCGAGCAGCTTCTGCTCGCCGAAGGCGGGGGCCGCGATCTGGAAGCCGACCGGCAGCTCGGGGCCGCCGCCCGCCGGCTCGGCGAGTCCGGCGGGGATCGAGATCGCCGGGATGCCGGCGAGGCTCATCGGCACGGTGAAGAAGTCGTTGAGGTACATCGCCAGCGGGTCGTCGGTCTTCTCGCCGAGGCCGAAGGCGACCGAGGGCGAGGTCGGCGTGACGACGAAGTCGAACTCGGCGAAGGCAGCCTCGAAGTCGGCGGCGATCTTGGTGCGCACCTTCTGCGCCTGCCCGTAGTAAGCGTCGTAGTAGCCCGAGGAGAGCGCGTAGGTGCCGAGCATGATGCGGCGCTTGACCTCGGCGCCGAAGCCCTGCGCGCGGGTCGCCTCATACATCTCGATCGTGTCGCCGCTCGAGTCGGCGCGCATCCCGTAGCGGACGCCGTCGTAGCGGGCGAGGTTCGAGGACGCCTCGGCCGGGGCGATCACGTAGTAGGCGGAGATGCCGTGCTCGGCGTGCGGCAGCGCCACCTCGGCCACCTCGCCGCCGAGCGCCTCGATCCTCGCCAGGGTCGCCTCGAAGACCTCGCGCACGCCCGGCTCGATCGCCTCGCGGGCGAGGTCGGCGGGCACCGCGAAGCGCAGCCCGGCGAGGTCCTCGCGGTCGGGCAGTCGCGGCGCGTCGGGCAGGCCGACCGAGGTCGAGTCGCAGGGGTCCCTGCCCTGCAGGATGCCGAGCAGCAGGGCGGCGTCGCTGACGTCGCGGGTCAGCGGCCCGCACTGGTCGAGCGAGGAGGCGAAGGCGATCATCCCGTAGCGCGAGATCGCCCCGTAGGTCGGCTTCAGCCCGACGATCCCGCAGAGCGAAGCGGGCTGGCGGATCGACCCGCCCGTGTCGGTGCCGAGCGCCCAGGGCGCCAGGCCGCCGGCGACGACCGCGGCCGAGCCGCCGGAGGAGCCGCCCGGGACTCGACCCGGGTCCCAGGGGTTGAGCACCGGCCCGTAGGCCGAGTTCTCGTTGGAGGAGCCCATCGCGAACTCGTCCATGTTGGTCTTGCCGAGGATCGGCGCGCCGGCCTCGAGCAGCCTGCGCACCGCGGTCGCCGTGTATGGCGGCCGGTAGCCCTCGAGGATCCGCGAGCCGGCGGTCGTCGGCACGCCCTCGGTGCAGAAAATGTCCTTGACCGCGACCGGCGCGATCGAGGGCCGCTCGACGGCGAGCGCGCCCGCGTCGCCGCCCTCGTCGCGCCAGAGGTAGGCGTTGAGCTCGTCGCTCGCGGCCGCGGCCCGCCAGGCATCGGCGTACTCGCCCGCGCCGAGGTCGCCGGCGACCATCGCTTCGTGGGCCTGGAGGGCCGTGAGCGCGAGCAGGTCGCTCATCTACTCCTCCGCCTGCGGCGAGGGAACCCGGAAGGACCCGTCGTGGGGATCCGGCGCCTGGGCGAGCGCCACCGCGGGATCGAGGCTCTCGTGCGGCACGTCGGCCCGCCAGACGTTCTCCAGCTCGACCACGTGCGAGGTCGGCTCGACGTCGTCCAACTCCAACTCGGCGATCCGGTCGACGTGCTCGAGGATGCCGGAAAGCTCGCCGGCCATCTTCTCGACCTCCTCCTCGCTGAGCCCCAGCCGGGCCAGCTTGGCGACATGGAGAACCTGCTCCCGCTCGATCACGGGCGGCATTCTAGGAGTTAGAGTCCGGGCGCCATGCGGGGAGAGACGGCAGAGCGCTTCGCGGTCCTCTCGCTGCGCCTGCTCGCGGTGAGCTTCGCGGTCGTCGGCGTCCTCTTCATCGCCGTGCCCAGCGGCGTGCTCGACACGATCTCCGACGTCGGCGCATGGCTCGGCAACGGCACGCGCGCGCCGCACACGCAGGAGGACCTCTGGCTGGCGCTCGCCTTCGCCTACATGGTGGTGATCGCGGGGATCTGCCTCGTCGCCCAGGCCGACGTCGTGCGCTACCGGCCGCTGCTGCTGGTGCTCGCCGCCGGCAAGACGGCCTCCTCGCTGGGCTCGCTCGCCTTCTTCCTGATCGACGAACGCGTCTTCATCTACCTGCTCAACTTCCTGGTCGACGGCTTCCTCGCGGTGCTGGCGCTCTGGCTCTACTCCCTGATCGGCCGCATCGGGCGCCCCTTCGCACCCGGCTGACAGAGCGCGCCGGGGCTCTCCGCCGCCGAGCAGCGCACCCTGAGCGCGATCTGCGCGGCGATGGCGCCGGGGGTGGACGGCCTGCCCGCGGCCGAGCGCGAGGTGCCGGTCGCCGCGCCGGTCGCCGCGTTCCTCGCCTCGCTCTCGCCGCGCGTCCTGCGACGGATCAGGCTCGGCCTGCTGGCCTTCGAGTGGCTGCCCTTCCCCTGGCGCTTCAGCCGCCTGGCGCCGGCGACACGCGAGGACTTCCTGCGCCGCATGGAGGGCTCGCGGCTTGGTCCGTTGCACGAGCTGCTGCTGATGGCCAAGGTCTTCACGACGCTCGGCTACGCGGTGGCCCCGCAGGTCGAAGCGCGCGTCGGGACCGAGACGACCTGCCGCCTCGCCGACGGATCGCTGCCGGCGCCAGCCGGGCCGCTGGGTGAGATAGCCGCGGCGGGCGCCGAAGAGGAGTGCGACGTGGTCGTCGTCGGCTCCGGCGCCGGCGGCGCGGTCACCGCCGCGATCCTCGCCGAGGCGGGACTCGACGTGATCGTGCTCGAGGCCGGCGGCGCCCACGACCGCGAGAGCTACCCGGCCGACCCACTCGAGGCGATCGCGACGCTCTATCGCGACGGCGGCCTGACGATCGCCGAGGGTCGCCCGGCGATCCCGGTGCCGGTGGGCCGCACGGTCGGCGGCACCACGGTCGTCAACTCCGGCACCTGCTTCCGCGCCCCCGACCCGGTGCTCGCCGATTGGCGCGAGCGCTTCGGCATCGAGTGGGCCACGAGACTCGACCCGGAGTTCGCCGCGGCCGAGGACTTCCTCTCCGTCACCCCGGTCGACCCGGAGCGCATGGGCCGCAACGGGCAGCTGGCAATGGAAGGCGCGGCGTCGCTCGGCGCCTCCGGCGGCCCGATCTCCCGCAACGCCGGCAGCTGCGTCCAGTGCAGCTCCTGTCCCTACGGCTGCCCGATCGACGCCAAGCGCGGCATGCACGTCACCTACCTCCCCCGCGCCATAGCCGCCGGCGCCCGCCTCCGCACCAACGTCCAAGCCCACCGCATCCTCACCGAGCGAGGCCGCGCCACCGGCGTAACCGGCAACACGGCGGCCGACGGGACGATATGTCAAGGCAAACTTGACAATTCGGCCCGTCGCCCCACGCGGCAGGCCTATACGGCTCGGGCTCGGGTGGGGGTTGTGGTGGCGGGTGGGGCGCTGGGGACGCCGGAGCTGCTGCTGCGCTCGGGGCTCGGGGGCGGGCAGGTGGGGCGCAACCTGCACATCCACCCGGCCTGCTGGGTCGGAGCGCGGTACGAGGAGGAGGTGCGCGGCTGGGACGGGGTGATGCAGAGTTACTACGTCGACGAGTGGGAGCCCCAGCGCCTCCTCCTCGAGGCCACCTTCACCCCCCTCCCCTTCGGCGGCGCCTGGCTCCCCGGCACCGGCCGCGAGCACCAGCGAGCAATGCTCGACTTCGCCCACATCGGATCGATTGGCGTCCACCTCTCCGACGAGTCCAGCGGCCAAGTCAGCCTCGCCCGCGACGGCAACCTCCGCGCGCGCTACAAGCTCACCCAAGAAGACGCCGACCGCCTCACCTTCGGCATAGCCCAAGCCGCCAAGCTCCACTTCGCCGCCGGCGCCACCGAGGTCTACCCCAACGTCTCGCGGATCGCCAAGCTCAGACCCCGGGACCTCGCGGCCTTCGAATCGACCCGCTTCAAGCCTTCGAAATTGAGACTCGAGGCCTTCCACCCGATGGGCACCGCCCGCATAGCTCCAGGGCAAGAGGGCGTCTGCGCCCCCGATGGCTCGGTCCACGGCACAGAAGCTCTCTACGTAACGGACGCCTCCCTCTTCCCCACCTCGGTAGGCGTCAACCCGATGATGACCATCATCGCCTTCGCCACCAAGCTCGCAACAGAGCTCGCAACCAAAGCCGCCGGGTAGTCCTCGAAACGGGAAGGGCGGTGAGCAACCCTCCCAAAAACACTCAAGCGAGGCTCCTGCCGAGCGTTTTTGGGAGGGTTGCTCACCGCCCCACCCCCTACAAGGTCAACCAGCCGGCGGCGGAGGCGGAGGACTCGACGGAGGCTGAGCCTGCGGCGGCGGAGGTGGCGGAGGCGCCGACCCCGCCGGGGGCTGCGGAGGAGGTGGCGGGGGCGGAGCGCTCGCGGCCGGGTGACCGCCGCCGCCAGAGCCACCGCCACCGCCCCGCGACAGACCATCGGCCACGTCCCCGAACGTGATCCCGTCCTCGCGCATCGCCGTGTAGCCGCCGTAGGCGATCCCGGCCGAGGCGAGCAGGCCGAGGAAGATGCCGACGCTCAGGGTCGCATCGACCGAGACGCCGCCGAAGCTGCCGAAGCTCGGCGGAAACACGATCCGGTAAAGGACCAGCAGCGTCGCGAGCGCGCCCAGCACGGCGACCACGGCGCTGAGCGGCACCGCCGGCTCGACCGGCGAGTCGGCGAGCCTGATCCCGGCCAGGACCAGCGCCGCGACGATCGCGATCACGAGGATTATCGGAATGAAGTCGAGCGTGTCCCAGGCGTTGCCGCCGCTGCCCGAGATCGTCCCGGAGAAACCGCCGACGCCGGAGACTTCGACGCCGAACCAATCGAAGAACATGAAGATGAAGAGCAGGATCGCGGAGACGCCCGCGATCTTCTCGCCCAAGTTCAGCCTGTCCAATTCCATCGCTTCCTCCGTGGGGCTAGGGGTCGGGCCGACACTACACCCGGGCGCGGGCGGCAGCCACCGTATTGACGAGCAGCATCGCGACCGTCATCGGACCGACCCCGCCGGGCACCGGTGTGATCGCCGCCGCGCGCTCCGCCGCCGGCGCGAAGTCGACGTCCCCGACCAGGCCGTCCTCGGTGCGGTTGACGCCGACGTCGATCACCACGGCGCCGGGCTTGACGGCGTCGCCGCCGAGCAGCCGCGGCACGCCGACCGCGGCGACCAGCACGTCGGCGCGGGCGCAGGTCCCGGCCAGGTCGCGGGTGCGCGAGTGGCAGACGGTGACCGTCGCGTTGGCGGCCAGCAGCAGGCGCGAAACCGGCACGCCGACCAGCTTCGAGCGGCCGACGACGACCGCCTCGGCCCCCTCCAGCTCTACCCCCTCGTGGCGCAGCAGCTCCATAACCCCGGACGGCGTGCAGGGCACCAGCCCCGGCATCCCGTGGGCGAGCAGGCCGGCGTTGACCGGCGTCAGGCCGTCGACGTCCTTTGCCGGATCCAGCGCGGCGACGACCCGGTCGGGGTCGATGTGCTCGGGGACCGGCAGCTGGACGAGAATCCCGTCGACGCCGTCGTCGCGGCCCAGCTCGCCGACCAGGGCGAGCAGCTCGTCCTCGCCGGTCTCGGCGCCGAGCCCGTGGTGGACGGAACGGATCCCGACCTCCTCGCAGGCGCGGTGCTTGTGGCCGACGTAGACCTCCGACGCCGGGTCGTCGCCGACGATCACCGTCGCCAGGGCCGGCGCCCGCCCGCGCTCCTCGGCGAAGACCTGGACCTCGGTCGCGACCCGCTCGCGCACGCTCGCCGCCACCGCCTTGCCGTCGATGATCCGCGCGGCCACCCCTACCTCCTCCGTATCGGCGCGTAATCGGCCATCAGCTTGCGCTCGCTGCCGTCGGCCGAGAAGCGGATCACGACGATGCCGCCCGGCTCGACCGCGGTCACCACGCCTTCGCCGAAGCTGGCGTGGACGACGTCGTCGCCGACCGCCAGCTCCAGGGCCGGCCCGGGGTCGATCGGCGCGGGCGCGTCGGCCGGCGTCGTCTCCCAGCCAAGGCCCGCGGCGGCCCCGGGCGCGCTCGAGTGGCGCTCGGTCAGGTCCCCCGGCAACTCGTCGATGAAGCGCGAGGGCATGTTGCGCTCGGCCCGCCCGAAGAGGCGCCGTTCGCGCGCCCAAGTCATGTAGAGGCGGCGCCGCGCGCGGGTGATGCCGACGTAGCAGAGGCGCCGCTCCTCCTCCTCGCCGCCCTCTTCGAGCGCCCGCATGTGGGGGAAGGCGCCGTCCTCGCAGCCGACGATGAAGACCGTGTCGTACTCGAGCCCCTTCGCGTTGTGCAGGGTCATCAGCGTGATCAGCGATTCCTCCTCGCGCAGCCCGTCCTGCTCTGTGTAGAGCGAGATCTGCTGGAGGAACTCTTCCAGCGGGGAGACTTCCGCCTCCCCCTCGAGCTCGTGGTTGGCGTCGAACTCGGCGGCGACCCCGACCAGCTCCTCGAGGTTCTCCGCCCGCCCCTCGGCTTCGACCGTGCGCTCCGCCGCCAGCGCGTCGAGATAGCCGCTCTCGCGCAGCACCGCCTCGAGCAGCTCGGCGACGGGTGCTTCGACGGCCCGTTCGCGCAGCCCCTCCATCG
>Ga0210100_1000161_pt1 | contig 12686 bp, 16 predicted proteins | sample MayberryNW_TuleB_FD_185525 | JGI IMG/M metagenome (GOLD analysis project Ga0210100, IMG submission 185525) | Wetland microbial communities from San Francisco Bay, California, USA, that impact long-term carbon sequestration - MayberryNW_TuleB_D1... | ecosystem: Environmental > Aquatic > Marine >... | reverse complement strand
CTGGAAGAAGCCGCCGCGAGATCCGCGCAACGGCCTCTGACTACTGAGAAGGCGCTTTGTCTGTGGTTTGCGGCGAGCATCAGGTCAGTGAGGGCCAAGCGAAGGCCACCGAGAGATATTCAGGCCGCGGGTTGCGTGTTGAGGCGATCGACTGCTTCAAGATCGAGGTCGAACTGCTCGGAACCCATCGCCTCGAACAGGGCCTCTGCAGCAGCCCGGCGATCGCTGCCGAGCTCACCGCGCAATTCGTCAAGCGCGGCCTGCACCGGCGCTGTCTCGGTGACCACGTATCGGCGACGTCTGGTCGGCATAGCGTTAGCTTCGCACAACATTGCAGCCAAAATATCTCGGGACAAACTAGCCTATTTTGTGCTAGTTTGTCCACATGCCCGGACGCGCCTACACGCAGCTGGCCGAAGTCGCCAACGAGCGGTACGGCTTCGTGACGCCAGACGACGCGCGGGAGTTGGGTATCAACCCGATGACCCTCGTGCGCATGGCCGAGCGAGGGCAGATCGAGCGCCGTGGGACGGGGCTGTACCGCTTCCCCCTCACGCCGGCGAGCCGCCTCGACCCCTACATGGAGGCGACGCTCTGGCCGCGCGGTGCGCTCGGCGTCCTCTCCCACGAGACGGCGCTTGAGCTCTACGAGCTGAGTGACGTTCACCCGGCAAAGATTCACATCACCCTCCCCCGCAGCCACCGCGTCCGGCGCAGCGTGCCATCGGCGTACATGCTGCACCACGAGGATCTGGGGGCAGCTCAGATCACCCAGCACGAGGGAATCGCGATCGTCACTCCGGTACACGCGATCCGCCAGGCGCACAAGGCGCACCTAGGGGCGGCGCTCGTCGGACAGGCGATCGACCAAGGCGAGGACGGCGGTCGCTTGACCAAGCGCCAGGCGAGCGCGCTTCGCCGTCAGCTGGGGATTCGCCGTGATAGCGGCAGGCGAGGGTGAGTCCTTCGGAGTTCAAGCCGCCTCGGCGCAGACCGAGCCGGCGTGGCCATCTCGAGCGCCGCGCCGGGGACTACGCAACGGCGAAGGGCTACGAAGGGCCTGCCGCCTGTGAGCTATTGGCATGGCTTGACCTCGACCGAACAGTTGACGCTGTTGGAGATGAAGCAGCGTTCGTGTGCGCGGTGGTGCACGCGGCTTCCCGCCGAGTCCGCCGCCCCTGGACGGGCGCCAGGACTTCGATGTCGACGCCGACGACATCGAGCCGCAGCTCGACCGGCGCCCCCACCTCGTCGCTCGCTCCTACGGTTCGCTTGGAGCGCTGATCGCGGGCTCGCCCGTTCCGGATGCCGGGCCGCTTCCCGAGAACTTCATCCAGGCGGTTCGTCGCGCTCACGGCAGTCGGCCGCCGAGCGACTGGTCGCTCCCGGCGCCGGGCACTTCGTCGCCGCGGCCCCAGGCTTCCGCAAGCGCCTGGAGCGGTTCCTCGTCTCGGTTAGCTGACCGACTCCTTCGGCTCCGTCACAGCCGTTCGGCCAGCACCGCGGAGTCGAGCAGTCGTCCAGCATGACTGGCCCTCATACCGAGAGCACGGTAGCGATCACGAAACAGGTGGTGGAAAGGCCAGTGATGATCGCCGGCGCGTAGAACCAGAAGCGCAGCGAAAGCGCGAGGTAGATGCCGGAGAAGGCGATCGTGAGCGGCCGGATGGCCCCGATACGTTCGACCAGGGTGAAGTCGTAGCTCGCGATCAGCAGGCAGAGCAGCCCGAACGCAAGGACGCCGAGGCCGTGGCTGATGTTGAAGCCGAGCCACGCCCTCCACATGGACGGCGCCGCGCGCCCGCCGAATCGAATGCGGGTTTCTTCCAATGCCGGGACGAGCGCGCGGTCTCTCGGGGCGAAGTAGGTGCGGCGAACCGTGTCGACGAGCGTGTACAGGACGTGCAAGGCGCCGGCGAGGATGAGCGGGATCGTGCCCGCGATGAACCACGCTTGTGCCGCGCCTCCGTCCACGGATGCAATCATACATACATGAATGTATGATTGCTTTCCAATGAAAGCGCCGCCGACTCAAGTCCCAGTGGCCAAGCCACGCCCGACCCAGGCCCAGCGGAGCGCCCGGACGCGGAGCGCTCTGCTCGAGTCGGCCGCCAGGGGCCTGTCCCGCTATGGCTACGGCAACCTCGTGCTGGAGCAGGTCGCGCGCGAGGCCGGCTATACCCGCGGCGCTCTGTACCACCAGTTCAATGGCAAGGAGGATCTGGCGCTGGCGGTGCTCCAGTGGGTCGACGAGACCTGGTGGAGAGAGGTGGCCGATAAGGCCGAGCGCCAGCGCGATGCGGCTGCGACTCTGGTCGCCCTGGCGCGCGGCCACGCGGTCTACTGCCGACGAGACGTGGCCCGCGTGATGATGGCGCTTCGTATCGAATTCAGCGGCCAGGAACATCCGGTGGGGCGGGGGGTCGAACGGGTCTCCAAGAAACTGATCCGGCATTGCGCCCGCCTCATAGATGCCGGGCGTTCGGACGGATCGATCCCGGCCGGACCCCCCGCCAAAGAGGTCGCGCTCGCCTTCGTCGGTGCGATCGAGGGGACCGTGATCGCGCTCGCCGGCCATGCACCGCACGATGAGCTTCTGGCTGCGCGAGCGGCTGCCGGCGCACTCGGGCTGGATGGCCTTCGAGCACGCGCCTCGTAGCCCAGGGCCACTCGCGAGAGCATCGATCGTCTGGCTCGCCTCAAGCGTTCGGCCGCATGGCTGCGAGATCCCCTCGAAGACCTGGCGGCGCTGCTGGCGTGGGACGGGGCGAGCTGGAAGAAGCCGCCGCGAGATCCGCGCAACGGCCTCTGACGGGTTTCTCGTTGAGGCGGTCAACTGCTTCGAGATCGAGGTCGAACTGCTCGGAACCCATGGCTTCAGCGCCCCATCACGATTTCACGTAGCGGGCCACGGCCTCGCGAGCGAGATCGCTGACCGAGCGGCCTTCCTCCTTGGCCTGCTTCTGAGCGGCGCGGTACAGGTCGGGCGTCGTGCGAAAGCTCAAACGGGGAGACGCTCCGGCGCCGGCCAGCGAAGGGCGGCCCACCCGGCGGCGCTCGGCCTTCGAGAGGTCGTAGCCGCGCTCGGCCTCGGCTGCGAGGGCGTCGGCGATCTCGGGCGTGATCTCCGTCCCGGACTTCGTCCTGGGGTTCTTGCTAGTCACCTTCTTTACCTTCGCCATTTCTTTGCCTCCTCGTACTGCTTCCGGTAGCGGTTGCGCAGCGGCATCGCGTGGATCACCAGCAGACCGCCGTCATCGAGCTCGACCGCCATGACCTCCAGCGCCGTCCCCTTCGCGTCCTCACCGAGGAAGACGAGTCGCATGCTGGTCCCAGCTGGTGCATTGCCTGGCGGCTCCTGTTCGAAACGCAGACCGCAATGTTCGACCACGTAGCGAGAGCGGTCACGGGAGATTCGGTGCTTGGTCGCGGCACGAGCCCATCTCAGATTCACAATCGCAATCTATTAGTTCTGTCGGACAATATTAGCAGCCTCCCGGTCCAGATTTCGGGCACTCGGCGCCGAGAGTGCCCGAAACGCCGACAATCCCCGCTAATCGCCGCGTATTCGTGGTGCCGGCGACTCTCAGCGGCTCACCTGAATCCCCTGATAACCGGCATCTTCTAACGCGGATTCCCCGGCCAGAGCTTGCTCATCGCACCCACACCTTGACGTCTTCGCGGCCGCGCTCGATGCGCTGCAAGACGTAGAGGTGGTACTGGCAATCAGTCAAGGTCAAAAGTGGCCGCGATCGCTTCGCTGAGAGCCGGCTCTTGACTGTCGAGCAGGACGCCGATCTGCTCTCCCAAGGCATCCGTGGGAATGGTGGTGATGTTGTCGCAGCTGATGACTGAGGGCTCCGTGAGGCCGTTCGCGGCATCGACGCCTACCTCACTTGAGAGACCGCGAATGGTTGTGGTGATCGGCGCGACGGTCACCGTCCTGAGATGTGGCCGGACGAGCTCGCGCGTGAGGATCAATACGGGCCGCGCCTTGTCGAGATGCGCAACGTGGATCGCCCGCATCAGGCCAGATCATGCGGCAGGCCCGCCGCGTGCTCGGCGAGCCCTGCGAGCTCTGGGTCCGGACCGGTGCGGGCGAGGATCCGGGCATCGCGTTCGGCGAGCTCACGACGACGCTCGCGCTCGAGCGCCCGCGTTACGACGGCGGCCCGGCTGCGCTCGGTGCCGGAGTCGACGATCTCGTCGACGAAGTCAACGAGGTCATCTGGGAGGCGCACTGCGATCTGCTTGGTCATCCCATAACGGTAGCAAAACGGTAGCACCTTACTTTTCGCCTAAAAAGGCGACACTTCGGCGGCACCGCACAGCCTGTCGGCGGCTGACCTGCCGGCGGTTGGAAATGGCGCGCGAAACCAGGCACTTCTCGCCGGGAAGTGCCCGAATCGCCGCTAATCCCCGCGTATCCCCGCACTTCGAGCGGAGCGGCCACACTGGGAGCCAGGACAAAAGCCCTGCAAGTCACGCCCTTGAAAACGGGCACGCCAGCTCAGCTTTCGGAAATCGCACCCAGGAGGTCGGCGATTCGAATCCGCTTAGCTCCATTTGCACGGGCGTCGCTCTGGGGGGTGCCGTCGGAGAGCTACGAAGGGTCTGAGATCCAGCACGGCTCGATGTCGAAGCGCTGGATGCCGATCACGGCCGGTGGTTTGTCATGCCCGCCACGCGAGGCCGACGCGGGCCGCGCTCCAGGCGAGCGCGCGGTCCACCGGCCGGCCGATGAGGTCCGCGAGCCAGTCGATGCGCCGCCGCAGCGGCGGCATCCAGAGGACGAGGGCGGCGGCGGCGCCCAGGCAGGCGCCGGCGAAGACGTCGCTCGGGTAGTGGACACCGATCGCCACGCGGCCGACCGAGAGCACGGCGGCCGCAATCAGCGCGACGACGCCCCAGGCGCGCTTTCGCAACACGATCGCCACGGCGATCGCGAAGGCGGCGGTGGCGTGGTCGCTGGGGAATCCCGGATCGGCGGCATGATGAGAGAAAAGGTGAACCGCGCCTGGATCGGCGACGAAGGGCCGCGCCCTGTCCACGACTTCGGAGATCGCCTTGCCGATCGCCAGCGCGAGGCCGGCGCTCAGCACCGCCGCGACGGCGGCGCGGCGCCAGGCTGCATGGCGGGCGCCGTGCGCCGCCACGAAGACGACCAGCAGCGTGCCCGCGAAGAGCACCTCCGAGGATTCGACGAAAGCTAGCCAGGGGTCCTCCACCGAGTCGTGGTGAAAGAGAAACCCGTTGAGCGCGTGCAGCAGCGACCAGTCCACTCGGGGCATTTAACAACTTCGTTACATCCGCCGGTTTGGCTACGGCTGCGCGTCGGTCGCAAGCCGCGGGTCAGCCTTCTTCGTCGGCTTTACGCCGCTTCTGCGCCTCGTGCGCCAGCGACATCTCGACTCCCGAGGCGACGACGTAGATCGTGCTCGGACGTTGTTGCGGACCGACGTCTGCGCTCCCCGCTCGAAAGCCCCCTTCAGACTCTCCTCCGGGTCGCTCATCCGCCCCTCCGCCCACTGACCGACCGCCGCCCGAGGGGCCGGCGTCCGCCGGCCCCTCCTCGGCAACCGAGCGCGAAGCGACGAACGAGCTGACGCCGAGAGGAAGTCCGGTAAGACTCAGCTTGTGAATTGGCGTGGCGCTCTTGCCCTGCTTGCGATCTCGGCGATCATGCTGATGCCCCCGGCCGTGGCCGGCGCGGCGACCTACTCCGTCACCACCACCGCCGACTCCAACAGCGGCAGCTGCGAACCCGCGGCGTGCACCCTGCGGCAAGCGCTCAATGCCGCGAACGCAGCGGGGGACGCCGATGTGGTCACGTTGCCCGCCGGCGCCTACGGTCTCGAATACGGCCAGCTGGAAATCAAAGCCCCGGTTACCGTCACGGGCCTGGCCGGTTCCGGCGCCACCACCGTCGACGCGCAAGGGGCCTCCCGCGTCTTCAGCGTTTCGGTCGGGGCGACCGCGACGCTGGAAGGGATCGCGATCGTCAAAGGCCTGGTCAAAGGCACGAGCGCGGCGCAGGCGATGGGCGGCGGAATCCTCAACGCCGGAGCGCTCACCTTGAAAGACGTAACGGTCAAGGAAAACACCGCCGAGCCCGCCGACAGCACCGGGACCTCCCCGAGCGGCGGCGGCGTTCAGAACTCCGGGACCCTGGTTCTGGTCGGAAGCACGATCGAAGGCAACCTCGTCACCGCGGTTCCGTACGTCGGCGGGATTCCGACTGGCGGGGGCATCGCCAACGTCGGCGGCATCGTCGAGGCAACCGACTCCGTTATCGCGCGCAACCAGGCTCAGTCGCTCAAGGGCGGGATTCCGGACGGAGGGGGGCTGGCCAGTCTCGGCGAAGCCGCTCACGGCGCGAAGCTGACCCTGACCAAAGTTCTCGTCGAAGCCAACGCCGCGATCGAGCAGGAAACGGGCGGCATTCCCGAGGGCGGCGGAATGTACGCCTCCAAGTCCGACCTCACCGTGAGCGAAAGCGCCGTTACCGGCAACAAAGCTGCTGGCGGCTCGATTGCCGATGCGGGAGGGATTTACGCCAGCTCGGAAGGCACCTTCCTGCTCGAGCGAAGCCTCGTCGCGAGCAACCGCGTTGAATCCACCGTGTTCGCCGATGGTGGCGGCCTCAACGTCTACGGCTATCCAGCCGACTCGCAGGCGATCGTCAACTCGACGATCACGGGCAACGAGGCGATCGCCCCCACCGGCGGATCGGGAGGCGGGATTCTCCACGGCGGATTTGGCGCCTCGCGGCTCGAAGTCTCGAGCTCGACCATCTCGGAGAACTCCGCCGATTCGAGTGGCGGGACCGGAAACGGGGGCAACCTCTTCGACCCGGGCCAAGAAGGCCGAACCACCGTTCTTCTCAACACGATCGTCGCCAACGGGTCTGCCAAGACCGAAGGCGGTAACTGCTACGGAGCGGGCATCCAATCCGCCGGCCACAACATCGACAGCCTCGATGAGTGCAATTTCACCGCGACCGGTGACCAGGTCAATACGAATCCGCTGATCGGTCCACTGGCTTCCAACGGCGGCCCCACGCAGTCCATGGCGCTCCTCTCCGGGAGCCCGGCGATCGACGCGGGCGGGCTGCCGTGCCCGCCGACCGACCAGCGCGGTGTTCCGCGACCGCAGGGCCCCGGCTGCGACATCGGCGCCTACGAGGTCGTGGTCCCGCCCCCGCCGCCGCCCTCGCCGGAACCGGCCTCCCCGTCGGACGAAGCGCTGCTCAACTTCCGTGCCGGCAAGGTCAGGGTCAACCACAAGGGCAAGGGGGCGCTTCCGGTTCGCTGCCGCAACGTGGCGGGCGATCTCTGCAAGGTGCGCCTCGTCATCTGGCGCTACCCCTCGAAGCGCGGCGCTGCCGGAAAGAGCGCCGCGCGCCGGGTGAAGCTCGGGGCCATCGTCGGCGAAGTCTCAGGTCAGGGCAACGGCCGCCTCCGCGTCCAGCTCAACAAGAAGGGGCGCGGGATGCTCCCCGGCAGCCCCAGCAAGAAGCTCAAGGTCCGGGTGATCGGGGCTTCCCGCAACCTGGCCAACCAGCCCGTGCAGATCGACCGGGCGTTGAGGCTGAGCCCGAAGGCGAAGCGTAAGCGCGGCTGACTAGCCGTCGGCGGGCGTTTCGCGGAGTTCGCCTCCGGGGTAGGAGTGCCCGAAAGCGCGAACAAGGAGGTTCGACATGGGCATTCTCGACAAGGTCACCGGTAAGGCGAAGCAGGCGGTCGGCGACGTCGCCGATGACGCCTCGCTTCGTCGCGAAGGCAAACGCGAGGAGCGCAAGGGGGAGAAGAAGGACGAACTGGGCCTCGCCCAGGAGAAGGCCGACGAGAAGGCCGAGGAAGTGGCGGACCTGGAGCGCAAAACCTGAGGGCCGGCGCTCAGCCGCGGTTTCCGACCCTTGCCTAGGGGTAGATGAGTGGCGTGGAAACGGAACCGAGCGACCAGCCGGGGAGGGCACGTCGCCTGCTGGCGATCGTCACCGTCGATCCGCTCGGCCGGGAGTCGCTTCGCGAGATCGGCTCCAACGGCGTCGGCGGTGGCGCCGCGCGCTCGCCGGTCGATTTGCGCGTAATCGTCCCGGCGGTCGAGGCGAACTCGTTCAGGCACACAATGGGCGACGTCGACGAGCCGAAGCGGGACGCCGAGGGGCGACTCGGGCGGCTGCTCGAGGAGCTCCGGGCGGCCGGCCTTGAGGCGGTCGGCGAGGTGGGCGATGCCGACCCGATCCAGGCCGCCAAGGACGCGCTGCTCGCCGGACCGGGGGCGGACGAGATCGTGATCTTCGAGCACGAGCGATCGCAGGCTCGCTGGTTCGAGGACGGCCTGCTGGAAAGGGCCGAAGCCGAGCTCGACCCGCCGCTGCGGATGGTCGTCCTGCACGACGACCGGGATGGCCGGCCGCACGTCGTCGGGGTCGAAGCCTCCGGCCGCGGAACCCACGACCCGACGGAAGACGACGAGATCGGCTCCGCCTACCTGATGGCCTTCTCCCGCGCCGATTTCGCCGGCATGGTCGCCGGCATCTTCGGCACGATCGTCGCCTCGATCCTCGCCGGCGCGGTGGCCGTCGACAACGGCGAAGTCAGCGGCCGCGCCGCCGCCGCGATCCTGATCGCGATCGGCATCGCCCTGGTCAACATGGCCCACGTGGTCGGCCTGACCCTGATGGACAGCGTCCGCTACCACGGCGGATTCGCCAGGTTCTTCCGCTACCTCTCGCTGACCGGGACCCCACTCGCCGTCCTCACGATCCTGGTGCTGTTGCTCGTCTGAGCGTGTCGACGACGCGCTCGCCCCGGAGCCGATCGCCGGCACACGAGCGCTTGACAGTCCTTGTTCGGTATGGCTAGGGTTCCGGCGATGAAAAGAAAGCCAGTCCTGGTGCCTCTCGGTGTAGCGCTCGCGGCGATCCTCCCCAGCGGAGCGCAGGCGAAGGTCGTGGACGTGGGCGCCGGGGTGGGACGCGCGCAGGCCGCGGTCACACAGAGCGCCACGCCCCTGGCCGGCGCCTCGGCGGCTCCGCTGCTGGCGCTGCCCAATGGAAACGCCGTTCCCGGCCTGGCCCGCCATCACTCCCACTACTCGCACCACAGCCATCACTCGCACCATTCCCATCACTCGCACTACTCGTCCAGCGGCGGCGGCCATTACTCGCATTCCTCCCACGCCTCGCACTCGTCGCACTACTCGAGCTCCTGAGTCGCGGGACGCGAGTCGCCTGACCGGGCATGATCGAGCGCAGCGTTCACTTCGATGCCAGTGGCCACTCCTTGGACGCGGTCCAGCGCGCCGCCTACCGGCTGTCAGATCGGCTGTCCTGCGAGATCTCCAAGCGTGACGACACCATCGAGGCAACGCTCTTTCTCGCCGAGGACGCGGAGGATCCCGAGGCGCTGATCGCCGAGTTCCGCAACGAGGTTCTCGACCAGGCGTTGCGCGAGCGGATCAGGACCGAAACCTCCGATATCCGCAACCTGGTTCTGGCGCTCGCGTTCTCGAAAACCGGACTGACAGATACAGATGTCTAGGTTCCGCGAGCCGACTGCCTTCCAAGCGCCGAATGCCGACTGGCAGCTTCTCCCGTTTCGCTTCGAGCGAATCGACGAGCGCATCCTCCTGACGAATCTGGTCGGCGAGCACCTCTTCCTCTCCGGCGACGAGTTCCAGCTGCTCGCCGACGGGGCCCTTCCGGCCGACTCGCCACTCGTCCGTAAGCTTCGCGCCAAGCACGTAATCCGCGAAGGGTCGGATGACCTGCCGGTCGAGCTCCTGGCGCTCAAGGCCCGCACCCGCTACCGCCGGCTCGCCGAGTTCACCTCTCTTCACATCTTCGTCGCCTCGCTGCGGTGCGAGCACTCCTGTCCGTACTGCCAGGTCTCGAGGCAGAGCTCGGATCGCGAGGCGTACGACATGAGCGCCGAGACGGCTGCGCTTGCGCTCGATTCCGTCTTCCGCTCTCCCTCGTCCAACATCAAGATCGAGTTCCAGGGCGGCGAGCCCCTGCTCAACTTCGAGCTGATCGAAGAGGTTGTCGAGCGCGCCGAGGCGCGCAACGAGTCCGAGCAGCGCAACCTCGGCTTCGTCATCGCAACCAACCTGGCGCTGCTCGACAAGCGGGTCATCGACTTCTGCCGCGCCCACGGCGTATACATCTCCACCTCGCTCGACGGGCCGGCGGACCTGCACAACAAGAACCGGCCGCGGCCCGGGCGCAATAGCTGGGAGCTGGCCACAGAGGGGATCCAGCGCGTCCGCGAGGAGCTCGGGGTCGACCGCGTCTCAGCGCTGATGACCACCACCCGCTCGAGCCTCGACAGAGTCCGGGAGATCGTCGACTGTTATGTCGAACAGGGACTCACCTCACTCTTCCTGCGACCGCTCTCCCCGTACGGCTTCGCGATCAAAACCAAGAGCTTCGACGCCTATGACGTCGACCGGTGGCTCCCGTTCTACGAAGAGGGCCTCGACTACATCATCGAGCTCAACTCCCAGGGCACGCCGATGGTCGAGCAGTACGCGGCGATCGCCTTGAAGAAGATGCTGACCAACGACGATCCCGGGTACGTCGACCTGACCTCCCCGGCCGGGATCGGCATTGGCGCGATCGTCTACAACTACGACGGTGACGTGTACGCCTCCGACGAGGGGCGAATGCTGGCGGAGATGGGCGACACCACCTTCCGCCTGGGAAACCTCCACCGAGATTCCTACGAGGAGATTATGCTCTCCGACGCCCTGCTCGGTCCTCTCGAGGAATCGTTCACGGGCAGCGCGCCAATGTGCACGGACTGCGCGTTCGAGCCCTACTGCGGAGCGGACCCGACCTACCACCACGCCACGGCCGGCGACTACCTCGGGCGCAAGCCCAACTCCGGCTTCTGCAGGCGAAACATGGCGATCTTCAAGCTGCTCCTCGACCGCTACGAATCCGACCCGTCCACGCGCGCCCTCTTCACAACCTGGGCCACACATTGATCGCGCTGCGCGGGAAAACGACCGCCTCCACCCTCGCGGCGCCGCTTCCGCACTCGGTGTGGAAGCTGGCCGACTCCGGCACTCTGGACACGCAGCGTCGCTCCCGGGCGTTTCTGCTGGACGGAGGCTGTGCGGCGCCGCCCTCCTTCAACCTCTATCTGGCGCGCAGCACCGATCCACGCGACGACTTGCCGGCCAACACCGTGAGGCTGCCCCCCGAGCTCGATTACCTGTCCGGCGGTGACGTCCTCTCGGTGAGTGAGGACGGTGAGCGGATCCGCGTCCTTTGGCGCCATCGCAGCCGTCAGAACAGCATCCTGCTCACCGAGCGCTGCAATCACTACTGCCTGATGTGCTCGCAGCCGCCGAAGACGGCCAACGACGATCGCCTGCTGGACGAGGCGTTCGAGCTGATGCGCCTGCTCCCTCGCGACACGATGGAGATCGGCTTCACCGGTGGCGAGCCGACGCTCTACGGAACCGAGCTGGTCGACCTGCTGAGGCTCTGCACCAACCTCCACCCGGAGGCAGAGGTGCACGTTCTCTCCAACGGCCGTCGCTTCGCCGACCCGGAGTACGCCGCGGCGTGGGCTTCGATCGACAACCCGAACCTGATGGTCGGCATCCCGATCTACGGCGCCGAGCCGGCGCGCCACGACTACGTGGTGCAGGCCGAGGGCGCCTTCAACGAGACCGTGCGGGGGATCGTCAATCTCGCCCAGCTCAAACAGAGGGTCGAGCTGCGCGTCGTGCTGCATCGCCAGACGGCGCCGGCCCTGCCCGAAATCGCCGAATTCATCGCTCGAAACCTCCCCTTCGTCGATCAGGTCGCCCTGATGGGGCTCGAGATGATCGGCTTGGCGCGGGCGAATATCCCCGCCCTCTGGATCGACCCCACCGAATACGCCGATGAGCTGGTCGAGGCGGTGACGCTGCTCGACCGCAGCCACGTGCACACGATGGTCTACAACCACCAACTCTGCCTGATACCGCGCAGCGTGTGGCCATTCGCCGTTCGCTCGATCAGCGACTGGAAGAACGAGTACCACCCCGAGTGCCTGCGCTGTAGCGTCAAAGACGACTGCGGCGGCTTCTTCTTCTCTGCCAAATACAAGATGAGCGACAAGATCTCGGCGATAGAGGACGGTCAGGCGGAGCCCGCCCTGCTGGCGCTCGGCGCCGACTGACAGCCGTTCGTCACCTTGGGGCTCAGTCTGAGCCCGCGCCCTGCCTGCTGGTTGGGCGGGACGCCTGCCCTAGACTGACCCCGTGCCAGCGAAAGGACTCTCGGGAAGTGAAGAGGAGCTCCGGCGCGGTCGCGAGGCCAGGCTCGAGGCGGATCGAAAGGCCTCGATGAGTGAGCGCCTTGCGCGGGTGCACGCGCTCTGTCGACAGATGAGCGCCATCAAGGGCGCGGCCAGGTTCGAATAGCGGGCTCAGCCCGTCGTCTGGCGCGGGGCGTAGCGGTGGTGGAGCATCAGGGCGTTGCCGTCGGGGTCGGCGAAGAAGGCCATGTGGCAGACGCCGGTGTCGAAGATCTCGTCTTGGAACTCGACGCCGCGCGCTTCGAAGGCCTCGCGGGCGGCGGCAACGTCATCGACGTGGAGGGCGATGTGGTTCTTGTTCGGCGCGTACTCGAGGCCCATCTTCTCGGGTTCGATCAGGCTGAGCGTCAGGTTGCCAGTCTCGAA
>Ga0210100_1000160_pt1 | contig 12716 bp, 13 predicted proteins | sample MayberryNW_TuleB_FD_185525 | JGI IMG/M metagenome (GOLD analysis project Ga0210100, IMG submission 185525) | Wetland microbial communities from San Francisco Bay, California, USA, that impact long-term carbon sequestration - MayberryNW_TuleB_D1... | ecosystem: Environmental > Aquatic > Marine >... | reverse complement strand
GAGCCCCGCCCCGACCTTGTCCGGCCAGGGCCCGCTTTCCCCGTCGAAGGCTTCCTCGACCACGTAGGCGAGCCGCTCGGTCGCCGAGTCGAGCAGGGCGAGGAAGGCCTCCTGCTTGTCGGCGTAATGGCGGTAGAAGGTCTTGTAGCCGACCCGGGCGCGGCGCACGATCTGCTCGATCGAGGTCTCCGCGTAACCCTGCTCGGCGACCAGCTCGGCGGTCGCCTCGAGAATCCGGCGGCGCTGGTCGGCCGCGGCCTCGCCGCGACTCACCGGTTGCGGGCCGGGCGGCTGCCGGGAGGCCTTTCCAGGCAATGCACGCACGCGGTCAGGATAGCGCGCGTTCCCATTGGTACGAAGTGAGTATATGAAGTGTCATAAGTTCCCAAAAATGGGCTAAGGTACCCCGAGTGAGGCCACCGACCACACTGCGGGCTGTCCGTTCATGGGACGAAGCCATCCCGCAGCGTGCGACGGAGGAGGGAGCGCTGGAAGCGATGCTGCTCAGCGTCGGCGCGCACGGCTACGAGAAGGCGACCGTGCAGGAGACGCTGGAGCGCTCGGGGATGTCCAGGGACCGCTTCCAGCGCGCCTTCGGCGGCAAAGAGGCCTGCTTCGCGCGGGCCTACGCGATGGCGGCGGAGAGGATCTGCGCGGAAGTGCTCGAGGCGGGCCAAGAGGCCGAGAGCTGGCGGGCGGGCTTCCGCGCCGCCCTCGCCACGCTGCTGCGGGCGGTCGCCGAGCAGCCGCTGATGGCGAAGGCGCTGCTTATCGAGGCGCGGGCGGCGCGCGGCGAGGCCTGGGCCAAGCACCAGCAGCTGGTCGAGCGCTTCGCCGCGGCCGTCGACCGGGCCCGCGAGGAGCCCGGCGCCCGTCCCGGCGCCGGCCCGCTGACCGCCCAGTTCGTGGTCGGCGCGATCGAGGAAGCGCTCTGCACCGAGATCGCCGCCGGCCGCGCCGCCGCGGTAGAGCGCCTGCTCCCCGACCTCACCCACCTCGGCGTCCTGCAGTACTTCGGCGAGGACGAGGCCTGGCTGGAGCTCAACTCGCAGAGACCAGGGACGCCTGCACCCCCAGGTTGAGAAGGGTGCATAACGGTAGTCTTGAGGCCTACATAACGGTAGTTTAGGAACGTATCCTGGGGCTCAGGTGCCAGCCCGCCAGACCCGTAGGGCCGTGCATTTCTCAAGACGATCGAAGTCATGATCGGCGTGAAGCAGGGGGGCGCCGGTACGCACACACGGCGCGGCAATGAGGCAGTCAAGGGTCTTGCGAATCGTCACTCCGGCGCGTCGTGCTGCTCGGTAGAGCTCGGCGGCGAGAACGAAGTCCTCGAGGCCATTCAGCTGCAGGATCGGAAATGCGCGCATGTGCCGCTCGACTGTTCGAGCTTCCCGCTCCGAACGGAGGCCCTGCAGAACCTCCGTCAGGATCACGTCGGTAAGCGCAACAGGCTCACCGGTCTCGATCAACGACACGCACTGCCGTGCGTGTCGAGAGTCAACGTCATTGAGAACGTCGATCCAGACGCTAGTGTCAACGACGATCACGCGCGGCCACGGCGGCTTTGCCCGAGGTCACCGGCCCAACGGACCTTGCCCCGGAGGTCCAGCACGCCGAGGCGACGGTGTCGAGCCACCAACTCCCTGAGTGCCAGATCCACTGTCTCGCGCTTCGTCCTCGCGCCGACCAGATGCTGTGCCTCGCGCATTACGTCGTCGTCTATCTCAATGTTGGTACGCATGCACAAGAGAATACACATAGAGATGTGTAGGATCAGTTAGGAATGGACGTCGAGCACAATGGCCCGGAGATGCTCGCGGCGCACTTCGCTTCCGGGCGGCACCTGTGCGTCGGGCTCGATCCGGTGCTCGAGCGGCTGCCGGCCTCGGTGGCGCCGGGGGCGGGCGCGGCGGAGCGGGTGGTTGCGTTCGGGCGGGCGCTGGTCGAGGCGACGGCGGGGGTGGCCGCTGCCTACCAACGCGGGATACGCGGCGGCGGCCTTCGACGAGCTTGGGGCCGACGCGATCACCGTCCACCCCTACCTCGGGGGAGAGGCGCTGGCGCCGTTCCTCGAGCGCGCCGGGAAGCTGGTCTTCGTCCTCGCCCGCACGTCCAACCCGGGCGCCGGCGAGCTGCAGGACCTGGTCTCCGATGGAACGCCCCTCTACCGCCACGTCGCCCGCGCGGTGGCCGGCGAGTGGAACGCGAACGGCAACTGCGGGCTGGTGGTCGGCGCCACCTACCCCGAGGAGATGGCGGCGATCCGCGCCGACGTCCCGCCGACGATGCCCTTCCTGATCCCCGGGATCGGCGCCCAGGGCGGCGACCTCGGCGCGGTCGTCGCGGCGCACCGCGAAGCCGGCAGCGACGCCTATCTAATAGCCGCCTCCCGCTCGATCGTCTACGCCTCCGCCGGCGAGGACTTCGCCGCGGCCGCCGGCCGTGAGGCCGAGGCGCTAGACGCCGCGATCCGCGGCGCCTGACTACTTCTCGCGCGCCAGCTCCGCCGCCTCGGCGTTGCCGAGATAAGGCGTCAGGGTGAACTCGACCAGGTCGGGTAAGAGCTCCTCGAGCTCTTCGGCTTTGCCGGCGATGATCCGCCGGGAGATCAGCGAGACCATGCCGCCGACGAGCGCCTCCTCGGTGGTCGGCGAGAGGCGCGAGAGGACCTCGGGGGCGCGGCCTTCGCGGCCCTGCTTGAAGTAGGGGACGAAGCTCTGGATCGCCGCGTCGTAGCGCTCGACTACGACCGGGCCAGCGACCAGCGCCTCGACCATGCAGAGGCGGGCGAGGTGCGGCTCGGTGGCGAGGAACTCGAGCATCGCGCCGATCCCGGCCTTGACCGCGTGCGGCCAGTCCTCCTCGGCGTCGAAGGCGGCCGAGACCTGTTCGCGCAGCTCCTCCATCACCGTGTCGTAGGCGACGACGAAGCACTCGTCCTTGCTCGAGAAGTGCTCGTAGAAGGTGCGGCGCGAGACGGCCGCGTGCTTGGTGATGTGGGCGATCGTCGTGCCGGCGTAGCCGTTCTCGGCGATCGCCTCGGCAAGGCCCGCGATCAGCCGCTCGCGCTGGTTGTGCACGACGAACTCCCGCGGCAGGCCGTGCCTGCCGGGCGGCAGGCGAGCCAACTCGGGCGGGTATTCCTCTGCTGACATCCCGGTCTTGCCCGATTTAGGGGAAGAGGATTTTTTAGCCACGACCCGACGATATCGCGTAGGCGGGTCAAAATTCTTCGCCAGCTCGGCGAGACCGGCATCGACTCCGAGATAGGGGATCACCGCCGCGGACATCAACTGGGGGACCAGCTCGGGCAGCGCCTCGGCCTCGCCCTTGACGACTTTGGCGTAGATCTGGCCGTAGGCGGAGCCGGCCAGCGCCTCGGCGGTGGTGTGGGGAACCGATTCGGGATCCTCGAGCTCCTGGCGGCCGGCGTCGATCAGCGAGGCGACCACCCGCATCGTCATGTCGCGCCGCGCGCGGGCGGCGTCGCCGGCGGCAAGCACCTCGATCGCGAAGGTGGCGCGGCTGGGGTCGCTGCGCAGCGCTTCGACGATCTCGCAGGCAACGGCGCGCAGCCGGTCGGGCCACTCCTCGCGGCTGTTGAAGGCCTCGAGCATCTCCTGCATGCAGCCCTCGCTGATCTCCCTCCAGATCGAGAGGAAGCAGTCGTACTTGTTGCGGAAGTGGCGGTGGAAGGCGGGGCGGTCGAGCCCGGCCCGCTCGAGGACCATCTCGACGGTGGTCTCGGCGTAGCCGCGCTCGGCGGCGACGTCAATCAGGGCCTCGACGATGCGCTCGCGCTCGGGGCTGGCGGCGCGCTCGCGAGTCTCCAGGTCAAGCACTAGGGCATGAGACCCCCGGTCCCCGCCCTAGGAGTCGCCGGCCGCGATCCGCTTGGCGGATTCCGCGCCGACGTACGGTGTGAGGGAGAACTCGACCAGCTCCGGCAGCAGCTGCTCGATCTCCGCGGCCTGTCCCATGATGATCCGCTGGTAGAGGATCCAGAAGATTCCCCCGACGATCGTCTCCTCGAGGGTCGCCGGCAGCTGCTCGCCCTTCGGCGCGACCTTGCGGCCCATGCGGAAGAGCGGCACGAAGGCCTGGATCGAGCGCTCGTAGCGGTCGACCGCGGCCGGGCCGGCGGAGAGCGCCTCGACGATGCAGGTGCGGGCGAGCGCCGGCTCGCTGGCCACGTAGTGGAGGAAGGCGGCGAGGCCGGCCTCGACCCGGGCGGGCCAGCTGTCGACTTTGCTGGCGGCGTCGACGACGCGGCGCAGCGCCTCCTTGACGGCGAACTCCGAAGCCGCGAGGAAGCAATCCTCCTTGGAGGAGAAGTTCTCGTAGAAGGTGTTGCGGGCGATCCCGGCGCGGCGCACGATGTCGGCGACGGTGACCGCGCGGTAGCCCTTCTCGACGGTCTCCTCGGCGAGGGCGGCGATGATCCGGGCCCGCTGGTGGCGGGCGATGAACTCACGGGGCAGCGAGTGGCGGCCGGGCAGCGTGCGGGTCGCCTGGGGGGCTCTCTCCTTCACGAAAGTGAGAGTACCCAGAGAGGCAACCGATTCCAAGCTGGACGTATTGGCCGGATACCGATACAGTACCCGAGTCCAGACAATCCGTTCCCTTGATCGGTCGGAAGGAAAGGTCAGATGGGGAAACAGGCCGCAACCAAGCTCCGGGCAGGGGCAGAGGGGAGCGGCGCCGGAGAGATGACAACCCCGGCTCCCACACTCAGACTCGTGGCTTCTCCCAAGCGTCAGCAGATCCTCGAAGGCATGCTCGAGGTCGTCGGCGACTACGGCTACGAGGCCGCGTCGGTGCAAAAGGTCCTGGATTTGACGGGTCTTTACCGGCAGGCCTTCTACGACAGCTTCGGCGACGTCGAGGCCTGCTACCTGGCGGCGCTGGACGCCGGCATCGCCCGGGTCGAGGCGCTGGTGGCGCACGCTGCGGCCTCCGAAGAGAGCTGGCGGGGGAAGCTGCGCGCCGGCCTGACGGCATTGCTCGAGGGGCTTGAAGCGGACCCCGGGCTGGGCCGCGCGCTGATCGTCGAGGTCCACGCCGCGGGTCCGGACGCCCTGAGAAGGCGCTCCGAAGCGATGAAAAGCGTGACCGATTTCATCGATTCGGCCCGCGCCGATCTCGACGAGGCGGAGGCGCCCCCGCCGATCGCCGCCGAGGGCATCGTCGCCGGCATGCACTCGGTCGTCCACGCCAAGCTGGCGGCCGGCGACGTCGATGGCTTCGCCGCGCTGCTGCCCGACTTCATGTACTTCGCGGTGCTGCCCTACTTCGGCCCGGAGGCGGCCGAGCGGGAGATGCAGGCCGCTAAAGCCTGATCAGGCTGGGCGACTCGATGCCGCGGGTGACGCCGCGGAAGTCGATCGTCAGCGCGGCGCGGGCGACCACGTCGGCGTAGTCGACCCCCGGGTGGGCGGTGACGATCGCCACCGCGTCGGCGCTCTCCAGGGCCGGACCGAGCTCGACCGAGGCGAGCCCGAGGTCGGGCAGCGAGGGGACGTGCGGGTCGTGGTAGGAGATCGCGCCACCGAGCTCGACCAGGCGGCGGACGATCTTCAGCGAGGGCGACTCGCGCGTGTCGCCGATCCCCGCCTTGTAGGAGACGCCGAGGACGAGGATGCGCGAGCCGTTGACCGGCTTGCCCGCCTCGTTGAGGGCGCGCTCGATGCGCTCGACGCAGAAGGCCGGCTGGGTCTGGTTGACCTTGCCGGCCAGCTCGATGAACTCCGGGTAGAAGTCGTGCTCGCGCGCCTTGAAGGCGAGGTAGAAGGGGTCGACCGGCAGGCAGTGGCCGCCCATCCCCGGGCCGGGCTCGAAGCGCATGAAGCCGAACGGCTTGGTCGCCGCGGCGTCGACCACCTCCCAGACGTCGATCCCGAGCCGGTCGCAGAGCTGGGCGAGCTCGTTGACGAGGGCGATGTTGACCGAGCGGAAGATGTTCTCGAGCAGCTTGGAGAGCTCGGCGGTCTCGGGGGTCGAGAGCACCACGACCTCGTCGCAGATCAGCGCGTAGAGCTCGCGGGCGCGCTCGGCGCAGGCGGCGGTGAGGCCGCCGACCAGCTTCGGCGTCGTCCTCACCGTGTAGTCGGTGCGGCCCGGGTCGATGCGCTCGGGCGAGAAGGCGACGTGGAAGTCGGTTCCGGCGGAGAGTCCCGACTGCTCGAGGATCGGCACGAGGCGCTCGCGCGTGGTCCCCGGGTAGGTGGTCGACTCGAGCACGACCAGCTGCCCGGGCTGGAGGATCTGCGAGAGCGCGGTCGCCGAGTCGAGCAGGTAGGTGAGGTCGGGCTCGCGCGAGCCGGTCAGCGGGGTCGGCACGCAGATCACGACCGCTTCGCAGGAGGCGAGGTCGGCGTAGGCGGCGGTCGCCCGAAGGCGCCCGGCGAGCGGGGCGAGCGCGGCGTCGGGGACGTCCTCGACGTGGCTGCGCCCGGCGTTTATGCGCTCGACCTTGCGCGGGTCGACGTCGAGGCCGACCACCTCGTGCCCCGCCTCGGCGAAGGCGACGGCGAGGGGCAGGCCGACGTATCCGAGCCCGGCGATCCCGATCTTCATGGCCGCAGTGTAGGCCGCGGGGGCCGCCGGTTGGACAGGTCGTAGCGGCTTGGTCGATGCGCTGCGAAACCGGTTGGACAGGTCAGTTTCCCTGCCCTACGCTGATTGCATGGATTCGTCATCCGCACCGAATCCGACCAAGTCGAAGGACCTGCCCCGCGCCTACCTGGTGCGCTCCGAGCGCGAGCGGCTGCTCGAGGCGATGCTGCGGGTGTCCGCCGCGAAGGGCTACGAGACGACGGCGGTCAGCGATGTGCTCGAGGTGGCCGGGGTCTCGCGCGAGGCCTTCGAGGCGATGTTCCCGAGCAAGGAAGCCTGCTTCCTCGAGGCCTACGAAGCGGTCTTCGACGTGCTCGTCGCGCACGTCACCGCCGCCTTCGAATCGGCCGCCGGCGAGCCCTGGCCGCAGCGGATCGTCGCCGGGCTGAGCGCCCTGGTCGGCCTGCTCTCGATCGAGGCCGGGATCGCCCGGCTGGCGATGGTCGAGGTGACCGCCGCCGGCGAGGGCGCGCGTGCCCGCTACCGCTCGGCGCTGGCCCGCTTCACCCCGTTCCTCGAAGAAGGTCGCGACTACGCCGACCGCTCCGAGGAGCTGCCCGCCGACACCGCCCGCTTCGCGATCGGCGGCGCGACCTCGATGATCTTCGACGAGGTGCGGGCGGGGCGGGGCCCCGAGCTGAAACGGATCCTGCCCGACCTGGTCTTCGCCGTGCTGATGCCCTACATCGGGCCCGAGGCGGCTGAAGACGAGATGCGCCGGGTCGCGCGGGGCGCTTAGACGCCGGTCCCGTGACGGCCCTCGCCCGAGGCGAACCGGGCTGCGCCGCGGGCGGCGACATCGAGGACTTGGCGGCCGAGCTTGTGCTCTAGGGCTATGCCGTCGTTTAGCGGGAGGCCGAAGCCTTGGATTGCTGCTTGGCGGTCGGCGAGCATTGTCTCCTGGGGGAAGGCTGCGATCTTCTCGGCTAGCTCCAGGGCGCGGTCCAGGTGCTGGCCGGGCTCCCTGATCTCGTTGACTAGGCCGATTTGGTGGGCCTCCTCGGCGGGGACGGGGCGGCCGGTGAGGATCAGGTCGAGGGCTCGGCCCATGCCGACCACGCGGGGGAGGCGCTGGGTGCCTCCGTCGACGAGGGGGACGCCCCAGCGGCGCTCGAAGAGGCCGAAGGTCGAGTGGGGAGTGGCGATCCGCAGGTCGCACCAGAGGGCGAGCTCGACGCCGCCGGCCAGGCACCAGCCGTCGACCGCGGCGATCGCCGGCTTGGCGGGGGTCAGCCGGGTCGGGCCCATCGGGCCGTGCGGGTGGTCGACGTCGAGGTCCATCGCCTTCAGGTCGGCCCCGGCGCAGAACGCCTCGCCGCCGGCCCCGGTGAGGACCAGCACCCGCGCCCCGTCGTCCGCCTCGAAGTCCTTCAGCCCCTGGCGGAACCCCTCCGCCGTCGCCGCGTCCACCGCGTTGCGCCGCTCGGGCCGGTCGATGGTCAGCACCGCCGCGGCGCCGATTCGCTCGTAGCGCATCCCTCCGCTCATCGGAGGAGAGAGTAGGGAGTAGGCGGGCTAGTTGCTGAAACGGACTCACGGGGATCCAGCAACGCCGACTCCCAAGGTGCGCCCCGGTCGCCAACCCGGATGGCAGGCAGTCCAGGCGCGGCGAAAGCTACGGGCGGGCTCGGACGGAGCACGAAAAAGCGACCGGCGGTGACGCTCGTTTGCCTGCCGTGCGCGTAGCCTTCGCACACTGAAGCTCGTTGCGCCACCTTCGAGGCGTTGTCCGGTGGGCTTCCGCGGACCCCGTCTCTCCCAGTCGCAGTTTCAACTTAGCGCGCCGCTCCCCGCCGCGCCAGGGGGGCGACTTATTCGTTCCCGCAAACTCCGGAGAAATGCCACGTCCAGAGCCGGGCGCAGGGCGGTCGGCCGAGCGACGTTCGGCCCTATTCGAATCGTGGGTACGCTCCGTCGATGCGAATCGACCAGATCCTCAAGGCTGACGGACCAACCTTCTCGATCGAGTTCTTCCCGCCGAAGACCGCGGAGGCGCGCGAGGCGCTGTTCGCGACGGCGCGCTCGCTGCGTGAGCTCGAGCCGGACTTCGTCTCGGTCACCTACGGGGCGGGCGGCTCGACCCGCGAGGGCACGGTCGAGATCACGCGGGCGCTGAAGGACGACCTGGGCTACGAGACGATGGCCCACCTGAGCTGCGTCGGCGAGACCACCGAGGGGCTGGGCGCGACCCTCGACCGGATCGCGGCGGCGGGGATCGAGAACGTCTTCGCCCTGCGCGGCGACCCGCCCCGCGGCGAGGGCGACTTCGCGCAGCCCGCGGGCGGCCTGGGAAGCGCCGCCGAGCTGACCGCGTTCATCGGCTCGCGCTGGGACCTGACCGTGGGCGGCGCCTGCTTCCCCGAGGTCCACCCCGAGGCCCCGGACCTGGAGACCGACCTCGCCTATCTGAGGACCAAGGTCGAGGCCGGGGCGTCCTTCCTGATCACGCAGCTCTTCTTCGACAACCGGGTCTACTTCGACTTCGTCGCGGCGGCGCGCGAGGCGGGGATCGAGGCGCCGATCCTGGCCGGCGTGATCCCGGTGGCGAGCTTCGCCCAGACGAAGCGGATCTGCGAGCTCTGCGACGCCTCGATCCCGCCGCGCCTGGCGGCCGCCTTCGCCGCCTGCGAGGGCGACGAGCGGGCCGAGTTCGAGTTGGGGATCGCCTACGCGGCGCAGCAGTGCGCCGAGCTGCTGCTGGCGGGCGCGCCCGGCATCCACTTCTACGCGCTCAACCGGGCGCCGGCGACGCGGGCGGTGCTCGGCGCGCTGCGCGCGGCGCGGCCCTGGGAGCGGCGCGGCGGCGAGAGCGGCCGCCTGGCCAAAGCCGTCTGAGTAAGATCCCGCGCCGCAATGGCGAATCGTCGGCAGGAAGAGCGCCAGCGACTGCGCGATGCGCGCGAGCAGCGCGAGCGGCAGCGGTCGGGCTCTCAGCGGAAACGGCTGATGGTCGGCTACGGCGTCGCCGGGGTCGTCGGCCTGGTCGTCGTCATCGGGATCGTCGCGGCGATCGTCTCCGCTTCCAATAAGAACGACGGCGGCGATCCGCACATCGGCCAGCAGTCGGGCTCGACCAACGGCGTGCAGCCCGACACGCGCGGCGGCACGACCCCGGCGGCGGTCAAGGTCGCCAACCTGCGGAGAGCGGCCAAGCTGGCGCACTGCGACCTGCGGCTGCATCTCAGCGAAGAGGGCCACGAACACATCCCGCCGACGGCGCCGACCCCGGACTACGGGACCAACCCGCCGACCTCGGGCAATCACGTCGAACCGCCCTACCAGCAGGCCGACGGCGCCTACAGCGAAATGCCGCAGGAAATCGACTTCGTCCACTCGCTGGAGCACGGGCGGATCGAGTTCCAGTACGCGCCCAGCCTGCCGGAAAGCGACCAGCTGGAAATGGTCGGCATGTACGACACGATGTACGGCGGCTCGCTGCTCTTCCCGAACACCAACATGCCCTACGCGGTGGCGGCGACGTCCTGGCGCGACCTGATCGGCTGCAACGAATACAAGGGCGCGATCACGCTCGACGCGCTGCGCGACTTCGCCAAGCGGCGCTGGGGGCACGGGCGCGAGGGCGCGATGGGCTTCCCCTTCACCGGGCCGACGGCCGCCTCTCCGGAAATCGGCTAGCTCCGCGGAGCGCGATAGGCGGGGAAGAAGCCGCCCGCGTCCCTGCCGGCCGAGAGGCGCTCGTAGGCGGCCGGGTCGCAGACGATCTCCGAAGTGCGCCAGGCGAGCTCGCGGTTGGCGAAGCCGCGCTTGAACTCCTCGAGCGCGTCGCCCCGGGAGATGCCGCCGCCGAGGTTGAGCGGCAGCCCGAGCTCCCCGGCGAGGTCGACCAGCGCGGCGACGAGGTTCTTCATCGGCGAGTCGCGCAGGTGGGAGTCGGCGCTGCCGCTGAGGTAGTAGTGGAGGTAGCCGTCGCTGCGGGCGGCGATCGAGGCGGCGGCGATCGTGCCGTCGGGCGCCGTGGCCAGCGCCAGCCAGGTGAGGGGCGATTCGAGGATGCGGTCGAAGTAGGCGGCGCCGAAGAAGTAGCGCTCGGCGGCGCCGGTGCGGCGCATCGTCTGCTCGTAGGCGGCGAGGAAGCCGGCCCGCTCGGCGGCGCTCGTCTCCGGGCCGGGGACGATGCGAACCGCGTAGCCGGCGCGCAGGTTCTTGTTGATCCGGTTGCGGTCGGAGCCGCGGCTCTTGCGCGGCAACGCCGGGTCGGCGATCTGGACCACGTTGCGCTCGCCGGCGCCGGCGAGGGGCGGCTCGGAGAGCGTGTGGCGGATGAAGAGCGAGACGAGGCCCGTGCCGGAGAAGTCGACGGACTCGGGCTCAAGGGTGGGACGGATCGAGGGGGTGCCCGCCGGAGCAACAGCGGGGAGGCTCCGCCGGGCACCCCCTCGATCCCTCTCGACCAGCCCCGGGTATCCGTAAGGGGAGCTTGCGTCGCGCTCGGTGGCCCCCCCTATCTCGCGCACGATCAGTGGCGCCAGAAGCTCAACTCCGGCAGCGGAGATGCGGAGGGTGTGGGTGACGGATTCGGCTTCGAGGAACTCGGGGGAGCGGAAGAACTCATTGCTCGATGCCGCCTCGCCGCGATCGTCGAGCAACTCGGCGGTGAGCTCCGCGCCGCTCACCTGAGCAGGTCCGCGGCGGCGGCGCGGAACTCGTCGGGCAAGACGCCCCAAATCTCGCAGTCGTCGGGCGGGCCGGCGGCGCGGCGCAGGTGGGCGCGCATCGTCCCCTCGTGCTTCCAGCCGAGGCCGGCGACGGTCTTCTTGGCGATCTCGTTGCGAGCGGGGATGCGACCGTAGACCCGGTGGGCGCCGAACTCGTCGAAGGCCTTGGCCAGGGTGAGCGCCTCGGCCCGCCGGCCGACCCCGGCGCCGCGCACTTCGTCGCCGATCAGCGCGCCCAGCTCCGGCGCCGTCTGGCGAAAGAGCCCGTAGAGCGCGGTGAAGCCGACCGGCTCCTCGCGCCCCTCGACCTCGATCGCGTACTTGCGGTCCTCACCCGAGTCGTCCATCGCCCGCCCCACCCAGGCTTCCGCCTCCTCCAGCGCGAACGAGTCGCGCTGCTCCATCAGCGACGCCGTCGCCGCCCGGTTGTTGAACCAGCGATGCACCGCCGGCGCGTCGCCTGGCTCGAAGGGACGCAGGCTCACCTGAGGCCGCTCAGTCATCCCGAAAACCCTATGTCCTCCCGAACTGCATCAACTTCTCTACCCAGCAGAAGGAGAAGTTGATGCAGTTCGCTCAGTTCGGGGCGAGGCCGTGGCCGGTTAGGAGGAGGGCGACGGTCTTGAAGAGGATGCGGACGTCGAGGGCGGGACCGCGGCGGTCGACGTACTCGACGTCGAGCTCGATGCGGTCCTCCCAGGGGATGCCGGCGCGGCCCTGGACCTGGGCGAGGCCGGTGATTCCGGGGCGGACCTCGTGGCGGCGGTGCTGGCGCGGCGTGTAGTCGTTCACCTGGGCGGGGATCGTCGGACGCGGGCCGACGATCGCCATCTCGCCGCGCAGGACGTTGACCAGGTTGGGGATCTCGTCGAGGGAGGTGCGGCGCAGGACGCGGCCGGCGGCGGTGACCCGCGGGTCGTCGCGGGTGACGGCGGTGCCGACGCCGACCGGATCGGAGCCCTGGACCATCGTGCGCAGCTTGAGCATCTCGAACTCCTCGCCGTGCAGGCCGACGCGCCGCTGCCGGTAGAGCACCGGGCCGCGGCTGCCGAGCTTGATCGCGACGGCGGCGATCAGCAGCAGCGGCGAGAGCAGGGCAAGGGCCAGCGCGGCGACCGCGATGTCGAAGGCGCGCGGCATCGCTACCTGGTGCCGGGCGCCTTCTCCCAGGCGCCGGGCGGCCGGCCGGCGCGCCAGCGGTCCCAGAGGCCGGCGGCGATCGAGAGCGTGGTCAGCCAGTAGTAGCGGACGAGTCGCAGCGGCCCGACCGGGAAGCTGCCGCCGAGCAGGCCGGCGGCGATCGCCGCGACCTGGATGCCGTAGGTGACGACGTAGACGACACCGTGGCCGAGCAGAGCGAGGTTCGTGAGGAAGGCGATCAGGTGGAGGAAGGGGGTCAGGTAGCGGAGCAGGCGGTGGGCG
>Ga0210100_1000159_pt1 | contig 12801 bp, 14 predicted proteins | sample MayberryNW_TuleB_FD_185525 | JGI IMG/M metagenome (GOLD analysis project Ga0210100, IMG submission 185525) | Wetland microbial communities from San Francisco Bay, California, USA, that impact long-term carbon sequestration - MayberryNW_TuleB_D1... | ecosystem: Environmental > Aquatic > Marine >... | reverse complement strand
CCGGCCCCCGGATACGCTCCTCGCGTTCCTCGACGCGCTCTGATTATGCCGACCCCTACGCCGAGATCACCGCCTCCAGAGCCGAATTCGGGAGGCATGTCGGCATAACGAGGAGGTCGGCATAATCGTAGGGACGGGCGTTCTCGATACCCGCGACCGCACAGGCGGGATGCCAGGCGTCCCGGTGCCATGCCTGCCAAGCGCCGTCATTCCAGACGCCGCCGGAGCGGTTCGGGAATAGAAGGTCCTCGTCGCCGTCGTGATCGCAGCGAAGCCGCCACTCGGCAAGGTCAGCGGCGAGCGGCGCGAGCAGTCGCACCGTGCGCGCCTGTCCGGTCTTGGTGGACTTGACGCCGCCCTGACCGTCAGCTGCCTTCTCAACCAGGAGCGTCCGCTCACGCACGTCCGACCAGCGGAGCGCCTGCGCCTCCTGGGGACGAAGCCCGGCATAGGCGAGGACCGCGATCAGGGTCGCGTCGCGCGGCCCGTGCCTCCGCCGCCGTCCCGCCGCCGCGATCCGCAGGCGCTCCACGGCAAGCGGCGGCAGCGGCCGGACCTCGCGGTAGCGGCAGACCTTCGGCTTCTTCACGGCCTTGACCGGGTTGTGCGCGATCCGTCGCCACTCGACGGCGCAGCGCAGAACGCCCTGAAGCTGCACGAGCGCCCGGTGCACGGTCGGCAGCCCCACCCCATCCGCTTCCAGTTCGGCCCGGTAGCGCTCCACGACCTCGGGCGTGATCGCGCTGAGGGGCATCGAGCCGAGCCGGGGCTGAATGTGCCGATCCCACAACCCCGCGTAGCTGTGGAGCGTGCGGCTCGCCAGATTCGGAACGGCGTAGAGCTTCCACCACTCCTCGGCGAACTCGGCCAGCGTTTCCCGGCCTCCGGTGAGCAGGTCGAGATCGCCCGTCCGCTTGCGCCGCACGACCTCGGCCTCGAACGCCTCGGCATCCCGCTTGCGGCCGACCACCTTCGAGCGCTCCCGGCCCTGCTCATCGCGCCACCGCACCCGCCAAACCGCGCCGCCTTTCCGCTCCACCCTTTCGACGCTCATCGCATCCGCCTATCCGTCGCCCGCCTGGTCGAGCAGAGCCCGCAGGCCACCGCCCGGAACATTCCGGGGAGGTCGCGACCTCCGAGGCCGGGCCGGTAGGTCGGTCGCGAGAGTCTGCTCCCCGATCCAGCGTTCCAACTCGGCGGGTTGGACCCGGAGCCGGTGGCAGAGCCGCGCCGCCCGCAGCTCGCCTCGCGCAATCGCCCGGTAGACGGCGCGGCGCGAGAGGCCGCAGACGCGTGCCACGTCCTCCGGGGAGAGCAACTGCTCGAAATCGCTGTGAGTGTGGCCGGCCAATTTCCTCTGCATCCCCTGTCCAGCAAAAGCGAGATTTGAATCGCTCTTCTCGTTAAGAAATCGCCCGGAATGCTGCGCGGACACATTCGGCCGGGCTTCCATACGAGCGGCCGCCGCACGGCGAAGCCGTGCCAAAATCGGCCGCCGGAAGCCCGGCCGGAGTCACCCCCGCCGAGCCGCCCAAAGCCTTGCCAACCTTGTGAATCAAGATGGTGCGGCCCAGGCACGGACCCGGAGGGTTCGTAGTGTGTCGGTATTCGGGGTTGGTGCTTCGACTTCGTGAAAGAGGACCCAAACGCCTCCCCCGAGTCGGCCGCTTGGGTCATGCGAGCTGGTCTCCTCGATGATGGACTCGATGCTTCTCGATTCTTGGATTGGTCTTTTGGTGATTTTGGATTGTCGGAACCCAAGCGGCAATCCTCAGCATTTCCCCGCCAGCGATAAGGCGGCCAGCGGTTCCTCGGAGGCCGGAGCAGGGAGCGAGGACCATCCATGCAAGTAAACGGCCCACGCCTCCCTCCCTGTGGCCTGCGCCCCGGCCCCCGAGGAACCGCTGATCCCCCGCCGTCCTACGACACGCCTCCCAGCAGCTCGTCAAAGCGCACAGCCGCCCGGCTGGGCGTGATGCGGCGGCAGTCGCAGAAGACCAGGCCGTCGCGGCTCAGATCACGCACAGCGCGCTCTACCGCGTCCTGTTCGCAGTCGCGGAGTTCGGTCTCGACCCGAAGCGCAAGCTCCAGGATCGTCAACTGAGCAGGGTGAAGGAACAAGACCTGAGTGAGGACCGAGCGCTCCATGATCTCGTCCTCGTGGGCGGTCGTCAGATCGCGCCGCCGGATATCGTCGTCGTGCATGGGAGCTTCGCCTCCTGTGCCACGCCCCCGGCCGTGTCAGCGGCGCGGGGGCACTTTCTTCGGATCGTCAGAGCGTAGCAGCTACCGGGCACATATCGCTACTGTTTCGTGCCCTAGCCCATGTCGCTCGCGTCTGAAAGCGTCCCAACCGGGATGCGCCGCTCCGATCAACCTCAGCCCGCCCTCGGCGAAGCGCTCCGCCAGCTCCGCAAAAAACGCGGCATCACCCAGGAAGACCTCGCCCATGACGCCGACATCACGACCGGCACCCTCTCCCTGATCGAGCGCGGCCACGCCAACCCCACCTGGGGCACCGTTCAGGGCATAGCGAACGCCCTCGGCGTTTCAATGGGCGAGTTGGGCAAGCTCGCAGACAAGCTCAGCGACTAGGAACAGTCGCACCCCAGCCGAAGGACTACCCGTCTCCGGCTGCCTGAAAGAGCGTTGCGGACGCCTTGTCAATTGCCACTTTTGCGGCGGTAATCTCGGCTCCGCTAGGTTGATCGCCGTAGGTGTACTGACCGCCCATTTCGTCGTCTCCGACACGACCCCGGCAAAGCCCGTAGAGCTCCCGATAGGCAGCACTGGCATCCAAATGTGGCGCTGGGTCGTCCAACTCCAACAGCGTGCTTTCCTGGCTGTTCCAGGCAAGAAACTTCAGGGATAGAAGTTCGCCTTGATTCCCCGAGATACGGTCCAGTACATGCATGTTGTCGAGCAGCTCCTCACGAATGCGCCGAATTGCCCGTCGCTCCTCCAAGAGACGATCACGCTCCTCAGCGGCTGCCTTTTCTTGGTCGTGGCGCGTTTGCATTGCTGCGGCCTGGGAATAGGGGTTGCTCGACCGGGCGGCGGGTGGGGGCGGAGCAGGCGTGGGCGGAGGCGGGGCCAGGCGTCCTCGTAGGAAGTGGAGCGCTAGGCCCGCCGCCAATAGCGCCATCGCGAGCACGAGCATCGAGAAGAAGGGCTGAGGGAAGGCATTGAGCAACAGCAGGACGGTTCCCGTCAGCGCCGCGACGACGAGGGCGATTGCGGCGACCACCAACGCCAGCGCACCACCGAGATCCGAGAGGAAGCTGAGCAATCCCCTGCCCCGCGTTTGCAGCCACTTGCGCATGCAGCGAACTTAGTGCCACGGCCGGAGGCTAGGACTAGCAATGAATCCGCTCATCGAGAGCGGATTAGACCCCCTGCCACCACTTCATAAAGCGGCGCTGGAGCTTGAATTCCTCCATCCCGAGAATTCTGAAGAGCTTGTTGATCTGAGCATTAGTAAAGCCCGTAGGCTTCCCCCGCTCGATCCTTGAGATGTCGTTCTGATCAGCCCCTCCACCGACCTGTTCAGCGAGTTCGGTCTGATTGAGGCGAGCGCGATTCCGCTCAATTGCGACGATCATCCCGATCTCGAAGGCCGCGTTCTCGATGGCCTCCCGCGTCTTCTTGTTGGTCCCAGCCTTACGGGGAAGCCGGGAGGGGGAGATTCCAGCCATTCCGGCAGCATATTCAAACGAGAACCGCTGCGTTCCAGATCGTAGGGGCGTCCCTATGGCTGACGTCTGAGCACCTTGCGGACGGTGCCGGTCGACGCAATCCACGCCGACAATGCTGGGTCGATATAGCCAGCGATTTCCAACAGGTCGTCGAAGCGGGCAGCAGGGTCGCGGTTCCAGATTCGCTGGTGATGAGCAAGCCGGTTCCGGAAGTCATGCAGTCGCGCAAGTGGTTCCTCAACCGTCTCCCGTCGCCGGTCGGGCGCGTCGGGAAATGCGCTCGCAAGGTCGGGCCATAGGCCGGTGAGCTTCTTGGTAATCAGGAACCGCCAGAAGCCGAAGCTCAGCTCGCTGATCGTCTGACCCTCGCTGGCTCGCTTGCCCTTCTGCTTGACGCGGACGCGGGCGGTCGCGATGTCGTCTCGTGCCCTGGGCGTAAGGTCGCCGCCCGGGTCGTCCAGCCACGATCCGTCTCGGCCGAGGCGGCGGTGTCGGCTGTCGAATTGCGCTGAAAGCGCGTTGCGGAGGGCAACCTCAAGATGGCCGATGGGCTCCCAGAATGCGGCAGTTACGGCAGCGTTCCAGCGGTAAAGCTCAACGGCCGCGTCAAAATTGCCGTCGCACTGCGCAACGTAGGTGCTGAGCCGCTCGGAACTGAACAGCCGTTCGAGCTGCTGACGCGACATCGACATATCGGCTGGCCCTTGCATCACGTATCGAGGGCGGTACGATATGCGGGAAGACCCCGGAACGGTCCCTGTGCAGTCTCCCTCGGGAGACAGGCCAAACCGCCGGGGTTTCGTCTTTTCTGGGACGGCGCGGTGTGCGATACCGTCGGATCAGCGTGAGTGCCGACACCGCCAAGCCCTCCAAGGCAGAGCGCCAAGCCGACCGGGCGCTCGTCGCCAGCTACCACGAGGCGCGGCTCGCTGACCTGCTGGAGCGCGTCCGAAACGGCTTCGAGCGCTACGACTCCGGCGAGCTGGATGCCTTCGAGCTGGACGAACTGATCCACCGCTACAAGAAGGCGACACGGGAGCTGTGGAAGTTCTGCGCCGACATGACCGGGGGAGTCAGCGCAAGCTTCATCGCCCGGACGCTCGAAGAGATGCAGGAGCGCGGCGAGACGATCGACTGGTGGGAGCGCGGCAACCCCGAGCAGCCCCGTCGAAACTGAACGCGCTGAGCAGCGCCGGACACAATCTGGACACATCAGCCGGGCCAACCGCGATCACGGCCGATCATCGCTCCCATCTCCGAACAAGCTGATTTGCTGGGAATCCTTGCCCTCCGATGATCCCGCGTGCCCTTCCGTGCCATGCTCGGAACTGATGAAGGAGATTCTGGGGAAGCTGATGGGGTTGTAGGCGTTCGATGAATGCTTGTATGTCGTATGCCGCAGGCAATCCTTCATCGACCGAGAGCCCCTGGTCACGGATCGCCCCCCGCCACGGCCTCCATCATCGCCCGGGCGACGTAACGCCTTTGGCCGCGCGCTCCGGAAGCCGTTTCGCTCAACACTCCCTGCTCCTCCATCCGCCGCAGCAACCGCAGGGCCGTCGGTCGGCTGACGTCCAGGCGGCTCTCGATCGACCTGGTGGTGACGATGGGGTTCTCGCAGATCAGCTCGACAAGGGCGAGGGCGTTCGGGGTCCCAAGGGTCACCGCTGCCCTTAGGTAGTCCTCGCGGACGTCGATGATCCGCTGGGAGCGCTCAACGGCGTCGTCGGCCTGGCTCTGGACCGCCGTCAGGAAGAGGTCGATCCAGGGGATGGGATCGCCCGTCTCGTGGATCGTCTGAAGGGCCTCGTAGTAACGCTGCCGATTGCGCTCCAGGTAGGCGCTCAGATAGAGCAGCGGCGCGCCGAGCCTGCCGCGGACGATCAGGAAGAAGACGAGCAGGAGCCGCCCGAGCCGCCCGTTGCCGTCGAGGAAAGGGTGGATCGTCTCGAACTGCGAGTGCAGCAGAGCGTTCTGGACCAGGAGCGGCACCTCGGGCTCCTCGTGCGCGAACCGCTCCCAGTCGGCCAGCAGGACCGGCAGCTCGGCGGGCGGCGGTGGCACGAACTGGGCGGTCTCGAGCGTCGAGCCGGGGGCGCCGATCCAGTTCTGGCTCGCGCGCAGCTCGCCGGGGGCGAGGTCGCGGCCACGGACGCCGTCCATCAGCCGGGCGTGCATCTCGCAGAGGAGCCGGGTGCTGAGGGGGAACTTCTCCAGCCGGTCGAGCCCCCATCGCATCGCCGCGATGTAGTTGACCACTTCCTCCACGTCGGCGTTCGGGGCCTCGGAACCGGCGTCTGTCTCGAAGACGTCGGCCATGTCCGCCCGCGTCCCCTCGATCCGCGTCGAGGAGAGCGCCTCCCGCAGGAGGTAGGGGCGGAGGAGGAGATCGGGGTTCTGCACGAGCCGGCCGACTCCGGCGAGCCGACCCAGCGCGCCCTCCGCCTCGGCGAGAAGGCGCACCGTCGAAGCGGGCAGGACCAGGGCCCTTGGTATCGGCGCCGGGAAGTAGGCCAGATAGCCATGGCGCCCCGCCGTGCGGCGCGCTTCGCCAAACGGAGTCGGTGCGTACGTCTCGGGATCCACGGGGGAGCACCATACCTGACTCTAACGTTTGACGTTATCAACGTTAGGGACAAGGGGCGACCCTAACGCGGCCTTCAGAGTCACTCGGAAAGCCGGCATCACGGCGTGACCGCCCAAACCCGCGGACACGATTCGGACACATCAACCGGGCCAACCCTCAATGTTGTAGGCAGCCCCCTATGCTCGCTGCTTGACCGGTGCGGGAATCGCTGTGCGGCGCTGCCGGCAGGACGATGTGGCGGCGGTGCTGGATCTTTGGACCGAGGCTCGAAGTGGACACGCGAGCACGGTCGATCGACCCCAGGACGTCGAACGGCTGGTCGACGGATCGCCGGCGGCGCTGCTCGTCGCGGAGCGGAATGGAGAGATCGTCGGAGCGCTGATCGCCGGTTGGGACGGATGGCGCGGCAACATGTACCGGCTGGCGGTGCGCGAGGACTGCCGGCGGGACGGCGTCGGGCTGGCGCTGGTGCGGGCGGGTGAGGAGTACCTGCGCGGATGTGGGGTGCGGCGCGTGACGGCGCTGGTCGCCTTCGACGACGAGGTGGCGGGCGGGTTCTGGGAGGCCGCCGGCTATCCGCAGGACCGGGAGATTGGGCGGCGGGTGCGGAACCTGTAGGCGCGGCGGGCATGCGGTCGCAGTTCGTGCCGCATAACGATCGGAACTACGACCGCAAGCGGTCGCTCGCGCTCACCGCGACCTCCACTGGCGCTCGACCCAGGCGACTATCAGCGGCCAGAAGCGGATCAGGAGGAGGACCGCGACGATGGCGACGATCGCGATCCAGCCGCCGCGCGAAGCTTCGCGGAAGAGGAGGTGGCGGCCGAGGGCGAGGGGCACAGGCCGATGGTAGGCGGCGGGCCACCCGCGCTAGGTTTCGGCGGACCCGATCGACGGCAAAGGAGGCATCGAAATGACCCTGACTTCGCACTTTCCAGTCCAATGACACCGGGAAAGGCGAAGTCAGCGTGGATGGTGCTCGCGGGCGTCGGCCTCACCGCGATTGCGGCTCTGGTCCTGCTCGGGTCTTCGATCGGCGCGAAGGCCCAGGCCCCGGGGCCGCTGCGGCGCCTGCGCCCGCCGGTCGTCCGCCGCCCGATCCCCTTCCCGCCGAAGCGCATGCGCCAGATGGCCGCCTACTCGGAGCGCCATTACGGCGAACGCACCTGGCGGCTGACCCACCCGCACGTGATCGTCGAGCACTGGGCGGAAGCCTCGACGGCCAGCGCCGTCTACAACACCTTCGCCCCCGACGTGCCCGACCCGGAGCTGCACGAGCTGCCCAACGTCTGCGCCCACTTCGTCGTCTCCGGGGACGGGCGCATCTACCAGCTGGTGCCGCTCGACATCCGCTGCCGCCACACGGTCGGCCTCAACTGGACCGCGATCGGCATCGAGCACACCGGCTTCAGCGACGCCGAAGTGCTCGGCGACCGCCGCCAGATGCACGCCTCGCTGCGCCTCACCCGCTACCTGCAGTGCCGCTTCCACATCAAACTGCGCAACGTGATCGGCCACGCCGAGAGCCTCTCCTCGCCCTACCACCGCGAGCGCGTCCCCAGCCTGCGAACCCAGACCCACGGCGACTGGCGCCACAGCTCGATGCGGGTCTACCGCCGGCGGCTGCGCCGGCTGGGAGGCTGCAACCGATATTGAACCGAGCTGTTTATCCCCGCTATGCTCACTCTGGGATGGGTAGCGTCTTCGGGAGGTGGGGGGCCAAGCACTCCAGGCTGGCGGAGTTCGGCTACCGCGCGCTTGAGCCAGTGGGTCGCCTGGGTGCCGCGAAATGGGGGCTGGTCGGATCCGACAGCCGCGTCGCCCAATCGCGACTCGCCCTCCTCGCCGAGGCCATGCGCGAAGGGCGAGAGGCGTATGTGCTCGGCGTGGGCTTCGCAACCCACAACTCGGGAGCTTCCCTCGTACGCGTATCGCCCGACGGAACGCTCGAGCTCGTCTGCAACGAAGAGGAGGAGCGATACACCGGAATCAAGCACTGCAGCGACTACCCGGAGCACTCGGTGGAGGCGATCAAGGTTCGTCTGAGCCGACTCGGCATTTCGCCGACGGAACTGGCCGCCGTCGTCAACAACTGGGACTTCCCGAAACTGATGGCCACCCTGGTCCGAGGTGCGATCGAGGAGGCCCCGCGAAGCCTGACGGCGGACTTCGACGAGCAGCCCGGTCAGCCGATCCAAAACGACATCTTCCCCCAGGTTAGGAGCGGCGCCACCCGCCTCGCGCGGCAGCTCGGACACGAGAGGCGGATGCCGGTAATCGCCATGCGCCACCACGACAGCCACGCCCACGTCAGCTATGCGCTCTCCCCTTTTGCCCACGAGCCCGGGCCGACGATGGTGCTCGTCCTCGACGGCTCCGGCGACGACGCCTCAGCATCCTTCTACGTGGCGCAAGAGAGTCGGCTCCGGCTTCTTGCGGCGCATGGAAGCAACATCCTCGACTCGCTCGGCGCCCTGTACGGGTTCCTCAGCGCGACCCAGGGCGGCTGGCCCGTCCTCAGCTCCGAGGGCCGCTACATGGGCGCCGCGGCGTGGGGCAATGGCAACCGACTCACCAACCGGCACTACCGGCGCCTGCGTCAAATTGTCTACTTCGGCTCCGACGGCGAGGTGCGCATCAACCGTGCGTTGGCCAACTGGATGCGACGGGGACTGGCCGAGCCGTACACCGATGAGCTGATCGGCATCCTCGGCGAGCCGATCCCGCCCGAGCAGATGTGGCACCCCGACGCCGTGCTCAACGTCGAGGACGTGCGCCATCCCGAGGTCACACAGGAGAGGGTCGACAAGGCCGCCGCCCTGCAGATGGTCTTCGAGGATGGTTTGGTTCATATCGTCGAGCACCTGATCCGAGCCACCGGCGGCGACCGACTCGTGCTCTGCGGCGGCACCGCGCTCAACTGCGTCGCAAACATGCGTCTGCTCGACAGCTTCGACGAGCACTGGTACCAGCGCGAACTCGGTCGTAGCGACACGCGTCTGCACCTCTGGGTCCCGCCCACTCCCGGCGACGCCGGGACGCCAGCGGGCGCGGCCTTCGCATTCGCGATGCGAGCTGGAGCGCGAGTGGGAAAGCCGATGCGCCATGCCTTCTACTGCGGCATCGCCCCGAGCGAGGATGAGATCGTCTCCGCGCTGGAGGCGGAGGCTTCCGTCGGGCGCATGCAACTCGGCGACTGCGCCGATCCGCGGAACAGGGAGCGAATCGCCGACCTGCTGGCTCACGCGCTGGCCGAGGATCGCATCTTCGGCCTTTATCAAGGAGCCTCGGAGACCGGACCGCGCGCGCTCGGGCATCGAAGCATCCTTGCCAATCCGTGCAATCCCGAAACACGGCGATTGCTCAACGAACGGGTCAAGCACCGGGAACTGATCCGGCCCCTGGCGCCAATGCTGACCCGCGCGGCGGCGGAGACCCTCTTCGAGCTTCAACCCGGCGCCACCGATGACGACTACAACGCGTACAGCTACATGATCCTCACGGCCCGCGCCCGGCCTCATGCCAAAGAACTCATCCCCGCGGTGGTTCACCACGATGGCACCGGGCGCCTGCAGATCGTGAACCCGGAGGTCGACCCCCTTTGTCACGCATTCTTAGTGGCGATGGGTCGCCGGGTCGGAGTCGAGGCTTCCGTCAATACATCCCTCAACGTCGGCGCACCGATCGCCCATACACCCACACAAGCCGTTGAGACTCTGAAGCGGGCCAAGGGCATGGATGGCTTGTTGATGATCGGGGCCGAGCAACAGGCGACTCTGGTCTGGATAGAGGGCAGGAGCAATCGCCTGAGCGATTCGATCGAGCGCTGGCAAGACGAAACCGGCTTGCAGCTCGGGCGGCAGCACACGCCAGCGCCATAACGGTGAACGGCAATCCGCTGGCTCCCTAGAATCCGCCCGTGACCGAGGGTCCACAGGCGGCGATCGCGGCGCAGATGCGCTGGCAGGCGGATGCCTGCCGGATGATCGGCTCGCCGCTGTACGCGGGGCTGCTCGAACGGATCGCCGAGGACGTCGAGGCGGAGGGGCCGGCCTGGGAGATCATGCGCGGGCGCGAGGCCGACCCGCGCTTCTCGGTGCTTGGGCTGCGGCTGCTGGGCGCGGTGAACCGGCTGGCGCTGACCGGGCGCGAGCCGCGGCTGGCCGCTGCCTACGAGGAGGGCCGCGCGGGCGAGGCCTGGCGCCGGCTCGAGGACGTCCTGCGACGCAACTCGGCCGAGCTGCGCGACTCGATCGACCGCCCGGTGCAGACCAACGAGGTCGGCCGCTGCGCGGCGCTGATCTTCGGCTTCCTCGCGGTGGCCGGCGAGACGGGGCTGCCGCTGCGCCTGCTGGAGGTCGGCGCCAGCGCCGGTCTCAACCTGCGCTGGGACCGCTTTCGCTATGAAGGCAACGGGTTTGCATGGGGGCCGGTCGACTCGCCGCTGACCCTTGCGGTCGAGCTCGACGGGGAGGCCGCTCCCGAATTGCCAGGCGCGGTCGAGGTCACCGCCCGCCGCGGCTGCGACGCCGCCCCGGTCGACCCGACGACCGAGGAGGGCGAGCTCACCCTGCTCACTTACATCTGGCCCGACCAGGCCGAGCGCATCGCCCGCATGCGCGCCGCTCTGGAGGTCGCCCGCGCGGAGCCGGTGACGCTGGAGCGCGCGTCGGCAGCGGCGTGGGCCGAGCGGATGCTCGCCGAGCCGGCGCCCGGCCAGGCGACCGTCATCTACCACTCGATCGTCAGCCAGTACCTCAGCGACGCCGAGCGCGAGGCGCTCTTCGGCGCGATCCGCGCCGCCGGCGAGCGCGCCACCCCGGACGCCCCCCTCGCCTGGCTGCGCATGGAGCCCGCCGACGACCGCGCCGACCTCGAGTTGACCCTCTGGCCCGGCGGCGAGGACCGCCGCCTCGCCCGCGTCGGCTACCACGGCTCCCCCGTGCAACTCCTCTAGCGCCGCCGGGTCGTTCCGGTGCGCCTTACCCGCGGCATTCGGGGAAAAGGCGCACCGGAAGCGGAGAGGGCGCGGGTGGGCTCGCGTCGAAGTAGGCACGGATGGCCGAGGACGCTCGTGCGGAGGTGAGATATGCGCCGGGGATGGACGCGCGCTCGACGCGCGTCGCCGAGGTGCTGAACACGCCGATGATGATTGCCGCGGCGCTCACCCTGCCGATGGTGGCGATCTCGGAGTCGCACCCGGGTGGGGCGCTGGAGACGGTCGCGCGAGCCCTCAACTGGGTCACCTGGATCGCCTTCGCGATCGAGCTGGTGGTGATGCTGGCGGTGGTCCCCAAACGGCGCGTCTGGCTGCGCCATCACCCGCTTGACGCCTTCATCGTCCTCTTCACTCCGCCGGTCCTGCCGGCCGGCCTGCAGAGCCTGCGGACGCTGCGGCTGCTGCGCCTGGTCAGGCTGCTGCGCCTGGCGCAGCTCTCGCGCGAGGTCTTCTCGCTCCAGGGGCTGCGGTACGCGCTGCTGCTCTCGGTCCTCACCGTGGTCGGCGGCGGGGCGCTCTTCGTCGCCTTCGAGAAGCACGACCAGCACCTCAACACCTGGGACGGGATCTACTGGGCGGTGACCACGATGACCACGCTCGGCTCGAACATCTACCCGACGACGACCGGCGGCGAGGTCGTCTCGGTCTTCATCCTGATCGTCGGCATCGGCTTCGTCGCCCTGCTCACCGGCAGCTTCGCCCAGCGCTTTCTCAGTCCCGAAATCGCCGTGGTCGAGGAGGAGCTGGAGGCCGAGCAGCTGAGCGCCGAGCAACTCGCCCTGCGCGAGCTGAAGGGCGTCCGCCAACAGCTCCAAGCCCTGGAGATCGCCGTCGAGCGCATCGTCGCCGAACGCTCCCCGTGACCCGGGGGCGTGCCGTCCCTTAGGTACCACCGGTGGCCGCTAAGGGGCGGCACGTCCCCGTCAGGCGTCGGCGTTGGTGGCGATCTTGGCCTCCAGCTCCTTCATCACGTCGGGGTCGCGGAGGGTGGTGACGTCGCCCAGGGCGCGGCCCTCGGCTATGTCGCGCAGGAGGCGGCGCATGATCTTGCCGGAGCGGGTCTTGGGGAGGTCGCCGGACCAGATGATGCGCTTCGGGCGGGCCAGCTTGCCGATCCGCTCGGCGACATGGTCGCGCAGCTCGGCGACCAGCTCGTCGGAGCCCTCGAGGTCGCCCTCGAGGGTGACGAAGGCGCAGATCGCCTGGCCGGTGTCGGGGTCGGACTGGCCGATCACCGCCGACTCGGCGACCTTCGGGTGGGAGACGATCGCCGACTCGACCTCGGCGGTCGAGAGCCGGTGGCCGGAGACGTTGATCACGTCGTCGATCCGGCCCAGCACCCAGAAGAAGCCGTCGGAGTCGCGGCGGGCGGCGTCGCCGACCAGGTAGGTCTGCTTGCCGAAGCGCGAGAAGTAGGTCTCGACGAAGCGGTCCTCCTCGCGGTAGAGCGTGCGCAGCATCCCCGGCCAGGGACGGCGCAGGACGAGCAGGCCCTCGCGCTCGGAGACCGGCTCGCCGGC
>Ga0210100_1000158_pt1 | contig 12825 bp, 8 predicted proteins | sample MayberryNW_TuleB_FD_185525 | JGI IMG/M metagenome (GOLD analysis project Ga0210100, IMG submission 185525) | Wetland microbial communities from San Francisco Bay, California, USA, that impact long-term carbon sequestration - MayberryNW_TuleB_D1... | ecosystem: Environmental > Aquatic > Marine >... | reverse complement strand
GGGTGACGAAGGAGAACGCCGGGCTCGTCACCGTGCCGCCGGAGTTATGCGCGACCAGGCGGTAGCGGTACGGCGTCTCCGCCGCGAGGCTGCTCGGGTGCTGGGAGACTTTGGAAAAGGTCGCCGCGCCGGACGGGACGGGAGCGTCTTCGACGACCGGGATCCGTTTCGCTCCTTCGAAGCCGCTCGCTTCGAACTGGGCGGCGGTGACGTACTCGAAGTGGTAGGTCGTGGCGAGGCCGTTGCGGTTGACTTCGCCGTTCAGCGTCGCCGCTCCGGCCACCACGCCCGAGGCCCAGAGCTCGCCGATCTGCGGCGGCCCGCTCGCCCTCGCCGGCGCGGCGCCGAGCATGAACAAGCCAAGCAGAATCAGAAACCTGCCTCCCACTCCCCGCATGCGCTCAGTGTACTTCGACCGCCGTCAGCCGCTCTCGGCTGGGCTCGACCCTCTCAAAGCGGATTCGAGCAGGCTTTGAAGCCGTATTCGCGTGCGAGGCGGGACGCCTTGCCGAAGGGGCCCGAGCCTTCGGTGACTAACGCGCCGGGGTCGGCTTCCGCCGTCTTCAGCGCTTCTTCCAGGCTCTCGATCATCGCCTCGATCGTGTCTTCGTCCCCGCTCGGCGCCGGAAGGTCCCCCAGTTCTTCGACCTCGACCTTTATCGGAGGCAGCCCGACCGCCACCAGCGCCTTTTCCTCCCACGATTTGCTCGAGGGAGAGCCGGGGTTTTCTTTTTTGTACCTGCGAAAGCCGGCTTCCTGCCTCGCATCCGCCCTCGCGCAGACGGCGTCCGCGGCGGCGATGAACTTCGCCCTGGTCGATGCCTTGGCTTCCGCGGCCGTCGTGCTCTTTCCAGCGGCAGCAGTGGGGGGACCGGCGTTGCCGCCACTCTTGCCGCCACCGCAACCACCGGCAGCGAGCGCGAGGAAGGCGATGGAGGCGATCAGCGTCCGGTTCCGCATCCCGTCCCGTCCTCAGAACGTCCCGCAGATGGCAAATCCGTATGCACTGGCCATTTCGCTCACCTTCGCGAACGGGTTTGCCGGGCCGGAGACGATCGTCGGCTTCCGCTTCGTCTTCGCCACGGCTTCTTCGAGGCCGTCGACTATGGCGCGGATCCTGGCCTCGTCGCCTTCCGGAGCGGTGAGCGCGGCGAGGTCTTCCGCCTCGTGCTGAATCCAGGGCAGGGAGGCCGCCTGGATCAGCTTGTACCGGGTGGCCTTGGTCCAGTTCTGGGGCTGCCGGTCCGCGTACGCTTCCATCGCGGCCGTTCTCCCGTGTTCGTCCCGCTTGCAGACGTTTTCGGCCCGAACAATGAAGTCGAGCTTGTCCGGCGCTGGGTCCAAGCTTGCAGTGCCGCCGCAACCCAACGCGGTCAATGCCAGGATCAACACGAAGCCCTGGATGGCCATTGAGAATCCCCGTGAGAGCGATACCATCCGCACGGAGTGACCTATGTTAGTACTGCGCACACACTTCGAACCCATATTCCTTTGCTCGCTTCGCTACCTTCGAAAATGGGTCGGCGTTTGGCCTAAACGCTCGATCCGGATTCTTTTTTGACTTTTCGATGGCCTTCTCAAGGCCTTCAACGATCGCATTCTCTTCATCTTCTTCGCCCTTTGGCACTCCAAGCTCGGAAAGTTCATCCGCCTCCTGTTCTAACGGTGCCAATAGTGCGGATACGTATATTTCCTCGGTGACCTTCTTAGCGGCGGGCAAACGCCCCTGCTTGCGCGCCTTCGCGAACGCGATCTGTATGGCAGCGCTCCGCCCATCGTTGATCTTCTTGCAGAGCGCATCTCCTTTCCTGAGGAATTCGGCCTTGGTGAGCGAGTGACTGCTGCTGCCCCCTCCGCATCCAGCTGTGACCATGACAAAGGCGATTGAGCCGAGAAGAAAGCGTGATTTCGAAAACTGACGGAGCACGGGATAAAACGCCTGAGTATTTGCCTGTCCGAGCGTAGCAGAGGTCTGGGGAGTTTGCGAGGCACGCGGCGGGTCGCCGCGTGCCTCCGCTCATCCGAATCTCGGTCCGACTCTGCTGACTAGGGATAAACGTGTTCCCGAGCCGTGAGCGAGATGTCGATGTCCTGTCGGGTCTCGTTGGTCCCCGCAGCGGCGGGCAGGCCCGACTGTGAGTTGACGAGACCGTTGATGCTGATCGGAATGAAGCCGAACAGGGTCAGCACGCACCCGTTGGCTCCCGGTGCGGCGAACGAGTTGTCCACCCAAGTGCCTCCGGTCAGGTTGAGGATTTCCCGTTCTTCTTCGATGGTGACTTTCGGCGGCACGCCGCTGATCGGTTTATTCGGCGGCGGCGGGTTGGTCGTGCCGATCGTCAAGTGCAGAGTGATTGGATTGCTGAACGACCCGACGTAGCATTTGCTGCCGAGAACCGAGTTGATCAGATGAACCCGTATCGGCAAGGTGATTTCGAGTTCTTCGCCGATCACCGGTGCCCCAGTCAGTTCGGTCACCGCGTAAAGCGTCAGCGCTTCGCTGCCGAGCAGTTCGAACAGGAAGGTCAGACCGGTGAGGCCGATCACGCCGCCCGGGACCTTCTGTTTGACGGGCGTCAGCCCGCCAGCGGGACTCGCGGCGAAGTTTTCGAGATTGCCGTCGACTCCCCCGCTGAGAACCATTGGTTTTTCGATCGGCACGTCCTTGGTCCCCATCTGGAAGTGGCCGCCGGTGATGTCGCTTCGAATGCACCCGGTGTCTATCGAGTTTTCTTCCGGGCTCGGGCAACCGGCAAACTGTTCGTAGCCGGGCGCCGGGGTTCTGGCCTGCGCCGTCGAAACGACGAACGCGGTTGCCGCAACCGCGACTACCGCAGCCGCGAGCAGCTTGCTGATGAGCCTCGATCTCATGTTTCTCTCCCTTGTGGACTGGTTTTCCCCATTGAAAAACGCCTTAGAAACAGCCAAGGCGTTTTTCGGAACTTCTCGGGTTTGATTTAAGCAGGTTTTGCGGTCTGCTGCAGAAATTTCTGGAGTCTGCGGGCTAAAAATCGGCGCTTGCCCCCTGGCCGTCCTTGCGTATTCGGAAGCCTATTCCCACCAGACTTTCGTCATGCTGGTGCTGGCCTCCCCTGTGGCGATCGCGTTGCCTTCGTATGTGCCGCCGGAGGCTTGGCCTTGTTTCGGGCAGGCGATCCCGGTCGCGGTGTATTGGATCGATGTAAATGTGTGTTGTTGCGCGTCAGCTTCGGCGGGGAAATTTTTGCATATCACTTGAGAACCGGCAAGCGTGAGTTTGTGGTTGGCTTGTTCCGTCCCTTCGAGGCCGTCGTGTGTAACTGTCAGCGTGGTTTTTTCCACTGACGAATGGAACAGTTCTTCTGCCTGCGCCGCCGATGCGGCGATGCCGCCCATCACCATAATGGCGAAGAGCGCCATGCCGAGTCCCTTTCAGCTTGCGGGTCATCGTTTCCTCCTTTGCCAGGCCCGACCTTCGGGCGAGCCGCTTTTCCTGGCTCAGGTCTAGCCGCTCCACGCGGGGCATTCAAAGGAACGCGATGTGTTCGCTTGGCTCGGCGCGGGGATGGGGCGTTTGCGCCGCTACGGGCGTGCGGCGGAGGCGCGGGCGCGCCGATCGACGCGCGCTCAGCGGCCCTTGCAGTCAGCCTTCAGCGGCGCCTTGAAGTCGTGGGGCTTGCCGCTCTGGGCGACCATCGCGACGCTGGCGCGGTTGGTCGTCTTGCAGATGTTGCGCGAGTTGACCAGGAGGCCCTTCCTGGCGCCCCGCATCTCCAGGATCACCTTGGTGACCGGGGCGTCGGGGGCGGCTTCGAAGCTGGTGCGGATGCCGCCGTGGTGGGAGTCGATGCGTCCCACCAGGTCGACGTCGATCTGCCCGTGCAGGGCGATCACCATGTCGGGCAGCGGGTGGCTTGAGGAGCGCAGGTAGACCGGGCCTTCGAGGGGAGCGTCGAGCAGCGGCGTGATCGCCCTCGCCTTGCCGTAGATCGAGCCGGGGGGGCAGGCGTCGGCGGCGAACTGCACCCGGGTGCAGATCGTGCGGATGTGTTCCTGGGCCAGGAACTCCGAATGGGGCAGGGCGACCGAGGCCTTGGCGATGTTGGCTTCCCCGGGCTTCGCGGTGAGGGTCGCGCGCAGGGCGGGGTGGGCGCCGCGGCGACTGGCGCCGGAGAGCTTCAGCGAGAGCCTCGGCTTGAAGGGCAGGGCCGAGCAGCCGCCGACCTGGAAGCGATCGGAGGCGCTGGCGCTGGCGCCGCTCGGGCCGAAGACCGTCGCCTGCACCGCCTTCGGCTCGCAGCTGGTCGGCGCCAGGGTGAAGCTCGGGCGCTCCAGGGCGGCCCTGATGTCCCTGATGTCGAGCGGGATGCCGGAGAGGAGGCTCGGGAGCGGGTCCCCGACGGCGCTCACCTGGGCGGTCTCGGGGTCGACGCGCAGGGCGATGCGGTCCACCACGGCGCCGAGGTCGAAGGGGCCGGCCACGGCGGGGACGACCGCGACCAGGGAGAGCGGGGCGCCCCTGTAGGGGCCGGCGAGGTAGAGCGGGCCGGAGGTGTAGAAGGGGGTGGGGCCGGCGCCGGCGCCGGCGGTGGCGCTGCCGACCCGGGAGGCCGCGGGGCAGGAGGGCGAGGCGGCCTCGAGCGCCCCTTCGCCGGGGCGCGAGCGCCCGAGCGCGGTGGCGATCGCCGCCTCGGGGCAGTAGGGGACGCCGGCGAGCTTGGCGGCCAGCCCGGTCGGGGTGGTGGCGGTGAGCGCGGTGAACTCGCCGGTGCCGTCATCGCGGGTGAGGCGCAGGCTGAAAGGGCTGTAGGTGGCGGCGGAGGGGTTGGCGAGGCCGGCGGAGAGATGCGGGGCGAGCGCCCCCGAGGGGCAGCCGCCGCCCGGGCCGGCGGCGATCGCGAAGGAGTCGGCGGGGGCCGCGTCGGGGCCCGAGGCGGGCGCGCTCCAGGGCTTAAGGTCGCTGGTCGTGGTGTAGGTGGCGCAGCTGGGCGGGGTGCGCAGCGAGGCGCGGGCGCCTTCGAAGAGGGAGATGCGGACGTCTTCCAGGGGCAGCTGGGGGTTTTCGCTGACCGCGGTGGTGAGCTGGCCGGTCTGGGGGTCCGCCGTCACCTTGCCGGCGAGCTTGGCGAAGGTGCCGGTCTCGGGGTCTTCGAGGACGAGGTAGATCGCCAGCAGCGATTCGAAGGGGTTCTCGAACTGCCGGGCGAGGAAGACCGAGCCCTTCACCGGGTGGTCGAGCAGCGGCGTGATCGCTTCCAGGGTGCCGACCTTGGCCGAGCTCGGGCAGTCGGCGGGGGCTTCGGTGAAGTGCGGGGGCAGCTGGCCGAGCGGCGTGGTGAGGCCGACCTCGGCGGGGCCGCAGGCGCCGAGCCCGTCGGCGGAGGCGGGGTTGACCGAGAGGCCCGCGGGCAGGGCGACGGTGGCGTCGCGCAGGTCGGCCTCGGCCGGTTCGCCGGGGGCTTCGTGCTCTTTCTGGGGGAGGTGGAGGTCGAAGCGGAGCCCGCTCGGGGAGTCGGCCAGGTTGGTGGTCGGCCGCGCCTGGATCGTCGGGTCGAAGGGGACCTGCTCGCAGCCGTCGGGCACTTCTTCGCCGGAGCTCTGCGAGATGAAGGTCGCCGGGTCGGTCCAGGTGTCGAAGGCCATCGTCGTGGTGAGCGGGTCGATGCAGGAGCTCGGCAGGCGGAAGAAGGGCACTTCCGCGGAGAGTCCTGCGGGGCAGTTGCCGGTCGTGAAGCCCGCGTAGCAGTGGCCCCGCACGCGGTCGTGGCGCGGATCGGCGGTCGTCCCCCAGATCGTCACCGAGGCCGCGGTCAGCCGCTTGGCCTGGGTGGTGTTGTGGACGCGGGCGCTGATCCCGTAGTCAGAGCCGCTCCGCAGCGAGGCGTCGATGTAGACGGGGAGTCCTTCAATCTGGAATCCTAACTGGGCGGGCATCCCCGACGGTGGAATCAAATTGTAAAGGGGAGCGCCAATGGTCACTCCTTCACCTTCGAGCTGCTGCACCGCGACCTGCCCCACCGCGGAGCCGTCCGGGCACTCGTTTTGGATCAGGTTGAAGCCTTTGAAGACGAAGAGGTGCAGAGAGTTGAACTGCTGCGAGGTGCAGCGCTCGGCCGCGTTGGGGTTGCCGACCAGGCCCGGGGGCAGCGCCACCTCGACGTCTTTGAGGTCCCCCCCGGCCGGCACGAAGGGGGCGGTGGAGCCCGGCGGCCCCGGCACCGTGTTCACCGCGAAGGAGGTGACGTAGGCGAAGGGATGGGAGGCGGCCCCGCTGAGCGGGCGCCCGTCTTCGCCCAGCAGGTCGGCGTGGTAGTACTGAAAGCCCGCTCCGGCGGGCTCGGCGCAGACGCAGTTGTGGGATTCGGCGGAGGCGGCTTCGGCGCCGCCGCCCTGGACTTCGGCGCGGTTTGCGATCGGCCCCGAGGCCGTGCCCGAGCCGACGTCGATCACCAGCCGGATTTCTTCGCTCGGCCAGAGCAGGGCCGGTTCGTCGGGTTCGGGCAGCGCTTCGGTGACTTCGCAGCTGACCACGGTCACTTCGCCCGGTTCTTCGCTCGTCCCGCAGGCGCCCGAGGCGTCGATCGGGTCCGCGGGGGTGAGCACGAGGTGGATGGCCTTGACCGCGATCCCCCCCGGCAGGGTGTCGGTGATCGTGATCGGGCTGCGGTCGGTGTGCCCGCCACCTGAGTTTTCGATCAGCACTTCGTAGTCCTGGTCGCCTTTTTCATCGCCCGGCTCGAAGTTCGAGGGGACCGCCAGGGAGGAGATCGACCAGCCCGGCGCTTCCCCCGCCGCCTCGGCGAGGGTCGGTGAGAGCGCCGCGAGGATGTAGGCGGCGAGGAGGGCGAGCGGGATCCTGGCTCGGCTCATCGCCTCGCTCCCCGTCTGTGGCCGCGCCTGTGGTGGGGCTTGTGCTTCTTGTGGTGCTTCTTCTTCCTGGGCTTCGGCTTGGCGTTGCCGGGGCCGCTGAAGGTGGCGGTGGCGCTCGGCGGCGCGGGCGGCGGGGCGCTCGGCGGCGCCTTGCAGCCTTCTGCTTCGCACGGCGGCGGCACCGGGGGCGGTTCGGGGAAGCCGCCGCCAACGCGGGCGTCATAGACGTCGTAGTTCCGATCGACGTCCCAGCCGACCAGCGCCTCGCGGGTGGCGAAGAAGACGTCGCGCCCGTCGGATGAGGCGTCGAACAGGAAGCTTTCGTCGCCGCTCCGCCCGCTCGTGATCAGGAAGACGCAGAGGCCGCTTGAGCTGTGGAAGGCGGGCCTTCCTTCGCTGCAGCTGCCCGCCCCGGGGAGCTCCGCCTCATAGACGTCGCGGCGGCCATTCTGATCGGCGGGGCTCAGCGAGTCGAGCGATTCGAAGAGGAGGCGGTCACCGGCCTCGGAGAGGTAGCGCGGGCCTTCGAAGGGGTTGGAGTAGGCGGGCAGGATGGCTGGGCCTTCGGGCCTTGCCCCCGAGGGATCGCAGGAGGCGCAGCGGAGTACCCCGCTCTGGGCGTCGTAGAGGTAGGCCTCAGGGCAGCTTGGGGAGCCGATCAGGTTGCCGTTGGGTTCGCCGTTGGGCTGGCAGTGATCTCCGGTCGCGATCGTGTTGTCATAGCCAGTGAGGGGCGCCGTGGAGACGAAGGCAAGGTGGCGGCCGTCGGCCGAGACGCGGGAGGTGTGGTTGGCGGGGCCCCGGCTCCAGTCATTCTCGTCTGGCGTCGCCAGGCTCGCGATGAACCGCACCCCTTCGCCTTCCTTCCAGCGGTAGAGGTTGAACCTGCCCGCTATCGCCCTCTCCCCCCGCGCGTTCTCTTCTTCGCCCGTGATCGCCCCGGTGGCGGTGAAGTAGGCGGAGCGGCCATCGGCGCCGATCCCCAGCAGGCCCTCCGCGCTCGCCGCTTCGGAGCCGGTCTGGGTCAGGTCTTCGAGCGTTTCGGCTTCCAGGTCGTAGCGGTAGAGGTCCTTCGGGTGGGCTCCGCTGATGAGCGGGTTTTCGTCGGTGAAGAAGACCGCCGAGCCGTCTGGAGCCGCGGCTTTGAAGAGCCCGCCACCCGAAGAGCCGGAGCCACTCACTTTCGCGTCGAGCTCGATCGTCCTCGAGCCTTCGATCCGCGCCAGAAGAGGCTGCGCTGCCCCTTCGAAGCTCCCGCCGTAGGTCCAGATCGCCACCGAGCCCTCGGCTGAGACCGCGTTGGCGATCGGGGACTGGCCGGTGTGGCACTTGGTGTCGCCTTTGGCGCCGAAGCCGCTCGTCGCCGCTGGCGCCGCCGCTAGCTCCCCCGGCAGCACGCTGACCAGCGAGAGCCCTTCCGCCGCCGACCATTCATAGAGGCTGAAGCCTTTGCCTTCGGGCGCATCGGGAGTGAGCGCCCCCGAGGCGGCGAAGAAGGCCCGGGATCCGTCCGCGGAGGCGCCAGCGTAGGAGAGGCAGAATTCTTCCCCTTCGGCCACCGCGGGGGGGTTGATCGTCAGGCAGGTGAGCGAGCCGCTTTCGTTCTCGCGCAGGTAGAGGTTCTCGGTGCCTTCCTGGCATTCGGGGTCGAGCGGCGGTTCGCTCACCACCACCCCGGCGAATGTGAGGTCACGTGAGAAGCCGCGGTAGGGAGGGTGCAGGGGGTTGCCGCCGCTGCCGAACGGAGAGACGTTCTCGTCCTCCCACCCCCCGGCTCCTCGTCGCGCTAGGTACTGGCTGGTTGAGGGACCCGCTTCGGGTTCCCCGAAGGAGGTCCAAGAAGTGTAGGTGAAGGCTTCTCCTGAGTCCGAGGCGGCCTCAGTCTTCAGGAATTCGTTGTTCTGGGCAAGACCCCCCCGTCCGCCCGGAACGGCGACTTCGGCGCTCTGCTTCTGCGGCGGAGAGACCATCTCATAGCGGCGGTTATCCGGCAGTCCTTCGGCCGGGGGCTCGAAGGTCTCAAAGCTCTGTGGGGGCCCGCCCACCGGCGGGGCTTTGTGGTCGTCGGCCACCACCCGGTAGCGGTAGAGGGTGCCCGCTTCCAGGCCGCTGGCTTCGGCGCTGTCCTCCGCCGGTTCTTCGCTCGCCCCGAAGTCGAGTTCCCCCGGCGCTTCGGGGACGCGGGCGGCGTGGTCGAAGCCGTGTTCTTCAAGTCGTTCTTCGATGCAAGCGGCCTTGTCGAATTCTTCTTCTTCTTCGATCGCCGCTTCTTCGGCTTCCTCGCAGGCAGCTTCCGCGGCTTCAACCGCGGCCGGGTCTTCTTCGGCGGCTTTCACTTCGGCCTGGAAGGCGGCGTTCGCGACGTACTGGAAGTAGCCGTTGGTGGGGGTCCCCAGCGGGTTGACTTCGGCGTGGAGGATCGCCGATTCGGTGCTGACCGCGGTCGAGAAGGAGGCGGTGATTTCAAGCGCCGGTTTGCTCTTGAAGGTCCCTTCGGGGCCGGCGACGCCGGCTTTGTCGGCGTTGCTCGCCACCACCCGGCAGTGGTACTTGGTTTCCCCCGCCACTTCGGCGACCTCGGTGGCCGGGTGGAGCTTGAAGTTGGGGTTGGCTACTTCTTTTTCTTCTGCTTCTTCTTTGGAGAAGGGCACAATCGCGATCGTCCCGTCCGCGGTCGTCTGCGTGCTCGGGCTCGCGAAGCCGCCTTCGGTGGCGAAGCTCTTCTGGTCGACGTACTGGAAGTGGTAGGTGGTTTCCTTGCCCTCGGGGTTTACCTTGGCGTTGAGCGTCGCGTGGGCGTTGCCGATCGCGGTCGCGCTACAGCCTTCGGGGAAGACGATCGGGCCCGGCGGTTCTGAGGGGAAGTCGAGCTGCTTGACCGTGTTGGCCGCGCCGATCGAGGCGTAGATGTCGCCTCCCGCCGAATGGTGCAGCGCGAGGCCGGAGGTGTTGTGGCTCGTCAACGTTCCATAGCCGAAGCGGGCTTTCAAGGCGCCCGAGGAGCCGAATTTTAGGATCGTAGGCACGGCTCCCGCGCCGGGCTCCCCCTGCGCTGCGTAGAGGTCGCCGCTCCCGTCCGCCGCCAGCCCGTGGAAGCCGGCCCCCGATTCGATCAGTTCGTGCGAGCTGGCGCTCGCGTTGTATTTGTTGAGGTTGGGCCCCTCGGCGAGGTAGAACGCGCCACTCGGTTCGCCCGCGAAGGAGGTGGGAATGCCTTCCCCCCCAACCGCCCCCCCAGAGAAGATGTGCTCGGGCGCGATCACCGCGCCCGAGGGTTCGAAGCGCTGCAGGCGGGCGTTGAAGTGTCCCTCTTTTCCCTGAGAGTCGACGACATAAACGGTGCCGCCAGGACCCACGTCCACGAAGATACCCGCACTTCCGGAGAATTCCCCTTCCCCAGCACCTTCGTCTCCCCCTTGGGCCCCTGACCCGCAGACGTCCCCCGAGGTTGCGGTACAGACGTCCCCACTCGTCGTCTTGTTCACCCCGCCGCCGAAGGTGAGGATGAAGTTCCCTTCCGGATCGAACTTCTCAACCCGGAAGTTGCCGTAATCGACCGCGTAGACGTCATTGAATGAAGGGCTTGCCGGGTCATTGTCGATGGCGATCGAGGTCGGCCCGCCGAAGCTAAGCTTTTCGAAGAAGAACTGCCCCTTGCCCGTACCGGAAAGCCCCTTGCGGCAGGTCGCGGTGCATCTCTGCAGTTCGGAGGCACCGTCTTTCACCCCCCAGCCGAAGGCAAAGAGAAAGGAGCCTTCGGAGTCGAAGACATCGACGCGCAGATTGCCCTCGTCGGCGACGTAGAGTCGGCCGCTTTTGCTATCAACTGCGAGTCCCTCAGGGTTTGACACGTGACCCGCGCCTTCGCCGCCTTCGGCGATGGTGCTTTCAGCCCGCGCCACTCGCGCCGCTGAAATAAACGCGAAAAGCCACAGGCAAACCATAGCCGCGGCGACAGTTCCCCTCCTGCCTGCCATCAAGGTGAACATAGAGCATGAGCGCGTATCTGTCAAGGTACTTACTAGATCTCCCAAAACGCGAGGGCCGCAGTATTTGCGGCCCTCGCTTCGCCTCGTCCGTGAGACTCGGCGCTCCTTCAGCCTATCTGGCTATTCCCACCAAACTTTGACCATAGTTTTGGTTCCAGTTTCCTCGCCTGTAGCGACCGCGTTGCCTTCGTATGTCCCGTTACTGAATTGGCCACTGCCACTCGGGCAGCCGGCGTTGGCGGTGTATTGGATTTCGTGGACGTGCGCTTCGATTGTCACTTCTTGTTGGTTGTTAATGCTGTGATATCCAGCTGTTGTGAGCTCGGGTTGTTCCCCCACTTTCACCGTACAGGTGGACGCTTTGTATTGGATCGGGTCTTCGTTGCAGGTTTTGGTCGCGTTTGTCTTTTGGACGACTTTCACGTTTTTCTGACCCGATACTTCGTCGTGCGATGTGAACTGGAAGTCGCACGAGTGCATTTCTACAACGACGTTGATGAACCCCAAGAATTTACAATTTGTGTACGTTATGTTCTCGACCTGGATCGTTGTGACCACTTGTGCGGTCGAGGAAGCTTCCCCGTGGAGTCCCGCGCATGTGATTTGGCCACCTGCCGCATTGAATATCTGGTGCGCTGTTTCGGTCCCTTCAGTACCGTCCTGTGTGACTGTTAGGGTCGTGTTGACGGCTTCCGAACGGAACCGCTGCGTTTGCGCCTGCGCCGCCGAAGCAACGAGCGCGCTCACCGCCATCAGGGCGAAGAGCGCCAGGCCGAATGCCTTCAGGTTGCGAATCATCTCTTGACTTCCTTTCTGCCGTGTTGCCCACCCTGCGTTGTCGCTCGCCACTTACCGCGTACCGAGCTCTGTGGGCGGGCCAGAACGTCTGAGTCATAGAGCAAACACGACGGGTAAGTCAAGATAACCAAATTAGTTCTGCTATTCCTGATGAATATAACGGTGCAAGGTGGTGTTTCTTCCTGCACTTGCCGTCCGACTGATTGTCGCGCGCGCCGATCGACACTCGCGAAAGTTGCGCAATATTTCGACTCTTGCTGAAAGAGCAATGGTTGAGGATTGGATAGGAGGTCTCCGCTGTCCTCAACCAGGCTTCGCGTGGTCTGGAGAGCCCGGAGCAAGGGCGCTCAGGCGCTCCCGGCGTCAGCGGCAACACCGGCGCTGAGCGGTCAAGGGGCGAACCTGGGACTTCTCATCGATACAGAGCACGACTGCGGCCTCAGGTGGATTCAGGCAGAACTCCACGATATCCCTGACCCGCTCCCCCGGCGGGTCCTTTAAACCAAACCGGGGGAGCGGGGCACGAATCCTAAGCTTCTGTTAGTCGGTCAGCGAGTCGCAGCCCAAGTGCCAGTGACCTCGCAAAAGGAGCTCGGGCATTCAAAGAACAGCGTCGTCCCGCTCGGGCCGGACCCACCTTCTTCAGCCCCCGCGCTGTCCGGACTGGTCCTGATGGTGTTCAGGAACGTAGCGAGGAGCTGCTGAGCAGCATAAACACACAGCCTGCCAGATTCAGCTTGAGGCAGACGTTCCACAACCCCGGGACAGCCTTCTGCGGACTTGTCTTCCCCAGGTTCCGCGTACACAACGGATAAGGAGGTTTCGATTGGAAGAGTGAACGAGACCGGAACATAGAGAAATTCTGACGAGGTCGTCATCTGACCCCAAGTCCCGGTTTGAGTCGCTGGCGCCGGGCCCGTCGGGCCCGTGGCACCGGTCGGGCCCGTGGGGCCCGTGGCGCCTTTGAGGCCGGTCAAGCCGGTCGGGCCGGTGGCGCCCGTGGGGCCGGCCGCGCCGCTCAGACCGGTGGGTCCCGTTGCTCCGGCGGCTCCTTTGGCGCCTTCCTTGCCGGCCGCGCCGTCCTTGCCGGGAGCTCCGGCTGGGCCCGCGGGCCCCGCGGGCCCAGCCTTCCCCTTCAGTTCCTTGCGGACCTTGGAGGCAATCTGCTTCTTGTTGGTGATGATGACCT
>Ga0210100_1000157_pt1 | contig 12942 bp, 12 predicted proteins | sample MayberryNW_TuleB_FD_185525 | JGI IMG/M metagenome (GOLD analysis project Ga0210100, IMG submission 185525) | Wetland microbial communities from San Francisco Bay, California, USA, that impact long-term carbon sequestration - MayberryNW_TuleB_D1... | ecosystem: Environmental > Aquatic > Marine >... | reverse complement strand
TGAGCTTGCGGATGATCTGCTCGGGGGTATGCCTGCGCTTCTTCACTTGCGTCGGTCCTCCTTGGCCCATTGTCGTGGGCCGGTAGGACTCTCACAAGGGTCGGACCGATTTCAGGGGGTCATGCCAGAACGGCCCTGGCCCGTTGGCTCGCCGTCGAGGTCGCCCACTACCGGGCCGAGCACGGTCTCTCCCAGCGGCAGCTGGCAGAGCGGCTCGGAGTCCACCAGTCCGATGTCGCCCGCATGGAGACCGGCGAGCACACGCCTGGTCTCGAGCGTCTGGTCAGGGTTGCCGGCGGCCTGGACATCGAGCTGATGATCGACATCCGCCCCGAGAAGAAGAAGGCCCAGCTACCGAAGAAGCGCGCGCTCGATGCGGGATCTTTCACCCTGGGCGGCTGTGAGGTCGTTCTCGCTTCCGCGTAGAGGCGTCATTGAGGGCTGGCGCTTCCGCGTCGACCAGGCATGTCGTGTCGATTGTGAGGGAACGGCGCCGGCGGCCGAGGACTTCCGAGTAGCTCGGGGCGGCATAGAGTTCAGGGGGTGGGAACGCAGGGGGCGATCTTTGGGAACGTTCAAGTGGGCGCGGCGACCGTCGAACGCGCGCCTCCGGGAGGGCCAAGGCCGGGCGCCAGGGTTGAGGCGACTGCCGGTCGGCCGATAGCGCCACGACGATCGACGACTCGCCGTTTCCACACGCAGCCTGGAAGCTGGGACCAGGAGCGGATCACGGGGGCGCTTCGGGAGTGGACCCAAGGGGTCGGTATGCCGCCCAAGTCCTGGGAGTGGTGCCCCGGCTCGGCGCGCCCGGCGGGACTCATGGGACCGGAGGAGTCCAAGTGGGAGCGCGAGCAACCCCGCTGGCCCGGCAACACGACCGTCTATCGCTACTTCGAATCCTGGGCAGCGGCGCTCGAAGCCGCCGGGATCAAACCCGTGTGGCCCGCGGGGCCGGAGGGGACACTGGTCGAGCGCGTCGAGGCCGCGCGGCGGATGCACGCGGCGGGCGAGAGCAACCGCGCGATCGCCGACACGCTCGGCGTTAGGCCGGAGACCATTAGCCGTTACCTGACGGCTCACCCTTGTCGGGAATGCGCCGGCCCCGTCGTCAGCAAGGCAAAGCTCTGCCACGTCTGCGCAACCAGAAATGGCAACCCGAGACGCTGGAGCAAAGAGGAGGCGATCGCTGCGGTGCGCAAGTGGGTCCGACTCGAAGGCCGGGCGCCGACCTCCCAGGACTGGCGACCTGTCCGCTTCGGCGGCGCGGCGAGGTGGGAGGCGGAGTTCGGCGAGTGGCCCCCGGCGAGCATCGCCAGGATCGTGTTCGGCGGCTGGAGCAAGTTGCTCGAAGCGGCGAAGGTGGGGGTGAACAAGCCGAGCTGGACCCGGGAGGAGATCCTCGTCGCCCTGCGCGCCCGCCTGACCGAGTTCGGCAAGCCGCCGGCAAAGCAGGAGCTCGAATGGCCGCCCGCCGGCTATCCCTCCTCGCGCACCGTGCGACGTCACTTCGGCTCCTTCACCGCCGGCCTCAAGCCGCGCGAAAAGCGCTGGAGCGAGGAGGCGATCATCGAGGCGATGCGCGAGTACGAGCGCGAAACCGATCTGTGGCCTCGGTCCTCGGACTGGACTGTCGCCTGCGAGGACTGGCCCTCGGCGAGCACGGTATACCTCCGTTTCGGAAGCTGGCAGGCTGCCCTCGAGATCGCGATGAGCGATGGGGCCTGACGTCTCCATGACCCCCGATAGCGTCAAACGGACACTGCTCTCACGCCTACGGTCCTGGTCGCCCGAGCTGCAGGAGTCGATAGTCGCCCGTTGCTTCGCGCTCGAGCCGCTGGCCTATGCGGAACCCGAAGGACTCGTCTACCTGCGCGCGGCTGCCAAGGAGACGATCGAGCTCGTCGCCGAAATAATCGAGCTTGGAGAGAGCTGGACGCCCCGCGTTCCACCCGCCCTCGCCGCCCAAGTTCGCTACCTCGCCCGCAGCGGCTTCTCGTCAGACAGGGTGATGCGAGGCTACTACGCGACCGTCACGGTCTGCTTCGAGTTCGCGAACGAGGAGATTGGCGATCTCCCGGCAGGCGCCCTGCCCTATCTGATCGAAATCCAGAGCCAACATGGCGACGCTCTGCTCGGCGCGGTCTCGGCCGAGTACCGCAAGGAGCTGGCGCGGATGGATCGATCGCCCAAGGTCCAGCGCCTCGCGGAACGCATCCAGCGGCTACTGGCCGGCGAATCGGTCGACACGTCTGAGCTGGACTACGACTTCGACCTGTGGCACCTCGGCACGGTGATAACGGGGGCCAAGGCAGAGTTGGCGGCGCGAAACCTGGCGGAGCGGCTCGGCTGCGGCCTCCTGCTCTTGCCGCGCGGCGCCGAGACGGCGTGGGCCTGGCTTGGAGGCGCCCGCGCCGTCGCCTTCGCCGAGTTGGAGCAGGCGGTCTCCTCCCGGGGGATCGCTGCGCACACGTCCGTTTACGTCGGGGAGCCGCGGAACGGACTCAGGGGATGGCGTCTCACGCACCGGGAAGCAAAGACGGCGCTGGCCGTCCGCAGCGAGCGAGACAGGCTCGTCCGCTGCTCGGACGTCGTCTTGTCGGCAGCGGTCATCAACGACGGAGAGGCGGCTCGGTTTCTGCTCGACGCCTACCTCAACCCGCTGCTGTCGCGGGGGGACGGCGAGGCTCTGAGAGCGACCCTGCACGCCTACTTCGACTCCGGCTGTAACGCCGCCTCGACGGCCGCGGCGCTCGGCGTCAACCGCCATACGGTCAAGCGCCGCCTGCGCAAGGTCGAGCAGTGCATCGATCGCCCCTTGGGCAGCTGCCGCGCAGAGATGGAGACGGCGCTGCGCGTCGAGCAGCTCGCTGGCCCTTTGACCTAGACCGAAGGTTGCACGTTCGGGCCTTGATTCGCCCACAAAGTAGCCCCCCAGACGGCCCACCCGCTGTTAGAGATTCAGGGGATGGCCACGACGGGGAGCGGCGGAGTCCCAGCGGCAGTTTTGCCTGCGAAGTCCTTCTTGGAGGAGGTCGGCGAGCTGATGATCCTCACCGCGCGGAGCCTCCTCTCCGCGGTGAGGGCTCCCCATCCCTACGGGGAGGAGCTCGTCGGGCAGATCGTCTTCGTATTGAAGCTCTCCTGGTTTCCGCTGCTGGTCTCCACCTTCGCCCTCAACCTCGGAGCGCCCGGTCTGCAAGCGGCGGGCATCCTCAACCTGTTCGGGGCCTTGGATCGGCTGGGTGGGTTCTTCGTGCTGACCGCGATTCGTTGGATCGGCCCCCTCGTGACAGCGGTCGTGGTCGCCGGGGTGGCTGGGACTGCGATCACCGCCGACCTCGGAGCTCGCAAGATCCGCGAGGAGCTCGACGCTTTGCAGGTGCTGGGAGTCGACCCGATCAAGAACCTCGTCGTGCCGCGCCTGCTGGCGCTGATGCTCGTCACCGGCCTGCTCGACATCTTCGCGATCGTCTTCGGCCTCAGCGCCGGCATCGCGGCCGAGCTGATCTATGGGCAGTCGCTCGGCGGCTTTTTCGCGACGCTGTTCTCCAACGCGACGGTCACCGACCTCTGGGCCTCGGTCGCGATGTGCACGATGTTCGGCGCGATCATCGCCGTGATCTGCGCCTTCAAGGGGATGACCGCCTCGGGCGGGGCGGAGGGGGTTGGGCGAGCCGTTAACCAGGCGGTCGTGATCGCGCTGGTCGCGGTCTTCTTCTTCCAGTTCGTCGTCACATCGGTGCTGCTCGCCACCAACCCCGAGCTGCAGTCGATCCGGTGAGGGGACGAGCGGCGATCGGCTGGCTCGACGTCCCCCGCGAGTGGCTTGACTCCTTCGGGGAGATCGCCCGTTTCGGCTCGCGGGTCGCCGCCATCGTCTGCTCGGGGCGGGTGATGCGCTACTTCGGCGAGAGCGTGCGCCAAGCGGGCATCCTGATCTTCGGCTCGGCGGTGATCATCTGGGCGTTCGTCTTCATCCTTGGCCTCCAATGCGGCCTACAGGGGGCTTACTTCAACCGCTCGATCGGCGCCCCTTCGCTGGCCGGCCTCTTCTCTGCCTACTGTGACCTGCGCGAGGGACTGCCCTACGCCTTCGGTTACATCCTCTCGGCCAAGGTCGGCACCGGGATCGTTGCCGAGTTGGGGGCAATGCGGATTTCAGATGAGATCGACGCGCTCGAAGTGATGGGGATCGAACCGGTGACCTTCCTCGCCGGAACCCGCCTGCTCGGCGCCTGGATCGCGATTCCGTTCCTCTATCTAGTCGGCATCGGGGTCGCCTACCTCTCCAGCTACATCGCGGTCGTGCAGCAGGTCGGCGACGTCTCTTCGGGCGGCTACCTGCTGATCTTCTGGACGTTCCAGGACCCCGTCGACCTCGTCTACAGCCTGATCAAGGGCATGGTCATGGCGACCGCGATCGTGCTTGTCGGCTGCTACTACGGCTATACGGCGTCCGGCGGCCCGGTCGGGGTCGGCACCGCGACCGCGAAGTCGATGGTCGTCAACATCATCATCGTCCACATCGTCGGCATGGTCGGCACGCTGGTGTTCTGGGGTGCTAACCCACGCGCGCCGATCGGGGGCTGAGTCGGTTCCGCTGGGCATTCCCGACGTCAAGCTAGTTTGCCAGTTGCGGTGCCCCTGTGTTCGACCCCATGCTGGCGGCGAGCAATGCTGTGCATGGAGGGTTGACGCTGAACGCGAGCGTCGATAGCGGCGGCCGCGACCCCGGTTGGAATTTCCCGCTCGCGTCAGGCACTTTTCCCGAGAAGTGCCCGAATCGCCGCTAATCCCCGCGTATCGTCGCACTTGGGCACCGAAATGGGCGGCTCGACGGTGATCGAAAATCCCTGCAAATCATGCACTCAATAGGTGGTCAAGGCGATCTCAGCTTCTCATTTGTGGTGCCGGCGGTCGCGGGTTCGAATCCCGTCTGCCACCTTGGGGGGAAGTGCCTGCAAGTGCGCAGGTTTGGATCAGCGTAAGAGGCCGAATTTCGCTCCAACTGGGTTGGAAATGGCGCTCTGTTTCAGGCACTTCTGGCCAAGTAGTGCCTGAGATTGCGGCCGGTGCGCGGGGATTGGCGGGGATTTCGATAATACGGCCCTAGCTTCTCATGCCGACAAAAGCTTCCGACCGATGGCCATGATCGGATGCGGGACGGAAGAGGTAGGCGGAGCCAGGGCCGGGCGCCAGGGTTGAGGCGACTGCCGGTCGGCCGATAGCGCCACGACGATCGACGACTCGCCGTTTCCACACGCAGCCTGGAAGCTGGGACCAGGAGCGGATCACGGGGGCGCTTCGGGAGTGGACCCAAGGGGTCGGTATGCCGCCCAAGTCCTGGGAGTGGTGCCCCGGCTCGGCGCGCCCGGCGGGACTCATGGGACCGGAGGAGTCCAAGTGGGAGCGCGAGCAACCCCGCTGGCCCGGCAACACGACCGTCTATCGCTACTTCGAATCCTGGGCGCTCTTCCAGAGCCCTTCGCGACCCAGGTGAGACAATGGCACTCAAGCCGCTCCGTCGCGCGCCCTACCCTTGCTCGGTGCCTCCGCGGCGCTCCGCCCGATCACCCGCTCGAAGGCCTCGACAACCCGCGGATCGAACTGGGCGCCGGCACCGCTCCGCAGCTCTTCGAGCGCCCGGGCCGCCACCATCGCGACGCTGTAGGGGCGATCGCTTCGCATCGCCTCATAGGCATCGCAGACGGCGATCACCCGCGAGCCGAGCGGGATCTGCTCGCCGCGCAGGTCGTCGGGGTAGCCGCCGCCATCCCAGCGCTCGTGGCTCGAGCGCACGAGCCGGGCGACGGGGACGAGCGCCGGCGCCGCGGCGATGATCCGCTCGCCGATCAGCGGGTGTTCGCGCATGAAGGCCCACTCCTCGGGCTCCAGCGGCCCCGGCTTGTTGAGGATCGCGTCGGGGATCGCCATCTTTCCCGTGTCGTGCAGCTCCGCGGCGCGGAACACCTCGTCGCGCTGCTCCTCGTCCATCCCAAGCTCCGACGCGACCGCGCGAGCCAGCTCGGCGACGTCGAGGAGGTGGTCGTGGAGCTCGGGCCGCCGCTCGTGCTGGGCGCGCATCAGGACGTCGCGCGACTGCGAGCCTGCCGAGGCTCGCTCGCGGCTCTTGTTCGCGTACATCCGGGTGTCGGCCAGCCGCAGCGCCCCCTCGCGCGAGTCAGCTTCGCCGGGGATCAGGACGTTCCCCTGCGAGGCGTCGACACGGAAGCCCTCGCCGTGCTCGCAGAGCGCCGCGCTCGCCCCGGCGACCAGCGGGCCGGCCTCGCCGAGTGAGCATTCGGCGAGCAGGCAGAACTCGTCGCCGCCGAGCCGGTATGCCTCGGCGCGCTCGCCGGCGAACGCCCGCAGCCGCTCGGCGAGCCGGGCGAGCAGGGCGTCGCCGGCGGGGTGCCCAAAGCTGTCGTTGTAGGCCTTGAAGCCGTCGAGGTCGAACATCACCAGGAGGTGGGCGTTGCCGCTCCGGGGCGCCTGCGCGACCGCCGCGGAGAGGTCGCTCATCAACGCCCGGCGGTTCGCGAGGCCCGTCAGTTCATCGCTCAACGCTTCGCGCTCGGTGCTAGCGAGGTTGGCATCGCTGCGCCGCAGCGCCAGCGCCAACCGCCCGATCACCAGGAGCAGGGTGATCAGCGCGAGCACTTCTGCCGCGGCGGGCAGGCGGTCGACCCGTTCGCCGGCCAGCACGCCGATCGCCAGCAGCGCCGCCGCTACCGGGATCCCCGCGACCCGCAGGCCGCGGGGATGGACGCGACGCCGCGGGCCGGGCGCGACCCAGGCGGCGCCGGCGAGCAGCAGGGCGCCGAGCGGCCAGGCGGCGTCGAGCGGGCCGCCTTCGACGTAGGTGCCCTGCGCGGACTGCAGGAGGTAGGTGAAGTCGGAGGCGGCGAGGACGATCAGCCCGGCGCCGAGCAGCGACCAGGTCGCGCCGGGCCGCCAGCCGGTGAAGGCGGCGGCGCTGATCACCAGCGTCAGCAGGGTGAGGTCGGCGATCGGATAGGCGAGGTTGGTCGCAGTTTCGAGGCTCGAGCCGCTGGTGCTCGCGGCGGCGATCAGCCCATCGAGCCAGCGGGTGAAGGGAAAGCTGCCGATCCGCTCGCGCAGCAGCACGATCAGACCGGCATAGGTGAGCGGGTAGAAGAGCAGATATCCGATGTCGGCGGGCGAGGGGATCGGCACCGAGCCCGCCGCCGCCAGCGCCGCCTCGTAATAGATTTCCCCGCCGGTCCAGGCCAGTAGGCCTGCTCCGACCAGCAGCCAGGCAGCCCGCTCGCGCCGCACCAAGGCGGCTCGCGCCAAGCACGAGGCCGCGGCGCCGAGCATCACGGCGCAGTAGACCCAGGTGCCGAAGAGCGCTTCGTCGCCGATGCCGGTGGCGGCATGGAAGGCGAAGGCGAGGAAGGCCAGCACGAGAGCGGCGCCGCTGCCGCGCAGGGCGGCCCGAAAGGGAGGGGAGAGCTTGGCCATAACTGAGAGTTCATCGAACCGGCGGGCGAAGAACTTGACTTTTCAGTCAAGTCGCAAGTTGTGGTGTAACTCCTCGCCGGGTCATTCACGCGGCTTGTAGCTGAGGCGCCTCTTTTCGCGTGTCGTCGGCCGGGGCCTCATCGCCCTGGTCCTCGAGGACGCCGTAGAGGGTGAGCATCTCTGGCTATTGCTCGTGCGAGTGGCCGTGGCCGCTCACCGTACGCCATGACTCCCAGGTGATCTTGAGGATCACCGCTGTGATCGCGAGACCGATCAGGGGGTCGGCGATCGGCACGCCGATCGCCACGACCGCCGCGCTGGCGACGACGGCGAGGCTGACGTAGGAGTCCGCACGGGCGTGGTTGCCGTCGGCCACGAGCGCCGCGCTGTCCAGCCGCCGACCGGCGCGGCTGCGGACGATCGCCGCGATCCAGTTGGCGCCGAAGCCGATCAGGCCGGCGAGCGCCAGCGCCACGAGGTGAGTCGGGGCCTGCGGGTGGATGAGTCGCGAGACGGCCTCGACGCCGGCCACGCAGGCGGAAACGAAGATCGTCGCGACCACGAAGAGCCCGGCGATCCGCTCGGCCCGCGCGGAGCGCATCAGAAAGGCGATCGCGAGCGGGATAGCCGTGCCGGCATCGCCGAAGTTGTGGATCAGGTCGGCAAGCAGGGCGATGCTGCCGCTGGCGAGGTAGATCCCCAGCTGGGCCAGCGCGCCAAGCGCCAGGACGGCGAGGGAGATCGCCACCGCCCGCAGGCCCTCGCGCGAGCGTTTGATGCTTTCGTCGATCAGGCCGTGGGAGTGCCCGTGCTCGTGGCCGTGCTCATGGGAATGGACCGCGGTTTCCATCGCAGAGCGGATCGTATTCCCGCGAGGCTCCTGGGCAAGGCGATGGACCCGAGCCGGGGAGTGGCCGAGGCGCTGCTCGACTTCGCCCCCGCCACAGTGCGCGCCGACCTCGAAGGGGCCCGCTGCTACCCGGACTTCTTGCACGCGGCCTGCGATCTGATCGACCACGCCGGGGACCTTGCGGCGCAGAGCGCCGCTTCCGCCCAAACCACTACCGAGAGCTGCGGAGAACCCCCGAGCTCGCCGAGTCGATCAGCCGATCAGCCGCGCCCTGACGGTGGCGGCGATGTTCAGCCGCAGCGCCCTTCGCGTCGCGTGCGCGGCGGCGAGCAAAGCGAGCGCGAGCGCCGGGACGATCACCAGCAGGAAGCTCGGCGGCTTGGGGTGCAGACCGATCTCGAACCACGCTTCGGCGATTCGCGCAGACAGCGGCGAGGCGATCAGGATGCCGAGCGGGACCGAGATCACGGCGGCGAGCAGCGTCTGGGCGAGCGCCTCCCCGGCGATCGCGGCGCCGATCTGGCGCCGCCCGTAGCCGAGCGCGGCCAGGGTCGCGAACTCGCCGCGGCGGTCGAGGTAGGAAAGCGCCAGCGTCGAGACGAGGAAGAGGGCGCCGACCCCAAGGCTGATTGCCTGCAGGACGGAGATCAGCCCGGTCAACTCATCGAGCAGTTCGCGCTCGGCCGCGAGCGCCGAGGCTTTTGAGGTGACGCGCGCCACCTCCGGGTCGGCGCGCAGGCGGCGCGCGTCCGCCGCGTTGCCGTCGATCAGGACGCTCGTCGCCCTGCCTGGCAATCCGAGCAGCTGGCCCGCCTCGGCACGAGGCAAATAGGCCTGTTCGGTGGCCAGGGTGCGGGCGACCCCGGCGACGCGGACGCCGGTCCTTCCTTCGGCGGCTCGCAGGGCGACCGTGTCCCCGGGGCTCACGCCGAGCTTGCCGGCGGTCTGCTCGCTGAGCACGATCCGACCGGAGGCGGGAGCGCCGCCCGAGGTCAGGTCGAGGCGCAGCAGGGCCGGTCGCCGGGGAAGCCCCGTGAGTTGGACGCCGACTCCGCCGGCGCCGTCTCTCCTCCGCAGTTCCGCCGGCCCCTTCACGGTCGCCTCGACGCGGTTGGCGCCCGCCCGCCTGGCGAGCGTCGCCGCCCGCCCGTCGGGCAGCGGCCGCGTCAGGTCCGCCGAGTGGGTCCATTCCTGGCCGGCGAAGGCGGCGTCGACAGAGCTGTTCGTCGAGGAGACGAGGATGTTGAGCGCCGCGCCGAGGCCGACCGCGCCGGCGATGCTGATCACGGTCGCCGCGCTCAAGAGCGGGCGGCGCAGCAGCCCGCGCAGCCCGTAGGTGAGCGCGGGTGGGCCGAGCGACGTTAGCCGCTGAAGCCAGCCGGGCAGCTCGAAGCCGCCGACGCTCTCCCCGCGCAGCGCCTCGATCGGGTCGAGGCGGGTGAGCCTGTAGGCGGGGAGTAGAGCGGCGAGCAGCGTCGCGGCGATCGCCAGTCCCGCCGCCAGGGCGAGCGGGCCGAAGGCGAGCGGATGCTGGAATTCGGGGAAGCCGACGGCCTTCGCGTACTGGTTGGTCACCAGCCGACCGACGCCGATCGTCGCCCCGATCGCCAGCGCCGCGGCGAGGGCGGCGAGCGCCGTCGCGAGGAGCATGACCGAGCCGACGACCGCGCGCGGCGGGTAGCCGATCGCCAGCAGGGCGCCCAGCTCGCGCCGTTGCGAGCTGACCAGGCGTTGGAGGCTGAGCGCGATCAGGAGCAGCCCGACGACCCCGAAGACGACGCCCATCACCGGGGCGAAGATCGAGAAGCTGTGGATGTCGGCCTCGGTCAGCCGCCGCCCGTACTGCTCCGAGCGCGGCGTCACGCGGGCCGTCGGCAGCCCGGCGGCGAGTCGCTTCGCCGCCGACCCGTTGCCGCCGCCGGGCAGGTCGACGGCGAGGTCGCTGGCGCCCCCCCGGAGGCCGGTCAGCCTTTGCAGCGAGCCGCGCGGCAGGAAGACCACCGCGAGCGAGCCGCGCTGGGGGACGAGGTAGTCGGGGTTGGCGGTCGCCAGCAGGTACTCGGGACTGCGCGCCAACCCGCGTACGCGCACTGAGAGAGAGCGGTTGGCGACTCGAACACGCAGGCGATCGCCGGGGTGGATGCCGGCGCGTTCGGCGAAGTCGGCGTCGACGGCGGCGCCCTCCGGGGCGCTCCGGGTGAGCCCCCTCCCGGCGGTGATCGCAAGCCGGTTGAGCGACGCGCCGACCGGCGTCCCGACGACCTCGGCGGCGGTTCGCGAGCCGGAGTGCAGCGCCGTTCCGTCGAGGATCAGCCGGGCCTCGGTGCGGCGCGCCCCGGCGTCCCGCGCTCGGCGGCGCAGCTGCGCGGTCGGCAGCGGCGCGCGCAAACGCAGGTCGAGGTCGGCGAGCGCGTAGCGGGAGTAGAACTCGTCACGGGTCGCTTCGACGTCGTGCATGGCGAGCGCGATGCCGGCGGCGGCCCCCGGCCCGGCGCCGATCACGACCACGATCAGGACCGCGCGCAGCCCCATCGCGCGAAGGTCGCGGTAGGCCTTGCGCCAGAGCATCAGGGCGCCGCCGGCGAGGCGTTGGCGAGGCGCCCGTGGGTGAGCTCGACGACCCGGTCCCCCGTGCGGGCGATCGCCGGGCTGTGGCTGACGATCACGAAGGTGACGGCGGTCTCGCGGTTCAGCTCGCGGATCAGCTCCAGCACTCCGGCCGAGGTCTCCTCGTCGAGGTTGCCGGTCGGCTCGTCGGCGAGCAAGAGGCGCGGTCGCTTGGCGAGGGCGCGGGCGATCGCGACGCGCTGCTGCTGGCCGCCGGAGAGCTGCGCCGGGAAGCGTCCGGCGAGCTCGCCGAGCCCGACCCGCCCGAGCAACTCCTCGCCGCGCTCGCGCGCCTCCTCGCGCCCGACCCCGGCCACACGCACCCCCGCCTCGACGTTCTCCAGCGCGGTCAGGGTGGGGAGCAGGTTGTAGAACTGGAAGATGAATCCGACCGAGCGGGCGCGGTAGGCGGTCAGATCGGCGCGGGTGGCGTGCGTCAGCTCGGTCCCGCAGGAGAGCACGCGGCCGCCGTCGGGGCGGTCGAGGCCGCCGACGAGGTTGAGCAGCGTCGTCTTACCGCAGCCCGAGGGCCCGTGGACGACCACCATCTCCCCGGCCTCGATCTCAAGCGACAGGTCGTCGAGCACGAGCTGGGCCGCATCGCCGCGCCCGTAGGACTTGCGCACCCTCGCGAGGCTGACCAGCGGCTCAGCCACGATCCTCCTCCAGGTGGCGCCGCACCAAGTCGACCAGCTCGGCGACATGCTCGTCGAAGAGCGAGTAGTAGGCATTGCGGCCCTCGCGGCGGCGGTGAACCAAGCGGGCTCCGCGCAGCAGGCGCAGTTGCTGGGAACAGGCGGTCTTGCTCAGCCCGGCCGCCGCCGCCAACTCGGAGACCGCAAGCTCGCCGGTCGCCCGCAGGTGCAGGACGATCCGCATCCGGCCGCGGTCGGCGAGCAGGCGGAAGATTTCGCAGAGCTCCTCCTCGTGCTCGGACCAGCGTGGCGGCTCGGGGGACATGACAGGCATCATATGCACAGGTCTGCAACTGTGCAGGTGTGGTTGGGCGGCCGCTCAGCGCCGGACGCGATAGCGCAGGTGTGTGACCCCGAGGCCCTCGATGACGCCGATCGGCTCGAACTCGCGCGCTCCGGGGCCGATGCCTTCGAAGAGACGACGGCCTTCGCCGAGAAGAATGGGAACGAGGGCGAGCTGGACCTCGTCGAGGACACCCGCCGCCAGCGCTGCCTGTGCCACACCGACGCCGTGGACCAGGACATCCCGATCGCCCGCCGCATCTTTGGCGCGCGCCATCGCCTCGGGCACATTGTCGAGCACCGTGATCGACGGCCATTGCTCCACGTCGGCGGCGGTGCGGGTCTTGGTGAGGATGAAGACCGGCACCCCGTCGTGGTGGTCGCCGTTCCACCATCCCGCCGGTTCGACCGTGCCCCGCCCGGCGACCACCGCGCCGGTCGCCATCAACTCGTCGATGATCTGGCCATTGGCGCCCGCCGGACCGCCGGGGACGTCCCCTTGGTTGGTGTCGGCACGGGACCCGAAGAACCAATTGTGCAGCCGCTCGCCGTCGTCGCCGAGCCCGTTCTCCGGGGTCTCGTTGGGGCCGGCGACGAACCCGTCAAGGGACATCGACATGTAAAGGACGCTCTTGGACATCGCTTTCTCCTATCCGTTGATCGGCGCGGCTCCTCATGGCCGCTCGACGCCGATGCTGTCCAGGAACTGGAGTGCCCCCGCTCCTCCGGACACGCTTGATTAGGTCGACTCGTCTTCTTTCATCTTTTGATTGAGAGATTCTTGCTCATACTGCTCGGGAGAGAGGTACCCCGGCGTGGAGTGCCTTCTCTCACGGTTGTAGAAGACCTCGATCCACTCGAAGATCGCCGACGTTAAGGCGGCCCTGGTAGGCCAGGGACCCTCGCGGTAGACGAGCTCCTTCTTCAACGTGGCGAAGAACGACTCGGCGACGGCGTTGTCGAAGCAATCGCCCTTGGAACCCATCGAGACCGCGATGCCGGCGTCGCGGGCCTGCTGGCCGT
>Ga0210100_1000156_pt1 | contig 13005 bp, 14 predicted proteins | sample MayberryNW_TuleB_FD_185525 | JGI IMG/M metagenome (GOLD analysis project Ga0210100, IMG submission 185525) | Wetland microbial communities from San Francisco Bay, California, USA, that impact long-term carbon sequestration - MayberryNW_TuleB_D1... | ecosystem: Environmental > Aquatic > Marine >... | reverse complement strand
CCCCGCCGTTGACGTTGACCCGGTCCTCCTCGACGCCGAGCATCCGCATCGAGTTGAGCGCGACCGAGGCGAAGGCCTCGTTGATCTCCCAGAGGTCGACGTCCTCTGGGGACTTGCCGATCTTCTCGAGCGCCTGCTTGGCGGCGTTGGCGGGCGTTTTCGCCAGGTAGGGGAAGTCGTCGGCGACCGTGCCGTAGGAGACGATCCGGGCGAGCGGCTCGCGGCCTTCGCGCTCGGCCCACTCGGCCGAGGCGACGACGATCGCGCCGGCGCCGTCATTGACGCCCGGCGCGTTGCCCGCCGTGTGGGTCGCTTCCTCGCCGCCGATCGCCCGCAGCCCGGCGAGCGTCTCGATCGTGGTCTCCGGGCGGATCGCCTCGTCGGCCTCGATCGTGTTCTCGCCCTTGCGCGACTTGACCGTGACGCCGACGATCTCCTCGGCCAGGCGGCCCTCGTCGGTCGCCTCGGAGGCGAGCCGGTGCGAGCGCTCGGCAAAGCGGTCCATGTCGGCGCGGGTGATCTCCAGCTCGTTGGAGACCTCGCTCGCCTCGTTGATCATCTGCTTCTCGGTGAAGGGGTTGGTGAGGCCGTCGTGGACCATCGCGTCGATCGTCTCGACGTGGCCCATCCGGTAGCCGAAGCGAGCGCCCGGCAGCAGGTGCGGCGCCTGGCTCATCGACTCCATGCCGCCGGTGACGGCGACTTCGGTGTCGCCCGCGCGGATCGCCATGTCGGCGATGCCGACCGAGCGCATGCCCGAGGCGCAGACCTTGTTGATCGTCTCCGAGGGCACCTCCTTCGGGACACCGCCCTTGATCTGGGCCTGGCGCGAGGGGATCTGACCCTGGCCGGCCTGAAGGACCTGGCCGAAGACGACCTGCTGGACCTGCTCGGGGTCGACGCCGGAGCGCTCCAGCGCCGCGGCGATCGCCTCGCCGCCGAGATCGGTCGCGTCGAGAGAGGAGAGCGTGCCGCCCATCTTGCCGAAGGGCGTGCGCGCGGTACCGAGGATCACTGTGCTGGGCATATGGGGCTGCCTTTCTTCTAGTGGTTATGCCGGGTCTCGGCTCGATTAGAGGAGGGCCGCCTGGCCCAAGTGGGACGATAGCGCGGCGTTCGGGCCGGGCGCTGTGCGCAAGGTCATAGACTCCCGCCCCCTTGAACGTCGCCGTCAGCCAGATCGAGATCCCTGAGGTCGAGACCGACCTGCTCGCCGTCGGCCTCTGCGAGGGCGAGGAGCTGCCCGCCGAGCTCGCCTCGGCGCCGGGCGCCGAGGACGCCAAGGGCTCGTTCAAGGCGCTGCGCACGATCCACCCCGAGGCGCCCGCCCGGACGATCGTCGCCGGCCTCGGCAAGCGCGAGGAGCTCGATGCCGAGCGGCTGCGGATCGCCGCCGCCCTGGTCGCCACGGAGGCGGCGAAGCTGAAGGCGGGCTCCCTGGCCTGGGCGCTCCCCGCGGGCGACGATGCGGCGGCGCTCGCCGAGGGCATCGTCACCGGCACGATCCTCGGCGCCTACCGCTTCGACCGCTTCAAGAGCTCGGACCCCGACGATCCGGCGCCGCCGGCGCTCGAGTCGCTGACCCTGCTCGGCCCAGAGAGCGTCGCCGGTGCGACGCGGACCGCCCGCGTCTGCGCCGAAGCCCAGAACCGCGCTCGCGACCTGCAGAGCCTGCCCTCGAACGTCGCCACCCCCTCCTACCTGGCGGAGCGCGCCGGGGAGATCGCCGCCGCCCACGAGGCGCTCGGCGTCGAGGTTCTCGGCCGCGAGGAGATCGCCGCCAAGAAGATGGGTGGCCTGGTCGCCGTCAGCCAGGGCAGCGCCGAGGACCCGCGCCTGATCGTCCTGCGCTACGACGGCGGCGGCTCGGGCGAGACGCTCGGCTTCGTCGGCAAGGGCGTCACCTTCGACACGGGCGGCATCTCGCTGAAGACGGCGGCCGGCATGCAGGAGATGAAGATGGACATGTCCGGCGCCGCGGCGGTGATCGAGGCGGTCGGCGCGATCGCCGAGCTGGAGCTGCCGCTGAAGCTGATCGCGGTGGTGCCCGCGACCGAGAACATGCCCTCGGGCACGGCGATCAAGCCCGGCGACATCATCACCCAGTACAGCGGCAAGACGGTCGAGATCAACAACACCGACGCCGAGGGCCGCCTGATCCTCGCCGACGCGCTCGCCTACGCGATCGAGCAGGGAGCGGACCGGGTCGTCGACATCGCCACCCTGACCGGCGCCGTGATGATCGCCCTCGGCTCGACCTACGCGGCGGTGATCTCCAACGACGACGTGCTCGCCGGCGAGCTCGAAGGAGTCGGCCGTGAGACCGGCGAGCTCGTCTGGCGCCTCCCCCTGCACCCCGAGTACACGGCGCTGATGAAGGGCACCTTCGCCGACCTGACCAACGCCGCGCCGAAGCGCAAGGCCGGCACGATCACCGCCGCCGGCTTCCTCGAGGAATTCGTCGGCGACACCCCCTGGGCCCACCTCGACATCGCCGGCACCGCCTGGGACGTCGGCCGCCCCTACACCGGCAACGACGCCAGCGGCTTCGGCGTCCGCCTGCTCACCGGCCTGGCCCGCGAGCTGGCGAACAACCGCGCGGCCTGACTCCCGCGCGTCAATCGCCGCGCACCCGGCCGTGGACGACGCCGATCGGGTTGTAGTGCTCCTCCCCGCTGCGACTCGGCGAAGGCAAGCGCCGCGTCGACCGCGCCTCCCCCCTGCTCGGCAACTCCCTCGGCGCTCAACGAGCGCTCCGACGACTCTCGCCGACAATTCGCTGGCGCGCGGCGCGCGAATGCGCGGGGTAGATCAGGTCAGCCGTGATCTCGGCCTGGCTGATCGAGATCCTCGGGGTCTTGTGGCGGTTGTGGTGCCTGTGTCGCGGGATCAGTCTCATTGCAGCGCCTCCAATCGACTTGAGTTGCTTGACGCAACCGTCATTGGCCGGACCCTAGCCGACAGAGTTGCTTGACGCAACCCTGTGTGCCAAGATCACCCTGTGCTGCGCAACGACTATCCGGGCCAGGTCTGCTCGATCGCCCGCTCGCTCGAAGTCGTCGGCGAGCGCTGGTCGCTGCTGATCGTCCGCGACGTGATGAACGGCAACCGGCGCTTCGACGAGCTCCAGAAGGGACTGGGCATCGCCCGCAACGTGCTCTCGAATCGCCTCCAGCGCCTGATCGAGGAGGAGATCCTCGAGCGGCGCGCCTACCAGAGCAACCCCGAGCGCTACGAGTACTTTCTCACCGAGAAGGGCCTCGACCTCTGGCCGGCCCTGATCGCCCTGCTCAACTGGGGCGACCGCCACTCCCCCAGCCCCGCTGGGCCGCCGATGCTGATCGTCCACAAGGAGTGCGGCGGCCCGGTCAGCGACCGCGGCATCTGCGAGGAGTGCGGCAAGGTCCTCGACGCCCGCGACGCCCGCGCCGTCCCCGGCCCCGGCCTCGCCAAAGTCGCCTGAGCTCGCCTGAGCCCGAACTGCATCAACTTCTCTACCCAGCAGAGGGAGAAGTTGATGCAGTTCGCTAGCGTCCTGGTTCCCAGCGATAGGAGGAGACGGTATGGCTACGGCGGCTGAGGTTCAGACACGCGACAGGATCTTCATTGGCGGCAAGTGGGTCGAGCCGGCGAGCGACGAGACGCTCGAGGTGGTCAACTCGACCACCGAGGAGACGATGGGGACGATTCCCGCCTGCGGGGCCGCCGACGCGGATCGTGCCGTGGCCGCCGCACGCGAGGCCTTCGAGTCCTGGTCGCGGACCTCGCGCGAGGAGCGCGCCGGCTACCTGAGCGCGATCTCCGCCGGCCTCGCCGAGCGCGCCGATGAGATCGCGGCGACGATCTCCCAAGAGCTCGGCATGCCGCTGACGCTGAGCAAGATGATCCAGGCCGGCTTGCCGATCGCCCAGTTCGGGGCGATGCCGAGGCTGATGGAGGAAGTGCGCTGGGAGGAGGAGATCGGCAACTCGCGCGTGCTGCGCGAGCCGGTCGGCGTGCTCGGCGCGATCACGCCCTGGAACTACCCGCTCAACCAGATCGCCGCCAAGGTCGCCCCGGCCCTCGCCGCCGGCTGCACCGTCGTGCTCAAGCCAAGCGAGGTCGTGCCGCTCAACGCCTTCATCCTCGCCGAGGTAATCGAGGCCGCCGGCCTGCCCGCCGGCGTCTTCAACCTGGTCACCGGCACCGGGCCGGTCGTCGGCGAGGCGATCGCCGGCCACCCCGGCGTCGACATGGTCTCCTTCACCGGCTCGACCCGCGCCGGGCGTCGCGTCTCCGAGCTCGCCTCGGCGACGGTCAAGCCGGTCGCGATGGAGCTCGGCGGCAAGTCGCCGAACGTGATCCTCGATGACGCCGACCTGAGCAAGGCGGTGCCGGACGGGGTCGGTAAGTGCTACCTAAACTCCGGCCAGACCTGCAGCGCCCTGACCCGGATGCTGGTGCCGCGCGAGAAGCTGGCCGAAGCCGAGCAGATCTCCGCCCAAGCGGCGCAGAGCTTCACTCCCGGCGACCCCTTTGAGCAGTCGACCCGGCTCGGTCCGCTCGTCTCCGAGACCCAGCGCGAGCGGGTGCGCGGCTACATCCGCAAGGGCGAAGAGGAGGGCGCGAAGCTGCTCACCGGAGGCGCCGAGCCGCCCGAGGGCCTCGAGCGCGGCTACTTCGTCCGCCCCACCGTCTTCTCCGAGGTGACCCCGGAGATGACGATCGCCCAGGAGGAGATCTTCGGCCCGGTGCTGGTCATCCAGCCCTACGAGGATGAGGACGACGCGGTGCGGATCGCCAACGACACCGTCTATGGCCTCGCCGGCGGCGTCTGGTCAGCCGACCAGGAGCGCGCGATCGCGATCGCCAAGCGGATCCGCACCGGCCAGATCGAGATCAACGGCGGCGCCTTCAACCCGCTGGCCCCCTTCGGGGGCTACAAGCAGTCGGGGCACGGCCGCGAGAACGGCCGCTATGCGATCGAGGAGCTGTTGCAGGTCAAGAGCCTTCAGCTGTAGGGCTCACATAGGCTGCACGGCCTTGGATTTCGAGCTTTCAGATGAGCAGAAGCTCCTCCGCGACACGGTGCGTGAGTTTGCGCTTGCGGAGGTCAAGCCCGTGGCGGAGGAGCTCGACCGGACCAAGTCGTTTCCCTACGAGATCGTGAAGAAGCTCGGGGGGCTGGGGCTAATGGGGATTCCGTTTCCGCAGGAGTACGGCGGGGGCGGCGCGGACACTCTCTCCTACGTCCTCGCGGTGGAAGAGCTGGCGCGGATCGACTCGTCCGTGTGCATCACGATGGCCGCGCACACTTCGCTGGGGACGATGCCGATCTGGCTCTGGGGATCGGACGAGCAGAAGGCCGAGTGGATGCCGCGCCTCTGCACGGGGGAACGGCTCGCCTCGTTTGGGCTGACCGAGCCCGAGGCTGGGTCGGACGCCGGGAACGTGCGGACGACCGCGAAGCTCGAGGACGGGGAATGGGTCGTCAACGGGGCAAAGCAGTTCATCACCAACTCGGGGACGGACATCTCGGGGTGCGTCTCGATCACCGCCGTGACCGGCGAGGCGAACGGGCGCAAGGAGATCTCGAACCTGATGGTGCCGACGGGCACACCCGGCTACGAGGCCGGCGAGCCCTACCGCAAGATGGGCTGGAACGCCTCCGACACGCGGCCGCTGACCTTCGAGGACTGCCGAGTGCCGGAGGCGGCGCTGCTCGGCCGCCGCGGCGACGGCTTCAAGAACTTCCTCCACATCCTCGACGGCGGCCGGATCGGGGTCGCCGCGATGGGGGTCGGCCTCGCCCAGGGCGCCCTCGACGAGGCGATCGCCTACGCCAAGGAGCGCCAGGCCTTCGGCCAGGCGATCTCGAAGTTCCAGTCGATCCAGGCGAAGATCGCCGACCTCTCGGCGCAGATCGAGTCCGCCCGGCTGCTCACCTGGCGCGCCGCGCTGGAGAAGGACGCCGGCAAGTCGTTCACCCTGACCGCCGCCCAGGCGAAGCTGATCACCGGCCGCCTCGCGGTGCGCGCCACCGAGGAGGCGGTGCAGATCCACGGCGGCTACGGCTACATCGAGGAGTACCCGGTCTGCCGCTTCTACCGCGACGCGAAGATCCTCACGATCGGCGAGGGGACCGACGAGATCCAGCAGATGGTCATCGCCCGCCAGCTCGGCTGCTGAGCGAATTTTTCTCCGGCTTGGGGGGCGAGAATCGGGCGCTGTGCCCTTGTAGGGGTGTGAAGCGAGCGCGCAACCGGTCGATCCCAGTGCGAAAGAGAGTGCAGCACCAAGTGCTACACTCGCCTACATGCCGACCAAACGGAGGCGACACATGATCACGGAGACAGCCGACGTCGAGGCAGCGCTCGAGCCCCTGCGCGCACTTGGGCTTCCCGTGAACTTCCAGCGACTCGTAATCAGGGGGGCCGAGGCAACCGCCGAGGAGGCGCGCGCCGTCGCAGACGACGACGAGCGGCGGCGCCAGCTGCGAGAGCGCTTCATTCAGTGGATGGACGACGGCTGCCCGGGAATCGACATCGACGTGCTCACGGATCCCAGTCGCCCGGCCTGGAGTCGACCCTCGGTCGAGCACATCGAGCGGCTGCTTCACGACGAGTCATGACCGCTGCGCGGTCGCTGCCGGCGGTGGTGCTCGACCACTCTGCCTTTGCCCGGGTTATTCTCGCGCGGGCCCGGCCCGGCAGCGGTCGCAGGCTGAGCAGCGACACCCTGGCCGAGTTCTACGCGGGGTTGACGGACGGGAGGCTCCACGCCGCCCCGCCGTTTCGCATCGAGACCCTCTTTTCAGCGAGAACCGCCCACGAATTCACGGCGATGTCGGAGCGCCTCGACAGCTTCGCCCAAGTCGGGGCCGACGCAAACACTTGGCCAGTGGCCGAACGCACTCAGCGCGAGCTGGCGGAAGACCCCGCCGTCAGCCACCGGGTCAGCATGCCCGACATCCTGCTCGCCTCGATCGCCTCTCAGCACGAGCTCGGCGTTCTCCACTACGACGCCGATTACGACCTGCTCGCCGAGCACACGAGCCTCGAGTTCGAGAGCCTCTGGATCGCGCCGGCGGGCAGCGTCGACTGAGCGCCAACTAACCGCCCTGAAGGGTGAAGTGAACGCGGGCGCCGGGGCCCGAGTCGTCGAGCCAGATGCGGCCGCCGTGGGCTTCGACGATCGCCCGGGAGATGGCGAGGCCGAGGCCGGCGCCGTCCTCGCTGCGCGACTCGTCGCCGCGGAAGAAGGCCTCGAAGACCCGTTCGGCGTCGGCCGCGGAGATGCCGTCGCCTTCGTCGGCGACCTCGATCTCAACCCCGCCGCCCGCGGCGCGCGCCCGCACGGTGACGCTGCCGTCGGCCGGCGTGTGGCGGATCGCGTTCTGGATCAGGTTGAAGAGCACGCGCTGGACCTTCTCCGCGTTGGCGCGGGCGAGCACCGCCTCGGCCGGCAGATCGGCCGCGAGGGCGACGCCGCGCGCCTCGGCCGGCGCCCGCATCGCGGCGACCGTGTCGCCGATCAGCTCGCGCAGCTCGACCTGGCGCATCGTCCAGGAGATCTCCCCCGCCTCGATCCGCGAGAGCTCGAAGAGGTCGTCGATCAGCGCGGTCAGCGCCTCGACGTGGGTGCGCATCTCGCGCAGGTAGCGCTCGCGGGTCTCGCCGGTGACGACGCCGTCGTCGATCGCCTCGACCAGGAGGCGCAGCGAGGCGAGCGGCGTGCGCAGGTCATGCGAGACGGCGGCGACCATCTGCCGGCGCGCCTCCTCGATCTTCCGCCGCGAGCGCTCCTCCATCGCGAGGCGCACGGCGAGCGCCGCCGCCAGCGCGCCGCCGGCCACGGCGAGCGCCACCAGGGCGATCTGCTCGATCCCCATCCAATGCGGCACCGCGACCGCCGCCGCGCCGGCGAGGAAGGCCGCGATCGCGATCAGCGCGGCGCGCTTCATGGCTTCAGCCTGTACCCGACGCCCCACACGGTCTCGATGAAGCGCGGTTCGGAGGGGTCGTCGCCGAGCTTGGCGCGCAGGCGGCGGACGTGGACGGTGACGGTGCTCGTGTCGGTGAAGAACGGGTATTCCCAGACCGCCTCCATCAGCTGATCGCGGGAGAAGACGCGGCCGGGGTGCGCGGCCAGGTAGGCGAGCAGGTCGAACTCGCGCTGGGTAAGCGAGAGCGGCTCGCCGTCGAGGGTGACGGTCCGCATCCCGGGGTCGATCCGCAGCGCGCCGACCTCGATCGGCTCGGGGCCCTCGTCGTCGGCCGGCGGCGAGGCGCGGCGCAGCACGGCGTCCACTCGCGCCACCAGCTCGGCCGGCGAGAACGGCTTGACCACGTAGTCGTCCGCCCCGCGCCGCAGCCCGACGAGGCGGTCGGACTCCTCGCCGCGGGCGGTGAGCAGGATCACCGGCACCGGCCGGCCGTCGCGCTCGTGCAGCCGCTTCATCACCTCGATCCCGTCGAAGCCGGGGAGCATCACGTCGAGCACGATCAGGTCGGGCCGGCGCAACTCGGCGAGGCGCAGCGCCTCGGGCCCGTCGGCGGCCCGGTAGGTCTCGTACCCGGCCCGCTCCAGGTAGCGGCCGACCACCTCGACGATCGTCGGCTCGTCGTCGACGACGAGAACGGTTCCGTGCGCTGCCTCGGCCACGCCGGACATTGTCCCCGCCGGGCTAGCCGAAGGTGAAGGAATAGGCCATCACCCCCGCTTCCGGTTCCAGGGTCAGCACGTGGTGCCCGACCGCGGGCAGGTTGACGAGCTCGTAGAGGCGCTGCGAGGTGACCTCGACCGAGCCGTCGCGCACGTCGGCGCCGGCCAGGCTCGCCGGGATCGGCTTGCCGTCGAGCAGCACCCGGACGCGGCGGGCGTGTCCGGGCGAGCCGAGCACAAGGTAGACGCGACGGGCGCCGAAGTTGAGCCGCAGCGAGGCGTCGCGCTCCGCGGTCGCCGACTCCAGCGTGACCCGCCAGCGCCCGCCGTAGGCGAATTCGTTGGGGCCCGGCGCCGGCGCCCTGCCGAAGTCGTGGCTGCCCGGCGAGAGCATCGGGTTGGTGAAGCGTTCGGCGCGCGCCGCGCCGAGGTAGGTCTCCGGCGTGCTCACCCCGGCCGAGGCGGCGATCCCGCGTGCGCCCGAATCGTGCTTGGCCACCGGCCGGCCCGCTTCGGCCAGCAGCTCGCGGATGATCTTCTCCTTCTCGCCGTATTCGCCCTCGCCGTAGTCGGCGGCGCGCACCCGGCCGTGGGTGTCGACGAAGTACTCCGAGGGCCAGTACTGGTTGCCGTAGGCGCTCCAGGTGGCGAGGTCGTTGTCCTGGACGACCGGATAGTGGATGCCGTTGCGCTTGACCGCTTCTTCGACGTTGCCGGCCTCCTTCTCGAAGGGGAACTCGGGCGAGTGGACGCCGACGATCGTCAGGCCGTCCTTGCGGTAGGTGCGGTCCCAGGCGGTCAGGTAAGGCAGCGTGCGCAGGCAGTTGATGCAGCTGTAGGTCCAGAAGTCGACGAGCACGACGCGGCCGCGCAGCGAGCGCAGGCTCAGCGGCTTGCCGCCCGGCGTGTTGAACCAGCGCTGGTTGTCGACGAATTCCGGCGCCGCGCCGAGCACCGGCAGGCCGGAGGGCTTGCCGCCGCTCTCCCGCACCGCCGCCTTGGCGCTGGTCGCCTTCGCCCCCACCCCATGCGCCGATTCGCCGCGAGCGTTGGCGAGGGCGGCCTTCGCCGTGGCCGTGTCCTCGATCCCTTCGGTCGGGTTGACGAGGAAGCTGGGCAGCGAGCTGGCGATCGAGTTCTGGAAGCGCACGTCGTAGTTGCCGGCCATCGCCAAGGCGACGACGACCATCACCGCGCCCATCGTGATCTGCAGGCCGATCCCCCGCCGGGCGAGCGGCGCCACCAGGCGGCGCCCGCCGAGCATCAGGAAGTAGAGGACGACGGCCGAGCCGATCCCGTAGCTGAGCGCCACCGCCAGGCGCCCGGCGGTGAACGGCTGCGAGGCCGAGACGGTGATCACCCCGGCGAGGATCGGCCCGGCGCAGGGGGCGTAGACGAGGCCGAGGCTGGCGCCGACCGCCGTCCCCGACCAGAAGCCGTCGCCACCCGCCCGGGCGCCGCCCGCCCGCCCGGCGAACTGGCTCATCTTCGCCTCGATGCGCGCCGCGAGCGGCGGGATCATCAGCGAGATCCCGAAGGCGAGCAGGACGGCGATCGCCAGCTTGCGCAGCAGGTCGTCGGGCAGGCCCAGCGCCGAGATCACGTAGACCAGCGCGACCGTGGCGAAGGTGAAGGAGACGGCGAGGCCGACGACGATGCCCAGCGGCCGCCGCCGGCCCCCGGTCGCGCCCGCGGAGAGCGCGATCGGGAGCACCGGCAGCACGCAGGGCGAGAGCGCCGTCCCGGCGCCGGCGACGAAGCCGAAGAGCATCAGCAGTGCCATGGCCTCAACCCTGCCAGCCCGAGATTACGCGGAGGTGACGATCAGCCTTCGTGCTTCATCGCTTCGCGATCGTGCTTCATCGCCCCGTCTTCCTCGTTCTTCATGGCGCCGTCGTTCTCGTGCTTCATCGCGTGGTCGCCTTCTTCGTCCTTCATCGCGGCGCCGTGCCCTTCGTCCTTCATCGCTTCGCCGGATTCGTCGTGCTTCATCGCTTCGCCGGATTCGTCGTCCTTCATCGCATGGTCTTCGCCGGTCGCCGCGGCGTTTTCCGAGGCCTGGGTCGAGCTGTCGTTGCTGCTGCTGCCGCAGCCGGCCACCCCGAGGGCGCCGAGGGCGACGACCGCGATCGCCAGGAAGGCCAGAAGTGAACTCCGCACACGCATGATGCTCCCTTTCGTAGAGGTCCAGTCAGGCCACGCTAGGCAGAAAATGTGACGAGGAAAGAAACGGGCTACGGGCCGGGCTGGGAGGTGACGGAGCCCTCCGGGCGGTCCGCCACTTCCGCCGGACGGCCGAGGCCGGCGCCGATGCCGAAGTGCTCGCAGATCGTCAGCTCGTGCTCGCGCAGCAGCGGCCTGCCGGGGTCGACGACCGGGGCCGTGCGGATCGCCTCGCCCTCGAGCGCGATCCAGGTCCTGCCGCCGGCGGCGACGCAGAGCGAGGCGGGGACCGCGATCAGGGTGCCGCGCAGGCGGCCCTGCCTGACGACCACCCAGCTCGGCTCGCCGCTCTCGGCGTCGACGTAGGAGCCCAGCACCCGACCGACCTGGGCGCCGCCGAGCTCGTCAGCCGGCCGCTCGTCACTCATCGGCCTGCCTTTCGAGCAGCTCCGCGGCGGCGCTCGCCGGGTCGAGCTCACGCCGCACGACGCGCTCGAGCAGCGCCGCGGTCTCCGGGTCGCTGGCCGCGGTCGCCTCCATGCGGCGCCGCATGCGCGAGGTCGCGATCCCCAGCACCTCGCTGCGCAGATTGCGGGCGCGGCGCTGGTCCAGGGTCCCGGCGGCCTCGATGAAGGCGCGGTGCTCGGTGATCACCTCGGCCAGCTCGGCGACGCCCTCGCCGCGCGCCGCCTCGGTGCGCAGGATCGGCACCTTCCAGCCCTCGGGGTCGTGGGAGAGCGCAAGCACGCCGCGCACCTCACGCACCATCGTGTCGGTCATCGGGTGGTCGGCCTTGTTGACGACGATCACGTCGGGGATCTCCATCACGCCCGCCTTCAGCGCCTGGATCGAGTCGCCCGAGCCGGGCATCAGCGCCAGCACGATCGTGTCGGCGTGGTCGACGATGTCGATCTCGGCCTGGCCGACGCCGACCGTCTCGATCAGCACGTCGTCCTTGCCGGCGGCGTCCATCGCCAGCGCCACCTGCAGCGCCGCCTCGGAGAGGCCGCCGAGCGCGCCCCGCGAGGCCATCGAGCGGATGAAGACGCCGGGATCGAGGAAGTGGTCGGAGAGGCGGATCCGGTCGCCGAGCAGGGCGCCCTGCGTGAAGGGGCTGGAGGGGTCGATCGAGAGCACCGCGACCTGGCGGTCGGCCTTGCGCAGCTCCGCGGTCAGCGCCCCGATCAGGGTGCTCTTGCCGACCCCCGGCGGACCGGTGAAGCCGACGATCCGCGCCGCGCCGGTTCGCGGGTAGACCTCGCGCACCAGCTCCCAGCCGGCCGGGTCGTCGGACTCGATCAGCGTGATCGCCCGCGCCAGGGCGCGCTTCTCGCCGGCGACGAGGCGCTCGGCGAGCGAGGCTGTGCGTGCAGTCTCCGCCACGGGCGCTGAGTCTAGAGTTCCCGCCGCCGTGATTCGCTCGATCCGCTTCCTCTCCCGCAAAGGGATGCTCAACTCGAAATACGGGCGGCTGCTCTGGCGCTATCTCTGGCGCCGCTTCCTGACCCGCGCCGGGCGGCGCTGGCGCACCGACGGGCTCCTCTTCCTCGGCCGCGGCCTCGAACTCGAGGTCTCGCCGCGCGGGCGGATCGATTTCGGCCGTTTCGTCTGGATCGGCGACGGGACCAAGCTGCGCTGCCACGAGGGCCGGATCGAGATCGGGGCGAAGACCGTGATGGGCCAGGAGTGCACGATCTCCGCCTACCAGCGGGTGCGGATCGGCGAGCAGTGCGTGATCGCCGACCGCTCGATGTTCATCGACTTCGACCACGGCGTGGTCGAAGTGGAGCGGCCGATCCGCCAGCAGGGGATCTACAAGCGCGACGTGGTCGTCGGCTCCAACGTCTGGATCGGCTACGGCGCCTGCATCCTGCGCGGGGTCAGCGTCGGCGACAACTCGATCGTCGGCACCAACTCGGTGGTCACCAGGGACGTGCCCGCCAACGCGGTGGTCGCCGGCATCCCGGCCCGCGTGATCCGCATGCGCGAGGCGCCCGAGCGGCTGCGCTGGCCCGATCCGGTCGAACCGGATCCGCACGCCCACACGACCCTGGCGCGGCCCGCCGGAGAGCCGCCCGGCTGACGTTGATATCTCTAGGCCGATGAGCGAGGCGATCGAAGCGCGCGAGCTGCGCAAGTCCTACGGCGAGGTCCAGGCCCTCGACGGGCTCTCCTTCGCGGTCGAGGCGGGGACCGTCT
>Ga0210100_1000155_pt1 | contig 13030 bp, 11 predicted proteins | sample MayberryNW_TuleB_FD_185525 | JGI IMG/M metagenome (GOLD analysis project Ga0210100, IMG submission 185525) | Wetland microbial communities from San Francisco Bay, California, USA, that impact long-term carbon sequestration - MayberryNW_TuleB_D1... | ecosystem: Environmental > Aquatic > Marine >... | reverse complement strand
CGACCGCCTCTACGGAGGCCCCGGCGACGATCTGATCTACGGAGGCCCCGGCAACGACCTGCTCGTCGGCGGGCCCGGGGAAGACGTCCTGCACGGCGGTCCCGGTCACGACTCCTTCGGCTGGGCCGGCCACGACGCCGTGCGCCAAAACTCCCGCCACACCGAAAAGCGCTGACTCAGGCCGAGGCGCGCCGCTCCTCGCGGGCGCCGAGCAGCCGGCCGCCGACGAAGAACAGCGCGATCAGGAAGCCGGCCAGGGAGAGCGCCGCGTCGAGCCTGAAGGCGGCCTGGATCCCGTCGACGAAGCTGGCCTGCGAGGAGAAGACCATCGTCGTCAGCCCGAGGCCGATCGACCCGCCGGCGATCTGGAACATGTAGACGATGCCGCCCGCGAGGCTGGTCTGCGATTCGTCGACCGAGGTCACCCCGGCGGTCGTCGCGGTCGGGTAGAAGCTGCCGATCCCGACGCCGAGCACGACCATCCCGGCGACCAGCGAGCCGTAGCCGGAGCGGTTGTCGACCAGCGAGAAGACGAACGGGGCGACGGCGATGCAGAGCGCCCCGACCGAGGCCAGAACCTTCGCGCCTAGCCGCTCATAGAGCGGGCCGGCGACGAAGGAGACGCAGGCGAAGACGGCGAGGAAGGGCAGCATCCCCAGCCCCGCCTGCAGCGGCGAGTAGCCGAGCTGGTGCTCCATGAACTGCGGCAGGTAGAGCAGCGCCGCGAAGAAGGTCGCCGACATCAGCAGGATCGCCAGGCAGGAGGAGCGAAAGCTCTCGTTGGCCATCACCGCGCGGGGCACCAGGGCGTGCGCCCCGGCGCGGCGCTCGATCGGCACGAAGGCGACCAGCATGACCGCCGCCAGGACCAGCATCCCGAGCACCCGCGGGTCGCCGAAGCCCCAGTCGTCGATCTGGTCGAGCGCGACCAGCAGGGAGACCAGGCCGACGGAGACCGTCGCGATGCCCGGGTAGTCGATCCGCTGCTCGCCGGCTTCGGGCTCGGCGACGTGGACCAGCCGGTAGGTGACCAGCACGGCGAAGGCGGCGACCGGCACGTTGAGGAAGAAGATCCAGCGCCAGCTGAGCGCGTCGGTGAGCACCCCGCCGATCAGCGGGCCGATCGCGTTGCCGAGGCCGGCGGCGCCGATGATGATTCCGCCGGCCAGCCCCGCCTTGTCCTCGGGCAGCAGCTCGTAGGTCATGCCGAGGATCGCCGGCCACATCAGCGCGCCGCCGATTCCCATCACGGTCCGCGTCACGATCAGCCAGGTCTCCGTCTGCGCCGCGCCGCCGAGGGCCGACATCGAGGCGAAGATCGCCGTGCCGACGAAGAAGGCGTTGCGCCGGCCGAACATGTCGGCGAGCCGGCCGCCGGTGACGATCATCACCCCGAAGGTCAGCGCGTAGGCGTTGATCACCCACTGGATCGTGTTGACGTTGGTGTGGAAATCGCCCTCCATCTTCGGCAGGGCGACGTTGATCGCCGAGAAGTCGTTGGCGATCACCACCACGGCGATCCCCATCGCGAAGAGCGCGAGCCAGGTGGAGCGCGGGATCTCGCCTGCTGTGGCTTCGCTTGCGATGCGCCGAGCCTACGCTAAGCTGAGGCGACCGAATGACGTACCGGCCCAACAGCCTGGCGCTCCTCCTTCTCCTCCCCCTTCGGGGGGAATAGCGCTGGGCGGCGCGACAGCCGCGAGAGACAAGGTCATTCGAGTGAAAGAGAGAAGGAGGAGGACCCAGTGGCACCTGTAGACGACGCAAACCGCGTCCATATCTTCGACACCACCCTGCGCGACGGCGAGCAGTCGCCGGGGATCTCGCTGAACACCGCCGAGAAGGTGGAGATCGCCCAGCAGCTGGCGCGGCTGGGGGTCGACACGATCGAGGCCGGCTTCCCGATCACCTCGCCGGGCGATTTCGAGGCGGTCGAGGCGATCGCCCGCCATGTCGAGGGGCCGACGATCTGCGGCCTGGCCCGCACCCACAAAGCCGACGTCGACGCGGCCTGGGGGGCGGTCAAGGGCGCCGAGCGCGCCCGCATCCACACCTTCATCTCGACCTCCGACATCCACATCGAGCACCAGCTGCGCACCGACCGCGAGGACGTCAAGGGCCAGGCCCGGGCGGCGGTCCGCCTGGCGCGCTCCTACTGCGAGGACGTCGAGTTCTCGCCGATGGACGCGACCCGCGCCGACGTCGAGTTCACCGCCGAAGTCTGCGCGATCGCGGTCGAGGAGGGCGCCACCGTGGTCAACATCCCCGACACGGTCGGCTACACGACGCCCGAGGAGTACGCCGAGTACTTCCGGCGCCTGTACGAGCTGGTGCCCGGGCTGCGCGACGTGGAGACCTCGGTCCACTGCCACGACGACCTGGGGATGGCGGTCGCCAACTCCTACGCCGGCCTACTGGCCGGAGCGCGCCAGGTCGAGTGTGCGGTCAACGGGATCGGCGAGCGGGCCGGCAACTGCTCGCTGGAGGAGATCGCGATGCTGATCCGCGTTCGCGAGGACGTCCACGGCCTGAGCACCGGGATCGAAACCCGCGAGCTGGCCCGCACCAGCCGCATGGTCTCGCGCCTCACCGGCTACGCGATCCAGCCCAACAAGGCGGTTGTCGGCCGCAACGCCTTCGCCCACGAGTCGGGCATCCACCAGGACGGCGTGCTGAAGGAGCGCACCACCTACGAGATCATGGACGCGACCGAGGTCGGCCTGGAGTCGAACTCGATCGTCCTCGGCAAGCACTCCGGCCGCCACGCGCTGAAAGACGCGCTGGAGCAGCTGGGCTTCGAGGTCGAGGGCAACGCGCTGAACGCCGCCTTCAAGCGCTTCAAGGAGGTCGCCGACCGCAAGAAGCAGGTGACCGCGCTGGACCTGGAGGCGATCGTCTCCGACGAGATGCGCGAGAAGGCCGACGCCCACGAGATGGCCTGGTTCGAGGTCGAGGCCGGCTCGCGACGCGAGCCGCTGGCCCGCGTCGCGGTGCGCATGCCCTCCGGCGAGGAGTCGCTCGGCGAGTCGGGCGGCGACGGACCGGTCGACGCGATCTTCCGCGCGATCCAGAAGGCTGCCGGAACCGAGTGCGAGCTGCGCCAGTACACGGTCGAGGCGGTGACCGGGGGAGAGGACGCCCTCGGCCAGGTGACCGTGATGCTGCGCGCCGCCGGCCGCCTGGCGACCGGCCAGGGCGTCGCCACCGACATCCTCGAGGCCTCCGCCCGCGCCTACGTGCGAGCCCTGTCCAACGCCCTGGAGGGCGCCGCGATTCGCGAGGCCGAGGCGGCCACCGCCGAGGCCGCCGTGGAGCGAACGCCCGGGCCGTAGCTGCTCAGTCGCCGTCCATGCGGTGGGCGAGCTCTATTTGGAGGCTTGCGATGGTGAGGTAGAGGGTGGTGGCGACGAAGGCGCCTAGGAGCCAGGCGGCGACGCCGGGGATCAGGCCGATCAGCACGGTGGCGCCGAAGGCGGCGCCGATCGCGAAGACCTGCATCATCCCGGCGCGGATCAGGTCGCCGCGACCGGTCGGCAGCGGCCGCGGCGCGGCGCGCTGGGCGATCAGCGCGAGGACGATGAAGGCGGCGATCGCGCCGACGACGAAGAGCAGGATGTCGAAGATCGTCGGCGCCCCGTGGGTGTGGGAGAGGATGCTGTGGCTGGAGAGCACGGTCAGCGTGTAGCCGTAGGGCACGGCGCTTCCACGCAGCACGGAGCGCAGCGCCTCGAGCGGTTGCTGGGCGCCGGGTGTCCGCTCGGTCTCGGTCAAGCCGGGAGCGTGGTGTCCGGCGCGGGGCCGGGGGGTTTCGACAGCGAGCGCAGTCGCTCGGAGGCCTGTTTGTGCCTGGCCCGGTCTTCGTTCAAGCGCCGATCGTAGACCCGCAGCACGTCGCGATGGGAGAGCCAGCCGATCACCCGCTCGCCCTCCTCGTCGAGGACCGCGAGGCCGGCGCTGTCGCTGTGCACCAGCGCCCCGGTCGCGTCCGCCAGGGCTTCGCCGCCGCGCAGGGTCGGTAGCTGGCGGGCGAGGCTGCCCGCGTCGGAGGTCTCCCCCTCGCCGATCGCCCGCTCGACCTCCTCGTCCGGGAGGACGCCGAGGAAGCGGCCCTCGGCGTCGATCACCGGCAGCGCTCCGTCGTCCGCACGGTCGAGGCGCAATACGACCTCGGACAGCTCGGCGGCGGCGGGGATCGGCTCCGGCGTCGGCCGCATCGCCTCGGCAACGGTGAGCGCTTCCATCGGGCTCAGCGGCCGGCGGCGCATCAGGTCGATGCCGCGGCGCACCAGCTTCAGCGTGTAGATCGACTCGCGCGAGAGGCGCCCGGCGAGCGCCGTGGAGATCACCACGGCGAGCATCAGCGGCAGCATGATCCGGTAGTCCCCGGTCAGCTCGAAGATGATCAGGATCGCGGTCATCGGCGCCCGCGCGGCGGCGGCGAAGACCGCGCCCATGCCGATCACGCCGTAGGCGCCGGCCGGGCCGGCGAGCCCGGGCAGGAGGTCGTGCGCGGCGATCCCGAAGGCCGAGCCAAGCATCGCCCCCATGAAGAGCGAGGGGGCGAAGACGCCGCCCGAGCCGCCGATCGAGAGCGTCACGCTGGTCGCGACGACCTTGCCGATCAGCAGCGCCAGCAGGAAGAGCAGGGCGTATTCGCCGTTGATCGCGTTTTCGAGGACGGGGTAGCCGACCCCGTACATCTGCGGCAGGGCGAGCAGCACGAGGCCGAGGGCGACCCCCCCGGCAGCCGGCCGCCAGGCCTCGGAGAAGCGCCAGAGCGCGTCGGCGCGATCCTCGAGCCCGTAGAGCACGCGGATGAAGGCGACCCCGACGAAGGCGGCGAGCAGCCCGAGCAGGACGTAGAGCGGGTAGCCGCCGACCGATCCGACGCCGACCTTCGGCAGCGAGAGGAAGGCTTCCGAGCCGAAGGCGGCGCGGCCGATCACGTCGGCGGTCACCGAGGCGACGACGACCGCCCCGAAGGAGCGCGTCTCGAAGTCGCGGAGGATCACCTCGAGGGCGAAGAAGACGCCGGCGATCGGCGCGTTGAAGGTCGCCGAGATTCCGCCGGCGGCGCCGCAGGCGACCAGCAGCCGCATGCGTTCCTCCGGCGAGCGGGTGATCTGGCCGAGGGTCGAGCCGAGCGCCGAGCCGATCTGCACGATCGGCCCCTCGCGCCCGACCGAGCCGCCCGAGCCGATGCAGAGCGCCGAGGCGAGCGACTTGACCAGGGCGACAACCGGGCGAATGCGCCCACCCTGCTGGGCCACCGCGAGCATCACCTCGGGCACACCGTGGCCGCGCGCCTCGCGCGCGAAGCGGTCGACCACCGGGCCGTAGAGCAGGCCGCCGACGATCGGCGCCAGGACGACGAACCAGATGCCGAGGCCGGGGAGGTGGGGGTTGATTTCGTGACCGCCGACCCCGTAGTCGCTCTGGCCGGTGAAGACGTAGGTGAAGCCCTCGATCAGCAGGCGGAAGGCGACGGCGCCCAGGCCGGCGCCGACTCCGATCAGCAGGGCGAGCGCCAGCAGCCCGCTGGGGCCGGCCAGCCAGGCGCCGGCGCGCGCCCGCTCGGCGATCGGCAGCACCCGTCGGCGCAGGCCGGTTGCGCGGGGACCGTTCACCGGGCGACGATCCCGTCGAGCAGCTCGTCGATCGCCCGGTGGATGTTCTCCCAGCGGAAGGCGGTCGGGTCGAGGGTCGCGTGCAGCATCAGGCCGTCGGCGGTGGCGAGCAGCAGCGAGGCGAGGGCGTTGGCGGGCACCTCACGCAGCTCGGCGCGTTCGGTCGCCTCCTCGATCCAGCCGCGCAGGTGGACGCGGCGGCGGGCGCCGCTCGCGGCGAAGTGCTCGCGCAGCGATTCCTCGCCGAGCACCGCCGCCCAGAGGTCGGCGCGCACCTGGGCGCGGCCCGGGTCGCCGGCGTGCTCGAGCATCGCCTGGGAGAAGCGGCGCAGGCGCTCGACGCCCGAGCTCTCGCTCTCGCCGATCTCGTTGAGCATCCGGTCGAGGGCGGCGGCGTCCTCGTCGAGCAGGCCGACGAGCAGCTCGTCCTTGCTGGCGAAGTAGCCGTAGAAGGCGCCCTTGCTGAGCCCTGCCTCGGCGCAGACGTCGTCGACGGTCATCTCCGCGAAGCGTTTTTCGGCGGCGCAGCGCCAGGCGGCCTCGATCAGGCCGCGGCGGCGGGCGTCTTTGACGTCTGGTCGTAGCTTGGGCATGTAAACCGACTGGTCGGTTTTTTATAGCACCCGGAGGGGCTGCGTACGCTCGTATGTGATAACGTACGCGGCGATGCCAAGCTCAATCGCGCCACCGTCACCCCGCTCCGCCGATGCCGCGACGCCCTCGGTCGGTCCCCGGATCCGCGCCCTGCGCGAGGCGATGGGCCTCTCGCTGCGCGACCTCGGCGAGCGCTCCGGAGTCAGCGCGCCGATGCTCTCCCAGGTGGAGAGGGGGGAGACCAGCCCGACCCTGGCCGTCGCCACGAAGATCGCCGCCGGGCTGGAGCTGACCCTCTCGCAGCTGCTGCGCCTCGACGAGGGCGAGCACGTCGCGGTCAGCCGGGCCGGCGGCCGGCGCACGCTGGAGCGCGGCGGCCACCGCTTCGAGGAGCTGACCCCGCCGCTGCCCGGGCAGCGCGCCGACGTCTCGCTGCACGTGCTGGAGGCCGGCGCGACGACCGGCGGCCGCGACGACCCGCCGATGCACGAGGCCGGCAGCCGCGAGACCGCGGTCGTGCTCAGCGGCACCCTGGCGCTGATCGTCGACGGCACGCGCCACGAGCTGAACGCGGGCGACAGCGTCACCTTCGACGCCGACCTGCCCCACCGCTTCGAGAACGAAGGCGAGGAGCCGACCCGGTTCCTGGCCGTGATCGCCGCCGGCCTGAGGCGCGGCTAGGAGGAGAAGGAGGAGCGATGCCCAAGACGATGTTCGACAAGCTCTGGGAGGCCCACGCGGTCTCCGACGGTCTGATCTACATCGACCTGCACCTGGTCCACGAGGTGACCTCGCCGCAGGCGTTCGACGGCCTGCGGCTGGCTGGGCGCGGCGTGCGCCGTCCCGACAAGACGCTGGCCACCGCCGACCACAACACGCCCACCGACGGCACGATGGCGGCGCGGCTGATCGCCGACGAGCTCTCCCGCGTCCAGGTCGAAACCCTGGAGCGCAACTGCGAGGAGTTCGGCATCCCGCTCTACTCGCTGGGCTCCGACCGGCAGGGGATCGTGCACGTGATCGGGCCGGAGCTGGGGGTCACCCAGCCCGGCATGACGATCGTCTGCGGCGACAGCCACACCTCCACGCATGGCGCCTTCGGCTCGCTGGCCTTCGGGATCGGCACCTCCGAGGTCGAGCACGTGCTGGCGACGCAGTGCCTGGTGCAGAAGCGGCCGAAGACGATGCGGATCTCCTACTCGGGCGAGCTCGGCGCGGGGGTCACGCCCAAGGACCTGATCCTGGCGACGATCGGCAGGCTCGGCACCGGCGGCATTACCGGCCACGCGGTCGAGTACGCGGGCCCGGCGATCGAGGGGCTCTCGATGCCCGGCCGGATGACGATCTGCAACATGACGATCGAGGGGGGCGGCCGCGCCGGGATGATCGCTCCCGACGAGACGACCTTCGAGTGGGTGCGCGGCAAGCCCGGCGCCCCGGCGGACTTCGACGCCGCGGTCGAGCGCTGGCGGCGCCTGCCGACCGAGGAGGGCGCCGGGTTCGACGCCGAGGTCGAGGTCGACGCCGCGGCGATCTCGCCGATGGTCACCTGGGGCACGACCCCCGGCATGGTCGTCCAGGTGACCGACTCGGTCCCCGACCCCGCGCAGATGGACTCGCCGGCCGATCGCGAGGCGGCCGAAAGGGCGCTCGCCTACATGGGCCTGGAGGCGGGCACGCCGATGACCGAGGTCTCGCCGGAACGGGTCTTCATCGGCTCCTGCACGAACTCGCGGATCGAGGACCTGCGCGAGGCGGCGCGGGTCGTCGACGGCCGCACGGTGGCGAGCTCGGTGCGGGCGATGGTCGTGCCCGGCTCCCAGCAGGTGAAGATCGCGGCGGAAGCCGAGGGCCTGCACGACGTCTTCCGCTCGGCCGGCTTCGAATGGCGCGAGGCGGGCTGCTCGATGTGCCTGGGAATGAACCCCGACACGCTGATCGAGGGCGAGCGCTGCGCCTCGACCTCGAACCGCAACTTCGAGGGCCGTCAGGGCAAGGGCGGCCGCACCCACCTGGTCAGCCCGAGGATGGCCGCCGCGGCCGCCGTCGAGGGCCACTTCGTAGACATCAGAGACTGGAGCTAGCCATGAGACCCGTAGACATCATCGAGGGCAAGGTCTCGGTCCTGGACCGGGCCGACGTCGACACCGACCAGATCATCCCCAAGCAGTTCCTCAAGCGGGTCGAGCGGACCGGCTTCGGCGAGTTCCTCTTCTACGACTGGATCCGCGACGGTGAGATCGAGCTCGAGCCTAACCCGATCCTGGTGGCGGGCCGCAACTTCGGCTGCGGCTCCTCGCGCGAGCACGCTCCCTGGGCGCTGGAGGACTTCGGCTTCCAGGCGATCGTCGCGCCCTCCTTCGCCGACATCTTCTACTCGAACTGCACGAAGATCGGCCTGCTGCCGGCGATCCTCGACGAGCGGCACTGCCAGGCGGTGGCCGAGGCGGGGGAGGCGCGGATCGACGTCGACGACGAGACCGTCACCTGCGCCGCCGGCGTCTTCGAGTTCGCGATCGAGCCCGACGTAAAGCACCGCCTCCTCAACGGCCTCGACGACATCGGCATAACCCTCGAGAACGCCTCCGCAATCGACGCCTTCGAGGCGGACGGCGCAGCCGAGCGCGGCCCGCTGACGACGGCGCTCTGATGCCGACGCCACGGATAGTCCTCCTGCCCGGGGACGGGATTGGGCCGGAGATCGTCGCTGCCGCTCGGCGAGTGCTCGAGGCGCTGGGGGAGTTCGAGTTCGCGGAGCGGCTGATGGGGGGGTGCTCGATCGATGAGCATGGGGTCGCGCTCACCGACGAAGTCCTCGAGGACTGCCGTGGCGCCGACGCGGTGCTGCTCGGCGCGGTCGGCGGGCCGAAATGGGACACGACCGACCCCGACGCGCCGCGGCCCGAGCAGGGGCTGCTCGGCCTGCGCAAGGGGATGGGCCTCTACGCCAACCTGCGGCCGGTGCGGCCCAGCCCGGCGCTGGTCGGCGCCAGCCCGCTGCGGCCGGAGTTGATTGAGGGCACCGACCTGCTGGTCGTGCGCGAGCTGACCGGCGGCATCTACTTCGGCGACAGCGGCCGCGACGGCGACGTCGCCCACGACACCTGCGAGTACTCGGCCGCCGAAATCGAGCGGATCGCTCGGGTTGGCTTCGAGGCGGCGCGTCGCCGCGCCGAGGGCTCGGACGACAGGCCTCGCGTCACCTCGGTCGACAAGGCCAACGTGCTCGAGACCTCCCGACTCTGGCGCGAGGTGGTCGGCCGCGTCGCCCCCGACTACCCGGACGTCCAGCTCGACCACCTGCTGGTCGACAACGCCGCGATGCAGCTGGTCTCGCGCCCGGCGGACTTCGACGTGATCGTCACCGAGAACCTCTTCGGCGACATCCTCAGCGACGAGTCGGCGATGCTCACGGGATCGCTGGGAATGCTGCCCTCGGCCAGCCTCGGCGCGGCCGGCGCCCCCGGCCTCTTCGAGCCGGTCCACGGATCGGCCCCCGACATCGCCGGCCAGGGCGTCGCCAACCCGCTCGCCACCTTCCTCTCGGCGGCGATGATGCTGCGCCACGGCCTCGACCGCCCCGAGGACGCGGCCCGGATCGACTCGGCCGTCGACGCGGTCCTCGACCGCGGCCTCCGCACCCCGGACCTCGCGTCCGAGAGCGAGACCGCGGTCGGCACCGCTGAGATCACCGACGCCGTACTCGCCGAGCTCGACTGAGCGCTTCCGGTGCGCCTTATCCACCCATAGCGGAGAAAAGGCGCACCGGAACCGGGGGCTACGGGGCGGTTACCGCCCAGAGGCCAGAGATCGCGACGTCTTCTGCGGCGCTGCCGGAGGTTTTCAGGCCGAACCCGAGGCGGGTGTTGTGCTCGATGGCCATCCCGGGCGACGAGCCGACCGTTTCGGTCACGTAGACACAGAGATTGCCTGCGGTCGCCTGCGGGGTCTGTTCGTTGCCGCCGCCAAGACCGCCGCAGTTGGCCGTTGTTTCTCCTGGTTTCAGCAGTGTTGCGGTGGCTGGATTGAGCAGCGGAAACTGGAAGCTCACCGCACCGCGAACCACTTCGATCCCGCCGACGTCGAACACGCCGCGCAGCGTCTGACCGCTTTTCAGCGTCCCTACAAGCGGCGTCACGTCTTCGCTCAGCTTCGCCAGGGTCACCGACCCGTTGGCCAGCTTCGCGCCGCTCACCGATTCATCGCCGAGCTTCGCCGTCGTCACCGCTCCGCTGTTCAGCTTGTTGGTCGTCACCACGCTGTTCTTGATCGACCTGGCGATCACCGAGCCGTCGGCGAGCTTGGCCGTGGTCACGGCGCCATTGCCGATGTTGCCGGGGGTCACCGAGTTGGGCGCAAGCTTGCCGTTGACCACCGACTTCGGCGCCAGCTTGCCGCTGGTCACCGCCTGCTTGCGGATCTTGGCGGCGGTCACCGCGCCGCGCTTCAGCTGGTTGGGGCCGACGCTGTTGCGGGGCAGGTGGGTCGCGGCCACCGCCGCCCCGCCGAGGGCCAGGAAGAGGGCCAGCGTGGCGACCACGTTGGCGTAGGTGATCCGCTTGCGAATCGAGTCGATCATGCGCGTCTCCTTTCGGGTTGTCCGTTTCCATTCTGGGCATGCCTCGAATGCCCTTGCGCTATCGGGCATACTTCTGCGGACATGGAGACGGCGGAGCTGATCTGGCAGAACGGCGAGTTCGTTCCCTGGGAGGAGGCGAAGGTCCACGTGCTCGCCCACGGGCTGCACTACGGCACCGGCGTCTTCGAGGGCGTGCGCTGCTACGAGACTGAGCGCGGCCCGGCGATCTTCCGCCACGGCGACCACCTCGAGCGGCTCGCCAAGTCGGCCGAGCTCTACTACCTGGAGCTGCCCTTCTCGAGCGAGGAGATCGGCGCCGCGACGCGCGAGCTGGTGCGTCGCAACGGGCTCGCCTCCTGCTACATCCGGCCGCTCGCCTTCCGCGGCTACGGGAGCCTCGGCCTCTACGCGACCGACGCCCCCGTCGACGTGATCGTCGCCGCCTTTCCCTGGGGGGTCTACCTGGGCGAGGACGGCGCCAAGCACGGGATCCGCACCAAGGTCTCCTCCTGGCGCGCGCTCTCCGGCGACAGCCTGATCCCGCACTCCAAGGCCGCCGGCCAGTACCTCAACTCGGTCCTCGCCAAGACCGACGCCCAGAACTCCGGCTACGAAGAGGCGATCCTGCTCGACCAGAACGGGCACGTCTCCGAGGGCTCGGGGGAGAACGTCTTCGTGATCCGCGACGGCGTGCTGGTCACGCCCGGCCACACCAACGCGATCCTCGACGGGATCACCCGCGCCTCGGTGGTGCAGATCGCCGGCGATCTCGGCTACCGCGTCGAAGAGCGCGACATCGCCCGCGCCGAGCTCTACCTGGCCGACGAGGTCTTCCTCACCGGCACCGCCGCCGAGCTGGTGCCGGTGCGCGAGATCGACGACCACGCGATCGGCGAGCCGGGTGAGATCACCCGCGTGATCCAGAAGAAGCTCGACGACGCCCTGCACGGCCGCGCCGAGGAGTACCTCGAGTGGCTCGACTTCGTCGAGGCGGGTTCCGGCGCGGAGCAACCGAGTAAGGTGACTTCCTGATGCAGCGCCGTTTCGAGATCACCGGGCGAATTACCGCAGCCGCCTAGCGGCTGGCGTGGCGATGCCACGCGCATGGGCCCCGCGCGGCCCGCTCCCCGGTCTCCTCGAATCGAAAGGCATCAGATGGAACAGGTAAGGCTCTACGACACAACCCTGCGGGACGGCATGGGCAGTCATGGCATGTCGCTCTCGGTGGGCGAGAAGCTCAAGGTCGTGCAGGCCCTCGACGGGCTTGGCGTCCACTTCATCGAGGCCGGCTTCCCCAGCTCCAACCCGAAGGAGGCCGAGTTCTTCGAGCGGCTCGCCGACCTCGAGCTGAGCAGCGCGACGATCGCCGCCTTCGGCATGACCCGGCGCCGCGACGCCGCCGCCGAGGACGACGAGGCGCTGCGCGTGCTCGCCGAGTGCTTCGCCCCGGTCGTCTGCCTGGTCGGCAAGAGCTGGCGGCTACACGTCGACAAGGTGATCCGCGTGACCCCGGAGGAGAACCTGGCAATGATCGCCGACTCGATCGCCTTCCTTCGCGCCCAGGGCAAGCGCGCCGTATTCGACGCCGAACAGTTCTTCGACGGCTACCGCGACGACGCCGCCTACGCGCTCGAGTGCGTGCGCGCCGCGGCCGGGGCCGGCGCCGAGAACGTCACGCTCTGCGACACCAACGGCGGCAGCCTGCCCGCCTTCGTCGCCGAGGCGACGGCCGCGGTGCGCGCCACCCTCGATGACGCGGTCGAGCTCGGTATCCACACCCATAACGACTCGGAGTGCGCGGTCGCCAACTCGCTCGCCGCCGTCGAAGCCGGCGTCCGGCTCGTGCAGGGCTGCGTCAACGGCTACGGCGAGCGCTGCGGCAACGCCAACCTCGCCGCGATCCTGCCGGCGCTGCAACTGAAGATGGGATTCGAGGTCGTCCCGCCCGAGCAGCTGGCGAGCCTTACGCCGACCTCGCACCTGCTCGACGACCTCTGCAACATGACGCCGAACCCCGACGCCGCCTACGTCGGCCGCAACGCCTTCGCCCACAAGGCGGGCATGCACGCCGCCGGGGTCGCCGCCGACGCCAGCACCTTCGAGCACCTCGACCCGACCCAGGTCGGCAACGAGCGCGACATCCTCGCCTCCGAGCTCTCGGGCAAGGCGACGATCCGCGCCCAGGCCGAGCGCGCCGGGCTCGAGCTCGACGACGCGGCCGCCGTGCACG
>Ga0210100_1000154_pt1 | contig 13056 bp, 12 predicted proteins | sample MayberryNW_TuleB_FD_185525 | JGI IMG/M metagenome (GOLD analysis project Ga0210100, IMG submission 185525) | Wetland microbial communities from San Francisco Bay, California, USA, that impact long-term carbon sequestration - MayberryNW_TuleB_D1... | ecosystem: Environmental > Aquatic > Marine >... | reverse complement strand
CGCCCGCCGCTTCCGCGAGGAGACCGGCACCACGTCCCTGCAGTGGCTGCTCGCCCAGCGCGTGCTCGAGGCCCGCCGCCTGCTCGAGGAGACCGACCTGCCGATCGACGCGATCGCCTGGCGCTCGGGCTTCGGCAGCGCCGCCTCCCTGCGCGACCATTTCCGCCGCGCCACCGCGACAACGCCGACCGCCTACCGGCGCTCGTTCAGCCCGGTGGCTGCCTGAGCAGCTCAGCCCCAGGTGGCGAGCGGCAGGTGCTCGAGGATCGTGCGGTCTGCAGTGACGAGCGGCGCGTCGGCGACGATCGCATGGGCGGCGATCAGCCGGTCGAACGGATCGCGCGTCCACGAAATTCCAGAGGCCGCCTTCGCAACGTCGGCAAAGGGAACGTCGGCGACCTGCAGCCCGATTGACCGCCGCAGCGCCGAGAGTGGCGCCGTTGCCGGTTCGGTGACTCGCCGAACTTCGTAGAGATAGGTCAACTCGAGCTCGACCATCGGCGAGACGAAGGGATCCCCTGACTCGATCAGCTCCCGCACCCGACTCGGAATGCGCTGGTCGACCCCCTCATACAGCCAACCAACGACATGGGTGTCAAGAAGGATCAGGATTCCACTCCGAGGACCAGTCCATGTGGATCAGCTCGTCGGGATCGCCGACGATGAATCCCTCGCGGCGGGGCAATCGATCCCAGAACGACAGCTCCTCCTTGGGGGAGATCACCAGGACCTTGCCGTTGCGTTCGATCTCCAGCGGCTGGCCGGTCTCGAGGACCTCATCCAGCAACCGGTAGACGTCGGCGCGCAGCTTCGATGCAGTGATGGCCAATGCGAGCTCCTGACTGAGCGTACGTACGACTGATCTTGAAGACGTACGTACGTTAACAGCCGACGGGGTCGGATGAGGGATTTGCGCCTGGGCATTCATCGCCGCCGACGCTAGCGAGCCTCGATTCACGCGTGGCGCGCGAAATGGAAAAAGTCTGCGACAAAAGGCCGTCGAGACACGCCAGCAGACCCGGCCTCGGCCTCGGAACGTAGAGTCCCGTCCGATGAGCCGGCGGGATCAGATCACGCTCAGCGAGGCGGAGCTGCTCGAGCTGCTCGGGGGGGAGCGGATCGCGGTCGTCTCCAGCCTCGGGCCGCGCGGCTGGCCGCACTCGATGCCGATGTGGTTCGTGCCGCGCGCGGGCGAGGTCTGGGCCTGGACCTACGCCAAGTCGCAGAAGGTGCGCAACCTCGAACGCGACGCCCGCGCGACGGTGCTGGTCGAGACCGGCCACGAGTACGGCGAGCTGCGCGGCGCGATGATCGAGGCCGAGGCCGAGATCCACCGCGACCCGGCCACGGTGCTGGGCTTCGCCGAAGAGCTGACCCTGCGCTACGCCGAGGGCATCTCCTCGGTCGAGGGCGACGCCAAGGCGGCGCTCGAGGCGCAGGCCCCGAAGCGCGTCGCGATCCACTTCCGCCCGCGCCGTGTCGCTACCTGGGACCACCGCAAGCTGGGCGGCACCTACTGAGCTCCCGCGGCCCCGCATGGCTGGTCCTGCCGACCTACAACGAGGCCGGCAACGTCGAGCGCCTGGTGCGGGCGGTGCGCGCCCAGCTGCCCGACTCCGCCCGGGTGCTGATCGTCGACGACGGCTCGCCCGACGGCACCGGCGAGATCGCCGACCGGCTGGCCGCCGAGGACCCGGCCGTCGCCGTCCTGCACCGGCCCCGCAAGGAAGGCCTCGGCCCCGCCTACATCGCCGGCTTTCGCCGCGCGCTGGCCGAAGGCGCCGGCTTCGTGATCGAGATGGACTCCGACTTCTCCCACGACCCCGCCAGCCTGCCGGACCTGCTCGCGGCCGCCGAGCGCGCCGACCTGGCGATCGGCTCGCGCTACGTCGCCGGCGGCGGCACCCTGGACTGGGGCCTCGCGCGGCGTGTCATCAGCCGCGGCGGCAGCGCCTACGCGCGCCTCGTGCTCGGGCTGCGGGTGAAGGACCTGACGGGAGGCTTCAAGTGCTTCCGGCGCGAGGTCCTCGAGGCGATCGACCTCGAGGCGATCGAGTCACGCGGCTACGCCTTCCAGATCGAGATGACCTACCGCGCCGTGCAGCGCGGCTTCGAGGTGGCCGAGGTGCCGATCACGTTCCGCGACCGCCAGGTGGGCAGCTCGAAGATGGACCGCTCGATCGTCGCCGAGGCGATGTGGCGGGTCCCGCTGCTGCGCTTGCAACGCGACAGTCGGGGGCGTCCCCGCGCAGCGTGAGGACCATCGCCACCGAAGCATCGAGGGCGGCGAACACCAGGGCGAGGTTGCGGACGATCATGTTGAACGGGGAGCCGTAGATCGGGATGGGCCCGTATGCGCCCATCGGGCCGTAGGCCGCCGCGGTGACGATCGCCGCCCCGATCGCGATCCAGGCCGGCCGTGAAAGACGGCTGCCCCTTGTGCTGAGCTCGACGGCGGCCAGGGCCAGTGTCCAGATCAGGTACTGGGCGCTCAGCACCCGGCTGGTCACCATCAGCAGAAGGACGATCGTGAAGACGAAGTCGCGGCTCAGCGCGACACCGGCGAGGTCGTCTCTGCCGCGGCCGATCGCGCGCGCGCGCTTCAGCCACCACGCCCCGGCAGCGACCAAGACGACAAGCGTGGCCAAGTCGAGAAGGTGAGCGAGGACATCCGCCGGGTGGCTGGCGATCTCGAGGGCGCCGTATCGCTGCATCGCGTTCGGCGGCTTGCCGGTGACCAGCTGACGCACGTGCCAGGGCAGGCTGGCCACCGATTCGATCTGCAGGCCGCGCTTGCCCTGCTCGCTCAGGAAGGCGAGCTGGTTGCCATCGAAGGCGATCGCCGAGATCGCGAAGACGATCCCGATCGCGACGGCCGCCGCGAGGCAGGCGCGCATCAGGCGGCGCCGGTCCCACTCGCCGAAGAGGAGGACGATCGGCCAGCCTTTGATCGTCGCCCCCAGCCCCGCCAGAGCGCCGAACCAGCCGGGGCGACGGTGGACGACGACCAGGGCCCCGACGGCGAGCGCGGTCGCCGTGAGATCGAACCTGAGGATCGGCAGCGTGCGCAGCATCGGCATTGCGAGGAGCCAGACCCAGACGCCGGCGTCCTTTCCTTCGCGGCGGCCGAGCGCCGCGATCAGCGCCATTCCGGCCAGGTCGAAGATGAGCATCGAGGCGACGAAGGAGTGGCCATAGTCGGTGAGGCCGAGTCCGAGCCGGGGCAGGAGTAGAACCAGGGCGGCGCCGGGCGGGTACTGCCACGTTTCGCCGACGGGCAGGATCCCTTCGCCGAGCTGTTGCGACCAGGGCAAATACGAGCCGACATCTTCGAGCTGCAGGCCGGTCACGTGGTTCCAGAACCCCGCCTGGACGACCATCGCCGCTCGCGTCAGGACCCAGATGGCCCCCCAGACCCAGAGCTTGTGCCGGCTGTAGAAGTGGCCCATCGGCGGGACGCTATTCGTCGCGGCTCGGTTCCGGCATTTACCGACCCGTTAACGTCCCAGCGCCACAAACGTCGGCAATGCGTGTTAGGAAGTGACCGACACGCACACCGTCCGCCCCAGCCCAGTTGAGACCCGCCAAGACCACGATCGCCCTGCTGGCCCTCGCCGCCGCCCTGCTGGCCCCTGCCGCGGCCCAGGCGCTGCCGCGTGGCTTCTTCGGCATCGCCCCGCAGACGCCGCTGACCGAAACCGACGGCGCCTACATGAAGGCGGGCGGGATCGGCAGCATCCGCACGCCCTTTACTTGGGCCGCGATCCAGCCGAGCGAAACGGGCGCGCTTGACTGGAGCAGCGTCGACCCGGTAGTCGAAGTTGCCGCCCGCCACGGCCTCACTGTGCTGCCCTTCCTCTACTCGACGCCGAGCTGGGTCGCGTCCAAGGCGACGACGCTGCCGGTCGAAAACGGTCGCCAGAAAAAGGCCTGGGCGGCATTCGTCGAAGCCGCGGTGATGCGCTACGGCCCGGGAGGCGAATTCTGGGTCGAACACGGCGCGAAGGCGCCCCCCGCCGGGCGGTTGAGGCCGATGCCGATCCGCACCTGGCAGATCTGGAACGAGGCCAACTTCTTCTACTTCGCCTTTCCGGTCTCGCCGAGCCGCTATGCGCAGACGCTGGAGATCGGCCATCGCGCGGTGAAGTCGGTCGACCCCGGCGCCCAGGTCTTGCTCAGCGGCCTCTTCGGCAAGCCCGACGAGGGCGGCAGCCGGGGCATGCCGGCGCCCAAGTTCCTGCAGGCGCTTTACCGCGTGCCGGGCATCAAGGCCGATTTCGACGGGGTCGCCCTGCATCCCTACGCTTTTCACGTCGCCAACCTCGAAGAACTGGTCGAAGGGATGCGCAAGGTCGTCCTCCGCAACCACGACCGCGGTGCCGGCTTGTACATCACGGAGATGGGCTGGGGCTCGCAAAACGACTCCAAGGTCGTCGCCTTCGAGCAGGGCGTCCACGGCCAGGCCCGCGAACTTCGCAAGGCCTACCGCTACCTGATAGCCAAGCGCCGCCCGCTCAACCTCCGGGGCACCTACTGGTACTCGTGGAAGGACAACCCCGCATACACGGAATGCGACTTCTGCGACTCGGTCGGCCTCTTCAAAGCCGGTGCCGGCTTCAAGCCAAAGCCCGCCTGGCAAGCCTTCGTCGCCATCACCCACGGGCGTGCGCGACCGTAGGGCAAGCGGCCGCGACCGGCCAAGGCACAGCGCCGTCGTGGCGTGCCCCGGCCACCCGCGCTAAGCCGATGGTCCCTTATGGTTCCCCCGATGGTGGGCTCAACCTCAGCGGCGCCCAATGGCGGCCGGGCGACCCTCTCAATCGTCATTCCCGCCTTCAACGAGGAAGCGCGGCTGCCGAGCCTGATCGGGAACCTCGGGTCCGCCGCCGCCGCGGCCGTCGAAGCGACCGGAATGGACCTCGTCGAGATCCTGATCGTCGATGACGGCAGCACTGATCGCACGCCGACGATCCTGAGGGAGGCCGCTGAAGGTGACCCCCTCGTAGAGCCCCTCTTCGCCTACGAGGGGAACCGTGGCAAGGGCGCCGCCTTTGCGGCTGGCGTCGAGCGAGCGAGGGGAGATTTCGTGCTGCTCGCCGACGCCGATCTCTCAACGCCGCTCACGGAGCTTTCCAAGCTCACTGCGGCGATTCGGGGAGGGGCCGCAGACATCGCGATCGGCTCACGCGCCGTGCCCGGCGCCGTCGTCGAGCGGGGGCCCTGGCATCGTAAGCTCCTCGGCTTTTCGTTCAATGGCTCCGTTCGCCTGCTAACCGGGTTGCGCCTGCGTGACACCCAGAACGGCTTCAAGCTGTTTCCAACCTCGGCGGCGAAGCGGCTCGTCGCCGAGCAGACCTGCGAAGGCTTCGCCTTCGACGTCGAGCTGCTGATGCGGGCTGACCGGGCAGGGCTGCGGATCGTCGAGGTGCCGATCCTCTACATGCACGACTCCCGCTCGAGCGTCCGGGTCGCCTCGGCAAGCGCCAAGATGCTGCGCGATGTAGTGCTTCTCTCTTACCGCCTGAGAGTTCGCGCTGGGGCTCGCCGGGGCCCGCGCGGCAACTCGCTAGCCAAGATTGCGACAGACGATCCCGACTGAGACGCCAGCGGGGAGCGTTGCGCCTGCCCGGATCAGTCGGGCCTCCAGGCGCATCGGCAGCGAGAGCGGGCCGTCGAGCGCGGCTGGGGTGCGATCGACGTCCGCTGCCTTGCCGTTTCCGGAGCGCTGCGGCAGGATGCGGGCTAGGGCGATCGGCGGCAGCAGGATCGAGTTGAAGTAGGTCGCGATACGCGGTGTCCATCCGGCCCGTTCGACCGCCATGCGCAGACGCGGACGGGTATAGCGGCGCTTATGGTGGAGGTTCTCGTCCTCTGCGGTCCACATCCACATGTAGGCGGGCACCGTGAGCAGCAGCACTCCATTGGGCGACGCGACGCGACGCAGCTCGTTCAGCGCCTGGTCCTCGGCCGCGATGTGCTCGATCACGTCGGTTGCGGCAATCAAGTCGAAGCTGTCGTCCTCGAACGGAAGTGACTCCAACCCTGCTTGCTGCACAGAGTCGAAGCCGCGCTCGCGGCAGAAGCTGACCGCCTCAGGAGAGGGGTCGACGCCGCTGGCGACGCCCATGCGCGCGTAGCGCGTGAGGTTGCCGCCGGTGCCGCAGCCGGCATCCAGGATTCGCGGCTCCCTTGGCAGGTCTGTCCGCGCGAGCAGCGCTTCTATGACCGCCCAGCGGCCGCGGAACCACCAGTGATGGTCCTCGACCTCGTAGTGCTCGCGGTATGCACTCTCTCTCACGGCGCCGATCTTTTCAGATGGCTGGCTCCATCGATATCGTGCCCGCGGTCGTGACTGGAGGAATCGCGCCCTCATCCCCTGCGCCGCGCGCGGCCGGCACGTTGCGCGCCGCTATATCCAGCCCGACCTTGCGAGCGACGGTCGCCTATGCCCTCGTCGCGATCGGAGCCGCGGTCGCCGCCTACCTGGCGCTCTTCACCCAGTTCGCCGGATACGACGACGAGGGCACGCTGCTTGTCACGCTGAAGGCGTTCGTGCACGGTGGAGTCCTCTACCGGGACATCTACTCCGAGTATGGGCCCTTCTATTACGAGCTGTTCGGCGGCCTCTTCTCGCTCAGCGGACACGCGGTGACCACGAACGCCAGTCGCTCGATCGTCATAGTCGTCTGGGTCGGTGCCAGCTTCCTGTTCGGGCTCTCCGCCCAGCGACTGACCGGCCGGCTGGCCCTGGGGCTGGCTGGGATGATCGCCGCTTTCGGATGCCTCGATGTACTCATCGGGGAGCCGATGCATCCGCACGGGCTCTCGGTCGTCTTGCTTGCGCTCTTCACTCTGCTGACGGTCAGCGGCCCAGGCCGTCGCACGACCTGGCTTGGTGGGACGTGCGGCGCGTTGCTCGCGGCCTTGATACTGACAAAGGTCAATCTCGGCGCATTCGCCGTGGCCGCCGTCGTCCTCGCGGCCGTCCTGACAGTCGAGCCGTTGCACCGGCGCCGTTTGCTGCTATGGCCGGTGATCCTCGCCTTCCTTGCCCTGCCGATCCTGATTACTGCCCGCGATCTTCGCGTTGCCTGGGTGCACGACTTTGCGCTAACGGAGATCCTCTCCTCCGTTGCGATCGTCGTGGCGGCCTGGCCCGGCCGAGCGCGCTCCGGTCAGGACAACAGCGCCATGACCCGTTGGCTCCTGGGCGCCTGCGCGGGGTTCGCGCTCGCGTTTGTCGTGATCGTGGTGGCTATCCTGCTGACCGGTCCGACGCTCTCGGACCTGTACGACGGGGTGATTCGCCAGGCAATTCGAGTTCGGGACGTTCTCGTCCTGCCCTTCGCGCTCCCATCTTCCGCGGTGGACTGGAGCATTGCTGCGGTGGCGGCTGCGACTCTCGTCGCCAGGTTGCGTGGGATCCGAATGTCCGGGATGGGGCCGCCTGTCTGGCCCGGTGCGCTTCGGATTCTCGCCGGTGTGACGATCTGGCTCTCGGTTGCCCGCTTGGCCCCGCTCTCGCTCAACCCGGCGGCCAATAACCCCGACTCGGTGCCGCTCGCGCTCGCCTGGATCGCGGCCATACCTCCCGCGGGGCCGCCCGAGCCGGTCTATAAGCGCTTCCTGCGTGTGCTGCTGCCTGCGCTCGCGATGGCGGAGACGCTTGGGGTCTACCCCGTTGCCGGGAGCCAAATGGGCATCGCGGCGGTCGCATTCGTGGCTGTCGGGGCGCTGTGCATCGGCGATGGCATTATCTGTCTGCGTACCTGGAGCGCCGCTCGTGGCAGCGCAGCGCTGGAACGCTTTGGGGTCATCGCCTCGGTGGTCGCAGTAGCACTGGTCGCGGAGTTCGCGCTCGATTCCCTCGCACGTCCGGCCGCCAGCAATGCGGTCGCTTACCACGATCAGGAGGCCCTTCCGTTTCCAGGCGCCACACAATTGCGCTTGCCGGCACCAAGAGTCGAAACTTACAGCAGGCTTGTCAGCCTCCTTCACAGCCATCGTTGCACGACCTTCGTCGGCTATCCCAACGTCGACAGTCTCTACCTCTGGTCGGGCATCGAAGCACCGACGCTTGCCGCCCCAGGCGCCTGGATCAACGCGCTTGAAAGCAAGCAGCAGCAGCGCATCGTCAATGCGTTGCGCGCCTCACCCCGCCCCTGTGCGATTCGCAGCAACGCTCTCGCGGAAGCATGGCTACATGGCGCGCCGCCGCCCACCCGGCCCTTGGTTCGCTACATCTTCGACGACTTCAGGCCCGTCGAGACGGTGGACGAATTCGAATTCATGCTGCCGAAGACGCGGGCGCGGTCTCGCTGAGTTCTCGGCTGTGGGTCTGACATGATGGACACGTTGAACGTCCAAGCTTCAAGCGAGGTACCGGAGCGGGCGCATCCCGAGCGCTTTGATCCAGACGAGCTCGGCGGAAGATTGATCGACGTGGAGCACCGTGCCCGCTACTGGTGGGCAACTCAGGTCGCGAGTGGCAAGGACGTTTTGGACGCCGCCTCCGGAACAGGCTATGGGTCCCAAATGCTGATGACCGCCGGTGCCAGAAGCGTCTCGGCGGTTGACCTAGACGCAGAGGCGGTCGAGATGACGGCTCGGCGGCTCGGCGATTCCGCCGTTGTCGCAAGGGCTGATATCCGGGAGCTGCCCTTCGATGCCGACAGCTTTGACCTCGTCGTCTGCTGGGAGGCGATCGAGCACGTCGATCGGGGCGAGCGCGCCGTCGCCGAGTTCCATCGTGTGCTCCGGCCCGGCGGGTTGGCACTTGTCTCCTCGCCGAATCCTGCGGTCTATCCGGACGGCAATGAGCACCACGTTCACGAGTACCGGCCGGGTGAGCTACGCGACCTGCTTGCGCAGCGGTTCGCGCATGTTGCTACCTACCGACAGCATGCATGGCTCGCCTCGGTGGTCGAGAGCGGCGTAAGACCAGACGGTGCCGAGAGCGGGGGGGCGGCGCCAAGGGTCTGCCAGACTCGGTCCACTGGGTCGCTCGACGACGATGGCCAGACCTACTCGTTGGTCGCCGCCAGCGATGCCGCTCTTCCAGATCTCGACGATCTGGTCACGTTCGGCAGTGCCTTCGAGGTGAGGTGGTGGCAGGGTCAACAGGACGAGGCGATGCGACTCTTGGCGCGGGCCGAAATGCGCGAAGCCGATGCTTTGCGGCGACTTCAGGAGGCCAATGGCGCGCTGCTTAGCGCGAACCAGTCGCTCGCACAGGTTCCTGTGCTCAACCACCGCATCGGCGAAATGCAAGAGCTGCTGCTCAGCATAGAACGGTCGCCCAGTTGGCGACTGACGGCTCCGCTGCGGTGGGTCAAGGGCCGCCTCGGTCGCAAGTAGCGAACCAACCCCGTCTTCTACGCGGGAGGCAGGGGAGGTGAAATGGGAAACGCTTTCCTCGCGTGGACACACCCAGCGCGGCTGTTCAGCCGTCGCATCTTACCTGTGGTGGTGTCCAGAAAGTAAGTGTGGCCGTAGGTCGACGCGAACGGGTTTGATTTCGGGTTGTTGCCGACCGCGTAAGTGGGGTTACCACCGGGTACGACGGCGTTCGCCTGGCAGGCAAACGTCGTCGCCGGAAAGGCGACGTAGCTTGTGAGGGTGGGGTCATCGAAAGTCAGCTGCACGCTTCCCGTCATGTCCCATGTGCTTCCGAACACCGGGATGCCGGGCGCTATCTCAACGGGTTGACCGAAGGTCCAGATCGTGCTGTGCATGGGTGGATCGGGAAGGGCGGTGCGCATCGTGTCCAAAACCCGCTCGTCTTCGGCGAAAGCGAGGCGATAGGCGTTCGAGTCAGCGCTTATCCGGTTTACCCAGCCCACGGCCAGTAGGGCTACTCCGACGGCCGCAAAGAGCGTTGCCAGAGTGCGGCGTTGCGCGAAATCACGGAACGCCAGCGTCGAGGCGAGCATAGCACCGGCGTAGACAATTAGTGAAAAGCCGACGCTCGGCATCGCGTTTACACGGTTGGCAATTCCGGCGCCCATTGGGACGTAGTAGTCGACCCCGGGCACGTAGATCGCGTAACTGAGCCCGACGACAACCAGGCCAGCCAAGAGGCACGCTAGCCAGCGACCCAACTCGCGCCTGTTCGGGTCGCCGACAGGGCTCCTGCGGTAGACGACGAGGGCGGCAACGGGGAGCAGCGCCAGCATGAGAAGTATGTACCAATGAGCTGAGGCAAACGGCAATACCACGGTGAGGAAGAGGAGCTTCGCCTGGCTGACTATCGCGCGCGCGTGGCTCCACATTCCAGCGAGGTTCTGGGTTTCGTTCGCCGGGGTCGAGGTCGTCACCGTGAAGACGATGCAGAGCAGCACGATGCAGTCGGCAGCCCAGCGCGCGGCGGCCTCTCGCCAACCCACGCGGAGCCGGTAAAGGAGAACGGATGCAAGCATCAACGGAAGCGCCACTTCATAGAGGAGAAGGCTGGCGGCGAAGAGCAGTAGCGAAATGCAATGCAGTCCGAACCGCGCCCTCCCGTGCGCGCCAAAGGCCACCAGAGCAAGGCTAAAGCCCAGCAGGGCGAAGCTGATAGCGGCTGGCGCTTGCACCGTGGCCGGCCAGAATCGCAGAGAGGTGGCAGCGGGAAAGAGAAGCACAAGGATCGCGATCATGCCCGCGTCGACGGCAGCAAAGGAGAGCTGCCGAAGGAGGATGTACAGACACGCCGACATGACCACATTGGTCGCTACCAGCCAAGCTAGCCAGAAATGGAAGTGCGAGCCGAACGCTGCGTTGAGGATGACGATGTAGACGGCGAAGAGAGGCCGAACCGCGAAGTTGGGTAGATCGAGGTAGTACGACAGCTCACCCGAGAAGCTCTTGCTGGGGGAGGACAGGTAGATCGAGCGATTGCTCCAGGCGTCAGAGGTGAAGCCACCGTGGAGAACATCGGGGCCGTACACGAGCGCGGCCAGGATGGCGAGGGAGGCGAGGAGGAATGCGGCCTCCCGCCAGCCCCGGCGTGCGAGCATCGTCATCTGAGCGGCGGGCTCGCTGCTTGTCGGGGAGTCGCGGCGAGCGACGGATACTTGCGCAGAAGCGATGCCCAGACGGCTGAGTTGTCGATATCGGTCAGGGACAGCATCGAGTGAGGATTGACGCGGTAGCGCCCTATGAAGTCCGGCACTCTTACGCCGTTGAAGCCCTGGTCTGCCATCGCCACCCAGACGGCGAAGTCCTCCCAGCCCATCGAAAGCGCCGTGTCGGTGGAGTAGCCGCCAATCTGTTCGAGCGCGGAGCGCCTGATCATCGACATCGCGTCAATGTAGTTTCCATAGCGGAGGCGTTCGGAGTCCCAGTCAAGCCAGCTGACAAGACCTGAGGGGCCATTGGTGTCGAAGGTCTCGATCAAGCCGTAGGCGAACGCCGCGTCCGAGTTCGCCCTGAGAGCATCTGCAAGGAGTCGTATGCCGGAGGGGAAGACCACGTTGTCGGCGTCCAGGATGAACAGCAGGTCCGACCGCGCGTGTGCGGCGGCGAGGTTTCGCGCCGCGGAGAGCCCGCCGTTGTGGAGCCGCCTCACAAGCCGAACCGGAAGCCAGGGAAGCTCTTCGCAGCTAGCTCGTACGGTGTTCACGGACTCGTCAGTAGAAGCGTCATCGACAGCGACGACCTCCACATCCATCGGTTCGCTCAGGGCGACGCTACGCAGTGCGTGCGGCACGTAATCGGCGTAGTTATAGATCGTGAGCAGCACGCTCACACGCGGCCGTGGCGCTTCGGGTCCGAAGCGCTCGACGATCACCGCGTCGGCTGGCAGTTGGTCTGTCTGGAGATCCCGAATCTGGCGTTCAAGCTTGCGAGACTGCACCACGAGGTGCTTCAACGCGGTGCGAACCGGCTGTAGCTCGCCAATCGAGTCCCCTTCCACCTTCCAGCCCGGCTTGCGCGCCGGGGGAGGCTCGGGCATCGCAACCGCAGCGAGCTGCCGCATGTGTGGAGCGGGGTTGGTGGCCGCCCGTTCGACCGCGCGGAGCAGCACCTCGATAGTGCCCGACATCGGCATCCGCTCTCGAAGCAGCTCGTAGGCCTCGTGCCGAATGCGATGAATCATGTTGGGATCATCGAGGGCCGCTGAAAGCACGCCCGGTATGTCGTTGTATGAGGCAGAGATGAAATGCTCACCTGGAATGAAGGGCTCGGTGCCGACTGATATCTCGCTGACAACGACGCAGCCGTTGATGGCAGCGCCGATGATCCGGTGCCACTCCATGTAGGGCTGTCGAGCTTGGTGGACGTTGAGGAGCACGTTCGTATCGGCGAGCAATTTCCACTTTCGCTCATGCGAGAGGAATGTTGGCGAGTCAGCGGTATGCGGTTGCGCGGTCTCGACCAGATGGATGGCGGACCGGTGCCCCTGGAGGGCCTCGGCACAGCGGGCCAGAGCTTGTGCACGACGCTTGGTGAATGCGCCGAGGAAGGCGAAATCTAACTGGCGCGCGCCTCCATCTTTTCCATGCCATGAGTCCCATGTCGGCACATATCCGAGCGGGGCATATTCGACCGCGATGCCCCGCTGAGACATCTCGGTGGTGCCAAGCTCGTTGATGTCGATCACGGCACCCGCGCTTTTCGCGATGTCGACGCTTACGTCGAACCACGGTGACCCCGGCTGCTCCGTGCAGAGGGCTACCGAGCGTCGCAACTGTGCTGCCGTTGGGTGGGCAGTCTCTTTTACCAGCGGGTGATATTCGTGCGGAACGAAGAAGCAGACAAGATCGTCGGCGATGGCGGGGAAATGATCGACGCACTGCTCGACGACCACGCCTTGCTCGCGCAGCGCATTGGCGAAGGCCTCCAGGATCTCCGCGAAGAAGACATTTTGGCCGCTGGCAGAGACAATGCAGATGCGTGGTCGGGCAGAGATGCGCGAAGGTTAACGAGAACAAGCACGAGGCTTTCGCCAGGCAGAGCGCCGAACGTCGCGGTGGTCCGATACGGTCCGGGTGCGTGGGCATTGTCGTCGGAGGGATAGATGCGGCATCGATCCGCGGGGCTGTTCGATGGCCCGCCTGCTGATCACCGGCGGGG